>Ga0256406_1002424_pt1 | contig 26369 bp, 21 predicted proteins | sample RumenRJG_03DNA_FD_185986 | JGI IMG/M metagenome (GOLD analysis project Ga0256406, IMG submission 185986) | Bovine rumen microbial communities from Lethbridge, Alberta, Canada - RJG_03 | ecosystem: Host-associated > Mammals > Digestive system > Stomach > Rumen | place: Canada: Alberta | collected...
CGCTCTTTGCCTTAAAGGGCGCGGAGTTCGGCGGATCTGACGATGCCGGGAGCGAGGTTGTATCCGAGGTCGATTCCTCCTATCATTCCTGGTTCGATCCGATTCTGGAAACAGCGATCGGCGGAGAACTTCCGGGAGAGGTTGAAAGCCTGCTTTTCTGTGTTCAGACCGGTATCGGCGTGGGAATCTGCGCGTTTGTGATGGGACGGTTCTATGAACGCAAGAAGCTTGGCAAGGAAGACGAGGATTTATAATCGTATCCCACTGACTATTTTGCAGATTTTATAGAAAAGGAACTGTCGCTTTCGCCTTTGGGTAATGCGGCAGTCTCTTTGTTTAAGGGACAGATATGGTAGTTGTAGATAAACTTTGTTACCGCTCCAAATTACGCTATGTCAATGCGGCTGAGAAAAATGCCTTTGCGCTGATTACGCTTGCCTTGTGCATTACCAGCCGTTCGATTCTCACTTCTCTTCTGGTAATGGCTGTCAACAGCTTTCTTACGCTCGTCAAAGGAAAAATTCCGGCCAGAAAGTATTGGAAGCTGATGATGATTCCGTTTGTTTTTCTGTTGCTGTCTACACTGGCAATTCTGATCGATTTTTCGCGGACGCCGATGGACTGCTACGCGATACCGGTCGGAGGCTGGTATATCACCAACAGCTGGAAGCAGGTTCTATACGGTATTCAGCTGATTTTCACCGCTCTGGCAAGCGTCTCCTGCCTGTATTTTCTATCACTGAACACGACGATGACAGATATCCTCACGGAGCTTCGAAGGTTGCATGTGCCGAATCTCCTCGTGGAGCTGATGATGCTGATTTACCGCTATATTTTTATTCTGATGACGGTAGCGGACAATATCCGCAATTCTCAGAACTCCAGGCTGGGGAATAAGGACTACAGAACTTCTCTTCGATCCTTTGCGGGACTGATTTCGGTTCTTTTTGTCAGAGCGGTGAAAAAGGCAGAGGCACAGTTTAATGGGCTTGAGTCCCGCGGCTACGACACGGAAATCCGGGTCCTTTCGGAGCATTATCCGCCGAAAACCCGGGAGATCGTCTGGATTGCGGCATATGAAATCGGACTGCTGATCTTCATCATTTTCCAGAAAATATGGATGTAGACATCACTGAGGATAGGGAGGACAGGAATGGACAAGGATATTATTCTGCGGGCAGAAAACGTCTGCTTCGCCTATGAAGATGATGAAACCAATGCACTGAACGGATTGAACGTTGAGATTGAGCGGGGAAAAAAATACGCGGTCATGGGCGCAAACGGATCCGGGAAGTCGACCTTCTTTTTTTGCTGCAATGGCCTTCATGTACCGGCGTCCGGGACCATGTATTTCGAGGGAGAGCCGTTTGACTATTCCAGACAGGGCCTTTTGAAGATCCGGCAGAAAGTCGGGATTATCTTCCAGAACCCGGACGATCAGCTCTTCTCCGCCAGCGTATTCCAGGAGATTTCCTTTGGCGCGTTGAATCTTGGGAAATCCGAGGAAGAGGTTCGGAAGGATGTAGAAGGGGTCATCGAGAAGCTGGGAATCACTCCGTTTCGGGAGAAACCCACCTATGCGCTCTCCGGCGGGCAGAAAAAGCAGGTGTCCATCGCGGATATTCTGGTGATGCACCCGGAGTTAATCATTCTGGATGAACCGGCGGCGGCCCTGGATCCGTATCATACGAGCCTGGTCAATCAGATTGTGGATCAGATGACGGCGGATGGAATCACCGTCATGATGGCGACACATGATGTGAACTACGCGTTCCGATGGGCGGATCAGATTCTGGTATTTAAAGACGGGAAGCTCTTGATGCAGGGAGCACCGCAGGAGGTATTTTCCAATAAAGAGGTTCTTGCACAGACGAATCTGGAGCAGCCGGCAGCGCTGGAGCTGTTTGACAGCCTGGTTGCCAGAGGAATTCTGGACGCATCGCTTCCGGTTCCGGCGACACTTAAGATGCTGGAGAATTATATCGCGGATATTCAGTGAGGATCGCAGCCGGTCTCTTTTGCACGCTTCGCGTGCGACGAGGCATTGCTGTCATCGATATCGATGTGATGAAGTTCTTTGTCTCTTTTACGCGCTTCGCGTGCGACGAGGCTTTCTGCGTTTTCGAAGAGCTTATACAGGATTTTTGTCGGAGTAAGTCCGGGAGATCTTGCCGGGCTGCAGAGGATTTGCATGGGGGATACGGGGGATTGGAAAGTGGTTAAAAACTGGATCAAGATGGAAAGCAGGGAGACTCTTATATGCGTGGCGGTGTCTGCGGCTGCTCTGATATTAAGTATTGCCCATATCAGGACGGTTCTGCCGTTCGACCCCGCATGGATCGCAGTTGTGCTTTGCGGGGTGCCGATTCTGGCGGGCGCAGGAGAGGGACTCTTTGTCAGACATGATATAAAAGCAGACGTGCTGGTCTCCATTGCTCTGGTGGCGGCGCTTGTGACGGGGCAGTATTTCGCGGCCGGGGAAGTCGCTCTGATCATGCAGATCGGAAGTCTTTTGGAGGATTTTACAGCGGATCGGGCGAGAAAAGGTCTGGAAAAGCTGATCGGTATGACACCGGGACTTGCTCATCTACAGAAGGGGAAGGGGGAGTGGGACGATCTTCCTCTCGATCAAATCCATCCGGGAGACAGAATCTATATTCTTCCGGGAGAGATGGTGCCTCTGGACGGAGAAATCCTAGAGGGCTCTGCCGTGCTGGATCAGTCTATGATGACAGGAGAGAGTCTTCCGGTAGATAAGAGTGTCGGGGACTCAGTTTTCAGCGGGTGCATCAGCCGTTCAAGATCCTTTCTGATGGAGGTCAGAAAAGGGAACGAGGACAGCTCGATGCAGCGACTGATCCGATTGACCCGGGAAGCAGAGGAGAAGAAGGCACCCGTCGTTACTCTGGCTGACCGATGGGCCTCCTGGCTTGTTCTGTTTGCTCTTTTATGCGCCCTGGCGGCCTGGGCACTGACGGGTGTTTTCCTGAGAGCAGTGACGGTACTGGTCGTTTTTTGTCCGTGTGCGTTTATTCTGGCTACCCCTACCGCAGTTCTGGCGGGCATTGCCAACGGTGCCGGAAAAGGAATCCTGATCCGTTCGGGCGCATCTCTTCAGAAGCTGTCCGGAATCCGGTGCGTGGCGTTTGACAAGACGGGCACCTTAACCGGCGGTGAGCCGGAAGTGGGAAGGGTGGTTTGTCTGGATCCATCCTTTTCGGAGGAGAAGATCCTTCATCTGGCGGCAAGGCTTGAGCGCTATTCGGATCACCCTCTGGCCAGGGCAATTGTAAAAGCTGCAGATCTGTCCGGAGTGGACGAATGCAGCGTTCAGGTCTTCCCGGGAGAGGGAATCGCAGGACAGACGGACGGAAGGGAGCTGCTGGTCGGGAAAGCTGCTTTCCTGGAGAACCGGGGAGTTCATTTCTCGTCAAATGACCTGCCGGAAGAAAGGGGAACGGTCGTTTGCGTTGCCTTTGACAGAAAACTGATCGGTGTGATTTGCCTGCGCGACCGGATCCGTCCTGAGGCAAGCACCGTGATCCGTGAATTGAAAGAAATGGAAATTCCTGCCCTGCTCCTTAGCGGAGATAATGCCGGAACGGTGCGCACAATCGCTGATGAGGCGGGAATTGATTCCTGGAAGGCGGGATTGATGCCGGAGGACAAGAACCGTGTGATTCAGGAAAGACAGGAAGCCGGGGAAAAGGTGTGCATGGTCGGCGATGGGATCAACGATGCGCTGGCTCTTGCCGGCGCGGACGCCGGAATTGCCATGGGAGGAATCGGAAGCGATGTCGCCGTGGAGACTGCCGACGCTGTTCTGGTGGAGGACGACATCAGCAAAATACCGTATCTCTTCCGTCTGACCAGGAAGGTCATGTCAAAAATAAAAATGAATCTGACAGCCGCGATGGTCATTAACATTACGGCGGTTGTTCTCAGCATCGCCGGAATTCTGAATCCGGTGACGGGGGCGCTGTGGCACAACTGCGGTTCTGTTTTTGTCATTGTGAACGCGGCGACGCTTCTGGCGTACAGGGATCAAAAGGGTAAGAATCAGGGCCCTGTGTGAAATCCATGCCTTTCAGTAGAAAAATATGACAGCTTGACAAGAAGGATTCCGGAGTTATAATGGGACATGAACGGATACCCGTATAGGTATATACTCGTGGACGCAGTGCGGCGCAAGGGCGTGGCTTCTAATACGGTACCATTCATTTATGGCACAAATTTTGTATTTCACAAAGGAGATTTTCAGATGAAAAAAGCAGTTATCTTTTCGTTGCTGGGTGGATATATCCTTGGCAAGGCAGGCGTTGAGATTTTTGGAGGCAAGACGGCAAGGAAGGTTTATACAGGCATCACAACAGGCGCTTTTCTGGCGAAAGATTCTATAATGGATCGGGTAGAGAAGATGCAGGCAGGTGCCTCGGATATTGCGGCGGATGCCAGGGCAAATGTTGAAAAGTATTACGCGGAGAAAGAGAAGGAATATACCGAGGGAACGGATAAGGCTGCGGCAGCGCAGAAGGAAGAGGACTGATCTGTGAGATATCGTATCGTTCACCGGTCCAGGCAGCGAGTGCACCTGGACCTTGCAAAACGCAGGCTGACCGGGCAGGAGGCGGATGTACTCTACTACACCCTGATTGAAAGGGAGGATGTAGAGACGGTTCAGGTATTTGCGCGTGCGGCGGAAGTGATTATCCGCTACAGAGGAGAGGCTGAGGCGGATCTGCTGGACTGCATCGGCGAGATGGATCTTCTCGACCAGGCGCTGATCGATAACCTTCCTTCCGTATCTGCAAGGGCAACCAACGAATTTTATAAAGATAAGATCGCGGATAAAATATTGCTGCGTCTGATTAAGCAGCTGCTGGTACCGACTCCGGTCCGTATCGTCTGGACGATTGCCGACGGCCTCCCTTATATTATTAAAGGAATAAAGGACATCTTCCACCGGAATTTCAGTGCGGAGATCGTTCATGCTTCCGCGATTCTTGCGTCTCTCCTGACGCAGGACTTCTCGACAGCAAGCTCCATCATTTTCCTTACCGATGTGGGAGAAATTCTGGAAGAGTGGACCTACAAGAAGTCGGTGGATGATCTGGCACAGTCTCTGGCGCTTAATGTGTCCAAGGTATGGAAGGTTGAGGGAGACAGCAGCGTCCTGGTCAGCATCGGACAGATTAAGGACGGCGACCGGATACAGGTCTCCATCGGCAATATGATCCCGCTGGACGGCATTGTGACAGAGGGAGAGGCACTGGTGAATCAGGCGGCCTTGACGGGTGAGCCGATTCCCGTGGAAAAACGACCGGACAGCGACGTGTTCGCGGGAACGGTTGTTGAAGAAGGCGAGCTAATCATTCAGGTAAAGGGAGTCTCCGGTGATACCCGCTATGACCGGATTGTGCACATGATCGAAGAGTCAGAGAGTATGTCTTCGGTGACCCAGTCCAGAGCGGAGAAGGTGGTGAGCCGGTTGATTCCGTATACCTTCGGAACAGCAATTCTGACCGGTTTGCTGACGAGAAATATCACGAAGGCAGCGTCTGTGCTGATGGTAGATTTCTCCTGCGCGATTGAGGTGGCTATGCCGATTGCGGTTCTGTCTGCTATGCGAGAGGCCGGCAGACATCAGATTACTGTAAAGGGCGGAAAGTTCCTTGAGCTTATTTCTGAGGCGGATACCGTCGTCTTCGACAAGACGGGAACACTGACCTATGCGACACCGGTGGTAGAACAGGTTGTGACCATGGAAGGCAGAGATGAGAATGAGATGCTTGCTCTGGCGGCCTGCCTGGAGGAACATTTCCCGCACTCACTGGCCAATGCGGTTGTCAAGGCGGCAAAGGACAGGAATCTGAATCACAAGGAGATTCACACCAAGCCGACTTACATCGTCGCACATGGAATTGTATCCACGCTGCACGGAGAGCGGGTAGTGATCGGCAGTTATCATTTTGTACTGGAAGACGAGGCGGCAGCCATTTCGGATGAAGACCGGGAGAGGGTCAGAAGAATGCCGGCTCAGTACTCTCGTCTTTATATGGCGATCGGCGGACGGATGGCCGCGGTGATCGGAATTGCAGATCCGATCAAGGAAGAGACCCCGGAGATTATCCGGAAGCTGAAGGAAAACGGCATCGAGCATATCGTGATGATGACCGGAGACAGCGAGCGGACAGCCGAGGCGATTGCAGGCGAGGCGGGAATCACGGAATTCTATGCCGAGGTCCTGCCGGAGGATAAGGCCAATTATGTACAGCAGGAACGTGAAAAGGGCAGAAAGGTGATCATGATCGGCGATGGCATCAATGATTCGCCGGCCCTCTCCGCGGCGGATGTCGGAATCGCCATGAAGGAAGGCGCGGACATTGCCCGGGAGATTGCGGATATCACATTGTCCGGGAAGGATCTTCAGGGGCTGATCGAGCTGAAGCAGATGAGCAGACTTCTGATGGCCCGGATGAACAGTACGGCGAGGTTTGGAATCGCCTTTAATGCGGCGATTCTTGTGGCAGGAATTGCGGGCCTGGTTGTTCCGGGAACGGCGGCCTTTCTGCATAACGCATCGACCATCGGGCTGTGCCTGAGGAATATGACAGAGCTGCTGGAGGAGCCGGGTCACAGGTCAGAGTCCGACTCTGCACCGGCAGACGGTGCAACGGCGGCTGTGGCGTTGCCGGTGCCCGCCAGCGCCACGTAGGTATTGTTGCGGACCGGGAGAAATGAGGAAAAGATATGAGGCAATGCATGGATGCAGAGAATCTGCATCGTCGGTTAAAAAAAATACAGGGACAGGTAGCGGCGATTGATCGCATGATCGACGAGGATGTCCCGTGCGAGGATATCCTGTCGCAGATCAACGCGGCTAAGTCAGCGCTGCATCGCTGCGGACAGGTCGTTCTGGAAGGACATATTCAGCATTGCGTGCGGGATGGAATACAGCACGGCGATGCAGATGAGACGATCCGGCAGTTTACGAAGGCGGTAGAACGCTTCGCGAATATGTCATGAATAAAAAACAATAATTTTCATAGTTTTCTTGACAGGGGATTTGCTTCGTGCTAAGCTTGAACAGCGACAGTGAAGCAGGTCCTTTTTTTTTACGCATTTTTGGCACCAAGAGGCGGTGAACGTGATCGTTTCCCATTTGCCACAGAATGGAGAAAAATCGGGGCCCGATTTTAATGTTTATTACAGTGGAGGTGGAAGTCGTGCGTACCAGAATTACATTAGCATGTACAGAATGCAAGCAGCGCAACTACAATACGACGAAGGATAAGAAGACACATCCGGAGCGTATGGAAATTAAGAAGTACTGCAGATTCTGCAGAAAGCATACGATGCACAGAGAGACGAAGTAATCGAGAGACTTTATTCTCTCGTTTTCTCTGGTGAGGTGATTTTATGGCAGAAGATGCAAAGAAGAACAAGGCCGGGAAGCCTGCAAAAGCCGCTAAGAAAAAGGGCAGCTGGACGAAGGGCCTGAAAACAGAATGGGACAAGATCGTATGGACAGAGCCGAAGACGCTTGGCAGACAGACTGGAGCAGTTGTCGCCATCTCGGTGGTGGTGTGCGTACTGATCACGCTGGTAGATAATCTGGGACTGCAGATCATGCAGTTGATCATTGGGTAAGGAAAAGGTGGATCAATGTCAGATTCTGAGGCAAAATGGTATGTAGTTCACACTTATTCCGGCTATGAGAATAAGGTGAAGGCTAACATTGAGAAGACAATCGCAAACAGACACCTTGAAGACCAGATCCTGGAAGTCCGTGTACCGATGGAGGAGGTCGTTGAGGTAAAGAACGGCACGAAGAAGCAGGTACAGCGGAAGATGTTTCCGGGATATGTGCTCCTTAACATGGTTATGAATGACGACACATGGTACGTCGTTCGCAATACCAGAGGCGTTACCGGCTTCGTAGGTCCGGGTTCCAAACCGGTTCCGCTTTCACCGGCCGAGATGCAGCCGCTGGGAGTTGACGCCGGCGAGAAAGTGGTCATTGATCTTGAGGTCGGTGACCAGGTTGTCGTTATCGGAGGCGTGTGGAAGGATTCCACGGGTACCGTGTCGGCAATCAATCAGAGCAAACAGACCGTTACTATTAACGTTGAGCTGTTCGGACGGGCGACGCCGGTTGAAATCAGCTTCGCCGAGGTCCGCAAGGCCGGATAACGGCCGGTGGGAGGGACATTCCCGCAAATACCACATTATTTTAGGAGGTGCCGAAAATGGCAAAGAAGGTTACAGGTTACATTAAATTACAGATTCCTGCAGGCAAAGCTACTCCAGCTCCGCCGGTTGGTCCTGCTCTTGGTCAGCACGGTGTAAATATCGTACAGTTCACCAAAGAGTTCAATGCAAGAACTGCAGATAAGGGAGATCTTATCATTCCTGTAGTTATTACAGTCTATGCAGACAGAAGCTTCAGCTTCATCACAAAGACTCCGCCGGCTGCAGTACTTATTAAGAAGGCATGCAACCTCAAGAAGGCTTCTGGAGAACCGAACAAGACAAAGGTCGCAACCATCACCAAGGATCAGATCAAAGAGATCGCCGAGATGAAGATGCCAGATCTGAACGCAGCATCCGTAGAGAGCGCCATGAGCATGATCGCGGGAACCTGCCGCAGCATGGGCGTTGTCGTTGAGGACTGATTCGGTCTACAGTAACTTTCGTAAGTGTCTCACGTTTCCTCCGGAGAAAGCGCTAATTCTTGCATGTGCGCCGGGAGGACGGACACAAATCGTGGGAGGGAAGATCCCGCAACTACCACAGGAGGTAATTTTAAAATGAAACACGGAAAGAAATATGCAGAGGCTGCAAAAGCTATTGACCGCGCAAACCTGTATGATCCGGCAGAGGCAATTGCCCTTGCAAAAAAATCTGCAGTAGCAAAGTTTGATGAGACGATCGAAGTACATATCCGTACAGGCTGTGACGGACGTCACGCGGATCAGCAGGTTCGTGGAGCTGTTGTACTTCCTCACGGAACCGGTAAGAGCGTTCGCGTACTTGTATTTGCAAAGGGAGCAAAGGCTGACGAGGCAAAGGCTGCCGGTGCGGATTTTGTAGGTGATATGGATCTGGTTCCGAAGATTCAGAATGAAGGATGGCTTGATTTCGACGTTGTTGTTGCAACACCGGATATGATGGGTGTTGTAGGACGTCTGGGCCGTATCCTCGGACCGAAGGGCTTAATGCCGAACCCGAAGGCCGGAACAGTTACCATGGATGTAACAAAGGCGATCAACGATATCAAAGCAGGTAAAGTTGAGTACCGTCTTGACAAGGCAAATATCATTCACGTTGTAATCGGTAAAGCTTCCTTTACAGAAGAGCAGCTGAATGACAACTTCCAGACACTGATTGCAGCAATCAACAAAGCAAGACCTTCCGCACTGAAGGGTCAGTATCTGAAATCCGTTTCCATTGCTCCTACAATGGGACCGGGCGTGAAGATCAACCCGATCAAGGTTGCTAACGCATAATTTCGTCGCAAAATTATGTGTGCTTTTTGAAGCTGTATATAAGGAATCCTGTAGACGAATGCAGTATGCACAAACTGCTTTTGCGGCAGGGTTCCGTAATAAATCCGGCCATTGCGGCCGGATTTTTTTACGCGAACAGTGAGTCGCAGTCGGGTGTGAGGTATTTCCTGTGCGGCGAGCGTCGCGATAGGGAGATTAAAATCGCGAAGCGTGGTTTATCTCGATGTCAGATAAGCAGATGAGAAGGTATATTCGAAGCTTCGGGGGGGAAGATATATGGACAAGCTTACGTTTATATTATCAAAATGTTTTCAGCTTACCGGTGTCAGTATCTCACTGTATCAGGACGGAGAGATGATCTTCGGTGTCGGCACGGATGATTTTTACCCGATTCGGGATACGAAGGGATTCAGGCAGAAACTGGTTCAGACGGCGCAGAATAAAGAGGTGCCCCTCATCGGTCGGGATATGCATAAGGTGATGTTTGCATGTATAGAAAGCGGAGATTCCTTCTGCTTTTTCGGGCCTGTTGCCGCAGAGCATTTGAACCGGATAGAGGTGCATCGGTTTTATTTTGATATGGGAATGCGCAAGGGCATGGAAAAGCAGGTTCCGTTTCTTCCGCTTTCACGATTCCTGGCGTGTGTGGAGATCATAGCAGCGGAACTAACCGGGCAAACGTATACGGATGAGGAGATTCTTGCCGCGAATGCGATCCGGGATGAGGCAGAGCTGCCAGGGGAAAAAAAGAAGAGCCTGCAGCGGCCGGACATAATGGAGGAAACTGCGCATCACACATACATGGAGGAACGAAGGCTTCTGGATTGTGTGCGGGAGGGGTGCGTCGAGGAAGCCCTCCGGATGAATGCCCGGATGGACGCGGAGATCGGGATGATGTCGAAAAACGAGACGGAGCAGTGTCGGAAGCTGGCGACGGTGGCGATTGCTCTATCGGTCCGTGCGGCAATTGAGGGCGGGATCTCACCGGCCGATGCCTATCAGATAAGTGATGATTTCCTTCAGAAGCTGGATACCTGCAGGGATGTTTCAGAGCTTATTGCCTTGCGGAATCAGGCAGTGCGGGAGATTACGATGAAGGTCCATGACCGGCTCATGAGAAAGAAAAGCTCGAGCTATGTGGAACGATGCTGTGACTATGTAAATAAAAATTATAGAAACAAGATTTATCTGACAAAGATTGCGTCAGAGCTTGGAATCAGCCCCTCGTATCTTTCACGTCTCTTCGCAAAGGAAATGGGAGTGACGCTTCAGGATTATGTGGTGCAGATCCGCGTGGAACACGCGGCAAATCTTCTTACCTTTTCGAATGAGAGCAATTCGACGATCAGCGACTATGTGAATTTTCCTTCTCAGAGTTATTTTGGGAAGATGTTTCTGCGATACAAGAATATGACGCCGCGGGAGTACCGCGAGGTTCACAAGCCGAAGGAGTTTTGAAAAATTACCGACGCATTTTCGTGACTTTAATCATGAGTTAGCCGGTAAAAGAATTTAGAAATTCTATAGATATTGCAAGCGGGAAGATTGGATTCGGATTTTAAGGAAACATACGGTTCAATTTAAGTATAGAAAAGACAAAATAATACAAACGCCTGCTGAGGGTATCGGATACACTATAGACAGCAAAATTCCGATCCTGCGGCAGGCGTTTTCCATTTTCGGGAGTACCGCGGGCAGTTCCGATAGGAGAAGGTGTGAGAGATGAAAAAATACCTGGTCATTGACATCGGCGGTACTTTTACAAAATATGCGGTTATGGATGAGTCGTGCAGATTCTATTCAAAGGACAAGATTGAAACGGTAAAATCAGATCTGGAGGGCTTTATCGAGATGCTGGTCCGGATCTATGAATCAACGGGAGAGGTCAGCGGCATCGCGATCAGCTCCGCGGGAATGATCGACAGTGAAACAGGCTTTATGTATAACGGCGGGTCCCTCTTTATGATCAAGAACATCAACCTGGTGGAGATTCTGGAGCATCGATGCCATGTACCGGTAACGGTGGAGAACGATGCGAGATGTGCGGGGCTTGCAGAAGTATGGAAGGGGGCTCTTTCGGATTGCAGAAATTCCATTGCACTGATTATCGGTACGGCAATCGGTGGCGCGGTGGTCGTGGACCGGAAGGTTCTGAAGGGCAAAAACTGCATGGCGGGAGAGTTCAGTTACATTCTCACAAACGCGAAGAAGGCCGATGATAAGGATCAGATATTTGCGGTGACCGGCGGGATGCCGGCGCTGCTTCATCTGGCGTCTGCCCGGCTTGGAATTCCCGAGGCGGAGATTACCGGCGAGATGATTTTTTCCAGGGCCAACTGCGGGGAGCAGGAGGCGCTTGCGTGCATTCGTCAGTACGCGCGGACGCTGGCTGTCCAGATCAACAATCTTCAGTTTATCTTTGATCCGGAAAAAATAGCGATCGGAGGCGGCGTGAGTGAGCAGCCTCTTTTGCTGCAGCTGATCCGGGAAGAGCTCCGGTCGTTTTCGGAGGTGTATCCGTATCCGGTTCCGGTCTCAGAGATTACGAATTGCCGGTTTTTCAATGACTCGAACCTGATCGGCGCACTCTATTTGCATCTGAAGGCGCAGGAGGAGGAAATCCGTCCGGAACGGGTGCGGGAGCTGCTCGATTTGGTGAAAAACCGCCGGGAGGGCGAATATCTCCGGGCACTCCTGCGTAGCTAGGTCGTATGCCGGTAATCGTATCGGATGGAGGCGGCAATCCTATAACATGTCAGGAGTTGTCAATATCGTTTTTGGGTTCGGCGTATGTCATGGGATGTTTCAGAATCGGATTTCAGTCGGACAGCAATGCGAAGAAGATCAGTGGCGTTGAAATAGAAACAGGAGGAAGCAAATGGGAAGCAGGGGAACAAACTGGATATGGACGCCGGACTGGCAGGCAGAGGATGACAGGAGGGCGGAGATCGTTTATTTTCGAAGGAAAATGAATCTGGAGGCCGGAAAGATACCTGCTTCTTTGCGTATCCGGATTTCCGCAGACTCTCACTACAAGCTGTATGTGAATGGCATATTTGTACAGGACGGGCCGCAGAAGGCACTGGATCTGAAGGAGTGGTTTGCGGATGAGGCGGAGCTGGCACCTTATCTGACGTCGGGTCACAACATATTGGCGGTTGAGGTGCTCCGTTATCCGGAGCCGAATCTCTCCTTTGGCGTTCCTGTGAGCAATGACAGTCTGCTTCGTTCGCCGATTCCTCACTTATATGTAGAGCAGATCGGGTCGTGTGAGGGAAATGAGTGGGCGGAAGAGAATAATCTGGGAGCGGGTAATGGAGGGTGGAGATGTCTGGTAAACCGGGAAATCCGGGTTGTAGATGAGGCGTCCATGCCGGCGCCGATTCATGCGCAGGAGATCGTTGCGGCGACGGAAGATGCCGCTGGCTGGAAGGTGGCCGGATACGATGACGGTGCGTGGCCGGAGGTCCTTGTAAGGGACGGAATGGAAATCCCCAAGAGCGACGCACCGGGAAATCTGGTGAAGCGGACGGTTCCCTACCTGAGATACAAGGCAAAGCGCTTTTCCGGGATCAAAGAAATCCGGGAATTTCCACGAGATGTGTTGAGAGAAGGAAAGAGCGGGAGCATCGAGAGAGCTGCCGGCGCTTTTGATTCGCAGGAATGTGAGGAAACGGAAACTTCGTTCCGGCACAAATGGGAAGAGATGCTCGCCGGGAAAGGAACAGTCCATATTCCGGCGAGAAGCAGGGCTGTCGTCGAGATCAGCACCGGGGCGGAGCAGTGCGGGTTTTTGAATTACAGTTTTTCCGGAGGAAAGGGAGCTGTGATAACGACGCTCTGCTCGGAGTGCTATGCGTATCCGCCGGAGGAGGCCGTGACGACGGACGGGATTCCGGCGAATCCGAGGAAGGGAGACCGGACGGATTCCGTGAAGGGAAGGCTTTACGGACATACTTCAGTCTATCGTATGGCGGGGTACGGAACACTTGAAAGGCCGGAGTCCTACGAGCCTTTCTGGTACCGTACCTTCCGGTTTATTCAGCTGACGATTGAGACCGGAGAAGAAGCCCTGGATTTTCTGGATTTCTCGTATCGGGAGACCGGATATCCGCTGGAGGTGCAGACGGAAGTTGCCACGTCCGATCCGTCTCTCGCACCGATCTGGGAGATCAGCCTCAGGACATTGGAACGATGTATGCGCGACACCTATATGGACTGTCCATTTTACGAGCAGCTTCAGTACGCAATGGACAGCCGCGAGGAAATTTTATACACCTATGCGGTTTCCGCGGATGACCGGCTTGCCCGTCAGGCGATTGAAGCGTTCCGGCGTTCCCAGAGGCCGGACGGCATGATCAATGCCTCCGCGCCGGCGCAGAAGAGCAATGTAATTCCGGGATTTTCCATCTATTATCTGTTGATGGTATATGACCACATGATGTATTTCGGGGACCGCACGCTGGTCCGGGAAAACTGGAATGCGATCGATCAGCTCCTTGGCTGCTTTGACCGGAATCTGGCGTCGAACGGTATGGTGGGCAAGATGGGCGGCTCGCTGCTGGATTCGAGATACTGGTCCTTTGTGGACTGGACGAAGGAATGGAATGCGACGATGGGAGTGCCTTCTGCCACGAATAAGGGAAGCGGACAGCTTACCATGGAGAGCCTTCTTTACGTGTACGGCCTGCAGAAGGCGGCGGAGCTGTCGGATTTTGTGGGAAGAAAGGAAGTAGGAGCAGAATACCGCGACCGTGCGGAAGCTGTGCTTCGGGCGATACGGAATTATGCCATGGGGTCTTACATGAAGGCAGTTGTCTGTGCTGACGGAAAGAACGCACAGGAGGCGGCGGTCTGCTTTGATGGAGAGCCCGTACGGGATAGGTCTTCTGTGGACGGCGGCTACCGGAAGAATGCAGGAATATGTTTGGTTCAGGACGGGCCGGGTATTCAGGATTATTCGGTTCATACACAGGTATTTGCGATACTCACTGGACTTGTCACTCCTGAGGAGGGGCGGGAGATGCTGGAATTGACAGTCGGAAATCCGAAATTTCCGCAGGCGTCCGTTTCCTATATGTTCTATCTGTTCCGGGCGCTGGAAATCGCCGGGTGGTATGAGAAGACAGAGGAACTCTGGGAGCTTTGGAGAAAGATGGTGCGGGAGCACATGAGCACCTGTGTGGAGAACGGAACAGACGGAAGATCTGACTGCCACGCATGGGCTTCGCTGATTCTCTATGAGCTGCCTGCTGTGGTGCTTGGCGTCCGTCCTGCCTCGCCCGGCTTCAAAAGCATCCGCATCGCGCCGGCGGCGGGGTATCTGAAATCGGCGTCGGGAGATGTGATTACGCCGAAAGGAAAGGTGCATGTTGCATGGAAGAAAAACGCGGACGGTACACTGGATATCAGGGCGGAAGTGCCGGAAGGAATCAGGCGGGTCTGAGACTGTGGGATTTTTGCAGGTACATCAAAAGTATTCTGTGTACCTGTGAAAGTATTTTGAAGATATGAAATAGAAGGATTCACACTTTTGACGGATGTATGATGATAGGCGACAGAAATACCCGAAAGAGTCAAAAACAGACATAATAAATACAAAGAAGACAAATTAAGAATATAGAGCGTATGACTTCGATGATAAACTGATCGCATCAGCTGAGGGATACCGAAACAATATTACAAACGGGTACAGGAACAGGAAAATTCAGGAGGGAATGAGATGGAAAAAGAATTGGGCCTGGATAAATTCGGGCAGAAAAAACATCTTCGGGCGAAGGATTATCTCACCGACGCGCTCGGACAGATCGCGCTGAACAGCATCACGGTGCTTTCCGGGCAGATGACGTATTTTTATACGAACAAGGTCGGACTTGCGGCGGGAACAATCGCCACGATGCTGCTGGTTTCGAAAATCATCGATGCAATCACGGATCTGGTCATGGGAAAGCTGGTAGACCGCACGAATACGAAAGAAGGGAAGGCGAGGCCATGGCTTCGCAGAATGATTATCCCTGTCATGGCGGCGATTATTCTTCTGTTTACGGTTCCGCATGTGGGAAATCTGAGCTACGTCTATGTGCTCCTGACCAACATTTTCGCTTCTGCAATCTGCTATACGGCAATCGCGGTTCCGTACTATACGATGATGAACTACAAGACCAGGAGCTCGGAAGAGAAAGGAAAGATGGGAACCTATCGTTCGGCGATCGGCTACTGCGTCGGCGTCGGGCTGGGCATCGGGCTGATGCCGATCACAAAGGCTCTGGGAGACGACCAGTTCGCGTGGATCAAGCTGGCGATTTTTATGGCGGCACTTTCCGGAATCGGCTTATTCATTGCCTATAAGGGATCCAAAGAAATCTACCACGATACGGATGAAGCCGCAAAGCAGGAGGCTGACATCTCAATCGTAAAGGGACTCGGCATGCTTGTCCGCAATAAGTACTGGGTGGTTATCACCATTTTCGGCGTGTGCATGAATATTATGTATGCGATGGTTATGGCGGCGCCGACATTTTTTGCACAGGTCATTGTGGGGGATGTGAACTTCTTCTCGATTATCAATACGGTGAACCTGATTCCTTCCGTGATCGGATTTATTTCTGCCGGATTCATCATTAAGAAGTTTGGTCTGACAAATACAGCCAGACTGGGAGCAATCATCGGAATTATCGGAACGATCATTCGTCTGGTGAATCCATCGTCTGTTGTGACCTGTCTGGTAGGCGGATCTGTCGTAATGTTTGCAACCATTCCGTTGATTTCGGTTCTTCCAGCCATGGTGCTGAACACCTCTGAATGGAATATGAAAAAGTATGGCGTCCGCATCACAGGTATGACAAATGCGTCCAACTCCTTTGTCGGAAAAATCGGAAACGGCGTCGGCAATTCTCTGATCGGCTGGGTGCTCGGCGCAGGCGGATACGCGCTGTTTACACAGAGCGGCGAGGTTACAAAATCCGTGGTAAATGCTACCTATGCGCTGAACATCTGGATCCCGGGAGTTGCATTTGTGATTATGCTTCTGTTCCTGATTCGGTACGATCTGGAAGACAAGCTCCCGGAAATCATCAAGGAGAACGATGAGAAGGCAAAAATGGAAGAGGTGTGAGACAAGGCGCAGATAAGCGGAGCCGAAGGCTCCCGGACCCCGGAGATCGAGAGAACCTCAGATTCTTGAGATTGGGGCGTTGAATCATTACCAACAATTTTTACAGTAACAGGACCAGGCGAAATGTCGGGAGGTAAAGCACGGAATGGTGTTTGCTCCCGGCAGCCGGGCAGCAGATGAGGGACTCCGTGAATGCGGGGCCCTTTTTATATTTCCGGTTGTGTCTTGTGCGATGTATAGGATCAGTTTTAGGAGATAAAAAAGATGGACAACAGAAAAAAATACGAACATTTGGCTTCCCCGATTCGAATCGGTCGGACGGTGCTTCGAAATCGCATCATTGCAGCGCCGATCACCTCCTATGCAGAGGAGCCGTCTCCGGCAGATAAATGGGAGTCGGTGGCGGCGAAGGCCCGAGGCGGAGCAGGGTTGATTGTGGTGGGATCGGTTGCGGTAAATGAGACAAACGCGCTGATTTATTATGAGTCCGGCAGTCTGTTCGGTCACGAAAAAAAAAATACTGGAAGAACAGGTGAGCATGGCGCATCAGTATGGGGCGAAGATCTCCGTGGAGCTGTTTCACGGCGGTATGTTTGCGGATTGCCGCGGAACAGGGGCGGAGCCGTGGGGACCGGATGAATGTGAGAGATCTTTTCAGGAAGTTGGCGGTTATGAGAGAATAGAACCGGACGTTCAGGATGTAACACATGTCCATGGGATGACGATCGATGATATGCATCAGGTCTGCAGGGAGTTTGCCGCTTCTGCGGTCGAGGCACGTCGGATGGGGTTTGACATGGTGATGCTGCATTTTGCGCATGGCTGGCTTCCGGCTCAGTTCATGAGTCCCTTCTTCAATCATCGGATCGATGAATTCGGAGGATCGTTTGAAAATCGTACGAGATTTCCGCGAATGATTGTGGAGACTGTGCGAAAGGCGGTCGGACCGGGATTCCCGATCGATATCCGCATCGGAGCGAACGAATATGTCGAGGGCGGACTGAAGGTAAAAGAGGTCGCGGATTTTATTGAAAGCATTCAGGACCAGATTGATATGGTGCATGTATCCTCCGGACTGGATAAGCTGGTACACGCGACGAGCTATATTGAGGCGCCAAGCGTGATGCCGCATCAAATCAATGTGAAATACGCGGAAACTGTGAAAAAACAGGTAAAGATACCGGTTGCCGTTGTAGGAAGTATTACGACACCGGAGGAAGCGGAGAAAATTTTGTCTGAAGGAAAGGCAGATCTGATCGCTCTTGGCAGACCCTTCATCGCGGATCCGGATTGGGCGTGGAAGGCATGCACCGGACATGGGGAGGATATTCGAACCTGCATCCGCTGCGTATCCTGCTATGGCGTGGCAACCGGAGGATGCAGCCAGGGATGCGCGGTGAATCCGCGATATGAACGGGAACTCAGGCTCAGGACAGAGGAAATCCTGATGGAGGAAAGCCGGAAAATAGGGAGACTCTTGTACGATTCCAACGGACAGCGAAAAGGGGAAGAAATCCTTACGAAAGGAAGAGGAGAAGGGGCTGCCGCAGAAATCGTCTCTGGCGCCAGAAGACGCATGGTAATCATAGGCGGAGGGCCTGCGGGGATGACCGCTGCGATTGGTGCGGCAGAACAGGGATATCAGGTCATTCTTCTGGAAAGGGAAGATCGTCTGGGAGGTCTGCTGAAGATTTCAGAGACAGATCCCTGCAAGGTTGACATGCGGAATTATCTGACCTATCTTCGTACAAAGGTTTCAAAGCTTCCAATTGAGGTGCGGCTGAATACCGCCGCCACGCCGGAACTGACCGAATCCCTGCATCCGGACAGAATCATCGTGGCTCTGGGAAGCTACCCGCGTAGTCTCCCGATTCCGGGAGCGGATCAGAAGCATGTGCATGATATTGTACAGGCACATCAGGTGAACATGGGGGACAGGGTAGCTATTATCGGAGGAGGTGCTTCCGGTTGCGAGCTTGCACTGGCCCTGCTTGGGGAAGGAAAGGAAGTCACCATTTTGGAGATGACAGACCGGCTTGCAGGCGCCGGAAACCTGCTTTATCGGGCGGCGCTCGGGGAGCAGCTGGCGAAATATCCAAGGTTTCATGTGGTGTATCATGCAGGGGTTCGGGAGATCACTTCTGGCGCTGTTGTTTATCACCTGTCGGGAGAGGATATGGACCGAGATCGGGATTTCCGGCTTGCGGCGGATGATGTGGTCCTTTGTGTCGGACTCATTCCGAGAAGTGAGGAGGCGATGCAGTTTCTGCCGCTCGGATATGATGTCAGAATGGTCGGTGACTGTGTGGCCCCGAGAAGGATTAATGAGGCTGTACAGGAGGGGTATTTTGCCGGAAGGTATATGATGTGATCCGAAAGCGTTGGAATGCGATAGGATCTGGAGACACAGACATTTTTGTAATAGACGATCAATATAACGACAGGAAGAACAAAATAATGTCACAAGGTGTCCCAAAGGAGTGATAAGATGGCAATATAAAAGAGCAGAGAAATGCGAATACACGTGTCAGCTTCACAAGGTGAGAAGCAAGGCGGCAAGTGGTTTGTTATGTATTTTAGAGCTTCGCTTGCGGAGCATGGGCATTTATCTGGAACAATGCAGGCAGGGTGCACACGAAAGAAGGAGAGACAGAGCATGTCAGAAAGAGAAGATCATCTGGGACTTAGAAAAGAGGATGTTGAAAAGAGTAAGAGTGAGGAAGGGCTCGGGACCGCGGGGCTGCTTCGTCTGATGAGTGATGATCCGGCGGTTGGAGATGCGCTGGCTCTCTCAAAGGACGGGAAGATTATCGATCAGCGGCTGTCTATTATGGCAATGCCGGAGGATTCGGAAGAAGAGATCCGGTATTGGGAGCATTATGAAAAAGGACTGCACAAAGAGGTACATGAGGAAGGACTGGAGAAGTGGTCCTCCTTCGTGCCGCTGTCGGCTTCTTCCGACAAGGAGCGGAGATATCCGTTGATTTTTTGTCTGCACGGCGCGCACAATCCGATTCAGATGACCGAGAGCTATGGGATCATCCAGGTAGCGGCAAGGGAAGAATGCATTGTGCTTGCACCGGAAAATGAAAACTGGGAATCCATTCGCAGACTTTTGGAGATTGCGAAGAACACCTTTCCGGTTGACTGGAGCCGCGTCTACCTGATGGGATACAGCTTCGGCGGTTTTTCCGCTTCCAGACTGGGGCTTGCGCATCCCGAGATCTTTGCGGGAATCGGCATGGGAGGCATGCTCTTTGCCAACGATGTTGCCGCGCATGACCTGGACGGACAGTGGTACGAGGCCTATCATCTGACAGAGGACATGGTAGAGAAAACCCGGAATCTTGGCATCGCGATTTCACTTGTCATGGGTGAACATGAGATGCTCGGTCTGCTTCCGATCCGTCATGAACCGGGCGGGGAAGCAAAGGACGGTGTGATTCCGTTAAAGCCGGAAGAAAAGATGGTTTCCTATAATAACCTGCGGCGGGCTGCCGGATGCGATGAAGCGGTATTTCCCCTTCCGGAGGAACAGAAAAACGACATCGAGCGCATGACGGGGATCCGGTTCGAGGCGGACGCAGAGAGAGTTTATAACGATCGGCGCTATCTGTACGGGTACAATCGAAGGCCGGATGGAGATTGCCTATTCGAAACTGTCGCCATCGAGGGGATGGTGCATTGGCCGTCTTCTATGTTTGGAGAAATTCTCTGGGAGCATCTGTCGAAATTCTCCAGAGATCCGAAAACCGGAAGATTGGTACAGCGGTAAGAGAAGGGGAGAGGAAGAAAATGGATCAGCTGATCATGACCTTTAAGGTTTCAGTGGACCGCTCGGAGATGAGCGCTTTAGAAGGTCCCTTTGGAGGGGCATACTTTGTGCCGTTTCAAGCGGAAGTGAAAAGCAGGATTTTTACCGGAAAGACAAGGCCGGGAGCCTGCGACGTGCAGACAGAGAATCTTGCGAAGGTGCGCCACATGTGTGCCAAATACCTCTTCGAAGGCGTTGACGAAAACGGAAACCCATGCAAGCTTTTTGTACATAACGATGGGTGGATGAATCCGGCGAACAGGGAGGATCCGTTCTTCCAGTCAGTTCCGACATTTATCACGGACAGTCCGGCGCTGGGGGAATATCTGTGTCAGAACCGATTTCGGTCCGAGGTAGCGAGCACGGGACCTTCCAGTCTGGATATCCGAATCTATGACACGAGAGCTTGAATCGGCTGTATACAAGAGCTTTGGGATATCTGCATCATGCCTGACAGTTAAAGGCCTGGAAAATCCCTGATTTGTCTGTTATGTACAGGAAGTTATCAGGCAAATTCTTATACAATATAGTGTTGCACAAACTGTGTAAGATATGGATTGTTTCGTGCTGCGCACACCCATAATCCATATACAGTGAGAATGGAAAATATAGAAAATCAGGAGGAAAACAGCCATGAATTTTCCGGAAAAATTTCTGTGGGGAGGAGCTGTCGCCGCAAACCAGCTGGAAGGCGCGTATAATGAGGATGGGAAGGGACTTTCGATCCAGGATGTCCTGCCGCACGGACTGAAGGGGCCGAGAACGGATGTACCGACAGAGGATAATCTGAAGCTGAAGGGCATAGATTTTTATCATCGTTATAAGGAGGATATCCGGATGTTCGCGGAGATGGGCTTCAAGGTTTTTCGAACGTCCATCGCGTGGAGCCGGATTTTTCCGCACGGGGACGAGGAGGAGCCGAATGAAAAGGGGCTACAGTTCTACGATGACCTTTTTGACACGTGCAGGCAGTATGGCATCGAGCCGATGGTGACGATATCTCATTATGAGACCCCGCTGTATCTGGCGGAAAAATATCACGGGTGGACAAATCGAAAGCTGATCGATTTCTATCTTCGCTACGCGAAAACGATCTTTACCAGGTACAAGGATAAGGTAAAGTACTGGCTGACCTTTAACGAAATCAATTCGATTCTGGAGTCGCCGTTTATGAGCGGCAGTATCCCGGCTTCCAAGGAAGAGCTTTCAGAGGCTGACCTTTATCAGGCGATTCACCATGAGCTTGTCGCGAGCGCGCTTGCGACGAAGCTGGGACATGAAATCAATCCGGAGTTTCAGATCGGATGTATGGTTCTGGCGATGCCGATCTATCCGCTGACGCCGGATCCATCGGATGTCATCTGCTCGATGGAGCAGAATCAGCGGAATGAGATGTTCCTGGCGGTTCAGGCAAGAGGCGAGTACCCCGGCTATGCAAAGCGGTATTTTCAGGATCACCGGATTCACATTCATATGGAGGACGGTGATGAGCAGGCGCTCCGAAACACCGTGGACTTCATCTCCTTCAGCTATTATGTCAGCGTGTGTGCTACAGCGGATCCGAAGAAAAATAAACGCGGAGAGGGAAATCTTCTCGGAGGTGTTCCGAATCCGTATCTGAAGTCCAGCGAGTGGGGATGGCAGATTGATCCGCAGGGACTGCGATATGTACTGAATGATTTCTGGGACAAGTATCAGAAGCCGCTCTTCATCGTGGAAAACGGACTGGGGGCAGCGGATGAGCTGGTGGAGCTTCCGGACGGTACAAAGACGGTAAATGACGACTATCGGATCGATTATATGAGAGAGCATCTCAAACAGGTCGGGGAGGCTATCGCAGACGGAGTTCCTGTTATGGGGTATACCTCCTGGGGCTGCATTGATCTGGTAAGCGCTTCAACTGCCGAGATGAGAAAACGTTACGGCTTCATCTATGTAGACAGGAACAATGACGGAAGCGGGACGCTGGAGCGGTATCGAAAGAAGAGCTTTTACTGGTATCAGCATGTGATTAAAACCAATGGACGAGAGTTATAATGGACTTCAGGCATGACGAAGATTATGATGGACTTTTGGTATGGCGAAGATTATGCTGGACTTCAGGTATCTGTATTTTGAATGAGGTACTGATGATATAATCAAAAAACGGGAGGGCGTTACGTTGAGTAAACATGGCATGGTTCGGGCGGTAGATACACATTTTGAATATGAGGATGGTACGTATTATTATCCGTTTGGTACGACGGTATACGCGCTGGCTCACCAGAGTGAGGAGCTGATGGAGGAAACCTTTGAGACGCTGAAGCATTCTCCCTTTAATAAGGTGCGCATGTGCGTATTCCCGAAGCATTATCAGTACAACAATAACGAACCGAGGTTTTATCCTTTCCAGAAGGGACCGGACGGAAGCTGGGATACCGAGAAGCCGGATCCGAATTTCTGGAACAATCTGGAGAAGTGTATCCGAAGACTGGATGATATGGAGATCCAGTGTGACCTGATTCTGTTTCATTCCTATGACAAGTGGGGCTTTGCTACCATGAGTCAGGAGGATAATCTGAAATATCTCGGATATTGTCTGGACAGGCTCGGGGACCTGGAAAATGTCTGGTGGTCTCTGGCAAATGAATATGATCTTCTGCTGTCCGAGATCAGCATGGAGCAATGGTATGAGATTGAAAAATTTGTGGCTTCCCATAATCCGAAGGGCCATCTGATCTCAAATCACAATTGTTTCCGGACCTGGGATATAGGCAGAAAGAACATCACACACGGATCGTATCAGATCAAATATCTTTCCTTCGTTGCCGATAGGATCCGCAAATACAACAAGCCTGTATGCGTGGATGAATGCTGCTACGAAGGAAATCTTCCGGAAACGTGGGGGAATTTGTCCGGAGAAGAAATGACGGCCCGGTTCTGGATGGCGATTGCCAGTGGGGCATATTGCACTCATGGAGAAACCTTCCTGGACGATCATGATATTGTATGGTGGTCAAAGGGCGGTACGCTGAAAGGAAAATCACCGGAGAGAATCCGTTTCCTCAGAAATCTGGTGGAAAACCTGCCGGCGCCTTTAAAGCCTGACGATCCGGCTTCCCGCTCGGAATACATGGATAACCTTCCGGATGCGGTTAAGAAAGAAATGCTGTCGACTCCGTCCGGAAGAAGCTTCCCGCTGGCAATCGCGCAGGCGGATCCGGAAGAAAATACGGTGATGCGAGTATATGAGCACGACTATAAGGCGCATACCGAGGATGATTCCGCAATCCTGAAATATTTCTATCTGATGTGCCCCGCGTATTATTCGCTGCAGCTTCCCGAGAGAAAAAAATACAGAGTGCAGGTGATTGACACCTGGAACATGACCGTTACCGACGCGGCGGAAGAGGCTTCGGGTGCAATTCGGGTCGAATTGCCTGGAAGACCTTACATGGCGGTTCTGGCGACAGAAGTATAGTTGTTTATTCTATGTTTATCAGCATCAGCGCAGTCGTGAGCTGTGTCTTGACATTCAGAGAAGACAGGTCCATGCCTGTCAGATCCTTAATTTTGCCCAGATAGTAGTTAATGGTGTTTCTGTGTACGAACAGCTTTTGTGCGGTCTCCTTCACGCTTCCGTCGTTTTCCAGATAAGCCCGCAGAACGCCCATAAGGTCGGTGTTGTTGTCTCGGTCATAGTTTATTATCGGCTGGACGGTATTCTGAAGATAGTCGGAGATAATGTCCTCATCGTCGATGTTCATCAGCAGCTTATACAGGCCCATTTCGGAATAGAAGATCTGTTCCGGGCGGAGCTTCCCTTTACTCTGTAGCTTCTGGACCGCGATCGCCTGCCGGTAGCTCTTATAGAGGCAGCGTATGCTCTTTGTTGTTTTTCCGACTCCCCACAGAAAAGAACCCGACTGTGGAAAGGCAATCAAGTAGAAGAGAATATTCGTCCATACGATACGGTGATCAGGCAGAAAATAATGATCGTCCATACGAAACGGTGAACAGGCAGAAAATACGGATCGTCCATACGATGCAAAATGGCACAACCTGTATAAGGAACAGATTGTACCGCGGTGTGCACTCCGGAAATTCCACAGCGAAATACATAGTATCATGCCGTGTTATGTCCGAGAAGGACACCGGGATCCTTTATGTAATAGTCATAGGAGAAGCAGACTTTTATATTTTGAAAGCTTGCTTCTCTTTTTTTACGCGAACAGTGTGCCACAGCCGAGTGCGAAGTATTCGTGTGCGGCGAACGTCGCGACCGCCTGCGATAAATTAAAATTAACTTTTCATGGCAGTGGAATTATTAAAATTGATTTTTGTGGCAGTAGAAATCCCTGTATAAAAGTACTATAATGCATATTATCTGTATGAAAAATCATGGGGAGTGTATGCTTTTGTGAATGATATCTATCAGAAGCAAAAGCGAAGTCGAGGATATGTTCTGGTCTGACAGACTCAACATGGGAAAGAGGGAAAGGATGAAAAAGAAAGAGTGGGTTCGGTTGTTATCGGCTGTTACGGCCACAGCCATGCTGTTTACGGCCTCTCCGGTTTTTGCGGAGGATGCTGCGGCAGATGGCAGCAAAGTGACGGCGTCGGAGGAAGGATCGGAAAGCATCGGATTTACAGGGGCTGGCGCCGGATCGGAAAGTGATACGGTTACATCTGCAGAGAGCGGAACGGTTGGCGTGCCGTCCGGAAATACAGATGCGGTGGTGGACGGAAGCTTCGGCGAAGAAAATTCCGGGGATAAAGCAGCCGGAACCACGGTGACCGCTTCCGGGAATGAATCGGAAAACAAGGAAAGGGAATCGGCAACGTCTTCATCGGCAACGGTAAGTACCTCTGAGGAAGCTTCGACAGAAGAGAAAGAAGAGCAAAAGGAAGAGGAAAAAGAAAAGGAACAAGAAAAGGAACAAGAAGAAAACGACGTTCAGGGAATTCCTTCTGTCAGCTATTCGGCTCACGTTCAGAGAGTCGGATGGCAGGATGACGTCGTTTCGGGAAAGAGCGATTCCTCCTTTGCGGGAACAGCGGGACAGGGATTGCGTGTCGAGGCGATCCGCGCGAAGATTGCAGGGGATAAGAACCTCGGCATTACGTACAATACCTATGTGCAGCGTCTGATGTGGACCGGATGGCAGAGCGACGGAGCAAATGCCGGAACAACAGGGAGGGGACTCCGGGTTGAGGCAATCGCCATGAAGCTGACAGGTGAGGATGCGGAGAAGTACGACCTGTATTATCGTGTGCATGTGCAGAGCTTTGGGTGGCTTGCATGGGCGAAAAACGGCGAGACAGCCGGTACGGCAGATCTGAGCCGCCGTATTGAGGCGTACGAGGTGGCACTTGTAAAGAAGGGAGAAGAGGCGCCTGCGAGATCGGCTTCCCGAGAGGTTCCTTATCTTACGGTACCAACGGTAACCTATCAGACCCATGTACAGAGAATCGGATGGAGCCAGGGAGAGGTTTCCAATGGCGCAATGAGCGGAACGATGGGCCGGTCGCTGCGGATGGAGGCGTTAAAGATCCACCTGAGCAATACGACCGGTTTCAGCGGCGGGATTGCGTATCGCTCGCATGTACAGAGAAATGGCTGGGAAACAGAGTGGAAGGAAGATGGGGCAGCGTCCGGAACAGAGGGAAGCTCCCTTCGTCTGGAGGCGGTCCAGATCCGGCTGACCGGAGAACTGGCCAATTATTTTGACGTGTATTATCGCACGCATATACAGAGATTCGGTTGGAGCGGATGGGCCTCGAACGGAGCGGAATGCGGAAGCTCGGGTTATGGATACCGTCTGGAGGCGATAGAGATTCGCGTGGTGCCAAAGGGACACGGTGCGCCGGGAAGCACGGCAAATGCCTTCCATAAGTATACGTATTCCGTGCGGGACGCGTATCCGCTGGCTTCGGCGAGACTGGACCAGGT
>Ga0256406_1002425_pt1 | contig 26366 bp, 23 predicted proteins | sample RumenRJG_03DNA_FD_185986 | JGI IMG/M metagenome (GOLD analysis project Ga0256406, IMG submission 185986) | Bovine rumen microbial communities from Lethbridge, Alberta, Canada - RJG_03 | ecosystem: Host-associated > Mammals > Digestive system > Stomach > Rumen | place: Canada: Alberta | collected...
GAATTTTTTCAGGGCATTCTGGCATTATTCCTTGTTGATACAATTCGACACAATGCTTTTTAAATTCATAGCTGTAGCGCAAAAAAATCCCTCCTTGCTGGGTGTCCAGAAAAGAGGGTACATATCAGATTTGAGGGACTGGTCTGAAGTTCAGTACGCCTGCGTAGAAAGTTCAGTCTTGGTCTGAATTCTGTGGTAAGGTCAGACTGAAATGGAGGCTGGGAGCGCCGTTGAGAAGGGAAATTTTCGGACCGGAGTCTGCCAGAGAGGACAGTTTGCCGGAATGGCAGCGGGCCCTTTATGACTACATTTGAAAATATTGAAATTTCGGATGACAAGATTTTTTCCATTAGACTACATTTTCAAATAATCAAATTGCAGTCAAAAAGAAACCCTTCGCTGCATCTGTAAAAAATTGCCAATGCAGCAAATTTAAATTTTCACAAGCGCTGCATTCCTCAAAAAGCACCAATGCAGCAAAAGAATTTGGGCGATTCAGCTCTGAATCTTCGCTGCAATCCAATTTTTTTCCAAATGCAGTAAAAGCCACGAGTGGATTTGAACACCGTGTAGTGCTATTTCTTTGCTGCATTAAGCAAAAATTGGAAATGCAGCGAAATGGAATAAATAAATTTGCTGCATCGCCCAAAAATTGAAGATGCAGCGAAAACAAAGGCCAGGACTGCGAAAACTTTCGTCCTGGCCCCATTCTATTTCATACACATCCGCTCATCAGTTGCCAGGATACAGCAACGGCTCCAAATACCGCACTGCCTCCCGATAATTCAGCTTGGCACTCATACCGAATAAGTCGTGTGGAAGATCGTAGACCCGGCCGGCTTTCACGGCGTCAAAGTGTTTCCAGATGGCGTTCTCCCGGAACTCCTTGTCGAACATCTGACGGGTCTGTTCCGGCATGGCGTGGGAGGTGCGGAGAATGATGTCCGGGTTCTTCTTTAGCATGTCCTCTGGGTTGACCTGGACAAAATCGCTCTTGGAACTGGTGTACAGGTTCTTTCCGCCAAGCAGCTTGACAAGGCTGCCGACATAACTGTGATCCGTGCATGCCATATAGTCTCCGGGGAGGCCCATGAGGATAAGGACTCGCGGTGCACGCCCTTTCTTATGTCTGCTCTGCAGACTGTCCTTCCAGTTCTGATAGCCGGAGCAGAGTTTCTCCGCCTGTTTCTCCCGTCCCAGTATGGTCCCGAGATCCTCAATGGAACGGTACATCCCGTCCGGGCTCTCCAGGTCAAGGAAATAGCAGGGGAGGTGCAGACTGTCATACTGCTTCTGCAGCTGTTCATGGAGGGAAATAGGCGACAGGACCAGGTCGGGTTTGACAGAGACCAGGACCTCACTGTTGGGGATCATGGGCGATCCAAGATTCGTTACATTTCGATACCTCTCTGGAAGTGGGGACGTGACGACTTTCGGTACACCGACTACGTTGTTATAGCCGAGGGCATCCAGAATCTCCGCTGTGGCCACCGATGTGGCAGCAACGCGGATATTGTTCCCCATGTATTTGACAGCGACCTCCGTGCCACGGCGCTCTGTGGCGGCGCATCCGCTCAGAACTGCTGCCAGCAGGACAGCGGCGAGGATCAAAGATAGTACTTTTTTCATGAATTTTCTCCCTCTTCTCTTAAGTTACCATTCGCTAACTAAAAGAATACCACATATTGACAGCTATGGGAAATGGTGTAAAATTATAGTTAGCGAAAGCTAACTAAAGAAAGGATGAATTTTATGAAAGTTCGTTATTTTCAGAGAATCCTCTCGGTCATCCTGGTCATCACGGCCATCTTGAGTCTCTCCATGGTGGGCGCCTTTGCCAAGGCACCCAAGAAGAACGGCAATTATACTGTCGGTGTCCAGATGTGGAACGCCGAGAAGAATGAGCCCTCCATGTCCAATGCCTTTTTCAAGAAAACCGCCAAGCTGCGGGTCAAAGATGGAAAACTTACCATGACGCTCTACGCAAACAGCAAGGCAATTCGCCAGACGCTGCAGGGCGCATATAAAATTGATATGAAGGTCTCCAATGGCAAGGGCGGCTATACTCCGGTCAAGGTAGTGGCGAGAGACAGCACTGGAAGCCCCACCGCATTCCAGTTCACATTGCCCAACACCAAGAAATATGTTCCTGTTAAACTGAATCCGCATGTTGCCGCCATGGGCAACAGCTATGTGGACGCCCGGCTTAAGATCGACTACTCCACAGTAAAACCTGCCTGATAAAGAATAATATCTCACTCCAAACGAAGCGGAGGGGGACACCAGCTGGTGTCCCCCTCCGTTTCATCTGCGTGAATATTCGTCAATTTATACAACACCACCGCAACAATTTTGATGCGCTGAACAATCGCTCAGTTTTGATTAAAAATGTTCGGATAGCCGACAAAAGTCGCATAGATATCCGAAAATTTCTTATATTTTACACCTGCACTGTTGGCATTTTGCACGAATTCCGCATCAAAAGTCCAAGGCAAACTTTGTGCCCGGGCCCGGACACGTGTTCTTGTAGTGAGACTGTTCAAAAAATATGATGAAATCAGAATAAATTTTGTCAAAAGTTTGTCATTTAAGACTTGCCGTGTTCCGGAAACGGCGGGTCTAATGGGATATCATTAAGTCTATTCGAAAAGGGTGAAACACTATGAGAGACCTGAAGAACATCATTGAATATGAGAATCTTCTCCAGGAGGCCAACAACGATTTGGTGCGTCAGGGAAAAGCTGACGGAAAACGCGCTCTCGGTTACACCTGCTACTACATGCCGGAAACCCTGCTGGACATCGACGGATGTTTTGCGGTGCGACTTCGCGCCCCGCAGTCCACATCCCCGGATATAGCCACGTACTATATGTCCAACCGTACCTGCATGTACAGCAGATGTCTTCTCGAGCGGGCGCTCGAAGGGGGATACAATTTCCTGGATGCCCAGATGGCGACGGAGACCTGCACGGCCACATGTCGTTTTGAGGAACATCTCCAGATGATGGATGTCATCGACAACCCGGATTTCTTCTGCGAGTTTATCGATGTGCCGTTCAAGAAGAACGAGAACTCCGTTGACCACTATGAGAAACAGCTGCGTGCACACGTGCTCGACAAGCTGACGGAACACTTTGGCATAGATACCTCCGATGAGGCTCTGATGAAGGCCATCGAGCTGCACAATGAGGTGGGCCGTGTCATGGACGAGATTGGCAGTTACCGGAAACTGGACCAGCCGACCATCACCGGCTTTGAGTTCGCACTCTGCGAGCTTGTCAGCCTGACCTGCCCGAAATACCTCATCCTTCCCATGCTGAAGGAGACACTGGAGGATCTGAAGACCCGCAAACCCGACAAGAAACCCAACTACCGCGTAAAGGTCATGATGGCCGGCTCCGAGAATGACGATCCGTATTTCGTCAAGCTCGTCGAGGACTGCGGCGCACTGGTCGTTGCCGACCGGTACTGCTATGGGTCTCTGCCGGGAAGAGGAGAAATCGTCGTGAAAGATGGGGAGACTCCGCTGCACGCCATTGCCAATTTCTATCTGCAGTCCTCCCAGTGCGCCCGCTTTATGGAGCAGGATTCCATGCGGGAGCGCAAACAGTACATCGCCGACGCCGCAAAGGAATACAAGGCAGACGGCATTATCATTGAGCAGATGAAGTTCTGCGAGTACTGGAGTTATGAGCGCCTCATTGACACTGTCATTTTGCAGCGCGACTTCGGCTACCCGGTCTGCTCCATTGAGAAGGAATATGTGAACAACGCCACCGGACAGCTCCGCACCCGGTTCCAGGCATTCATTGAGAATATTGAGTTCAAGAAACTCCAGGACAGCAAGGGAGGTGTCGGAGCATGAAAAAACTCACGAAGGAGCAGAGAAAAGAAGAGCTCCGCAAATGGGGAATCGAGAAGCCCGACTTCCCGAAGATCAAAGAAAATGTGAAGACGGGACTGAAAAACCCGAAAAAGACGCTCCACGATTTCTGGTACGGAAAAGAGCACGGCGAGCGCCGGCTTGGCGACCTGTACATTCAGCCTTATGGCCTGTACAAACACCGTGAGTGGCGCGGCGTGAAAGACACGTTCTACTATTTCAACCGCATTTGGCTCTACAACTACATTGAGATGGTGGCGGACATTCTGAAGTCCGACGAGCCGATCTCGTTCTTCAAGGCTCTGTGGCGGTATCGCTGGCTGGGGCAGACCTACATTCCGGTTCTGCACTGGTTCGACCGTGGTCTGGAGGGCCTGCGGGGAGAGGCATTGAAAGCTTCAGCGTGGCATTACCGGGCCATGGTCTCCGAGACCATCCGGCAGTTCATGCGCATGGCAGCCTGCGACACCCGTCTCCACGACGACAAGGAAAACGACCTCTGGAAGAACACCCTGGCCCACAATGAGACGGTCAGCGGCAGTATCTTCTATGGATGGCGGGACCGCATGGACGATGTACCCCTTGAGATGATCCCCTATTTCGTCACGGTACACGTCAATGCGGACACCGTCCTCAACTACATCGATGCCATTCAGGTCATCGGTCTTCCGTCGGACCCGTGTCCCATGTGTCAGGCTGAGTCCGGCATCGGCGTCATGGATGACTACCCGGACTACAGCCCGCTGATGATCACGTCCAACGAGGCGTGTGACGGATCTGTCTCCACCTCCATCATCCAGGACTGGTTCCTGAACCGTCCGCTCTATGCAATGCCGCAGCCCATGCGCTACGACGACCCGCTGGTCCTTGACAACTGCGCCAAGGAGATCGAGGGTGCCTGGAAGTTCATTGAGGAGCAGACCGGCGAGAAGATGGACTGGGATACCTTTATCGAGCACGTCAAAGGCCAGAACGAGAGCCTCGCCTTTGAGCACGAGAAGTGGGATGTGGCCGCCAACACCGACAACTATCCCATCAACGGCGTCGCCCAGTCCCTGTACCGCATCTACTATTCCCAGGACGGCGACCGGCCAATCTGGCATGAGACCGACAAGAAAGTCAAGAAGATTCTGGACAAGTGCGTCGACAAGGACATCAAGCCCTTCCCGAAGACCCGCCACCGCATGATGGCCTGGTCCTGTGCTCCCATGTACTACTCCTATTGGAGCACCTGGCTGTATAACTGCTGGGGCATCAACGTTATCATGAATATGGACTCGCTCATGTTCAACAAGACTATCCGCACCGACACGTATGATCATGCCGTCAAAGATCTTGCTGAGTACAACATGATGGCCCCCATGCGCACCATGGCAGTCGGCGGATACAAGCACATCTTCGAACTGTGGGACTACATGAAGCAATTCAACTGTGACATGGTCATGATGTACGATCAGGTCCAGTGCAAGGGCATGCAGGGCATCCACGGCATGTTCGAGGACGAGTTCCGTGACCGCGACATCCACGCCATCTGGTTCACCCATGCGCTGGATGACCGGAGAACTACATCGCGCCGCGAAATCCGCAACACCATCAACGACTACATGATGAACGTCATGCACGAGGAGCCCCTCGACCCGAGTCTCCTCGACTTCGATGACGGCATGTCCTGGTAAGCGGAAAGGAGAAGACATCATGGATAAATTCCTGAAAATATTGAAAAAGACCCTCGCCGTCGGAGGGAGCGTCTACGGACTCCTGTTCCTTGTGTTCTACTTCGATCTGGACGGCAAGCTGCTCTATAACGTCTATGAGCCGTGGATCCAGAAGCATTACGACAATATCAAGGACCGCAGGGACATTACAAAAGTACCCTATGATATCCCGAATAAGGAATAGTTCCTGGGCTTGGGGACGGGGAGATGCCGGAAGGTGTCTCCTCGTTCCTTTTTTTGGGCGATTCAGTGTGGCTGGACCAGATGAGCCTTTGTAGACTGAAATCAAGCTCTCTCCGGCCTCGCTCGGGCGGGCGATTCAGTCTATTTTCTCAAAAATTTCATCTAAGTCTGAAGTTCCCAACCCTTCCGGTCTGAATTTCAGACAAACCAACCTTATTTTCCTGCTTTGGTCTTAAATTTTTTCAGTCAAATAAGGGGGGGATTTGAGGGATTGGTCTGAAGTTCGGTATTCCAGCGTAGAAAGTTCAGTCTTGGTCTGAAATCTTGATATGTACCCAGAATTCTGGACACATTTTCTTCGTTAACCATTACCGGTGGATGTCTCCCTGTATTTTACAGGGGACATCCAATTTGTTTTCTTCTGGATCCGCTCGTTGTTGTAGTAGTGGATGTATTCATCTACTGCTTGAGAGAACTCCTTAAAAGAGGAATATTTATTCTCACAGCCGTAGTACATCTCAGTCTTCATTCTTCCAAAGAATGTTTCAATAATACAGTTGTCGTATCACTATTGGGTACTTAATGAGAAAAACTTGCAACATATATTAGTCTCTTGATACCTCAAAGAGAAACTACTATACTCTCTTGTGAATTTCTAAACAGGAGTAACTGCACCCATGAACCACCCCCGCACCTGGCCCTCCCTTGCCCTCACAGCCCTCACCGCCACCCTCATGGTCGTCCTCGCGACCCTGCTCGGGGAGCGGGAGGTCATCTTCCCCGAAATCACCGCCATTGCGGTGGGCATGCTCTGCGCGCCGGCGCCTGTGTGGAACACCAGCCGCCCGCGGATCCTCCTCACCATTACCGCATGCGCGTTCGCGGGAATCGGCATTGTGCGGTTTGTTCCGGGGCCTCTGCTGCTGCGGATCGGGGTCGGTTTCGCTTTGGCGATTTGCTGCATCGCCCTCTCCCATACCGACTTCATGCCCGCAGTATCGGCATGCATCCTGCCGGTCGTCCTGGGGACACGGACGCTGTGGTATGTGGCATCGGTCGTGCTGATGACCACCATCATCCTGTTGCTCCAATGGCTGCTCGCCGGGCGTAAGCCGCTTGCCTACATCCCGGTGCAGACCGACTGGAAGCTGCGCGGGAAACAGCTGCTGGCGGTCCTCATTGTGTGCGGAATCCCGGCAATGACCGGCAAAATCTACTTCATTGTCCCGCCGCTGATTGTGGCATTTTTGGAGATGTCGAAGGCGGGATCAAGGGTGAATCGCCCCCGCGCCGTGGCCCTCACCATTCTGGCCGCTGTCGTCGGCGCCGCCTCCCGAATTGGCCTGACCCAGACGGCCGGCCTGCCCCTCTGGGCTTCGTGCGCCGTATCCGTGCTCCTCATCCTGCTCGTCATGCGACAGCTCGGCATGTGGTTCCCGCCGGCGGGCGCCATTGCGACGCTCCCGAGCCTGCTGTTGCCGACCCGCGAGCTGTGGCTGTTCCCGGTGGAGGTGGCCGTGGGGATCAGCACGTTCGCGTTGGTGGCGGGGGTGATGTTTGGAAAGAAGGGAGAGACATAACTGCTATCCCTGCTGCTGCATGAAGTTTTCGTATTACGGAAAAAAGACGAATGAATCGCCCAAGTTCGAACCTCTCATTCCCAAAAAAGAACCACCCACTCCAAAGTGCTTTTCAGGCTGGCGATTCACTGGTATTCTCTTCGAGAAAGAAGGTGAACACCAGTGGGCAGTAATCGCGTGGAACAGTTGATGGAGTGGTATGAAAAGTGCCAGACTCGCCTGAAAAAGGCACCTCCCGGGCGACTTGTGATTCATCGGGTCAAAGAGAAAGTCTATTATTATTGGAGAACGTCTACAGGGGATAAGTATCTAAAGCCAGATGACCCGTTGATCAATTTGTTGGCTCAAAAAACCTATGACCAAGACGTGCTTAGAACGATTCGACAAGAGATGAGAGGAATCCAGGGGAAAAAGTGCAAAATTACGAAACGCCCAGAGGACTGCTACTATCAGTTGGCACAAGATCGAAGAGCCTTGATTGAACCCATTGCGTTAAACGATGAGGACTTCGTACGCCAGTGGCAGAGTATGCGCTTTCCGGAGAACCCCTTGTATAAGAAAAAAGGGGAGTTCCGAAGCAACTCCGGAGTTATTGTGCGCTCTAAGTCGGAACTCCTTATTGTTAACGGTCTGGAGTTTCAACATAGACCCTTTCATTATGAGCCTGTGTTGGAACTGGACGGTGTGCAATACTTCCCGGATTTTCTGGTTCTCAATCCTCGCACCCGGAAGGAATATTATTGGGAGCATTTTGGCAGAATGGATGATCCGGAGTATGCAGATCGCAGTGTGCGAAAGATGAAAATCTATGCAAAACACGGCTATGATATTGGGAAACCAATGATCTATACCATGGAGACTAAAAACGAACCGTTATCGACAGCACAGATCAATGGGATCATTGAAAAATATCTCAAATGAGTGGGGCTCCTTACCTACGATAGAAGAATTTTTCTGAGCCTGTAGGTAGGTGATAGTCTGTTACTGCGGCTGTTTTACCTACAGTCTTAGAATATTCACGAGAGCGTAGGTAAAAATTTTGTAGATTGCCGGGCGATTTACCTACACAATGCCAATAACTTATCCTCTGTAGGTAGACGACGGCTCTCTTAAAGCCTGAATTTACCTACACCCCAATTGATTTTATTAAGGGTGTAGGTAATTTTTTGCTTGCAGGGTTGGAACATCTACCTACAGACTGCCCTATTAACCCGAGAGCGTAGGTAATTCTTCCCGATAAGATTTGAATTTTTACCTACACATGAAAGAAAAAAAGAGAGGTGTAGGTAATTGTCTCCTGGAAGACCAGGACAATCTACCTACGCCTCAATATTTTTAGTTATCTCGTAGGTAAGATGCCCCCTGAATAGCACAAAAAATTCCCGCCCGGGCACCCCCGGGCGGGCCATTATTTTTATTCCACAACAAAACACAGCCACTCACCTTGCTGCTTCCGCTCCACGACCTCATAGCCATTGGAGGCAAAGGCCGCAAGCACGTCGGGCTCCCGCGTGCTGATAATGCCGGATACAATGAACACGGAGCCCTCATGCATGAACTGCCGTGCGCTGCGGCAGAACGGCACGATGATGTCGGCGACAATGTTGGCGACAACAATGTCGAAGGTCCCATGGACCTTCTCGGCCATGTCGCCGCACTGGACGACGTACTGCGGAGCGGCGAAGCCGTTGCGGCGGCCGTTCTCGGCCGCCGTCTTCACGGCGAGCTCGTCAATGTCGACGCCCTCAGCGCGGGAGGCGCCGAGAAGGAGGGCGGCAATGGAGAGGATGCCGCTGCCGCAGCCCAGGTCCAGGACGGTCTCGCCGCCGTGGATGCGCTGCTCCAGGGTCTCGAGGCAGAGACGGGTCGTCTCGTGGGTGCCGGTGCCGAAGGCGAGACCGGGCTCCAGGTGCAGGACGCGGCGGCCGTCGGCCTCGGCCGAGGGGGCGTCCTCCCAGGAGGGCTGGATGAGGAGGCGGCTGCCGACCTTCATGGGTTTGAAGTATTTCTTCCAGTTGTCCTGCCAGTCCTCGCGACGGCAGGGGATGGTGGTGAGGGTGCTGGGGATTCCGCTGGCCGCGTATCGCTCATTAAGGAACGCCACAGCCTCGGCCGGGTTCTCGCCTGGTTCAATGTAGATGTGGATAATGCCCTTCGTGCGATCCTTTTGCAGCAGGTCCTCATCGATGAGGTCAATGTGGGCAATTTCCTCGACCTCGTCCTCGAGGTCACGGTAGTCCTCTATGTAGATTCCGTAGGGGACCGTCATTTGGGCAATGGCGCTGGCGTCGTCGATGCGGTCGGCGGGGACGGAAATGCGGATTTCGGTCCAGGGCGATGCATCATCTCCGGCGTTGTAAGTGGTGGCGCCGGACACCATTTCAGGGTCTTTCATTCAATGTCACTCCTTCAGGAGATCGGCCTCCGTGGACATGTCTTTGCGGCCTGGGTTGTAGAGGCGGCGGTCGTCCAGGGCCCAGACGCGGTTGCTGAATTCACCGGCGCCGACGGCCTTGACCGTGGACTCCACCTCGAAGACCGTGGCGTCCAGCTCGTCGAGCTTGGCCAGGACGATGGCCTCCAGGAACTTCGGCGGCTCGGCTGCGCCGAATTCCGGCTTGCCGTGGTGGGAGATGATCATATGCTCCACGAGCACGAGTTTGTCCTCCGGGGTGCCAATGTCCTCGCCCACGGCGCGGACCATGGTGGCGCCCCGGACGAGATGGCCGATCAGGTTGCCCTCCACCGAGTACTGGGTGGGTACGCCGAGAGGCGTGGCCTGAATTTCCACGAGCTTGCCGATGTCGTGCAGGGCGGCGCCGGTCAGGAGCAGGTCCTCGTCAATGGAGGGGTAGACCTTGGCCGCGGCCTGGGCCATGCGAATGATGGAGAGCGTGTGGTACAGGAGGCCGCCGCGCATGGCGTGGTGCAGGCGGATGGCGGCCGGGTGGGTCAGCAGTGACTCGCGGTATTTTTGGTAGACCGCCAGAACGAGCTCCCGGAGGTCGTCGTCCTGGAAGCTCCGGGCAAGGTCGCAGATGGCGTTGTACATGGCCTCGCCGGAGTACTCGGCGGCGGCCACATAGTCGGCGGGATCCACATTGTCGGTCTTCAAGGCGGGGCGGATCCGCTCAATGCGGAACTGCCGGGTGCCCCGGTATTCGTTGATGGTGCCCCGGATCTTCACGATGTCGTTGGGTTGAAAATTTGGGGTCGCGGAGTTCTCGTAGGCCCAGAATTTGGCGTTGATCTCTCCATCTTTGTCGGCCAGATCCATGTCCAGATACTGGCTCCCCTTGGCGGAGGTCCGGACCTCCGATTTCTTGACGAGTGCAAAGCAGTCCATCCGGGTCCCGATGGGCGCGTCGATAAAGCTCATGAAAATACCCCTCTCCGTAGTTCTTGAACTAAAATTTTAGCAGACCGCAGGGATGCCGTCAACGAACGGGGCGCCCTTTATTCCACATTCCAAACGTGTTAAAATGCTGATGATTTGTATGAAGGAGGCCCTTATGCAAGAACCCTATGAAATCTTTACGCCGGCGGAGGGCGTCCGGGTCGTGGCGTGCCGGACCGAGCGCTTCAAGACCGGTCAGCTGTCGGTGCAGCTGGTTCTCCCCCTTGTGGGCGATGTATCTGCTTTTTCTCTCTTACCCTATTTATTGAGCCGCACCTGCCGGGACTACCCGGACGATGTCAGCTTCAACCGGAGACTGGCGAACCTCTACGGCGCGGAGGTGCATCCGTCGGTGGCCAAGCACGGTGAGAATCTCGTGCTGCGCCTCTCCATGACCATGATCGACAGCCGCTTTGCGCTGCACGGTGAGGATATTATTTTTGACTGCGCCAAACTGCTCTGCAAGGTGCTGTTTGAACCGAATACGAAAGACGGCAAGTTCGACGAAATGCAGCTTGCGCGGGAGAAGCGCATCCGGTTGGAGCGACTGGACAGCTTAAAGAATGATAAGCGGGGCTATGCCATGCATCGCTGCCTGGAGGAAATGTGCTCCGAGGAGAACTACCGCATTGATGCTCTTGGCACCAAAGAGGGCGTGGCGGCACTGACGGCCGAGTCGGTCTATGCTGCTTGGCAGACCATGCTGCAGACAGCGCGTATTCAGGTCAACGTTGTGGGCACTGGAAGCGTGGAGAAAATTGCAGATTTGTTTGGCCAGTACATCGCCCAAGTGCCAAGGAAGCAGATTATGAACTTCCACACGGACATTGTGGAACGCGCACAGGGTGACGTGAAGCGTGTCGTTGAGGAAGAGCCGGTCCGGCAGGGCAAACTCGTTCTGGGCTTCCGCGCCGGGACCCGGGACCCACAGGCGGACTATGCGGCTATCCGCGTCATGACCGACCTGTTCGGCGGCGGCCCCTATTCCCGCTGTTTCATGAACGTCCGGGAGAAGCAGAGCCTCTGTTACTACTGCTCCGCCCGCTACCTGAGCCAGAAGGGGCTCATCATGGTGCAGAGCGGCATTGAGAATGAGAATGCGGAGCGGGTCATTGCTGAGGTGCAGAAACAGCTGCAGGATCTTGCAGATGGCAATGTGACGCAGAAGGATATGGACAACTCGCATCGCGCCCTCGTGGATGGTCTCCACTCAGTGGGGGACACCCCGGAAGACTTGGACGGCTGGGCCTACCTGCAGACCTGCGAACTGGAGTTCTCTGACCCGGAGAAGCTGGCAGACGCCCTTGCGGCGGTTACCGCGGATCAGGTTATTGCCGCGGCAAAGAACGTCACGCTGGACACCGTCTTCTTCCTGCGCGGCAACGGAGAGGGGGAGGACGAATGAGCACAGTTCGGGAAATCCACAGCGAGGCCCTCGGGGACTCCTGCTACGAGGTGAAGCACCCGTCCGGGCTCACCGTTATGGTCTACCCCAAGGAGGGCTACTCCACCACCTACGCCATTTTTGGCACAAACTACGGCTCTATAGACACCGTCATAAAGACGGCAGGGCAGGAGCCGCGGACTATCCCCGAGGGGACAGCCCACTATCTGGAACACAAGCTGTTTGAGTCCGAGGAGCTGGACGCCTTTGAGCGCTTTGCCAAGACCGGCGCCAGCGCCAACGCCTACACGAGCTTTGACAAGACCTGCTTCCTGTTCTCCTGCGCCGGGAATTTTGCCGATAATCTGCGCATCCTTCTGGACTTCGTCCAGCACCCGTATTTCACGGAGCAGACCGTGCAGAAGGAGCAGGGCATTATCGGGCAGGAAATCCGCATGTACCAGGACGAGCCGGGCTGGGAGGTATTCTTCAACCTTATGAAGTGCCTCTATGTGAAGCATCCGGTGAAAATTGACATAGCCGGTACGGTGGAGTCTATCTCCCACATTACGGCCGACCTGCTGTATGACTGTTACAATAATTTCTACAGCTTGAACAACATGGTTCTAGCTGTAGCGGGAAATACCACCGTGGAAGAGGTTGTCTCCGTGGTGGATGAGGTCATCAAGGAGAAACCGGCCATTCCGGTGGAACGGGCTGACTATGGCGAGCCTGCTGAAGTGGCAAGTCACAGGAAAGAGGAGAGCCTCGCGGTCTCCATGCCCCTGTTCGCCCTTGGGTTCAAGGAGAACTGGGAGAGACCGGTGCGCACTCTCCGGGAAAAACTCGTGGCCAATATTCTCCTGGACTACATCGCCGGGGAAATGAGCCCGCTGTATAACCGCCTGCTCAATGAGGGACTTATCAACACGTCCTTCGGGTATGAGTATTTTACCGGTTATGGCTACACCGCTACCATCTTTGAGGGCGAGTCCAAGGACCCGGACGCCGTGGCAGACGCCATCAAACAGGAAATTGCCCGTATCAAGCGGGATGGACTCGACCAGCAGGAGTTTGACCGCATCCTCAAGATGAGCTACGGCAAGGCCATCATGGACTACAACGACATCGACGGACTCACCAATGATATGGTGGCCGCCCACTTCGAGGGCTGGGACATGTTCGAGGACATTGCAATCTACCAGAACCTGACCCTGGCCGACGCGGAGGAACAGCTGAAGAGAGAGTTTGACGCGGAAACTTGCGCCATCTCCATCATTCGGCCCAAAGAAGGAGACTGATATGTCCGACTACGCAAATGTCCAGTTTAAGGGCATCCATCACGTGCTGCGCGTGCCGTCCACCGCAGCGGACTTCTACATAGGAAACTCGGAGTTCACCATCCGCTGGTATGGCATCATTATTGCGTGCGGCTTTCTGCTGGCGCTGCTGTTCTGCACGCGGCTCTGCAAGAAGAAGGGCATCAGCCTCGATGTCTTCTTTGATGAGGTCATCTGGGGTACCATCTTCGGCATCATCGGGGCACGGGCCTACTATGTGCTGTTCTCGTGGGACTATTACCGGGACCATCCCGGGGAGATCTGGCGCATCCACGACGGTGGTCTCGCCATCTATGGCGGCATCATTGCGGCGCTCATCACCGTGCTCGTTGTGAGCAAGATAAAGAAAGTCCATGTTCTGGACATCCTGGACCTGGCGGGTGTCGGGTTCCTCATGGGCCAGGGAATTGGGCGATGGGGCAATTTTATGAACCAGGAGGCCTTTGGTACCAACACGAATCTCCCCTGGGGCATGACGAGCGAAAAGGTGCGGGAATATATCATCACCCACCAGTGGTTTTTCGAGGAACACCACATGACGGTGAGCCCCACCCAGTACGTGCACCCCACGTTCCTCTATGAGTCCCTGTGGTGCTTGCTCGGATTTGTGCTCCTATATATAATGTTTAGTAAGCACAGGAAATACCGCGGACAGATCTTCCTCATGTACTGCGCCTGGTACGGACTCGAGCGCTCGCTCGTCGAGGGCCTCCGCACCGACAGCCTCTACATGGGCTCCACGGACATCCGTGTTTCCCAATGGGTATCCGCCATTATCACGGTGGCGGCCGTTGTCATTCTTATTGTGAAAGCTGTAAAGGGGGACCCGAAGCATGGAGACACTGAACACGAAGAAACTGCCGAACATCTGGAGCAAGACGGGCCGGAATCTTTTAGACCTGAAGCTTGAGCTGGAGGTTCTCCGGGACGACCGGGCCGAGGCAAAAGCGGAGAAAAAGGCCAAGGCTTCCAAGAAGGCACGGAAGAAAAAACTCAAGAAATTACAGGGCCTGTTCCTGCGCAGCCGCCTGAAGGAAAAAGTTCTTGATTTGATTTGACGGGGATGCTATAATCCTATACGCCGCATATTACGGGCCCGGGTAATTCACCGGAAAGAGGGCAGACGCCCCACCCGTCGTAGCGAGTCTAAAACAAGGCAGGTAATACCATGTACGCAGTTATCGAGACCGGCGGAAAACAGTATAAAGTTGAGACCGGCGACGTAATCTACATCGAGAAGCTCGACGTCGAGGCTGACTCCGACATCACTTTTGACAAGGTCCTCGCAGTGGGAACTGACGACGGCATCAAGGTCGGCGCTCCCTATGTTGAGGGTGCCAATGTGGCAGCCAAGGCAGTTAAGAACGGCAAGGGCAAGAAGATCACGGTCTTCACCTACAAGCCGAAGAAGAACGAGAAGCGCAAAATGGGCCACAGACAGCCTTACACCAAGGTTGAAATCGGCGCCATCAACGCGTAACCCATCAAGAGAAAATGATCGAGGTTGAGTTCTTTCGGGAACCAGACGGCACACTCACCGGCTACACGTTCTCCGGCCACTCGGACTATGCCGAGCAGGGGAGTGACATCGTGTGCGCAGCCGTTTCCTCCGCAGCCTATATGGCAGCCAACACCATTTCCGACATCCTGCATGTCCCGGTGGAGGCTGAGGTCGAGGATGGTTTCATGAGTGTGAGACTCCCGGAGCCGGAAAAGGCCCAGGACATTCTGAGAGGACTGAGACTTCACTTGCAGGCCTTATCCGGGCAGTATCCGGACAACATTAACTTCAGAGAGGTGTAGAACATGCTTAATATCAATATTCAGCTCTTCGCCCATAAAAAAGGACAGGGCTCTTCCCACAACGGACGTGACTCCGAGTCCAAGAGACTTGGCGTAAAACGCGCTGACGGCCAGTTCGTACTCGCCGGCAACATTCTCGTAAAGCAGCGCGGAACCCACATCCATCCCGGCAACAACGTCGGCAAGGGTTCTGACGACACTCTTTTCGCTCTCATCGACGGCACCGTAAAGTTCGAGCGCGTCGGTAAGAACCGCAAGAAAGTCAGCGTCTACGCTGTTGAGGAGCAGTAATTTGCCCCTTTAAAACAAATTTTCGAGGATGTATCAAGATGGCAGAACACTCCATTTTGATACATCCTCTTTTTCGACTTATAAAAGGGGGGAAAAGGGGGAACTCATACCATATTCTCTGAAATGGATGGCCAGGTATGAGTTGCATGAGTTGAATTGCAACCAAACTCATACCTCATGCTCTGATTTAGCTGGTTAGGTATGAGTTAGATGTGGCTAAATTCATACCACACGCTCTGATTTAACTGGCTAGGTATGATGGATTGCAGCCAAACTCATACCTCATGCTCTGATTTAGCTGGCTAGGTATGAGTTGGGTGTAGCTAAATTCATACCACACGCTCTGATTTAACTGGCTAGGTATGAGTTGTTTGCTTTAGGAATCAAGTTGTTTCATACCGAGCATTGTAAATTTCATTGCTTGGTATGAGTTTCACTGCCAGAGCCCCCTTTTTCGAGCTTCATTGACTCTCTTTTTCCGTTGAAGTATAATGTACTGTAACTTTATTCCCACCGAAGAAGGAGCCCACCCATGGAAAAGAAGCAGAAGCTCATAGCACTGCTGACGGCCGGCATTGCCGCTGTTATTGCCGTCGCCCTTCGCATTTATGAACTGGCGGTGACAATAGACCCGGACACCGGTTTCTGGCAGTACAGCGACCCCACGCAGTTCATCATGTATGCACTGCTGCTTGTGGTGCTCGTTGTGGCTTTTGTGTTTGGCTCGGTGAAAAAGCAGACTGCATCGCCCACCATCCTGACAGAGCCGGACATTGGGACCGGTATCTGCGCTGCGCTGGTCACTGCTGCATTCCTGTACGACGGCGTCGTCGGCATTATCCGCCTCACGGCACTTTCCGCAGACTTTGATCCGTACGCCATGACGCTCGGCTACTTCATTATCAGCACGGGCTTTCTCGCAAAGATATTTCAGATCCTTTTTGCTATCCTCTCCGCCGTCTGGTTTGGCCTTTACTCGGCGGACCGCTTCGCGGGCACAAATTTGTGCCGAAAGCTGGGAGCCATGGCCATTAACCCGGTGCTCTGGGGTGTTGCGCGGCTCCTTATCGCCTTTGTCACTCCCATCAAATTCAAGAACGTCTCCCAGCTCCTGCTGGAGCTGCTGTTCCTCCTTGTCGCCCTGCCGGCACTCTTCTCCTTTGCCCGGCTTCTCTACGGCGTTGAGGCGGAAAACCGCATGAGGACCTTTACCTGGTGCGGAACTACGGCTGCCGTTCTGGGCTATGTGACCGCATTTGCCCCGTTCTGTCTCATCCTGACCGGCAACTACCATCTTCTGGCACCGGACTATCCTGTCCAGTACCCGGAGCTGGCCATTGCCGTCTTCTTCACCTACCTTCTTGTGAAAGGAGCAAGACGTGGAGCTTCCGAAGACTGACCGACCGGTGCTCAGGCGGCTTCGTGCGCTCATTGACAGCGGACGGGTCCCCCATGCCATGGTCATTGACGGCGGCTCTGCCGAAGAGCGACTTCAGGTGGCCTCCTATGTGGCGCAGGCTCTCCTCTGCACAACAGAAGGAAAAAAGCCCTGTGGCATGTGCGCTGCATGCAAGAAGGCGGAGCAGGGGAACCACCCGGACATTATCCATATCACGCGGGAAGCCTCCCGAAAGACCATTGCGGTGGAGCAAATCCGCCGTATGCGGGACGACGCCATCGTGGTCCCCAATGAGGGAAGCCATAAAGTCTACATTATCGACGAGGCGGAACTGCTTCAGGAGTACGCCCAGAACGCGCTCCTAAAAATACTGGAAGAACCGCCCTCCTATGCGGTCTTCATCCTGTGTGCTCCGAGCAGGACCTCTCTTCTCCCCACCGTTCTCTCCCGTACAGCGGTATTTAGCCTGAATGAGGAGGAGGGGGAGTCCCAGAGAGGCGAGGGGAATGACCTCGTCCTCGAGGCGGCCTCCAACCTCGCCGCCGGACTCTGCGCCGGCAACGAGCTGCGCATGCTAGAGGCCGTTGCCCCATTTGAGAAGAAATACGAGCTGCTCCCCGAGCTTATTGGGGAAATGCGGCTTATGATAAGGGACGCCCTGGCGGTACAGGCCGGGAGTTCCGTTTTCCTGTCCGGTCACAGCCGGGAGGCCCAGGCGCTGGGCAAGCGCTTTGCGGCGCCGCGGCTTCTGGACATGCAGCGCGCTCTGGACGGCATATCGAATGCCGTGCAGCGCTTTTCCAACAAGAACCTGACCCTGACCCGCCTCTGCAGCACACTGGCTGCGGCGGCGAAAGGGATAACTGGAGGAAATTATGATTGATACGATCGGCGTCCGTTTCCGCGACGTCGGCAAAGTCTACACCTTTGACCCGGCGGGCTGCCAGGTCGCCGTGGGCGACCAGGTCATCGTCGAGACATCCCGCGGTGTGGAGTGCGGCAAGGTGGCCATTGCCAACCGGGAGGTCCCCGAGGAGACGGTCCACACTGAGCTGAAGCCCATAATAAGGAAGGCAACTCCGGACGATCTCCAGCGCATTGAGGAGAACAAGCGCAAGGCAGAACGGGCCTTTGATATCTGCGAGAAGAAAATCGCCAAACACGGTCTGGAAATGAAGCTGGTCAACGTGGAGTACACGTTTGACAACCGGAAAATCCTGTTCTTCTTCACGGCCGACGGCCGCGTGGACTTCCGGGAACTGGTCAAGGACCTGGCCAGTGTCTTCAAGACCCGCATTGAGCTGCGGCAGATCGGTGTCCGGGACGAGGCCAAAATGTTCGGCGGCCTTGGCATCTGTGGCCGGCCCATGTGCTGCAAGTCCCATCTCTGTGACTTCCAGCCGGTCTCCATCAAAATGGCAAAGCAGCAAGGACTATCCTTGAACCCCACTAAAATTTCCGGCACTTGCGGTCGGCTCATGTGTTGCCTCCAGTACGAGGAGGAGGCTTACGAGCACCTCATCAAGATCACTCCAAAAGTGGGGGCACTTGTGGACACGAAAGAGGGCCGCGGCGTCGTCACCGAGGAGAACCTCATATCCGGGGAACTCAAGGTGAAACTCGACAAGAATGCTCCGGACGCGCCACCGGTCACCTTTACGAGACGACAGGTGAAACCGGTTCGCCGGGATCGCGGCCACGGCCGCGGCGGGGACGGCGATGCGCTCCGTAAAATAGAAAAAGACTAAATTTTATTGATATTGTGAAAGGGAAATTACTATGGCACTGGAAAAAATCAAACTGACCCACGACGCCCTCCAGGAACTCCAGGATGAGCTCGACCATCTCAAGAGTGTCGGCCGCCGTGAAATGTCCGAAAAAATCAAGGTGGCACTGTCCTTCGGAGATCTGTCCGAGAACTCCGAGTACGATGAGGCCAAGTCCGAGCAGGGCAAAATGGAGTCCCGCATCCAGGAACTGGAGGCCACCATTCAGAACGCCGAAATCATCGATGAGTCCGAGCTGTCTGCTGACACCGTAAACCGCTCCTCTAAGGTCACCATTCACGACCTTGACATGGATGAGGACGAGACGTTTGTCATCGTCGGCTTTACTCAGGCTGATCCGCTCAACGGCAAGCTCTCCGACGAGTCTCCCATCGGCAAGGCCATCCTCGGCAAGCGCGAGGGCGACGTGGTCGAGGTGGAACTCCCCAACAACAAGAAGACCTCGGTCCGCATTGTAAAGATTGAGCAGAAGAACTAATTTCGCAGCAAGACAGGAGGGGCCGCTTCATGGCGGATAACAATCAGAAGAACAACAAGCAGCAGCCGCAGAACACCAACCAGCTTCGCAAAGTCCGTGTGGAAAAACTTGAGACCCTGCAGGAGATGGGGAAGGATCCGTTTCAGGTCGTAAAGTATGACCAGGAGCAGCACTCTGCGGAAATCAAAGAGAATTTCGAGAAGTATGAGGACAAGGACGTGTCCATCGCCGGCCGGATGATGTTCAAGCGCGTCATGGGCAAAGCGTCCTTCGCCAACATCCAGGACCGGGACGGCCGCATCCAGATCTATGTCTCCCGTGACGATCTGGGCGACGACAACTACAAACTCTTCAAGAAAATGGACGTCGGCGACATCCTCGGGGTCAAGGGCTTTGTCTTCAAGACCCGCACCGGTGAAATCTCCGTCCACGCTAAAGAGGTCACCCTGCTCTCGAAGTCGCTTTACCCGCTGCCGGAGAAGTTCCACGGACTCCAGGATACGGACATCCGCTACCGCCAGCGCTACCTGGACCTCATCATGAATGAGGACAGCAAGAACGTCTTTGTGAAGCGCTCCAAGATCATCCAGGAAATCCGCAACTTCCTCTCTGCCCGGGACTTCATCGAGGTGGAGACCCCCATGCTGGTGGACAACGCCGGCGGTGCAGCAGCCCGTCCCTTTGTTACCCATTACAATGCGCTGGATGAGGACGTCAAACTTCGTATTTCTCTCGAGCTCTACTTAAAGCGCCTTATCATCGGCGGCCTGGAGCGGGTCTATGAAATTGGCCGCGTCTTCCGCAATGAGGGCGTCGACACCCGCCACAACCCGGAGTTCACGCTCATGGAACTCTATCAGGCATACACCGACTACGAGGGTATGATGGAACTCACCGAGAGCATGTTCCGCTACCTGGCAGAAAAGGTATGCGGCAGCACGACTATCAGCTACGCCGGCACGGAAATTGACCTCGGCAAGCCCTTCCGACGTCTCACCATGGTGGAGGCCATCAAAGAGGAGACCGGCATTGACTTCGACGAGGTGGCAACCGAGGAAGAGGCCAAGAAGCTGGCCGATGAGCGCCACATTGAGTATGAGGATCGGCATAAGCGCGGTGACATCATCAACCTGTTCTTCGAGGAATACTGCGAGGACAAGATGATCCAGCCCACCTTCATTATGGACCATCCCATTGAGATCTCCCCGCTCACCAAGAAGAAGCCCTCTGACCCCTCCAAGGTCGAGCGTTTCGAGCTTTATATCAACGGCTGGGAAATGTGCAACGCCTACTCCGAGCTCAATGACCCCATTGACCAGAGGGAGCGTTTTGCTGCTCAGGATGCCCTGGCAGCTGCCGGCGACGAGGAGGCCAACCACACCGACGAGGACTTCCTCCATGCCATGGAAATCGGCATGCCCCCCACAGGCGGTATCGGCTACGGCATTGACCGACTCTGCATGCTGCTGACGGACAGTGCCGCCATCCGCGACGTCCTGCTGTTCCCGACCATGAAGACCCAGAAGGATCAGTAATTTTCCTATCATAAGATATTGTGCGCTGCAGGCGTTTGCCTGCGGCGCTTTTTCTTTTTGGGCGTGGTGAGAGGAGACGGGTGCCACCAAGGTCGCTGGCGTGGGAATTGACACTCTCCAGAAGGGAACTTTATAATTGAGATACATGATTCCGGAAAATACAGATAAGGGGAAGATTATGGAATACAAAATAGCATGCGGCAACCTTCAAGCTACGGTGGACACCCACGGTGCCGAGCTGGTTTCGCTGAAAAAGGGTGACCGCGAGTACATCTGGACGGCTGATAAATCCTATTGGGGACGCCATGCCCCGGTCCTGTTCCCCTTCGTGGGAAGTCTGGCAGGTGGTGCTTACACCTACGGCGGCAAGCACTACAAAATGGGCCAGCACGGCTTTGCCCGTGACTGTGAGTTTGCTCTCGAGGAAATCTCGCAGGAGGAAGCGAAAATGACCTTCGTGCTGCGGAACAGCGAGGAGACATACTCGGTTTACCCGTTCCATTTCGAGTTGCGAATTGCCTATCAGCTGCAGGAGGACTCTCTGGCTGTCACTTGGCGCGTCACCGACACGGATGAGAAGCCTCTTCACTTCTCCCTCGGCGGCCACCCCGGATTCCTCTGCCCATTTACGCAAGATGGGCATGAGTACAGTGTTCAGCTGCGGAAAAATGGGAAAGTCCTTCCAGAGATTCGTGTAAAGTATCTGGAGGGGAGCGTCGTGGGGACGGACGAAAAGCGAATCGCCCTGGAAAATGGAATGTTGCCCCTTTCCCATGATCTCTTTGTGGGCGATGCACTCATTCTCGAGCAAGCCCAGCTCTCCCACGCAGCACTCTGCGAAGACGGCACCCCGTATGTCGGCGTCTCCTTTGAGGCACCGGTGGCCGGAATTTGGTCCCCTGCCGGCAAGGATGCCCCGTTTGTCTGCATTGAGCCCTGGTTCGGCCGCGCAGACCGCAGCGGGTTTGCGGGCACGCTGGAGGAGAGGGAGTACGGAAATAAGCTGTACCATGGCGCGTCGTTTGAGGCGGGGTACAGCATAGAGATCTATTGAAAAACCGCTTTTATCCTGAAAAAATAGAACGAGAACAGCCCCACTTGCCCGGCTTTATTCCGGGTAGGCGGGGCTTTTTGCTTTTATGTTGAATGGGCGATGCAGTGGCCTCAATTGTTATTACATGTGTAAATAATTTGCAACATCAATAAAAATGCTTTTTTCTTGTACAGCAAATTATACAAATGGAAAATGTTTGAAAAATTGGGACAGCAATATTTTTGTCGGAGAATTGTTCTATTAATTCATACTACTTATATTGAAATGGCAACATGTATATACCTTACATGTTGAAGTTCAATTAGGAAAAGGAGAATTGATAGTCATGAATGTCAATTACCCTCCGGAAAGGGGAAGCCGTCTCCGCTCCCGCAGCCTACTAGCGGCGCTGGCAATGATAGTCGTTGCTGCTATTGCTGTGCTGGGCTTGAGCTCGACTCGCGCTCTTGCAGCGGATAATGTGACAAGCATTACGCCGGATTCTGCGAAAGAGACTGTCCTCGTTTCGGACCAGACCGGCCCTGTTCCCCAGGACATTACCCAGGCGGATTATGACAAGCTCAACCCGCAGTATAATGTCGCCCCGGACAGCGACCGTAAAATCATCTCGAAAACGGTCAATGAGGAAAATCTTCAGACCAAGACCGAGGATGACCACGACAAGAGCTATAAGAAGACCACCACGGTCTGGACAATGGTAGCTCCCACAGAAGAGGATAAGACCGAGACCGATCCGGCAAACAGTCAGGAGAATCCGACTGCTGTCAATGTTCCGGCTGTACTTCTTCCTGTAACCGCCATTGCTGCAGTTCCTGTTGTTGGAATTCCTGCCGCACTTACCGGTGCAACTCTCGCAGTCGTACCTGTCGCAGTACCCGCACTTGTCACCGGTGCTGCTCTCGCAGTTGCTCCCGTCGCTATTCCAGCCACACTTACTGGCGCTGCTCTCGCAGTTGCCCCTGTTGCCATTCCGGCTGCACTTACTGGCGCTGCACTTACAGTTGTTCCGGTTGCCATTCCGGCTGCGCTGAATAGCGCTGCTCTTGCAGTTGTTCCGGTTGCCGCCCGGGCTTTACTCACAGGTGCCGCGCTGAACGCGATTCCGGCTGCCATTGCCGGCGCAATTCCTGCCGCCCTTGCTGCCGCTGTTCCGGCTGCTCTGACTGGCGCCGCACTCAATGTTGTTCCAGTTGCACTCGCTGCTGCTGTACCGGCTGCTCTGACTGGCTTCAACGCTGCTGCCGTTCCGGCAGTCCTCGCCATCAAGGTACTGAAGGCTCTGCTTCCGGTTACCGCACTTGTTGGCTTCAATGTTGCTGCCATTCCGGCGGCTCTTGCTATTAAAGCGCTGAAAGGCCTGCTTCCGGCTGTTGCATTTGTTGGTTTCAATGCCGCTGCTATTCCGGCAGTCCTGGCTACTAAGGCACTGAAGGCTCTGCTTCCGGTTACCGCACTTGCTGGTTTCAATGCCGCTGCTATTCCGGCGGTTCTAGCACTGAAAGCACTGAAAGATTTTGTCAAATTCGTTGTAGTTCCGGCAACGCTTATTGCTGGCTTCAATGCCGCTGCTATTCCCGCAGTCCTGGCTACTAAGGCTCTGAAAGCTCTGCTTCCGGTTGCCGCACTCGCTGGTTTCAATGCTGCTGCTATTCCGGCGGTTCTCGCACTGAAAGCACTGAAAGATTTTGTCAAATTCGTTGTAGTTCCGGCAACGCTTCTTGCTGGCTTTAATGCTGCTGCTATTCCCGCAGTCCTGGCTACTAAGGCACTGAAAGCTCTGCTTCCGGTTGCCGCCCTTACTGGCTTTACCGCAGCTGCCATTCCGGCAGTTCTCGCCACTAAGGCACTGAAAGCTCTGCTTCCAGTTGCTGCACTTGCTGGTTTCAATGCCGCTACTATTCCCGCAGTCCTGGCTACTAAGGCACTGAAAGCTCTGCTTCCGGTTGCTGCACTCGTTGGCTTTAATGCTGCTGCTATTCCGGCGGTTCTCGCACTGAAAGCACTGAAAGACTTTGTCAAATTCGTTGTAGTTCCTGCAACGCTTCTTGCTGGCTTTAATGCTGCTGCTATTCCGGCACTGCTCGCTGCAAAGGCACTCGGTGACCTCGGCCTGAAACTCCTTGCCGACAAAGTTGCCTTCGATCTTTTCATCCGCAATCCGCTTGCACTTCTTACCGCCAAGACCGTCTTTGATCTTCTGGTAAGAGATCCGTTTATTCTCCGTGCCATTGCCAGACCTCTGGTTCTCCTTGGCACAGCCGTTCTTGCAGCTGTTCCGGCAGCTGTTCTGGCATTCAATGCTGCTGCTGTTCCTGCAATTCTTGCACTTAAGGCACTCAAGGACTTCATCAAGTTCGTCGCAGTACCTGCTGCACTTCTTGCTGGTTTCAACGCTGCTGCCATTCCGGCACTGCTCGCTGCAAAGGCACTTGGTGACCTCGGCCTAAAACTCCTTGCCGACAAAGTCGCCTTCGATCTTTTCATCCGCAATCCGCTTGCACTTCTTGCCGCCAAGACCGTCTTTGATCTTCTGGTAAGAGATCCGTTTATTCTCCGTGCCATTGCCAGACCTCTGGTTCTCCTTGGCACAGCCGTTCTTGCAGCTGTTCCGGCAGCTCTCGCAGCACTTGCTCTGGGTGATATCCTCGGTACGACCCACGCCCTTCAGAATATGGCTGTCCTTCTCGGACTGAAGACCCTGTTTGATCTTCTGGTAAGAGATCCGCTTCTGCTGAAACTTTTCCTGAAGCCGAACATTATTCCGGTCGTCATTGGAAAACTCACGAGAGAAATTGCACGCGATGTAATTATCTTCTCCATCCTGGATTCCATTGGTCGGATCCTGTTCCCGTATGTTCCGTTCCTGGTGAAGAACCTCATCAACAGCTATGTTACTGCCATTGTTGGACTGGTTGTCTCCGACATCATCCGAGCATACCTTGGCCTTCCGCTGGAGTTCTTCTCCCTCGTGGATATTGTGGATCAGACTGCATTTGGTTTCTTCCGCACTGAGTTTGATAAAGCAGTATTTGGCTATGCTTTTGCCGCTGTCAACCTTGGAATTCAGCTTGCGACATTCCTTCTGCCGAGCGATCTGTTCACCTCTGCAATCCTGAATGGCCTGTTCCTGATTTCTCTCACCTAAGAGATCTCAGTGAGACAGAATGACAAAATGCCTTCCTCACCGGTTCGCCGGTGGGGGAGGTATTTTTCTGCCTTCCCAATAGTGAATCGCCCAAGAAAAAGAGAAGAGGATGCCGCGCCAAATAGGGGAAAAGGCGTGACATCCTCTCGGGGCGGAGTGGGGAGGCGGCAATGAGCGGGCCGCCCCCGGACCCCTGTGTGGGAATATGAATATGAGGAATTGTGCGATGGACTAATCTCATCGCCTTAAATATATCATCGTGCCCGGGCACATGCAACAGGGGAAAACGACGAATTTCTGTCCTCTTTTGGCCGGTAAATATGACAGGTATTACAATTTGGTAAAAATTGCGTAACCATGCGGTTTTTTTAATGTTTTTTTCAGAGAGTGACCCTATATTTGAGGCATCAGATTGGAGGTAATCCTTATGTTCAATTTATCAAATCTCTTGCCCGTCATTCTCTCTGGTGTCATGTTCTTTTCCGGCCTTGGCGGTACCATGCCCCAGGTCAGCACGCAGACAGTGCAGAACGGCACGTCCGTTGCCACATATTCGGTTGTACAGCTTCCCGACTCGGTTCGGTCCAAGCACCCCGAGCTCGCGTCCGCCGTCAACTCACTGAATGCCGCAGAGAAAAAGGACGCGGAAGAGTATGTCGCTGACTACGCTAACGGTCCCAAGGACAACCCGTATACCAGTAAAAGCTCCATTCAAGTTCTTCGCAGTGACGACCAAATTCTTAGCGCAGTTCGCAAGACAGAGTACAATGGCGGCGCCCATCCGGCGGTCCTCTACAGCGGTGTGAATTTGGACCCGAACACAGGCTACGCTCTCACCGCAAAGGATGTTTTGCAGAACCCAAATGCGCTTGCCCGCAAGGTCGCCGATAGTGTGATCTCCCAGAACCCGACCATGGCATTTGACCGGCAGCAACTGGAGGATGGTGTAAAAGCCGCATTCAAGGATGGCAGCCTTGCGTTCGCCATTGACGATGACACGCTGCATGTGTATGTGGATGAGAATGTGACCGGTGCGCATGTGTATGGTACGTATGAGGTGAAGATTCCGCTTGCTGGGAGCGGGGTTGTGAAGGATGCGCATGTGGCGGATAAATAATTAGATTATTTGGGGAGCGCCGGGGGGCGCTCCTTTTTTGCTACTTGGAGGCGTGATTCAGTCAAACTAACCCCATATGTTGGCACTGGTCTGAAAAAGCTCTGCCTGCGCCGGCCTCGCGGCGACCATTTCAGTCTGACATACCACATATGATATGTACCCTCTTTTCTGGACACCCAGCAAGGAGGGATTTTTTTGCGCTACAGCTATGAATTTAAAAAGCATTGTGTCGAATTGTATCAACAAGGAATAATGCCAGAATGCCCTGAAAAAAT
>Ga0256406_1002426_pt1 | contig 26360 bp, 22 predicted proteins | sample RumenRJG_03DNA_FD_185986 | JGI IMG/M metagenome (GOLD analysis project Ga0256406, IMG submission 185986) | Bovine rumen microbial communities from Lethbridge, Alberta, Canada - RJG_03 | ecosystem: Host-associated > Mammals > Digestive system > Stomach > Rumen | place: Canada: Alberta | collected...
CCGTATCCTGTCATCATACAGAACAGGACATACCAATTTCTCAAGCAGGCTCTAAAAGAGAAAAGCCAATCGTATCAGGCAAAGAGACTTTGGAACCATTCTGTTTAACATAGATGGATGCATTGGATTGTGTGATAGGATCCGGGCACGAATCAGCATGGTCCGGAGGAGTAAGGAGGCAGACATGACAATGATTATGATGGCCGCATTTCTTGCAGGAATTTTCAGTCCGTTTCTTGCTGAGAGGAGACGGAAAACTCCCGTTATTCTTCACAGATAAATTTTACTGCATGAAATGAATAGTCCGACCGAGATTGTGATTCCAACACAAGGGGGGGCGGCTGCACCGAAAGGCGCAGCCGCCCCCCTTTCCGTTATATAACTGGTAGAAGAACTGATGACTTATTGACATGTACACGTGAAACGGACATAATTCTTGTAACAAGGAATTTATTAAATTTATGTGGAGACGGGACATGAGTAATGATTATATTGTGACGCCAACAGTAGGTGAAATTCTGCAGGAGGAATTCATGGAGCCGATGGGCCTCAGTGCCTATAAGCTGGCCAAAGGTATCGATGTTCCAATCTCCAGAATTCAGGATATCCTGCATGGTCGGAGGAAAATTGCAGCGGATACTTCACTTCGGCTTGCCAAGCTGTTTGGCGTATCAGATGGCTATTTTCTGGACATGCAGACGGATATTGATCTGCGGAATTTGAAACGTACAATGAAGGACGAGCTCTCGAGGATTGAGCCAGTGAAATATGCCTGACTCATCGGCGATGTTTTTTAAAAATGAAGGTGCGTGAATTTTATGGAAGAAAAAAGAAGAGAAGAGCATAGGCAGAAACAGAAAAGCAAGAACCGCGCTCTGAGCGACTGGCTCGAAATGGCAGCCGAGGTCATGGAGATCCTTATCGCCGTCATCGTTCTTGCGGGGTTCATTTTCAGTATCGTACCTCTCGTGAGCGATATCCCGCATCTGCTGACGGGCGCGGATAAGGAGGCCTTTCACAATTTCCTTGAGTCGGCCTTCAACCTGGTTATTGGAATCGAATTCATCCGCATGCTGATCAAGCACACGCCGGGAAGCGCGCTCGAGGTTCTCATGTTCGCGCTCGCGCGGCATATGGTCTTCGACAGCGGCAGCGGTATCGAGCTCCTGTGCGGAGTTGCGGCGATCGCAGGCATATTTGCGATCCGGAAATATCTCTATGTACATTCCTTCGAGTCGAAGGACGATGAATCCGCCTTCGAGTTCATCAAGCCGGAAAATGAGAACCCTGTTGATAAAAATCCACAAAAATCTTAAGAGATTATTGAATTTTGTTGACAGGACACCTCCCCGCGACGTATTGTTAAATTGTACTTTTCTCTGGCAGAAATCGGGATTTAGGAAAGTATTTTTTTATTATCCGCTGGTGGAAACCATTCTACACAGGCGGAGCACGATACGAAGGAGGTAACGGTATGGACAAGAAACACAATCATTTGTCCGGTCGTGTGCTGGCCTGGCTGCTTGCCGTCGCGCTGACGCTGTCAGTGATTCCGGTGAGTGCGCTTGCCACAGTGCAGACAGTATCTGCGGACACGGCGACGCTCACGACATCGCCATCAGCATCAGCTGCGCAGACGGACGAAAATTCCACATCAGATGAAAATGAAGCGCTCGTCGGCGCGGCAGCTTCGGCGGAGTCAACGTCAGACTCTGCAGGCACCGCGGCGGAAAGCGAGGACACGAAGAAGGCGAGCACTGCAGGCTCTGCTTCGGAGAGCACCGCGGCAGCTTCAACGGCGGCTTCTTCTGCGGAGAGCACCGCGGCAACAGCGACGCCGTCAGCAGCTGTCACAGGTCCGTCTCCGGTTGAGACAAATTTCACGAAGGCAGTTCCCGATGAGACAAGTGACGACGCGAAGGCCGAGGCCAATAACCTCACGGCCGACACGGCGGACGGCACGATTCTTCACGCGTGGTGCTGGTCATTTAACACGATCAGGGAGAACATGGCTGACATCGCGGCGGCCGGCTTCTCGACCGTGCAGACATCTCCGGCGAACGCGTGCGTCAGTGACCATCCGGGCATGCAGCTCATGACATTTGACGCAGATGGAAATGAGACGAACGACGGCGTGGACGGCTGCTGGTGGTGGCAGTATCAGCCGACGGACTGGACGATCGGCAACTACCAGCTCGGCACGGAGGATGAGTTCAAGGCGATGTGCGCCGAGGCCGACAAGTACGGCATCAAGGTCATCGTCGACGTCATCCCGAACCACACGACTCCGCTTCTGCAGGATGTCTCCGCGAGCCTCTTTGCGGCAGCGGGCGGCAACAACGCGGACACGGACGGCTACGTCAATAACGACAATTCGCACACAACGACCTACTCAACAGGTCTTTACCACAAGGACGCGTTCACGAATATCGTTAACTGGGGCGACCGTCTTCAGTGCACGACGGAAATGATGGGCGGTCTCCCGGACGTCAACACGGAGAATCCGTATTTCCAGGATTACTTCCTTAATTATATCAACGAGCTCATCGCGGACGGCGCGGACGGCATGCGCTATGACACAGCGAAGCACATCGGCGTTCCGACGGATCCGGAGGATGAGTACACGAGCGAGAACGGCTGGAGCAACAATTTCTGGCCTGTCGTTGTCGGTCAGGAAGCGACGGCAAATGGAAAGTCCATCGACACGGACGGGCTGTACATTTACGGCGAGGTCCTTGCCGGCGACAACGTTCCGGTGACCGAGTATCAGAAGTACATCGGGACAACCGCATCGAGCTACGGCACGACGCTCCGCTCAGCGCTCGCAAGCGGCAATCTGTCAGCGGGCACACTGGCAAGTCTCGGCACGGGGGATGCCTCGAAGCTTGTCACATGGGTTGAGTCGCACGATACATACTGCAACAGCCATGAGTCCGGCAACCTGTCCGATCAGCAGATCGAGCTTGGCTGGGCAATCATCGCGGGCCGCGGAACCGGCACGCCGCTGTTCTACAGCCGGCCGGACGGTGAGGACTCGACGAATGGCAATTATTATGGAAATAACGTGCTCGGCGCGAAGGGCAATGATACATTCAAGAGCCCGATCGTCACGGCGGCGAACCATTTCCGCACAGATATGGTCGGCCAGGGCGAGGCATTCACGAACCCGACCGGAGATTCTTCTCTCCTTATGATCGCAAGAGGTGCGGCCGGCGTCGTGCTTGTGAACGCAGGAGATCAGGCAGCGATCAGCGTAAAGACGTCTCTTCCGGATGGCGACTACACGGATATGGTAAAGGATGCGGCTTCTGCAGACTGGAAGGTCGAGGGCGGAAAGCTCTCCGGCACGATCGGCGCAAAGACAGCTGTCTTCCTTGAGAACCTCGACGCGCTGAACGCCCCGAGTCTTAGTGCCGCATCGACAACGGGCTCGAGCAGCTTCCAGAGCGACACACTCGATGTCACACTGACGGCTGACAATGGCACAAACCTCAAGTACACAACATCTGAGGGCGCAACGGGCTCCTTCAAGTCCGGCGATGTCATTACGATCGGCTCCTCCACAGAAGCCGGCAATAACATTACGGTTACGCTGACAGCGACCGGCGCCGACGGGAAGAGCTATTCATTTGACTTTGACTTCACGAAGACGGTCCCAAACGTCGCCTATCTGGTTCTTCCGGACGGATGGAACGCGGACAACGTTTACTGCTACGCCTATGACTCGACGAGCAATGCGGCATGGCCGGGCGAGAAGATGGAGCTCGACAAGGATGAGAAATACGCGGCGGACGGCGAGACCTGGTACAAGTACACGGTCCCGGCGGACATCACGAACCCGCGCGTCATTTTCTGGGCCGGATACTCGGACGACGACAACTCCTGCCGCTATCCGGCGGATCAGGCTCCGGGCCTTCAGCTGAGCGGCTCCATGGTCTTCCGCTACACATCGGACACCGACTGGAAGTGGTACAAGTACGGAGCGGAGATCCCGACGAGCACGCCGACACCGACACCGGTGACGGGTCTCTTAAGCTATGCGGACGGCAGCCAGGATGTCTACGCCTATGTGAATGACAGCTGGAATACGCCGCTCTACATCTACGCGTGGACATCGTCCAACACCTCGATTCTCGGCAGCTGGCCGGGAACGGAGATGACGAAGCTCGGCGTCGATGATGACGGAAATGCCATTTACTACTATCATAACGATGGCACGCTGACGACATCGAACGTCATTGTGAACGACAACAACGGCCATCAGACCGACAACGGCTCCTACACGAAGGGCGGATCGATCATTTTCAAGGACGGGAAGAACGCTGAGAATACGGAGTCGAAGACCTTTGACGCCTATATCACGACGACCGATTCATGGACAGATCCGGTCTATATGTACGCGTATGACTCGTCAGGAAACAGCAACGCATCCTGGCCGGGCGTACAGATGTATTATCTCGGCAAGAATGACGACGGAAACAACGTGTTCGGCGCGGATCTGCCGGACAAGATCACGAGCGGGAATGTCATTTTCGTCGACAAGGACGGCGATAAGCGCTCGACGCCGGATGGCCAGGCGGGGCTTGCTCTGACAAATGACGAGCCCTACATGTACGATGCTGCGGCTGACTCCTGGCTCCCGTATGAGTCAAAGGTGACGCCGACCCCGACAAATACGCCGACTCCGACGGCAACACCGGTTCCGGAGAAGGCCGTGATTGATGGCTCGCACGATATCTACGCGTATGTTCCGTCTGACTGGGACGATCTCACGATCTACGCATGGACAGACGCGGATGCCTCCGGAGCAGGCTTCACACAGTGGACGGCTGGATGGCCGGGTGACCACCTCACCTACCTCGGCTATGACGAGAACGGAGATGATGTTTACTATTATGATTTCCCGGATGACGCGGACAATGTGAATGTCATTTTCAATAACAACAATGGCGGAACGCAGACGGATAATTTCAAATGGGCGAAGGGTGAGTCGAAGCTTTTCAAGTTCCCGGATTTCACGGATGTAAGCACAAATCCGACTGAGACACCGACCGCGACTCCGACGGAGGCTCCGACAGCGACACCGACCAAGGCTCCGACGGCAGTGCCGACGGAAACGCCGACTCCGACAGTGGAGGCTGTGAATATGTATCGCCTCTACAACCCGAATTCGGGCGAGCATTTCTTCACGGAGAATACAGATGAGCGCGATCATCTCGTCAGCGTCGGATGGAAATACGAGGGCGTTGCGTGGAAGTCACCGAAGACGTCGAACACGCCGGTCTACCGTATGTACAACCCGAATGCAGGCGATCACCACTACACGACGAGTGTGGCGGAGCGCGACTGGCTCAAGACGAAGGGCTGGAAATGCGAGGGCATCGGCTGGTACAGCGACGACCAGAAGGGAGATTCTGTCTACCGCCTGTACAATCCGAACGCAAAGGGTGCCGGTGCGCACCACTATACGACCAGCTTCAAGGAGCGCGAATATCTCGCGTCGATCGGCTGGAAGTATGAAGGCATCGGCTGGTTCGCCGTCAAATGAAAGGCGCGGCGGAAAGCTCAGGCGTAAATAGGCTTTGACAAGAGCGGGCGAAAGACCAGAAATGGTTTTTCGCCCGCTCTTTTGGTATTGAGCCGGGAAAAATCTGCATACAAAAAATAAAACAGCCGAAAGATTTCTAAAAAATTCCATAGACGAACCACTAAACTGATGCTATTATAAAGTCAGACACAGAGAGTTCACAGTCTTTATCGGAAGGATATTGTGAAACATCGGATTTTCGAGGCGCACAAAGCTGGTGGAAATGGAGGTGGATTGCATGAAGACGAAAACCGGTCAGATCGTAACGGGTCTTATCCTGAACGTGATGGGACTGCTGTATCCGATTATCGAGGCACAAATGACAGACTATCGGAAGCAGAGCTTCAACCTGGTGGGGATCATGGCCTTCAACGTGATCTGGGCCGTCGTCTTCGGGGCACTGATCGGAGCGGCGGTGAAGGAATGCGCGAAGGGTGTGTGCATTTTCCAGATTGTGCTGGCAGTCGTGATTATCCTGTGTGAATTTTTCGGGCGTCGGGAAATGAACGTAATCTACAGCCTCGTCGTGGCAGGCATTTATCTCGGGACGCTGCTTCGGCTCTGTGTGGCGAAGCAGAAGACGTGACCGTGCGACTGTCTGAAAGCCTGCGAGAGCTGTGAAGCAGTAAAGCAATTCGTCTGGTCCTATACGCTTAATATGGTTATGTGAAGCAGGATGTGAGGATCAAGTAGGAAGGCAGGAATAGGGTTACCGCGCTCGGAATGCGGCAACCCTATTTTTAATAATAATTTTATAATTTTCACGGTGAAAATCGTGTAAGATGAATTCAAATGGGATTGGATACAATGTCTGTGCGACCGGTTTCCGATTCCGATCAGGATTCTAATTTTGAAAAGCAACTCCGTTGTACCGGAGAGAAAGGAAAGCCGCGTATTTTGACAGCAGAAAAGATTGCAGATATCGAGAAGTATGGAAAGACCGTTCTCGGAAGCAGGGAGTTTGAAGCAGCCATGAAGCAGAAGCATCATTACAAGTCGACGGTCGGCCAGCATTCTCTGGATGTTGCGTTCATCGCGCTTGTAATCGGCCTGTTTCTCGCAAAGCTCCATGTGAGAATCAGCATTCGTGCAATCGTGATCGGGTGTCTGTGCCATGATCTTGGAATTCTTGACAGAAGTCATTTTGCGTCGGGACCGGATATGTGCCGGATGCATCCGATCGAGTCAGCGGCGATCTCGAGAGAATTCTCGAATAATGACGCGACCGTCTTTGATATGTGCGAGCATCACATGTTTCCGCTGATGTCGAAGCCGCCGAAGACGACGGAGGGATGGATCGTTTCGATCGCGGACAAGGTATCCTCGGTCGGCGAAGTTGTTCTTCCGCCGGTCAGGAAGAAGTGGGAGAGAAGAAACGCGGAAGTTATGTCCGCGTGACGGAATAAAAAGGCCCTGCAGACTGGTTACAGAACCTGTCTGCAGGGCCTTTTTTGTCGCTTAATCTCTCCTTCGGTTCTGCCCCGCGATGATGATGAGACGAAGCAGCTGCAGGAGCGAGGCGGCAAGTCCTGCGACATAGGTCATTGCGGCCGCCGTGAGCACCTTTCTCGTGGCATCTGTCTCGTCACTTGCCATGATGCCGGTCTGCTGCAGCATCCGAAGGCCGCGGCGCGACGCATCGATCTCGACCGGCAGCGTCACCAGCTGGAAAATGACAGCCAGCGAGAAGAGAACAATCCCGGCTGTGACCAGCGGCTGCATACTGAAAATGAGACCCAGAATAAACAGCGGCCACGCGAGGTTCTGCCCGATGTTGACGACCGGGACGAGCGAGGAGCGGATCCGGAGCGGCAGATATCCGATATTATCCTGGATCGCGTGCCCGCACTCGTGAGCGGCGACACCGATTCCTGTGATCGATGTGCGGTCACAGCTCTCATCCGCAAGATTGACCTGCTTGGTGCGTGGATCGTAGTGGTCCGTGAGATTTCCCTGAATCCGTCCGATCTGCACGTCGTAGATGCCGGCCGCGTGAAGAATTCTCTCCGCCGCCTGCGCGCCTGTGAGGCCGGACCTCGCGCGGACGCGCGAATACTTCGAGGCGGTCGAATTCATCGCCGCCGACGCAATCGCGCAGATAATCGTGCCGAGAATAATCAGCAGCCAGGTCCAGTCGAAATACAGACCGTAGCCATAATAGCCGCCGTAATACGCCTGAATAAATTGCATATAAATCCTCCTGAATATGTGAATACGCGTGACCAAAGCCATATGCATTAATACGAATTTCCATGATAAACGTTGTCTGAAATTATCGGATTGTGTAACTATTCAGCACCCCAGACTCGGAATGCTTCGCTTTCCTCGTTGTGGGCGGACAGAGCGGCTTCGCCGCTTGCCCGCCCCTTGGAAAACTTCTGAAATCGTCCAGCGAGCAAGCTCTCCGTCCGAATTTCATCAGTTTTCCAAGAGGTGCTGAATAATTATCAGATTGTTTATATTGTAGATCAGATATGGGGTGTGCGCAATCTACAGATTTGTGCAAGTGTTGCAGCTCCTGCATATGCTGTGGAAATCACATAGGAAGGTCGTGATTGCCATTCACTTCCTACTAAATTTTTTATAAAAAGTAAATTCTATCATGGAGACAATTGTGCCAGTACAGGTTTGACAAGAAATGCTGTATACTGGTAATTATACAGTACAGACCCGGAGCGCAAGGCGTTCCGGATCTGGGGCATTGAATACTTGCGCATACTGAAAATATATTTTCCGGAGGTGAACAGCCTATGAAAGATGCGTATAAGATGGACGCCGCGGACGTCGTCCGCAGTGTAGGCAGCAGCAGTGACGGCCTTTCAGGAAGCGAGGCGCAGGCGCGCCTTGCGAAATACGGCCCGAACCAGCTGAAGGCTGCGAAGAAGGAGAGTCTTGTACACCGTTTTCTTATGCAGCTGAAGGACCCGATGCTGATCATTCTGATCGCGGCGGCCTGCGTGTCGGCCGTGACGTCCGTGATTCAGGGCGAAAGCCTCGCGGATTTCTATATCATCATCGGTGTCGTCATATTGAACGCGGTCCTCGGCGTCTATCAGGAGTCGAAGGCGGAGGCTGCGATCGAGGCCCTGCAGACAATGACCGCGGCGCAGAGCAAGGTCATCCGGGACGGGGAAATGACAATCGTCCCGAGCGCTGACCTTGTGCCTGGCGACGTTGTTATTCTTGAGGCCGGCGACAGTGTGCCGGCGGACGGGCGGCTCCTTGAAGCGGCGAGTCTCAAGATTGAGGAGTCCGCGCTGACAGGAGAGAGCGTTCCGGCAGAGAAGGAGACAGAGGCGCTTCACTGTCCTGACGGGCAGTCTGTGCTTCTCGGCGACCGCCGGAATATGGCCTACATGGGTTCGACCGCTGTCTATGGCAGAGGCCGCATGCTTGTGACCGCCACCGGGATGGACACAGAGATGGGGCGGATCGCAGGTGCTCTCTCCGCCACAGAAAATGAGGAGACCCCGCTCCAGAAGAAGCTCGCGGCGCTCGGAAAGACGCTCTCGAAGCTTGTTCTCGGGATCTGTGTGTTCATTTTTATTTTCAGTCTGGTGAGAGCAGGCAATTACCGGCTCGAGACGGTGCTCTCGACCTTCATGGTCGCGGTGTCGCTTGCAGTCGCGGCGATCCCGGAGGGACTTGCGACGGTCGTCACAGTCGTGCTCTCGATCGGCGTCACGCGTATGTCGAAGCGGAAGGCGGTGATCCGCCGGCTGACGGCGGTTGAGACCCTCGGCTGTACGCAGGTCATTTGTACAGATAAGACCGGAACGCTCACGCAGAATAAGATGACCGTTGTCGAGCACACCGGAAATGCGAAGCATCTCGCGGCGGCGATGGCCCTCTGCAATGACGCGGTTTTGAAGGAGGACGGCGCGGAGGGCGAGCCGACAGAGGCCGCGCTCGTGAACTTCGCGTCCTCCGAAGGGCTGAAGAAGCAGGACCTCGAGGCTGATCTTCCCCGCGTGGACGAGGCCCCGTTCGACTCGCTCCGGAAAATGATGAGCACTGTCCACGAGATAAAGAATGAAAATTCAGAATTATTCGCAAAATGCAAGGTGTCCGGGCAGAGTGCGCCGCGGTTTGTCCAGTTCACGAAGGGCGCACCCGACGAGGTGATCAGGCGGTGCGTCTCCTATCTGGATGAAGACGGGATTCATCCGCTCACAGATGAGAAGCGGAGAGAGATCCTTGCGCAAAACAAGGCGTACGCGGACCGGGCGCTCCGCGTGCTCGCGGCGGCGGAGCGCTTCTGGGACGCGCGGCCGGAGAAGCACGAGGCTGCGTACCTCGAGCAGAATCTCATTTTCATCGGGCTTACAGGCATGATTGACCCGGTCCGGCCGGAGGTCCTCCCGGCGATGAAGCTCTGCCGGTCGGCCGGCATCCGCACGGTCATGATCACGGGCGATCACAAGGATACGGCGGTCGCCATCGCAAAGGAGCTCGGCATCGCGGACGGACCGGAGCAGGCCCTGACGGGTGCGGACCTTGAGCGGATGAGCGATGAGGAGCTGAAGGCGCATGTGAAGAACTACAGCGTCTACGCGCGCGTACAGCCGGAGCACAAGGTCCGGATTGTGAGGGCCTGGAAGGCAAACGGCTGTGTCACGGCGATGACAGGCGACGGCGTCAACGATGCGCCAAGTATCAAGGCGGCCGATATCGGAATCGGGATGGGCATCACGGGAACGGACGTCACGAAGAATGTCGCCGATATGGTTCTTGCCGATGATAATTTTGCGACGATTGTCGGAGCTGTCGAGGAAGGACGCAGAATTTACGACAATATCCGCAAGGCAATCCAGTTCCTCCTGGCCTCGAACCTGGCCGAGGTGATTGCGGTCTTCGTAGCAACGCTGCTTGGCTTTACGCTCCTCAATCCGGTGCATCTGCTCTTCGTGAACCTGATCACCGATACATTTCCGGCGCTCGCCCTCGGCATGGAGCAGGCGGAGAAGGACAGCATGTCGAGACCGCCGAGGAAATCGACGGACGGAATCTTTGCAGGAGGCGTCGGCGGGGACATCGCGTATCAGGGAATCGTCATCGCGGCGCTGACTGTTATTTCCTATATAATAGGATATTGGATGAGCGGAGGCAGCGGGCTGCCGCAGGGCATGTCCGGCGATGGTATGACGATGGCATTTCTCACGCTCAATATGTGCGAGATCCTTCACAGCTTCAATATGCGGTCACTCCGGGGAAGCATTTTCCGGATCGAAGGGCAGAACAAGGTCCTGTGGCTCTCATTGCTGTTTAGCGCACTGATTATGGTCACGGTTGTGGAGGTTAGGCCGGTTGCGGATGCATTTCGTTTTACGCCGGTATCAGCCCGGGAATACCTCACAGCACTTGTCATCGCGGTGTTCGTGATACCGGTTGTGGAAATAGTTAAGGCGGCTGAGCGGGGGAGACGTAATTCGTCCGATGAAATGTGACAAAATTTTATGATCATCTTGCCAGACTTGAATGCTTTATGTAATATAAAAGTAGGAAAACCCTACTTATGGAGGTGGAAATTATGAGAGAGGATGTATTTGTGAATGATGCGAAGGTTATGTCCAAGGGGCAGGTGACTATACCGAAGCATGTACGTGAGGCTCTCGGTGTTGAAACGGGTGATCGGGTCACATTCATAGTGGAGGGCTCTGAGATACGTGTTATGAATTCTGCTGTGTATGCCTTGAAAAGATTTCAGAAACAAATGCAAGGTGAAGCGGCAGGCGCTGGTTTTTCCTCGGAAGATGACGTGGCGGACTGGATCACAAAGTCCAGGAGAGAGGAAAACGCTGAATGAAAATTATGATCGACACGAATATTTTTATTTCAGCGGCTTTATTTCCAAATGGACGAGTGGCGGAAGCACTAATGTCAGAGATGTGAAAGACCGTCCCATTCTTCGGGCTGCTTTGAATGAAGGAACAGATTTGTTCCTGACTGGCGATAAGGACTTTCTGGAGTCAGCAGTAGAGGATCCTAGAATTGTCAGTGTTAGTGAGTTCCTTGAGAAATATTGAGCATGAACATACAGAATTTTCAAGACAGAAGCAAGCAAAAAAGCCCGACGCGTATCTACGCGCCGGGCGCAAGAAACGCAGCCGTCATGATCCCGCTCGTCGAGCTTACCGAACCACTTTCCAAGTCATCGGAAAGCTTTGACCTGAAAAATGCCGGAATCCTCTTTGAGGTGAGGAGCATAAGGATCGGACAGGGAGGAGAGATCTGTTTTCCGGGAGGCAGAATTGAGCCCGGTGAGAATCCTGGGAACGCAGCGGTCCGGGAGACTGCAGAGGAGCTTCTTGTTCCTGAAGGAAATGTGGAGTGTATCGCGCCGATGCATGTCTTAAGCGGGCCGGGCGGATCAGAGATTACGTCTTATCTTGGCGCAATTCATGGGTACAGAGGAACCTATTCGACGGATGAGGTGAGCCGGGTCTTCGTTCTGCCTGTTCCATGGCTTCTCCGGCAGAAACCGGAGATCTATAAGACGGAGTACAGAATCCATCTCCCGGAGGGCTTCCCATACGAGCTGATACCGGGCGGAAGGGACTATCCGTGGCAGAACATACCGCGGACCATGTACTTCTATCGGACAGATGAGGGCGTGATCTGGGGCCTGACCGCAGAGGTACTGTACCATTTTCTTGAATGGCTCAGGCCTTCTCTTTCTTGCTGATCATGTAGCCCTTTGCCCATGCGGTCTGGATCAGCTTCGGATGATGCGGGTCCAGCTCAAGCTTCTTCCGCAGGCTTCGGATATGGACCATAACTGTATTGGCGGAATTATCGAGAAATGGTTCGTTCCAGACCTGCTCATAAATGTACCGGGGTGAGAGCGGATCACCCCTGCGCTCTAGCAGAAGGCGCAGGATGCAATACTCCGTGTCTGTGAGCTGTATGCTCAGACCGTTGTTTTCGCAATAATTGCGGTCAAGAGACAATTTGAGAGAGCCGCAGGAGAGGCAGGGCGTCTTTGCTTCATGCGAAGCTGTATTGTAGAACTGGGATCGCCGGAACAGGGAATGGATCCTTGCCATCAGTTCCCCCGCGAGAAAAGGCTTCTTCAGATAGTCGTCGCCGCCGACCTCGAATCCGTGAATAATGTCCGCCTCGCTTCCCATGGCTGTCAGAAAGAGAACCGGTACCGTTGATTTCTCGCGGATCGCGGAGCAGACGTCAAACCCGGACATATCCGGCAGCATGACATCCAGGATGACAAGATCGATGCCGGGTGCAAAGATGTCTAAGGCGGTTCGGCCGTTCGTTGCCTCTATTGTCTGGTAGCAGGCCTCCCTGAGAAGCTCCGAGAGAGAACAGCGGATATCCTTCTCATCTTCCACAATCAGGATTTTCGTCGAATTCAAAGTAAAAGTCACCTCTCTTTAGTTTCCGGCCACAGGAAATGCAAGACGCACGATGTAATATCCCGAGTCCGGATCCTTATGGCATTCACCGGTTCCGTGCATAAGCCTCATCATCTCCTGTATATTCCGGACGCCAAGATGCGTTGTGCCTTGTCGGGATTCTGCGGTCTTCGCGATCGGGTTCATGACAGTCAGCACGACATTTTCATCATTTTCTTCGAGATCAATATGGATGACGGATTCAGGCACGGCATACTTCCGAATATTGGACAGAATATCTGTCATGATGTGGCTGATGTACGAGGGCTCATACAGAATCCTTCGATTCGGGAAGGTCATTGTGTCAGGTACTGTCTGGAAGTGATCCTCATGCAGAAGCGTGATGAGGTTTGAAAGATCATCGCCGAGGGCGGCCTCTGCTTCCGCTGGACCTGACAGCTGAATGCTCTCCAGAGACTCAGTAATTGTGAAATCGAAAAGTTCAGTGATCATGTCACGGAGACTCGTTGCGTTCTGCTCGGTGGATTTCAGAAAACGCCGCGATTCAGAGAGGCTTTCTGCGTGATCCATGAGCTCGAGGTTGGCAAGAATGACAGTCAGCGGCGTGCGCAGATCGTGAGTGACCGTGCGGATATATTCCTTCTTTTCTTCAGCCTCGCGCTGCTCCTTCTGCATGTTTGCAAGAAGCGCCTTTCGGGAATTGTCGATCGATTTGCCGAGCCGCGCGACCTCATCATTTCCGGGGACAGTAATTGCAGATGTGAGGTCGCCGTTCTCCATCCCGGAGACATCTTTGTCAAGCACCATAATGCGCCGGATAATGCCGCGCATCCCTCTCGTCAGAATGAACATCCAGATCAGAAAACACAAGAACAATTCTATTGCGAAGACAAGCATGTAGATCCGGCCGGCGGCGCCTGTATCGACGTACACGTCATAAGTCCCATCTGCAAAGTTGGTAGGAATGGACGCAAGACGCGTGGCGCCAGAGAGATAGCTGTGAAAGCCATTTCGATACACAGTCATCACATCATAGCGGAAATCCAGTAATATTGTGCTGTCATTATGCTTATAAACGATTAGTTCGCTGATACCATTATGGAAAGCCCAATCTTGAAGATCTTCTGTATTTCCAAGTGACAGATGATTTTGTGTGATATACTTTTGAAGTTTTTTAATAGGTTTGCGTTCTTTATCGATGACGAAACTGCTGCCTGCCAATTCAAGATCGATGACATCGCTGCTGTATTTATAAAGAGGAATAAAAACTGCCAAGGACATCAAGAAACCGATGACGGACCATCTCAGAATTACATGCTTTAAGGAACCTGTTTTCACTTTCATTGGATTGCTTCTTGAAAGCTCCGGATTAATAAGTAATATGCCTTTAAAAGCTCTTTCTTTTTTTATTATAGACACCAGAAAGCGAGAAAATCAATTGTAAATTTTGCGAACATATGTGCGATAAAATCTTCAGAATTCTTCAGATTTAGGCGGTAACAAATATGCTATGCTTTATGCAGATGAGAGATCGAGGAACTCAAAAGGAGAGAGGGGGTAGCAATTATGAAATTTCGGCTGATAAGTTTTTTGGCATCGTGTATTCTTGCACTTAGTCTTTTTAATGTGCCTATATATGCGGCAAATTTAGAGACATATCCGTTAAGTCCCAAAGAAGAGGTGATACACGATTATAATAGTCGGGTCCTAGGAATGGGAACATTGTATCGGGTAAGTGAAAGTACACAATTGCGAAAGAAGGCAGATGATGATAGCACTATACTTGTGTCATTGTCTAAAGGAGATAGTATTTGGGTAATAAAATCATGTGGTTCATGGAAAAAAGCGTATGCGAAAGGTAAGACTGGATATGTCTTAGCGTCGTGCATTGAAAAGGCTGGCCCTTAAATCTGCTTGAGAGATGGCAGATAGAACATAGAGGAGAAGGAGGTGAGTCCATTGGAGAGAAGCTGGTATGGGTAGCAGTTCTTAAGGTAACGCAAATGCAAGCAAGGGAGGTAAGCATATGTTTAATTTCAAGCGTGGAATTAGCATGCTGGCAGTGGTTGGTGCTCTGGTGATCGGAAGCGTGGCGCCTGTTTATTTATGCCGCGAATGTCGGAGGCGGCGTCTGGGACTATGGAACGACGATTGTTAGTCCCACCCAGAAGAAAGTGTATTCCAACTATTATCATCCGACGAAAAAGCACAAGTCGTCTGTGTCAATCGGAACGACCGCTGCAACCAGTGGATGGGTGTCGAAAGGACAGACGTCTTACGCAAGTGCAACGGGTAAGTTGACTGCAGAGACGCATGCCTATTATGATTATAAGTAATAGGCATGCGTCAGATCGAAAACCAGACAGATAAGGTCTGATATTTGATCTGGAAGAGTATTTTATTCGCGGGATGCCGTAGCAAATAAAGGTGCGGCATCCCGCCACTGACAAAAAAGATGAGGGCATGAAAATTGAAACGACTTTTGTCACTTGCTATGTGCGCACTTTGTGTGATCGCGATCGGAATTGGTGCGCTGCGAATATCCAACACGGAGATCCTTCGGTATGGAGATCTTGAAAAGTCGGATTGTTCAACCTTCATGATTCCTGACGAGGACGCGATTGATGATCCGGATTCCTTGTTCAAGGTTCTGACAGCTGTTGCTGAGGAAACTGGAAGCAATATCATCCGGACAAGTCTTCTGGATGGGAAAAGAAGCGGAACCTACGAGCTGAGAAAATATGTCCTGATTGCCAATGCAGACAGTCAGTATATGCAGAACTTCCGGGTAAAATCCGGGCGGCTGCTGACGGCTGCAGAGACAGAAGACAGGTCGTCGGACAGCTTCCTTTCTACTGAACTTACAAGGGATAAGAAGCAGGTCGGCGAACTGGTCGCTTTCTTGCTGGGAGCTTCGGTGACCGTTTATCCGATGGGCGCGATGTTTGATTACGTGAAGGCGGACGGTCTGTACTATGTGGAGCTTGGCAGCGGCGTGACTGAAGAAGAGTTCTTGGAAAGCCTCAGAAATAACATCAGCCGCTTCTGCGGTGTGGATGTAAGCACAGATGATCTGAAGGGCTCAGCCAGCAAAATCGGCACACCGTATACAGATCTTATGCTGTATGATATAGTCTTTTTCTTCGTGTTTCTGCTGTTTGTGCTGCTTACGTTTTATTATCTTCTCCGCAAACGAAGAGATACAGCTGTCATGAAGCTCATGGGTGTCAGGGAACGCTCTGTCTGGCGATATTTCTTTGCGAAGCCTCTGATCGCCTGCCTGATTTTTATAGCGGTATGTTTTGCCTGCATTGCGGCTTGGAAAAGAGACGTGGGCTTTGCACTGGATATGACCAGATACGCGTTGCTGCTTTATCCGGGCATTGCCGTCTTCTTTGTGATTGCCTACGGCCTGTCCAATATCGGCCTTTCATTTGCGGACGCCCTGAAGGGCCAGAATTTTACACGCGGAATCTATGTGCTGCATGTCATTGCCGAGATTATCTGTATCCTGATGGTGCTTTACTGCGGAGCGAGCGCGTATATTGATACGAAGAATCTCCTGCGCGATATGAATAAGTATAAAAGCTGGACAATAGCAGAAGATTATGGCGTCTTCTACCCTCTTTACAGCGGAGACGATCAGACGGATGAGGAAGAGCAGCAGCGTGAGAAGACAATCGGCACGGATTTTTATCACTATTTGAATGAGCAGGGCGCCATTTTTATTAATGCGACAGATTACGAAGATGCCTATATGAAAGAAAATAAGGTATCCGCTTCCTATCAGCGCCTTCTGACTGTTAATCCGAATTATCTGAAGGCTTTCGCCGTTTATGATGAAAATGGAAAGCGGGTTTCTGTCGATGAGAGCGACACGGACCTTGTGCTGCTTGTGCCTGAGACGGAAAAAAATCAGAAAGATGAGATTCTTAGCTATTATCAGCAGAATCAGGAATCCAGTGCAGAAGTGGACCAGGATTACTATGAAGCGGATACAAGCGGACTTCAGAATCAGAATATACAGATTATATGGACAAAGAGCGGACAGAAGATATTTACATTTGACGACTCGGTGAATACGGACAATGGAGATCTGACAGATCCGGTCATCACGGTTCTGACAGAGAACAATTCATACATCAGTCAGAGAGTCGGTATCCTCGGAAATGGAAACTCGGATCCGCTGAAGGTGAAGCTGACGGGAACCAGCAAGCAGACCTATGATTCCATGAAGAGCACGCTTTCGGAACTGGGACTTGCTGACAACCTGAAAGCGATTGTCTCTGTCAATGAGGCAGCGCAGGAGAAGCTGACCAGTATCCGCAGTGATTTGGCCTTGGATCTGAGAGCTGCTATTGTTCTTCTGGCACTGATTATTTATCTTGCCTATCAGTCAACCTACCTTCTGTTTGAGAAAAACAAGAAGCGGTATGTCGTCATGCACATGTTCGGTCTTCGCTGGACGACCATTTACGGGAAGCCATGCCTCCTGATCCTGGGACTGGCGGCCGTGATTGCAGCGGCGTATGGAGGACTGATCCGGACTGGCGGAGTGGTGTATACGGTCTTTGCGGTATGCCTGATTACATTCATTCACCTGCTCGTCATGTTCCTGTGTGTCAACGGACAGATGAAGAAAAAGACAAGCGATGTTCTGAAAGGAATCTGATATGATGACGGATATGAATGTACCGGTGCTGGAGCTCCAGCACATCTCAAAGCGATACGGGGACAGAGTCCTGTTTCACGATTTTCAGCTGACGGTTAACAGAGGCGATATGATCTGCATTGCCGGACCAAGCGGGAGCGGCAAGAGCACAATTCTGAATATTATCGGAATGTTTGAGCAGCCGGATGAGGGACAAGTCCTGCTCTACGGAAAGCCTCTGCCGAAGGCGGATTCCAGAGCCGGACGGGAGCTGATGCGGGACCATATCTTTTATCTCTTCCAGAATTTTGCGCTGGTTGAGAGCGAGACGGTGGACTATAATCTTGAAATTCCGATGATGGATATGCATTTGCCGAAAAAAGAAAAGGAGAGGAAAAAGAGGGAGGCGCTGGAGCGCGTCGGCCTCAAGACTTCCCTTAAGGAGAAGATCTTTCATTTGTCAGGCGGCGAGCAGCAGCGTGTGGCGATTGCGAGGGGATATCTGAAAAATTTTGATCTCCTGCTGGCTGATGAGCCGACCGGTTCACTGGACGGAAAAAACAGGAATGAGATCATCGGGATTCTGAAGGATTTCAAAAATGACGGGAAGACGGTCATTATCGTATCTCACGATCCGGTCGTTATGGATCACTGTGAGCGGGTGATCCGGATTGGAAGCTGAAAGTTTTTACCCGGATTTAACGGACATTTGACCCTGCTGCGATAGCGGGATATCCCCTGCCTCTTTAAAATGAGGTTCAGAAGGAGGCAGAGGATATGACTGGTAATCTTTTAACGGCGATCTGCGGAATCGGAGCAATTCTCATTGTTGTGGTCTCAAATCTGTACATTCTGCTTAGATACAGAAAGGACTGATATCAGCTGCCGGGAAATGAACCCCGCATTTTGATGAAAGTGACCGCATTTTTGTCAAATATAGCCAAAAAACTGTACATTCTGCTGTTTATTATTTACAACGTTGACGCATGAAAGTTGCGGTGCTTATAATAGGTGAAATACAGGCAGCGCCGGAATCGGAGCGCGTCGGGAAACGTTTCCCAGGGCATGTGACGCGCATGGCCCGTCTCAAATCAGACGACCGGTGACGGCGCAATCTACAGGAAAGAGGCAGCAAAAATGGAGACAGAAACTTTATCGCTTGAAAAACTGAACAACATGATGGGCGGACATCTCAATATGTCGCGCGCGAAGGAAGCTCCGAGAGCGGCGATTGTCAGGCTGATTGATGAGCTGGAGAAGAATCATCATCCGGTCAATGCGCCGATGAAGGAATTCTTCTGGAGATTATATAAGGATTGATGAATAAAAAGCCCCGGATCTCTCACGATCCGGGGCTTTTTTCGAGAAGGACCGTAGTAACTGATGTATAATGACGGTAGATTTTATTGAACAAGGAGATTATTAATATGAAGAAACCACTTGTATGGGCGCACCGCGGAGCAAGCGGCTATGCGCCGGAAAATACACTTCCTGCATTTGCCATGGCGGCGGACATGCACGCGGACGGCGTGGAGCTGGACATCCAGCTGACGAAGGACGGCGAGATTGTCGTCTGCCACGATGAGCGCGTGGACCGCACGAGCAATGCGAAGGGCAATATCCGTGATTTTACACTGGATGAGCTGAAGAAGCTCGATTTCAGCAACGGGAAGCTCGCCTATGAGGGCGTGCAGATCCCGACCATGCGGGAGGTCTGTGACCTGCTGAAGCCGACCGGCCTTACGATTAATATCGAGCTGAAGACGGGAGAATACTTCTATCCGAGCATTGAGGAGAAGATCGTGAAGCTGATCCACGAGTGCGGCATGGAGAAGAAGGTCATTTATTCGTCCTTCAATCATTATTCGATCCGGAAGATCCAGGAGCTTGACCCGGAGGCGGAGACCGCTTTCCTCTATGAGGACGGCTTTATCGACATGCCTGCCTACGGCGAAAAATACGGCGTAAAGGCGCTGCATCCGTCAGGCTATAACCTGCAGTACCCGGCCTTCATGGAGGACTGCCGGAAGAGAGGTCTTGATGTCAATGTCTGGACGATTGACCGCGAGGCGGATATCCGCGCCTGCATCGCCTGCGGCGTGCACGCGATCATCACGAACCTGCCGGATAAGGTGAGAAAGATCGTCGAGGAGACATAACCTGCCAAAGCATGTCGAGTGAGCAAAATCGTCGATAAGACATGGCGGATTAAGAAGTTCCGTGATGTATATCCGAAAAATGCGCCTCGTGATCAGCAGCCAGAATTAGAGTAATAAATGTGCGCCCCGGTCGATCTATGATCGGGGCGTTTTTAAATTGTATCAATTGTCCCGACGTGTATTCCCTCTGGCACAAGAACGCCGAATGCTTTATAATTAAAGTTCGGCGCTTTGCGCAATAAGAGCAGTGTATTTTTGGAGGGTTATATGAGACAGTTTCTGGTGGACGCGTTTACAGACAGAGTTTTTGCGGGCAATCCGGCGGCGGTGTGCCTGCCTGACCGATGGATTCCGGACAGGCTGATGCAGCAGATCGCGGAGGAGAACCGGCTGTCTGAGACCGCGTTTCTGGTTCGGGATAACGGGACGTATCAGCTGAGGTGGTTTACGCCGGATGGCGAGATCGATCTCTGCGGACACGCGACGCTCGCGGCGGCCTATGTCGTGATGCGTTTTCTTGAGCCGTCGCTGGAGATGGTTTCATTTGATACTAAGAGCGGAATTCTTACGGTCCGGAAGAATGGCGGACGCCTCGAAATGGACCTTCCGTCGTATAAGCTTACGCGAATTGCTGTCACAAATGCAATGACAGCAGCACTGGGTGTGCGTCCGCTCGAGGCGTATCTTGGCCGCGATCTGCTTCTCATCCTGGAGGATGCGGAGCTTGTCCGCACGGCGGCTCCGGACCTGGAGAAGGTGAAGGCACTGGACGGACTCATGCTGCATATTACCGCGAAGGGGACGGATGGCTTTGACTGCGTGTCGAGATCCTTCGGTCCGAAGCTTGGCATCGCGGAGGACCCTGTGTGCGGCAGCGGCCACTGTCATATCGTGCCGTACTGGAGCATGGTGCTCGGGAAGAAGGAGATTCTGGCGAGACAGCTCTCAAAACGAGGCGGAACACTCTTCTGTGAGGATATGGGCGGCCGCGTAAAGATTGCGGGGAATGCGGTTCTTTATGCCGAGGCAGATATTCTGACCGACGAGGCGGCCGTGGAGCAGGAAACCGATGTGATGAGAGAAGCAAAGGGCGTGGAGCATGCTGCCGATACACTGATTTCGGGCCTTGAGAATAATCAGATAGAAGGTGTCGGATCGGAACGGCAGGAGGCGAGGACCCCGGAGGCACATCCCTCCCGCGGCCCGATCGTTATTTATCACCCGGAGAATAAAACGGAAGGAGCTAAGCCTTCCGCGAAGAATAACGGTTCTGAACCGGCGGACAGCAGAAAGGCGACTGTTGATCATTCATCTGCCGCAAAAATCGCGGCATTTGTCGATCTTTTATTTGACGACGAGGAGGACGAGAACCCGTATCTTGAAGAGAGCCGTGCAAAGGCTCCGGCACATCGGGATGAGCAGGTACATGAGCCGGAGAGGAACGAGAAGAACAGCTCCTATGATGATGAGAACGTTCGGGCTGATATCGAGGCCGGTGGCCATGGGCAGGAAGAAGCAAGCAGTGCTTCAGAAGAGAAAACCGATGATTCTCTAGATGCGGCTCCGGTTCTTTATCTTGAGGATATCGCGCAGGCACTTGACGGAACGACGATGGACTGGAGTCAGTATCTGAATCGCAGGACAGGGAAGATTGTCGGTCTTGCGACAGCCGCGGACAATGATACGCCGGAGCAGAAGGCTCTGCGCGTGGAGATCGCGTCTTCCGGCAATTATATCCCGCTTCCGAATCAGTTCGAGATCCATGAGAAGGAAATTATGGAAAATTTTGCAAATTCTCTGATGAATGACCAGCAGAAGGAAGCGCTCCTTGACGCCCTGCATGGACGGCAGCCGTTCGGAACATTCAGAAACAGGCTGAACTGCTATGGCGTGCAGAACCAGTATTTTATGTTCAAGATGCTGGCATTCTGCCGCATCGCGAAGAAATGGTGCGATGAAAAACATGTTGCATACGAAGTGAAATCCAAGGGGCTTCACATCGGATAATGGCGGTTTTACGGGGAAAGTTTCGTGGCATTCGGCACCCCAGACGCGGAACGCATTGCAAATTTTCACCGTGAAAATTTTGGTGAAGTGGAAGGAAAAACGATGGCTTTATACGCGCTGGGCGATCTGCATTTGTCATTCCAGGTGCCGGAAAAATCAATGAACGTCTTCGGGAAGGTGTGGCGAAACCACGAGACAAAGGCGAAGACCTATATTGAACAGCTAGTCCGGCCGGAGGATACGCTGGTTCTCACGGGTGACCACTCCTGGGGAAAAAATCTTTCCCTGTGCCAGGAGGATCTGGAATATATTGCGGCATTCCCGGGAAGAAAGATTCTGCTTCGCGGCAACCACGATATGTTCTGGGACGCGAAGAAGACGGAAAAACTGAATGAATTGTACAGAGACAGGCTGTATTTCCTTCAGAATAATTTTTATGCCTATGAGGACTATGCACTTGTCGGCACGAAGGGATTTACTTTTGAGGGGCCGTTTTACTTGGACCGTCGGGGCCGCATCGTCGGCTGGGACGAGCAGAAGGAGGAACATGCAAAGAAGCTGGTGAAGCGGGAGGCGGAGCGCCTGCGCATGTCATTTGACAAGGCAAGAGAGGCGGGATATCAGAAGTTCATCATGTTTCTGCATTATCCGCCGACGAATATTCTTGAGAAGGACAGCGTATTTACGCGGATGGCAGAGGAGTACGGTGCGGAGCAGATCGTCTACTCGCATTGCCACGGGGAATCGCGCTTCCACGACAGTATTATCGGCATGCACAACGGAATCAGATATTCGCTTGTGTCGGGGGATTATCTGAAGTTCAGGCCTGCAAGAATACTGAATACATGAAATTGTATTTATTGACATACAATCGTAAGTGCCGTATAATACAATAAAAGAGAACATGTAGGCAACGATGCAAAATATATGTTTTCGCATGGGTATGTAGCTATGCATAATAGAAAAGTGCTTTCGTTCTGCATTATGGTTTTGTCTTTTATAAACAGCATTTTGGAAACTATGGTACCGAACACTATTTATATGCGTTTCGTGGTACTTTCAATATTTATTCTATCTGTGTTGTTGTTTATTCACGAAGTTATTGATAACAAACATAAATAGTACTTTAGGTATCTAGCAATGATGAATTCGATGCGTGGAGACGAAGGGAGGATAGAAAGAGAGCATAAAAAATGAGTTTAGAAGGCATTGCATATTTTTGAACGTTTCGATTGAAGCACAAGAAAACTGAAGTATAGCTGGAGAAAGAGAGGCGAACATTATGAGGCGAGCAAGACGTTGGAGTGCTGTACTCATGGCATTCGTTTTGGTTCTCTCGTGTTTTCCGTTTCATGTGAGGGCAGAAGATGATGACCTCACACCTGCTACTGATCAAAAACTTCGTCAGCCTCGGATCTCTGCAAAGACAGGAGACGAGGTATTAGTGCCTGCCATCGATCAGAAAATCCAGCCCCGGATTTGCGCGAAGACGAATGACGATGATCTTTTATCTGATTCAGACCAGGAGATTCACCAGACCAGGCTTATTATAAAGAATAAGGACGGTCGCGAGGTCACCGTATTGTTTGCTGATTCTAACACGGGGGCAACCTACCGTGATGTGCAATGTATCGTCAATGACGACCCGGATATCTCACAATTTACGATCTATCGGGTTGGAAACGATGAGAGTGCCGGAGATTCATTTTTCAATTATCCTATTTCAATAGCAAGAATATGGAGTCCTCCGCTGGGAAGTACCCACAAATACGAGACGATAAAAACAGTTACGGTTCCATCCCGAGTTGTCAAAGATGACTTTGTTATCTCCGTTGCCAAGGGGCAAACGGTGACCTTAAAGAGCGAGTATACCGGAACGTTGACAGGCAGCATTAGCGGGGACTATTTCAGTAAGTCTAATCTTGGAATAAACCTGAGTGTGACCTGTAAATATTCGACATCGTACAAGTTCACCGGACCCACGAGCGGAAATTATAACTCAAGAGAATACCGGGTGAAATATTTCAGAGAAGATGGCAATTACATACAGAAGGACTATTGTTATAAGCCAACCGGCGACCTCTACGGCATTCGTTCTTGTGGAGGCGCATATCAGGAAGCGGTGAAGTATGCCGCATATAGTAAAGATTCCAGACAATGATGAGAACAAAGTTGTCTAATTGGTTACATTGGGCAGGCCTTATCTTGTGACAGGGGTCACGGGATGAGGCCTGCTTTTTGCTGGGGATTGTCTTCTCTTCTTATGTCAGATTCTCAGCCTTTATCGCCATGATGCCCTGCCTGCGCTGCGCCTTCCGGCTGAGGAACAGCGCCGTAGCAGTAGAGAACATCAGCGTGACAGCGGCTGTAAATGCAATTCCGTACATTCCGAAGAAGTGCTCGAGGATGAACAGAATGGGCAGAAAATACACGCCCTTGTCAAGCACGGATGTGAGCGTTGCATAGGCGGCCTGTCCGGTTGACTGCAGGTAGACTTGACATGTCTGGTAGATTCCGTAGAACGGTCCTGTGAGTAAAGAAGCAATGATCATGATCTGGCCATTCCGGATGACATCGGCGTTGTCGATAAAGGCTGCGATGATCGCCCGTCTCGCGGCGAAGCAGGCGAGACTCAGCACGGTTCCGATGATGACAGTTGTCAGAATTATCTGCTTCAGAATTGCGCGCATGCGCTGGAAATTCTTATTTCCGTATGTATAGGAAATGACGGGCTGCAGGCCCATGCACAGGCCCATGATGATCATCGTTGTGAGCATGCTGATCTTGCCTGCGACACCTTGCGCAGCGAGGGCCGTCGATCCGTAGCGAATCATGCGGCGGTTCGAGATGATCGTAGAAATACTCATAAGCAGCGTCGAGCAGGCAAGCGGAAGACCAAGCGTGATGGGAGCGGCAGGAAGAATGACACGCAGGTACTGCACGGCGAAGGTATAGGTTGTGCTGTCGGCGCCGAGCGCATAGCAGATCGGACGTATCGCGGCGAGCATGACGCCCGTGAACAGAAAGCCGATGACGAGAGAACCCAGAAAACAGAAGCTCGTGCATTTCCGGATGTCGTTCCGGTTCTTACTGCCAAGAGCAATCGATATGACGATGCAGCCGCCGCTGCCAAGCAGCGTACTGAGACCGGACAGAACCGTAAAGATCGGCGCGCAGAGTGAAAGCGCCGCGATTCTGTCCGGATCACCGGTCTGTCCGATAAAGTAGGTATCAGCCATATTGTAGACAACCATCACGAGCATGATAACAACCGATGGTACACTGAGTCTTACGAGCAGGCTGCGGAACGAGCCTTGCTCGAGCATTTCCTGATTTCCCTTCATAAGCAATCATCCTTTCCAAGTTTCTATCTGAGCTTCATTTAAATCTACACTTGTAGAAATCATATGCTTTTTACTATAATGGAGTCTGGGTGAAAGTACAACAGACAATATAACAACAACTGTAGAAATAATGAATGCGGTCATCAATCACGGCATGCAGAGGAAGCTTCATCCGGAATGGAAGGCTCGGGGGAAATCATGAATAAAAAGGGAAATCAGCGATATGAAGAGATGGAAAAGCGGATCAAGAACGCATTTCTCGGCCTGCTTCGTGAGCAGGAGAAGAAGGGAAAGCGTGGCGATATCACAGTGAGCGCTGTCTGTGAGAAGGCGGGAATTCATCGCACGACATTTTATGGTCATTATCTGGATATTCCGGATCTGACCGCATCACTGACAGGTGCGGCGTATGAGGAGCTGATCGGATGCATGTTTGATCCGGATTCGGGGAATGTGCGGGAACATGCATTTCGGAACATCTTCGAAAAGGTCAGAGAAAGACCGGAATTCTACCGCTACCTGCTTGAGAATATGAGAGGAATAGATGTCTCTGACCGACTGACAGATAGTCTGATCGGCCGGCTGGATGAAATCCTGAAGGCGCAGCATATCGGGTCGGAGACAGAGCTACGGTATCATCAGAGCTTTTTCTGTGCGGGGCTCGCCGCGATGACGGAGCGCTGGCTTCTCGGCGGCTGCAAGGAGCCGCCGGAAGAGATGGAAGCGATTCTTGTGAGAGAATATTCGCCGGATCGGGCGATCTTGATGGCTGAAGAGAAATGAAAAATCTTCAGAATTCTTCAGATTTCGGAAGGTAAAAATATGGTATACTGGGCGCAGATGAGAGAGGCCGAGGGGGCGAGGGAGGAAGAATAAGTGGTATGAAGATTATTCGAAAAGTTGCGTCCTGTATTATGGCAATGGCCATTATCTGTACTTTGTTCGCCCTGTTTGCCCTGCGCAGCGCACATGTCTATCAATTGAATATGAGCAACATTGATAATTCGCGTGGTGCCGTGTATTTTGCGAATCAATATGGGGAGAACGGGGGCCCCGGCTTTGGAGATGTCTTTACTCCGGAAGAGCAGAATCAGATTCTGAGAAATCTCCTGCCATCTCTGGAGAGCAGTTCATTTGACTATTATCTTTGCGCCCAGAGCAACTACAGCGGCGTAAATGTCACAATCATCAATCAACATACGGCGAATCTGGCGAAGCTTTCTGATTCGATTGCCGAAG
>Ga0256406_1002427_pt1 | contig 26348 bp, 21 predicted proteins | sample RumenRJG_03DNA_FD_185986 | JGI IMG/M metagenome (GOLD analysis project Ga0256406, IMG submission 185986) | Bovine rumen microbial communities from Lethbridge, Alberta, Canada - RJG_03 | ecosystem: Host-associated > Mammals > Digestive system > Stomach > Rumen | place: Canada: Alberta | collected...
TTTTATTGTGCTCAAAAATCGAAAAAAACAGGTCACTGACATTGGAATCTTTGATCTTGTCGTCAATGACCTGTTTTTTTGTTGACCGGGGCTGCCTCATTTGACCAAATGCGACAGCCCCTTTTCAATACTAAGTTGTTAAACGATGAGACTTCTAATGTGCGGTGTGCGGCATCTTCCATGCCCGGCGCAGTCTCTAAACCTGCAGGATGAACAGCTCGAGTGCAGTATCTTTGTCAATGTCGCCGGTCTTGATCTGCTTATCGAAATTGTAGAGCGAAATCAACAGTTCTTTCAGGTGTTCGCGTCGGAATTTTCCGGCAGCGGCATACGCTTTCCTGAACCGGTATTGATTGACGCCGAGCGCCTTAACCATACCGGACACCGGGACTCCCTTCCGTTCCATTGCCAGCGCATCGTACATCATCTCAAACTGTGATGTCAGAAGCGCTAGAATCTGCATGGAATTCCCGTCATCCGAACTTAGAATATTCTCTGTCATCTGCATCGCCCGGCTCTTATTCCCGGCCATCAGCACATCGACCAGGCTGAATACGAAGCGGTCGGAATCCCCGATCAGCAGATCCTCGATCAGCGGCGTCGTAATCTCATCCCCTTCAGCTGCGAGCAGAATCTTCCGGAGATCGTTGTCCAGTTCGTCCAGCGTATATGCGCTGTCACGGTTTAAATATCCGGAAAGATCGATCAGATATTCCATCTGCCGGCTTCCGATGTATTTGCCGGCCTTCTTCACCCGCTTGCTGATGAATGCCCGAAGCTCCGGCTTCGTCAGCGCGTTGAACTCGTAGCTGCTGGCTGCTTTCTGGATCTTTCCGCCATAGGCCGTCAGACGGCCGGTATCTGCAAAATCCGGATCCAGCGTCAGTACCAGCAGAGAACCGTGATCTGCCTGTCCGGCATAATCCAGAAGTCTCGCACCCTCTCCTTTGATTGTGCTGTCCGGTGTACGCTTACAGAGCCACGGCAGATTGCGGACGATCAGCACCCGCTCGCCGGGAAACATCGACGGGGTTTTCGCCATACTGATAATTTCATCCATCGATACGCTGTCGCCGTCGAATTCCCGAACGTTCTCGTCCCGGAATTCAGCTCCGGCAAACGCCTTGCAGAGGGCATCCGCCGCCCACCGAAGGAGGAAACTCTCTCTACCGTGCAGGAAGACCACATTATGAAAATCCCGCCTCTTCAAATCTTTTGTAAAATCCTTATATGTCATTACTTGCTCAGTTCCTGTTCTTCTGACTTGATCATCGTGTCAAACCGAAGCTCTCCGTCCTCAATATCGATTCCGACTGCCCCGTTCTGATCCGTCCGATACACTGGGATCTTCCGCTCCGCAAACTTCTTCAGCGTCTCAGGCGACGGATGTCCGTACCGGTTATTCTTTCCTACCTGAATCACAGCAGCTTCCGGATCAGCAGCATCGAGGAAAGCATCACTCGAACTGCTCCGGCTCCCGTGATGGGCTACCTTTAGCACATCGCATTTCAATGCATCGGTGCCACAATAATATTGTATCATATCCGCTTCGCCTTCCTCAAGAAGATCGCCGGTGATCAGAACCCGGACATTCCGGTAGTCGATCCGGTACACGCCATTCATCAGATTCTCATTCTCCTCGTCCGGAATCGCTGCCTCTGGTTTCGGTGCAAGCGGCCATAGAACCGTGATAAAGACATCATCTGCCAGCCGGATACGGTCTCCGACCGAAACATATTGCGCGGCATCCGGAGCACTATCAGTCAGGCGGTAAATCGACGGCACGGCAAAATTCCCGATCGGGAACTCCTCCGCCAGTTCCTGCACCCCTTTATAATGATCCATATGAAGATGTGTGCATAGCACAAGATCCAGCTTTGCCGTGTGGTTTTTCAAAAAATACGGTTCAAGCACCCGCTTCCCGACAGAATAATCCCGGCTCCCTCCGCCGTCAATCAACACGTTATAGGCATCCGTACGGATGTGCACCGCATCGCCCTGCGAGACATCAATAAAAACAATCTCGTCATCCGAAAAAGGATTCCGCATGACCGCACCGAACACAGCGATTGGAAGCAGCAGAATCATGCACATCCGGACAATCGAGCTCCGATCTCGCCGGATAACCATGACGCGAAACAATTCCGAGCTGACAAGAATCAGTATGGTATAAATCATCAAAAGCATAAACGGTGACGCCGATAGCGCTTCGAAACTGAAAGTTCCGTCCATGTACAGCATCCGGTTCAGTCGGATCAGGGCCTCCGTCATCGCTGAAATAACGGAAACGGCTGGCGACGGCACAGCACAGAAAACAGACTCCGCTGCAAAAGCTGCCACCGCCGCAGGAATCAGGGCCGAAGCGACAAAAACAACCGGTATATTGATCAGAATCGTCACCGGATTAAACCGATTAAATGAATAAATTGAATAGGGTACGGTCGCCAGCTGCAGTGCGATCAGCGGAGCTGCTTTCTTTCCGATAAAGTGAGAAATCGGCTCTGTCATAAAAGCCATCCCAAGCACGGCTGCAAAGGACATGATAAAGCCGGATTGAAACAGCAGGTACGGCCTGAACGGAAGCATGATCAGAACGGATGCGGCAACCGCTGATGTGAGATCGAACGGCCGCTGTACATACATCGCACCCATTCCAAGACCTGCTATGATCACGGCTCGTTCCGAAGACGCACTCCACCCTGTCAGCGCCCCATACATCAGCAGGATTCCGAAAATCAACACAGAGATTCTCCAGTGCTTCCGATTCCCGGTCAGCATAGCGAGAAGCGTAATCAGAAAACCCACATGCAGTCCGCTGACCGCTAGAATGTGCGCCGTACCATTGCCGGTAAACTCCTCATACGTATCTTCCTCAATCAGACTGCGGTCTCCGAAAACGGAGCCCATCAGAAAAGCCAGTACGTCTTTATCATTCTTAAATAGCAGGAGAAAACGCTCCTTCAGCCTCTGAAGCTCCCGTATGAAATGATTCCGGGGTCCGGCTCCCTGTCCGATCATATCGATGGAGCCTGCCGTGATGGTGTAGCTGATTCCCCGGGATTTCAAATACTGTGCGTAATTGAAGCATCCCGGATTCCGCTGAGCCGAAGGAATCCGAAGTGTCCCGGTGATCCGGACCTTCGAGCCGTCCGGGACTTCCGGAAAAATTGCCGCGTTCTCTTCTTCGGTGTTATCGCTTATATTATCGCCCTTATCATCTGACTGACTGCCCTCCTTCCACTGATCCGGCCATTGATATGAACAATCCTTTATGTACACCGTACACAGAACCCGCTTACTTCCGGACGGCAGGTCGGTCTGAACAACATACTCAGTCTTTTCAGCGCGTACTCTACCCTGCAGCACCGTCCCGCAAATCTCACTCTGCTGATCCGAAGCCAGTGTCTGTCCATCTGTCCGAAGCTGATAATACTGTGCCGCGAAACATATGAATCCGGCCATCATCGTCACGAGCAGCCGGTGAAGCTGACCGTACGACAGATGATACTCTGCCCCAAGCTGATACTGCAGAAGGCAGACCGCCGCAATCAGTGAAGCGAATGCCGCGGTTCCGGCCTTGATACGCCCTTCATCCAGCATCATATACCCGATCCATATACCCGCCGACAACATCAGCGCATAGCCAAATATTCTTCTGCGATCCATAGACACAATATACATGAATGAGGCTTCCCCTTCAGTACAGTTTCTTGAAATGACGGCCTTTCCTCACATGGATTATTTTCATCAAATAGTTGAAATTTCAATGTTTATAGATATAAACATTTATTTTGAGCATCATTCATGATAAAATAATATATCTATGAATGGATAGGTTAAGAAAGGAAGTTCCGATGAACCAACCTGAAAATAATATAAACAAATCAGATCGTTCTACGAAGCGGATCCCGGCTGATAAAATCCGGAACGCAGCGGCAAATACCCCGAATGAATCCGATTCTCTGAAACGAGAAGCGGCTTCTCTCACCCAGGAAGAACACCGGGCGAGAATGCAGGCACTGGCAAAGATGATGGCTAAGGAGCGCTATCAGCGGGAGCAGAGAGCCGCTTCTTCTGACAGTAAAGCCCCGGAGATCGACTCCATCGATGATTTCATCGAAAAGGAATACATGGGCGGCAGCCATAGCGCCGGCTCACAGGGATTGGATCCGTCATCTGACCGCAAGGCTGCCCGCGCCGAAAAAAAAGCAGCCCGTGCGGCAAAGAAAGAAGCAAAGAAAGCACATAAGGCCGTCATCAAATCAGAAAAGGCAAATAAGTCAGCCGGCTCATCCGGAATCGCCGGTCAGAAATCATCCGGGCTTCACCCTGGTCAGCCCGGTGCTTCAGACGACCGCGCTGCGAAGCTGGCGCGGCTGAAAGAGAAACTGATCGTCTTCGGTAAAAAGCTGATCCCTTCCAAGCTGGACAAAGAAGGCAATCCGATCACAAAGAAGCGTTTCGCGGTTCGCGTTGTATTCCGCGCGATCCTGTACATGTTCATCGTCGGAATTGCTTTCACCTTAATTACGATTATCACGGCGCCGAGTATCGATCCGGCAAACATCTATGATCAGATCTCGACCCCTTCCGTCATATACGATGATCAGGAGAAGAAGGTCGACACGATCAGCGCCGGCGAAGACCGGCAGATTGTCGATTACGATGATCTGCCGAAGAATCTGGTCAATGCGTTCGTCGCGCTGGAGGACAAGACGTTCTGGACACACCACGGCTTTAACTGGACAAGAATGTTCGGTGCAGTGCTGCAGTCCATGACCGGATCCGGCGGGATCAGCGGAACCAGCACCATCACGCAGCAGCTTGCCCGGAACGTATATCTTCCGGACATCAAGAGTGAACGAAGCATCCGCCGGAAGATCATCGAGATGTACTACGCAGCACGCATTGAGCATTCCCTTTCAAAGAAAGAAATACTTGCTGCTTACCTCAACAGTATCTATTTCGGCAACGGCAATTACGGCATCGAAGCCGCGGCACAGAACTATTTTTCAAAGAATGTAAGCGAACTGACGCTGTCAGAATGCGCTGCTCTTGCTGCCCTGCCGCAGTCACCGGACACTTATGCGCTGCTGAAGCCGGCTGGTTCCGAGACCAACGATTACACGACCGTCATTCAGGTCGATGGTACAAATTATCTCTGCAACGATATCTCGAAAGAACGTCGGCAGACATGTCTGAAGCTGATGAAGGATCAGGGATACATCACTGCTTCGCAGTATAATGTCAATGTAAATAAGAATCTCGTGGATTTTCTGAATCCGACCATTGCGAAAGAAGATGAGAACAAGACATCCTATTTCAGCGACTATATGGTTGAGGAGATCGTTGAAGATCTGGAAAAAGAATATGACCTCTCCGCGGAAAATGCCGAGAAGATGGTATACAACGGTGGTCTGAAGATCTATTCGACGATGGATTCCGAGGCACAGGAAACGGTCGAAGACGCATTTGCGGACTCGTCGAATTTCCCGAGTCTTCTGAGTCTGAACAAAGATTCAAACGGCAACATCGTAACCGAATCCGGCGCGATTTCGCTTTATTCCTATGACACGATGTTCGGAAGCAATGGAAATTTCACACTGAAGAAGGGTGAATTTACAAAGAACAGCGATGGCTCACTGACAATTAAGGCCGGAAAGCGGCTGAATATCTATGAGACAACCGTATCCGAAGGAACGGATTACAGCATCGAATTCAAGCCGAGTTACGTTACTGAGAACGGTTCTTTCTACATTTATCCGAACGGCTACATCAATGTGCCGATGGAAAGCAAGAAAGAAGACAGCTCCGGGAATGTCACGATTTCGGCTGACTGGTTAAAAAAGAACACGGACAAGTTCAAGGATAACGGCTCAACCTGGACCATCACAAGCAAAGCATATACTATGTCGGATAAAGTCGTTCAGCCGCAGGGCGCAATGGTTATCACCGAAGTCGGCACCGGCGAAATCAAAGCGATGGTAGGCGGCCGCGGGATCAAAGGAAGTAACCTGTACAACCGCGCGACAAACCCTCGCCAGCCCGGATCTTCCATCAAGCCGCTTGCACTCTATTCGGCCGCGCTGCAGAAGAGCTATGAGGATCAGGAGAACGGTGAGAAATTTGACTTTGTAGACCCGGGCAATGACACGCAAGGCGCGGATTACGGCGGCGATTATTTCACCGCTGGCTCTACGATCATCGATGAACCGATCACGTTCAACGGCAAGGTCTGGCCGACAAACTCTTACGGCGGCTACGAAGGCAGCATTACGATGAGACGGGCAATGCAGCTTTCCTGTAATGTTGCGGCGGTAAAGATCTACGAGCAGGTCGGCGGCAGCTATGCGGCAAAGATGGTCAAAAAATTCGGCATTACGACACTGGTTACCGATAAGAGTAAGGACACGAATGATATGAATGCGGCCGCATTGGCGCTGGGCGGACTTTCCAAGGGCGTTACACCGCTGGAAATGGCGCAGGCTTACGCTTCGTTCCCGAACGGCGGTACCCGTAATTCATCCATTGCATACACCAAGGTGCTCGACCGGAACGGTAAAACACTGCTCACCTCCGAATCTACGGAGACGAAGGTCATGGATGAAGGCGTTGCATTTATCATGACGGATATGATGAAATCTGTCGTTTCCTCCGGAACTGGTACCGGCGCTGCCCTTACCGGTGTGGAAGCCGGCGGTAAAACCGGAACAACCACGAACAACTACGATATCTGGTTCGACGGATTTACGCCGACTTATGCTGCTTCTCTCTGGATCGGCACCGATGTCAACATTGAACTGTCTTCAACTTCCAGCGGCGCTGCCGCTCTGTGGGGACGAATCATGAACAATGTCACCAAAGCAAAAGAAGGTGAATATAAGGAAGCACCGGATGATGTGGTAGTCTATAACGGCGAGTATTATACGGAAGGAACTTCGCCGGGCGAGGGCGTATCTGCAAAGGATTACGGCACTTCTTCCGGATCAGGCCGCTATTACAGCAGCGGAAATTCCGGAACCAACGGGACTAACCGCTCCACCGGCGGAGGAACTAATTCAAATCAGAATAATAATACTAACAATAATAACAACAATAATAACAATACTAACAACAATAACAATAATAATAATAACAATACTAACAACAATAACAACAACAATAATAACAATACGGACAACAATAACAACAATAATAATGGCGGCGAAGAAGAAAACGCAACAGGTTGATCCGACCCTTTGCGTTTTCTCCGCGGGTAAAGCTCCGGAAAACAAAGCCGCAATATCGTTCCATTTAAAGAGGCAGGCTCACAAACGATCGTGAGTCTGCCCCTTGTCTTTTCAGATTGGATTATCTGTCTGCTATCGCTGCCACCAGCTATACCGGCTTATTTTTCACAGCCCTTTATTCCGAGAATCGCCGCTTTCCGATCCTCCGCCTTGAATACCGAAGAACCTGCGACAAAAATATCCACTCCGGCTTCCCGAAGTGCCGGAGCATTTTTGATGTTTACGCCGCCGTCCACCTCGATTTCGAAGTGATAATTATTTTCTTTCCGGATCTGATCCAGACGGCGGATTTTGTCCAACGCGCGCGGTATAAATTTCTGGCCGCCAAATCCCGGATTCACTGACATGATCAAAACCAGATCGACTTTATCCAGCACATCTTCGAGCATGACAATCGGTGTCGCAGGATTTAGTGAAACACCAGCCTTGACCCCTGCCGAGTGGATATGCTGAATCGTCCGGTCCAGATGCCGGCATGCCTCCTGATGCACCGTGATAAAGCCGGTATTATCTGTCACGAAATCCTCGATATACCGATCCGGATCTTCGATCATCAGATGTACATCATAAGGCACTGTGCAGATGCCGTTCAGACTCTTCATAACGGGAGCTCCGAAACTGATGTTCGGCACGAACGCGCCGTCCATAACATCTACATGGATATAATCCGCGCCGTAGCCGCAGACCTGCCGGACGTCTTCGCCCAGCTTTGAAAAATCAGCGGATAAAATAGATGGTGCTACCTTTGACATTTTTTCACCTCATCATACATATTCAGATAACTTTGATAACGGCTCTGATGGATTTTTCCATCTTCCACCGCCTGTTTGACACCGCAGTCCGGCTCATTGATATGCATACAATCGCCGTAACGGCATTCAACATCGAATGTCCGGAATTCCCGGAAAAGAGTCCTCAGCTTCATCAGATCCACATCCTTCGGCAGATCCAGCGATGTGAATCCCGGCGTGTCATATACATAAGTATCCGGATCCAGCGAAAAGATTTCGACATGCCGGGTTGTGTGCTTTCCCCTTTGTGTTTTTTCGCTGATGTCTCCGGTCTCCGCCGACTCTCTTCCAAGCAGCTTATTCAGAAGCGTGGATTTCCCGACCCCGGAAGGACCAGCAAGTGCGGTACTCTTCCCTTCCAGCCCACGCCGCAGCGCGCCAATCCCGATCCCGGACCGGCTTGAAACCGGATAGACCGGATAGACGTCCTTATAAGGCGCGATCAGATCACGGATTTCATCATCGTCTGCCAGATCCGTCTTCGTCACTGCGATCATAACATCCAGCCCGTAACATTCGCATACTGCACACATCCGGTCGACTGCATAGAAATTGACTTTCGGATGCGCTGCAGCGAATACGATGACCAGCGCATCCAGATTCGACACCGGCGGCCTCGGAAGCTTGTTCTTCCGCGGCAGCACCCTTGTTATGATGCAGTCTCCATCTTCCTTCCGGATCTCATATTCGACGAGGTCACCGACGACCAGCACATCCTTGTGCCGTTTCAGGATTCCCCGCGCATTTCCCATGATTACATTCTTCCCGTCGGACACGTAATAAAAACCACCGACGCCTTTTACCACCTTACCGATCATGCTGATTAACTATTCTCATTGACCGAATTACCGCCATTGTCGGAATTACCCGAATCATCATCCTTATCGGATGGTGTTTTCGGCGCGCCTTTACTGACCTCAATATCGATTGAGGTGCCCTTGTCCAGCTGAGTGTTCGCAGCGTACTGCTGCCACATGACATAGCCGCTTCCGTAGACATTGCTCTCATCATAGGTGACCTTGCCTACACTGAAACCGGCATCCCGGATCGCCTTCTTCGCTTCTGCCAAAGATTTGCCTGTGACAGACGGTACCGTTGCCTTATGAACGCCCTTTCCGTCGCTGACGACGATATTAACCGACGTGCCGTGTTCGGCATCCGAACCGCCGGCCGGATCCTGCGACAGGATCGTGCCCTTGGCCTCAGTTGACGTCTCTGATTTGACCGTTCCGAGCTCGTAATCCGAGTCTTTCAGAATCGACTCTGCCTCGCTCTGCATGTGTCCGACCAGGTTCGGAACAGTGCCGCTCTGCGGGCCTTTGCTCAGATTGATCGTAATCGTTGAGCCTTTGCTTTCCTTCTTTCCAGCGTCCGGTGTCTGCTGAGCGACTTCGCCCTCCGAATAATCGTTTGAGTAGATCTTCTTTCCCTGTTTGACCTTAAATCCGTCACTCTCCGCCGCCTGCTTCGCTTCAGACAAGGTCATCCCCGTCAGATCCGGGACTTCCTTCGTGCTGGAAAAAGCACCTAACGCAAATGCCGCGCCCAGCGCTGCCGCCGCGACGATTACCGCGATCAAAATAATTCTCTTCCGGCGCTGCTTCTTGGTAAGCTTTTTACCGCCGCGCTTCTTTACAGGTTTATCATCATCGTAGTCCGAATCTTCTCTGCCATAGTCATCGTCCGGATCATCTTTCCGGTTCTGTTCCACGGCTTCAGAAGCCTCGCTGAAGATAGAATTTCCTACCATCTTCGTAACAAATTCGATGTTATTCAGTTCTTCGATCAGCTCTTCCGCGCTGCTGTAGCGATTCGTCTGGAATTTGCTGGTACATTTGAGCACGCACTGCTCCAGCGCAGGAGGAATCCCGTCGACCAGCTTGCTCGGCGGTACAATTTCTTCATTAATATGTTTCAGTGCGATCGTCACCGGATTGTCTCCGTCGAATGGGACTTTTCCGGTCAGCATCTCATACATCACAATGCCCAGAGAATAGATATCCGAGCGTTCATCGACGTAATTTCCGCGGGCCTGCTCCGGAGAAAAATAATGCACCGATCCGATGATTTTATTTCCGGTTGAAAGAGTAGCGTCATTGACTGCCTTCGCAATACCGAAGTCTGCCAGCTTCACGACTCCGTCAGATGTAACCATGATATTGTGCGGTTTGACATCGCGGTGAATGATTTTGTTGCTGTGTGCGACCTTTAGCGCAGTCGCCACCTGCCGGCTGATATCGATTACCTTTCGGTAATCCATCGGCGCTTCTTTTGCGATTATTTCGTTCAATGTCTGGCCGTTCACCAGTTCCATGACAATATAGTTGATGTTGCCTTCTTTTCCGACATCATATACCGCCACAATGTTCTGATGTGTGAGTCCCGCAGCAGCCTGCGATTCCCGTTTGAAACTTTCTACAAAAGTCGGATCCTTCGTGAATTCCGGACGCAGAATTTTGATTGCGATAAAACGATTCAGCAGTTTGTCTTTCGCTTTATATACTACCGCCATGCCGCCGTCGCCGATTTTCTCGAGCAGTTCATACCGCCCCGCAAGCAGCCTGTTACTCATATTCATCCTCCGTCATATCGATACAAATTACAGAGATATTATCATTTCCGCCATGTTCGTTAGCCATGGTGACCAGATTCTCCGCGCATTTGTTCATGTCTTTCGTGCCCTGCATTCCCTCGAGTATCTCTTCTTCTGACAACTCATCATACAGCCCGTCACTGCAGATCAGGATCTTGTCATCCGGTTCGATATATAAATTGAAACAGTCCGGATTATTATATCCGCTCGCTCCGATTGCCCGGGTGATTACGTTCTTCTTCTTATGGTGTTCTGCTTCGTACTGCGTAATTGCGCCCATCATCAACAAGTCGTTCACATAAGTGTGATCAACTGTAATCTGATGTATTTCGCTGCCATGCATAAAATATACGCGGCTGTCGCCTACATTTCCGATGTACAGGATATGCTTCCTGACATATGCAAAAACAAGCGTCGTCGCCATCCCGTTAAAGGAAGGCTCCTGATGTGACAGCTGAAGAATGTCTTCATTTACAAAATTCACTGCATTCTCAAAGTATTTGAAGATCTGATCCGACCCCTCCAGCTCGGACAGCGGATTGTTCCGCACATAATCTTCCAGCGCACTTAAAGCTTCGTTGCTGGCTACCTCTCCGGCACGATTCCCCCCGACGCCGTCAGCCAGCATGAAGAAGTTCTGATCTCTCAGCACGCGAATCGCGTCTTCATTCTTCGTTCTTCGCTGCCCTTTGTCTGTATAGTATCCTACTCTCATTAATAATTTTCCTATAGGTTATTGGCACTTCTGCCTGTGGCTCACTTCCGGATGATACAGAAGAAGAAACCATTTTTATTATATGGTAAAAGCTGTTTTTTTTCAACAACCACGGCGGCCGGATTCGCAGTCAGAAATTCACGGATTACGCCATCATTCTCATCGCGATTGATGGTGCACGTCGAATACATCACTCTTCCGCCCGGCTTCGCATACTTCCAGGCGTTTTCAAGAATTCTGCGCTGAACCTCAATCAGGCTCCCATAGCTCGTGTCGGTCCGGAGCTTTATTTCCGGCTTAGAAGAGATGGTTCCGAGGCCGGAGCAGGGTACATCAGCAATTACGGCATCATACCGGTTCCCGAGCGACGGATCATATACCGTGCTGTCATGCACAGACGGACTGATAATTGAAAGATGAAGCCGCTCTGCATTTTTCCGGATCAGCTCGACGCGGTGCTCGTGAACGTCCCATGCGTCCAGGATTCCGGTATCATTCATCCGCTCAGCCGCAGCTGCTGATTTTCCGCCCGGCGCAGCGCAGAGATCCAGCACGATTTCTCCCTCTTTCGGATCCAGCGCTTCGATCGCGATCTGGGAAGAAATTCCCTGGATGGAGCATGCACCGTTCAGGAAATACTCGCTGTTCACAATTTTACCCTTCTTCAGATAAATTCCGTTCTCGGTCTCCTCTGCCGGCTCCACTTCCATCCCGTTTTGTGAAAGCTTCTCCAAAAGCACCTGCCGGCTCTGAACCATCGGATTGCACCGAAGCGACACGTCGACCGGCTCGTTGAACGCCCGCAGCATCCGGATGCCTTCTTCCTGTCCATATTGTCGCAAAATCAGCCTAATGAGTTTCGGATCGCAGGAATACCGGATCGAAAGCGCCTGCGTGCTGCTGCCATCGGGCACAGCAATGTCCCTGTCTTTACGAAGATAGCTTCTAAGCACCGCATTGATAAAACTGCTGTTCGGACGGTTCACCCGCTTGGCAAGCTCCACAGTCTCATGCACACAGACCGCATCCGGAATGTCATCCATTTCGTCCAGAATATAGATGCCGATCCGCAGCAGAACCTTTGTCTTAGCCTTCATTCCGCGAAGACCGTTTCTGGCCAGCCTTTCAATCTTGTAATCCAAAAGAAAAGTGTTTCGGAGAACACCCTTCACAACATAACGAACGAAGCCGGGAGAACACTTCTCGTATTTCTCCGTGGCTTCGTTGATTTCAATATTCGAATAGGCAGCCTCGGAATAAATTTTCCGAAGCGCATAATATGATGCTTCAAAATCCGGATTCATCTAATTTCTGTTTCCTCTCAGAAGAAGAATTCGGAGCAGTGAAGCAACTGCCGCCGCCAGCGAAGCGACATAAGTCATCGCCGCCGCATGCAGCACCCGCTTGCTTCCGCTGTAATCCGCATCGTTCACGATCTGCAGCGAACGCATCTGCTTCAGCGCCCGGCTGCTCGCATTGAATTCAACCGGGAGCGTGACCAGATGGAAAAGGACCACGACCACGAAACACAGCACACCGAGGTTGAACAGCATTGAACCATAGGTATATCCGGTCGAAATCACAAGACCGAGAATGATCAGCGGCCATGCCAGGTTCGAAGTGAAATTGACCAGCGGAACGATGCTGTTGCGGACTTTAACCGGGACATATCCGGTAGCATGCTGGATCGCATGCCCAACCTCATGACAGGCGATGCATATTGATGCAACAGAATCTGTCCGATACACGGCGCCGGACAGATTTACCGAATTCGATCTCGGATCGTAATAATTCGTCAAATCCGATGCGCCGGAAAGGATATTGACCGGCACATTCTGAAGGCCATTCGCATCCAGCACCATTCTTGCCGCCTGCGCTCCGGTAATCCGGTGGCTGTTCTCTACTTGTGAATAATTGGAATAAGCGCTCTTGATCCGCGCCTGAACGATCATCGTAAAGATCATCGCGGGAATCAGCACGATCATCGAGCTGTAATATCCCATTCCTCCATATCCGTAATACATATCAGTTTCCTTTCTTTGTCAGCCGGTCTCCGGCCTTGAGGTGATTGCCGCGCAGGAAATCACCAGCGTTCATCCGTTTCTTGCCCTGCGCCTGCAATTCGAGGATTCGAAGGCTGCCGTCACCGCACTGGATATCAAATGACTGCTTTTCGACCCGGATCACCGTCCCCGGTTCCTCTTCGGAATTGCCGGAAAGAACTTCTGCCCGAAAGAATTTGATCTGCTTTCCATTCAGATAGCTGTACAGCGCCGGCCACAGATCAAACGCACGCATCTTTCTCTCTTCCTGAGCTGCCGAACCGCTGAAATCAGTTAGTCCGTCGCTCTTCCGGATCATCGGGGCATAGCTCGATTCTGCATCGTCCTGCGGCGTATATACTGCCGATCCATCCAGAATGTGCGGAATGGTGTCCGCCAGAAGATCGGCACCGAGCGCCGCTAATTTTTCTGAAAGTTCAGCAATCGTCAGACCCGTGATATCCATTTCCCGGCGATCGATCATATCTCCTGTATCCAGGCCGGCCGCCATTTTCATAATCGTCACGCCGGTTTTCGGAAGCCCTTCAAGTATCGCATACTGCATCGGCGCCGCTCCGCGCAGCTTCGGCAGCAGCGATCCATGAACATTGATGCAGCCATATTTCGGAATATTCAGCACCCTCTTCGGAAGAATCTGTCCGAATGCCGCAACGGTAATCAGATCGGGATTCAGTTCTGCCAGCTTTGCCATGAACGACTCGTCTTTTCGGATGGACTGCGGCTGCAGCACCGGTATGCTGTTCTCCAATGCTTTTTCCTTGACCGGTGAAAAAGCAATCTTTCCGCGGTTGCCTCTCCGGTCCGGCTGTGTAACCACCGCCGGAATTTCATATCCGCATTCGATCAGCTTCTCAAGCGACGGAACAGCGAATTCCGGCGTACCCATAAAAACGATTCTCATCTATTTCTCACTCTCACTCGCTTTCTGCTCCGCCTGCTGTTCCTGCAGCAGCTCACTGTATTCCTCGTTGGTCATCACACGGTCTGCGATATCTGTGTAGAGAATGCCGTCCAGATGATCATATTCGTGGCAGATGCAGGTTGCCGCAAATCCTTCGAATTCCAGATCCTGCTCCTTCCCATCCTTGTCCAGTCCGCGGATATGAACTTTCATCGGCCGCTCGACTTTACCGACATAACCCGGTACGCTGAGGCATCCTTCGACCGATTCCTGAGAACCTTCCCGCTCGGTAATCTCCGGATTGATAAAGACATAATAGTGCTCCGGCTCTTCCAGAATCGGACGGCAAACAAACAGCCGCTTCATCACACCAACCTGAGGAGCCGCGAGCCCGACGCCATCCGCATCGATCATTGTCTCGATCATATCCTCCGCCAGCACACGAATCCGGTCATTCACTTCCTTCACCGGCTTGCAGTGCTTGCCGAGTATCTCTTCACCACGTAATACGATTTTTCTGATTGCCATTGTTCCTCCTACAAGATTACAAGATTACTATACGATACCATACGGATTGACATCGATTTCGATATAACATCTGGATCGATGCCTTACCATCTGATCCCTGTATTTCATATATTCGACGATAAAACCATTTCTGCTACCCTTCGGCGCCTTGATCAGGAAAGTGACCCGGCTCCGGTCCGGCGCGGATTTCCGCTGCTCCCTTCGCGGCTCAAAAAACACCGTCTCCTCCGGAAGTCCCGGAATTTTCATCAGACGGCTCCTGAAATCCTCAGCATACTTCATCGGGTCAGGATCCGATTTCCGGAAACCCTCACCTTCGGTAAATGATACCGCTATAATATCAGAATACGGTGGATAGTTCATGATTTTTCGATGTTGAAGTTCACTCCGGTAGAATGAATCGTAATCTCCCTGCGCCGCATACCTGACCGCATCGGAATCCGGCGAATACGTCTGGATGATCACGCGGCTTCTTCCGCTGCTCCGTCCGGCGCGCCCGGCGACCTGCGTGATCAGCTGGTACGTCCGCTCCGACGACCGGTAATCCGGAATATTCAGCGTAACATCTGCCTGAATAATCCCGACCAGGCTGACATTTTGAAAATCCAGTCCCTTGGCCAGAATCTGCGTTCCGACCAGAATGTCAGTCTTTCGTCGCATAAACCGCGTAATTGTCCGGTCGATCTCTCTCTGGTTCTTCGCTGTGTCCAGATCAAAGCGATCTGTCACCGCATCCGGAAACATCGCTTTCACCGTCTCCTCGACCTTCTCTGTCCCGGCACCACCGTAGCGGATATACCGGCTCCCGCAGTCCGGGCAGACACGGAGCGGTGGAAATTTCTTTCCACAGTAGTGGCAGACTGCAGCGTTCTCCGTCTTATGATAAGTCAGCGTAATGCCGCAGTCCGGGCAGACATATCGATATCCGCAGTCCAGACACTGAATCTGGGGTGCAAAACCTCTGCGGTTCAGGAAAAGTATGATCTGTTCCTTCCGCTTCAGCGCTTCGCCGATCTCGTACTGGAGCCGCTCGCCGATCAGATCGTCCTTCCCGCGTGCGGCTGTGCCGCACAGATCTACTATCTCTATTTCCGGAAGCCGGCTTTCGGCGACCCGGTGATTCATCTCGATCAGGTGATAGATTCCGATAGACGCCCGGTAATAGGAAACCACGCTCGGAGTCGCGCTTCCGAGAACTACTGCCGCGTTAAAATATCCGGCACGGCGGTACGCGATATCGACCGTCTCATACTTCGGGTTAAAATCCGACTTGTACGTCGACTCGTGCTCCTCATCGATCACGACCAGTCCGAGATTCGAAACCGGCGCAAAAATTGCGGTTCTGGCACCGATCACAATTCTCGCCTCTCCGCTCCGGATCCGCAGCCATTCCTGCAGGCGATCTGACGTCGTCAGCTTGCTGTGCAGCGTTGCGACAATTTCTTCTCCGAACCGCTCCTGAAATCTCCGCATCATCTGAATAGAAAGAGCAATTTCCGGCACGAGAACGATGGCCGTCTTCCCAAGTTCCAGACAATGCTGAACCGCCTGCATATACACCTCGGTCTTTCCGCTGTTCGTCACGCCCTTCAGCAGAAAAACATTCAGCTTCCCATCGTCAATTGACTTGTTGATCGTCTGCGCTGCCGCAAGCTGTTCCTGTGTCAGCGGATATTCCGCATCCTGCTGCGCCACCGCTTTAAATGTCCGGCCGGTCTTCTCCCGTTTGCCCCCGACCGTGAACATCTTCACGCCATCGATGTATTTGACTCCATATCTCCGGCGCATCCATAGAGCAGTATCGACCATCTCGGCAGTCAGTGACCGCTGCCGGTCCACAGACTCCACTTCGAGTATTCTCTTCGGATTCAGGCTGCATTCAATGTTCGTTTCAATCACGTAGCCGTCCGCCGGTTTCTTCCGATGGCTGAATGGCACACTGACCTTATCTCCAACCACCACGTCATCCGCTGCACGATAGGTAAAGAACTGATCCGTCGCCTCGCTCTTATTGTCTATTACAACGTTGATATACTGCATTGCCCGTTTACAGCAGGAAAATGCTGTTCTCTGCGCATTCCTCCACCATGTCTTCCGGCCATACCGAGACCTGAACTTCGCCGATATGCGCTTTCTTCAGGAAAAACATGCAAAGCCGGCTCTGTCCGATTCCGCCGCCAATGCTGAGCGGATACTCCCCGGAAATGACACCCTTGTGGAACGGCTGATTCAGCCGTTCTTCCTTTCCGTCGATCTTAAGCTGCTTCTTCATCGATTCCGCATCTACACGGATACCCATCGAGGAAAGCTCAAATGCTCTGTTCAGCACATCATTCCATACCAGAATATCTCCATTCAGATTCCAGTCATCATAGTCCGGCGCTCTGCCGTCATGCTTCTCTCCGGAAGCCAGCACTCCGCCGATCCGCATAATGAATACCGCACCATACTGCTCTGTGATCAGATCTTCCCGCTCCTTCGGCGTCTTGTCCGGATACCGGTCCTCCAGGTCCTGCGAATCGATAAAAGTAATCTCGTTCGGCAGCTCGATCTGAATGTCACGGTACAGCCGGTTGACATAATCGCCCAGATTCTTCAGCGCATTATAGATTGTGACGACGGTCTCTTCCAGATATTCGTCCGTCCGCTGATCTTTCGTGATCACCTTCTCCCAATCCCACTGGTCTACATAGACGGAATGAAGGTTATCCAGCTCCTCATCTCTCCGAATCGCGTTCATATCGGTATAAATACCGTGTCCCGGCTCGATGCCGTATTTCCCGAGCGCCATGCGCTTCCACTTCGCGAGCGACTGTACGATCTCGACCTTCCGTTCGTTCATATCTTTGATCGTGAACTCAACCCGCCGCTCATAGCCGTTCAACGTATCGTTAAAACCGGTCTCCGGGAAGACAAACAGCGGCGCGCTGACACGCCGGAGCTGCAGTCCGTAGGCTAATTCCTGCTGAAAATAGTCCTTGATCTTTTTGATCGCTCTCTGTGTCTCCATCGGATTGAGAATCGGTTTGTAGTCTTCCGGAATGATAACGTTACTCATAATCTTTAAATCCCTCTCTTCTAAATATCACTTTGCATATCTGGCATACTCGCATCCGCAGAAACGCTGCCGGTATAAGCCGTACTTCTTCGACAACTCAACGCTGCGGCCAAACCCGTTCTTCTTCTTGAAGTCAACATCCAGATAATTCGTACCGCTGCTCTCGGCCAGCGCCTGACCGGTCTCCGTAATCAGCCGGTAATTCTTATGCGGACTGACCGTCATAGTGGTCGTCCAGTAATCCATATTCAGCTTCTTCGCCATCCGCGACGTCTCCGCCAGCCGCATTTCAAAACACACCGTACAGCGCCGTCCGCCCTCCGGCTCATCCCGCAGATTCTGAACCCGCCGGATGAATCTCTCCGGATCATACCGTCCTTCAATATAATTAACATATGTGCGGCCCTCATATTCAGAATTAAACGCCCGGAGGAACTTCTCCAGATTCTCCTTGCGTAAAAAATACTCTTCCGCGTCCATAATGTTTGGATTATAATAAAAAACGGTCACCGAATAGTCGAACGCCATCCGTTCGACGCATGCGGTGGCACAGGGACCGCAGCAGGCATGAAGCAGCAGTGTCGGCTTCTCCTTGCCGAGAATCGCTCCCGGCGACGGAGATGCATCCTGAATACGGAACAACGTATCCATTCGGTCTGTAACTGGTTTGCTTTCCTCTGTCATCGCGTCCTCACTTTACAAAATTTCTATTAATTATATCACGATGAAAATCCGACAGCAACGATTTTGGAGCAAAGATGCAAGGCGGCGAACGATACAATTCCATCAGCAATTATCTCAAAAAGGAGTTTGGCTGCAAGACGGTCAAACTGTCAATTGATGCGGGCTTCACGTGTCCGAACCGAGACGGTACACTCAGAACCGGCGGCTGTGCATTCTGCTCTTCCTCCGGCTCCGGTGAGTTTTCTTCCTCCATCGAGGATCAGATCCGGCTTCTCAGCACCAAATGGCCGAATGCCAGACACATAGCGTACTTTCAGAATCATACGAACACCTATGCGCCGGCTGATGTGCTGCGCCGCCATTACTATGCTGCGCTGAACGATCCCAGGATCGACGGCATCGCAATTGCTACGCGCCCTGACTGTCTGAATCCGGAAGTTCTGGATTTACTGGATGAAATCAACCGGGAACATTTTCTCTGGGTGGAGCTTGGACTTCAGACGATTCATTCCAGAACATCTGAAGCAATGGGAATCGGATATTCTCTTTCTGTATACGATCAGGCGGTTCGTGCGCTGACCCAGAGAAACATACGTACCGTCGTTCACCTGATTCTGGGACTTCCCGGCGAGAGCCGCGAGGATATGTTTGAGTCCGTGCGGTATGTCGGAAATCAGCACGTGTTCGGGATGAAACTTCATATGCTTAATGTGGTCCGGGGATCTCGTCTCTATCAGATGATGCCGGATTACGTACCCTTTCAATCCATCGATGAATATGCCGGCCTCATAACAGATCTTCTGGAAATCATCCCGGAAGACATCACAATCCACCGGCTGACTGCTGACACAAAGCGCGGGCTTCTGGTCGCACCGGAGTGGAGTTATCGGAAAAGAACAATACTGAATACGATCAACCGGATGCTTCGGGACCGGGATATCCGGCAGGGTGACCGGGCCTGAAGCATCCGGACGGCCGTAAGTGAAGTGACTCTGTACGGCTGAAATTCACCGGATAAGACAAGAAAAAACTTTCTGATGCAGCTATTTGCTGTGGCAGAAAGTTTTTCTTTATATCATAGTATTGGGTTTATCTATACTGCCTGTGCTGCACTATTTCGGCAGCTTTGTCCGGGACGGCATTCCGCTGTACACCGGAATGTGGAAGACGATAGCCTTCCCGGTCAGGTGGTACTTCATGTATGCAGTTTTTGTCATATAGGCCTCGCTGTACGCTGCCATCGTGTTTGTCATATACTGATGCGTTGCAACCCGCAGCTTTCCATTTCGAACATTAAAGCGCTGCAGATACATCGTGTTCTGCCGGTTTGTCACATACTGACCGGCCAGGTATTTCGCTGCGCCGTTTACCGACCGGGTTTTCGTTGTCCACCCCTTTAGCCGGGCGTAACGGAGACCGTTCAACACCGGGTTCGATCCGCTGAAAGCGCCAATATTGAATGGGTTATAAGTCTTTTTGCCGAGGATGGTATATCCTCTCAGTGCAATGCTGCCGCTGCCGTTCTCCTGTCTGGCACGGGACGCAAGGAAAATCGGACTGATTTTATACTTCTTGCCCGCGTTATAGAACATATTTGCAGTAAAGCCATATCTGATCAGCGCCGTACCGGAAATGACATTGCGGACTGCGCTCTTGCTCTGGTAGGAATGGTACGACAGTGATTCGAACATATAGATCCGGTCCTCGTTCAGAAAATTACGGGGATCGATGTAATACGCGACCACTTTTTTGCTGGCATTATACCAGCTGCTGCCGTCCTTCGCTATATATCTGCCATTCCGATAGCTCTTGCTGCTCCGGTCCCGGTAAGACTTCGGGTAACTTTTATATACCAGTGAAACACCATCCCGCGTCTCCCGGGTCAGGACAGTATTGAAGCTGAGATTGGTTTTATCCGCCTTGAAAACCCAGTTCGGATGTTTCTTATGCAGTTTGATCAGTTTTTTCCGATACGATTCCGGGAAGCCCTGCCGGATCAGACCTGCTTCGAATGAATTCCGGCCGGTGACACGAGTCGCAATCACGTACCGGATCCTGCCTCTGACACGGATCTGATACCATACCGAACTGCTGCCGCGCATCTTCGCTTTCATGTATACGGTTACATTCTTCCCCGAAGACAGAGCTCCGTATCGATGACAGCTTATGGACGGGCCGCTTCGGTAGTTGACGCGGGTTCTCGTGAGTCCTTGAACGGTAAAATAACGAATACCATCCACACGGCTGGCTCTTACATAACCGGTCTTGCCTTTTGCCTTAATCCGGTACCAGCAGACATCCGCACGCTTTCCGTCCGGAGAAGTAAACAGCTCGGAAAGTATTGTTACAGGTGTATTATCCTTCAGTTTCATGACAACCGAAGATTTCGTCGATGCATCGGAACGCACATTGACCTGTTTCGCATTGATTGATCCGGCTGCAGATTTTACCGTCACTGACGCTGCATCGCTATATACGGCTGAAAACACCGTCAGCAGCACCGCTGCGGTAAAGATAAAACCAAGTTTTCTGACCAAGAGAACTCGTTTCATATAAAATCAGTTCCTTTCCGTCTGAACTCTTCTGTTAATCGTCTGCCGAAATCCGTCCGTCATTATAATGTTTTCTGCAGAGTGATACATACATTTCATTTCCGCCAATTACAATCTGATCTCCGGAGCGGACAATCTTGCCGTCCTGAATCCGTGCGACCATGGTCGCCTTTCGTCCGCACCAGCATATCGTCTTGATCTCTTCAATCTTGTCCGCATACACAAGAAAATAATACGAACCCTCGAACAGCTCATTGCGAAAGTCATTTTTCAGCCCGTAAGCCAATACCGGCACGTCAAAACTGTCGACGATTTCCGCCAGTTCCTGCACATGATGTTTCCGAAGAAACTGACACTCATCGATCAGAACACAGTCAATCGGCTGCTGCATGTTCCTTTCGATAAAAAGATTCATTATGTTAGTCTCATCATCTACCGCGATTGCCGGCCGTGAAAGCCCGACCCGGGATTTGATCATCCCCGGCTCTCCCTGACAATCGATACCCGGGATCAGACACAGCACTCTTTTGCCCCGCTCTTCATAGTTGTTAGCGACTTTGATGATTTCGAGCGATTTGCCCGCATTCATTGTGCTGTACCGATAATATAATTGTGCCATCGACTCCTCCTGTGACCCGATCTTATTTACCAATAATTTTATCAGAAAACTTATATTCTTCAAGTGAATAATTTCAAAAGAAAAAAACGATGTGAACCACATCGTTTCTTTCTGGTGCCCAGACTCGGAATTGAACCAAGGACACGGGGATTTTCAGTCCCCTGCTCTACCAACTGAGCTATCTGGGCAAATCATATTAATAATATAATGGTGGGCCATCAGGGACTTGAACCCGGGACCTGCCGGTTATGAGCCGGATGCTCTGACCAACTGAGCTAATGGCCCATAGCATTTCATATGGTCGGGGTGGCAGGATTTGAACCCGCGGCCCACTGGTCCCAAACCAGTTGCGCTACCAAGCTGCGCTACACCCCGTCAAGTATGGCAGGGGCAGTAGGATTCGAACCCACGGCACGTGGTTTTGGAGACCACTGCTCTACCAACTGAGCTATACCCCTTCGATATGATCCGATGAATGGCGGAGAAGATGGGATTCGAACCCATGCGGCCCTAATAGCGAACCCTAACGGTTTAGCAAACCGTCCTCTTCAGCCTCTTGAGTACTTCTCCAGACATAGTGTTCTTGGCGGAGAGGGTGGGATTCGAACCCACGGTCCCTTTCAGAATCACTGGTTTTCAAGACCAGCTCCTTAAACCACTCGGACACCTCTCCGGATGCTCCTTGAGTATAATTGGTGACCCATCGGAGATTCGAACTCCGGACACCTTGATTAAAAGTCAAGTGCTCTGCCACCTGAGCTAATGGGTCATAATGGCTGGGGTAGCAGGACTCGAACCTACGAATCACGGAGTCAAAGTCCGTTGCCTTTACCACTTGGCTATACCCCATAATCAAGTCGGTCTTGCTATACTCTAGACATTATTCATAAAAAATTGGTGAGCCATCAGGGATTCGAACCCCGGACACACGGCTTAGAAGGCCGTTGCTCTATCCAACTGAGCTAATGGCCCAAATGGAGCGGATGATGAGAATCGAACTCACGCTATCAGCTTGGAAGGCTGAAGTTCTACCATTGAACTACATCCGCGAATCTGGAGCGGAAGACGAGATTCGAACTCGCGACCCTCGCCTTGGCAAGGCGATGCTCTACCCCTGAGCCACTTCCGCATATTGGTCGAGGGAGATGGATTCGAACCATCGAATGCACAGCAAACGGATTTACAGTCCGCCCCCTTTGGCCGCTCGGGAATCCCTCGATAATTACTGGAGCTGATGGAGGGAATCGAACCCCCAACCTGCTGATTACAAATCAGCTGCTCTACCGTTGAGCCACATCAGCAAATATGTCTATAAATGGCGACCGGGAACGGGCTCGAACCGTCGACCTCCAGCGTGACAGGCTGGCATTCTAACCAACTGAACTACCCGGCCACAATCGATGGTGGACGCTATAGGGCTCGAACCTATGACCCCCTGCTTGTAAGGCAGGTGCTCTCCCAGCTGAGCTAAGCGTCCCCTGGCTATGCCTCCAATCACCTGTCAGGTGCAGACATATTCCTGGATGCAGTCTCTAAACTCACAATCGCTTGTTTCGTTCTCACGACTGCAAGAAAGATATTAGCATAATTCAGCGGGGGTGTCAACAATTTTTTTTCGAATCTTTTCAATTTTTTGATCCAGCAGCTGACAACTACCCGCTGTAGCATCCAGAATCTCCTTTGAAACCAAGGGCTCCAGCTCTTTTTCGAAGCTGATCGAGACGGTCACCTTGTCGGCATATTCTATATCTATTATATCAAAATTTCCATTTTTTTCAAGATTCTGAATTCTTGCAAGCTGCGAATATTCAATCTTGTATTTTTTTAAATACCCGTCACATGCGATACATAGTCCGGCCTCCTGCAAAGCCATTTTTGCAGAGCTCGAATACGCCCGGACCAGACCGCCGGTTCCCAGTTTGATCCCGCCAAAATACCGCGTGACTACCAGGGCGACATTGGTCAGCCCTTCATCCGCCAGCATGCGCAGGATCGGCGGACCGGATGTCCCCTGCGGCTCGCCGTCGTCGCTCGTCCATTTGAGTTCCTGTTTTTCACCAATGATGATAGCCGGAACATTATGAGTGGCGTCTTTGTATTTTTCTTTAACAGAGGCAACAAAATTTTGCGCCTCTTCGTACGTCTCGACTGGCGATACGTGCGCAATGAAGCGGGAGCGCTGAATCAGCTGCTCCGCTTCTGCTGCCTTATACACGCTTATATACTTGCTCATTGTTATTAGAGGATGTATTTGTCTACATCGACTTCTTTGATCTTTTCCTTGAATTTGTCCTGTACCATCTTCCGATCGACCGTAATCTTCGTGATTTCCGGATCCGGCAGTTCGTAAGAAACATCTTCAAGGAGAATTTCCATAATAGTATACAGTCTCCGGGCTCCGATGTTCTCGGTCTCTTCGTTCATCAGATACGCCATTTCCGAAATTTCGTCAATCGCCTCGTCCGTGAACTCCACTTCAACACCTTCCGTCTCGAGAAGCGCTTTCTGCTGCTTGGTCAAAGCGTTTTCCGGAACGGTCAGAATTTTCTTGAAGTCCTCCTTATCCAGGTTCTTCAGCTCGACTTTGATCGGGAACCGGCCCTGCAGCTCCGGAATCAGATCGGTCGGCTTCGATACATGGAATGCGCCGGCACCGATGAAAAGCATGTGGTCGGTCTTTACCGGTCCATGCTTGGTATTCACGACACTTCCTTCAACGATCGGCAGGATGTCTCTCTGTACGCCCTCTCTCGACACATCCGCACCGGATGCCATCGAACTTCCGGACGCAATCTTGTCGATCTCATCGATGAAGATGATGCCGTTCTGCTCTGCATTCTCCAGCGCATCGTCAACAACCTGATCCATATCGATCAGGTTCTGCGCTTCCTGTTCCCGAAGAAGCTTGCGGGCATCCCGGACGGTCATCTTGCGTCTTTTCTTTTTCTTCGGCATCATATCACCAAAAATATTTCCGATCGCGATCCCGACACCCTCGTTCTGAAGATCCAGCTGGTTCGTATCCGGATTCACCTCTACTTCGATCTCGATGATCTGATCCTCCAGCTTGCCGGCACGCAGTTCTCTGCGGACCTGTTCTCTTGCCATGCTGACTTCATCCGAGACTTTCTTCCGCTCCCGGTTCTGCTTTTCCTCGTATTCCTGCTTCTGACTGGTGTATCCGCCACTGTTCAGAATATAGTCAAACGGGTTGCTCTTCTCCGTCTTGCCATTATCCTTTTCATCACCCGGCACCAGCGCCTCTACAATCCGGTCCTCGGCCATCTTCTCCGAGACATCGTATTTCTCCCGGATACGGCTCTGCTTCGTGATGCGGATCGATGCTTCCACCAGATCCCGGACCATTGAATCGACATCTCTTCCGACATAGCCGACTTCTGTAAACTTCGTCGCCTCGACTTTCACAAACGGAGCCTCCATGATTTTGGCCAGTCTGCGGGCAATTTCGGTCTTGCCGACACCGGTCGGTCCGATCATCAGGATGTTCTTCGGAGTAATTTCTTCTCTCATCTCGTCACTGAGCTGGTTCCTGCGGTACCGGTTCCGGAGTGCGATCGCAACAGATTTCTTCGCATCGTCCTGTCCGATGATATATTTATCCAATTCCGCCACGATCTGCTTCGGCGTCATGTTCTTGATATTTTCGTTCATCCGATTCCTCCTACAGCTTCTCGATAGAAATGTGATCATTGGTGTAAACGCAGATCGATGAAGCGATTTTAAGCGATTTGCGGACGATCGTCTCCGCATCAAGGTCTGTGTTGTCATATAGCGCTTGCGCCGCTGAATAAGCATAATTTCCGCCAGATCCGATCGCGACAACGTTCATGTCCGGAATGATGACTTCACCATTACCGGATATAACCAGAAGGTCGCTGGCATCCATGACGATCATCAGCGCTTCCAGACTTCTCGCGCCCTTATCAGAACGCCAGATCTGAGCCAGATCCACTGCGGCCCGCTTCAGATTTCCGCCGTGCTCTTCCAGCTTCTTTTCGAATTTATCTGTCAGGGAAAAAGCATCTGCCACCGATCCGGCAAATCCGGTCAGCACCTTACCTTTGTAGATTTTCTTGACTTTCTTTGCGTTATTCTTCATGATGGTCGTTTCACCCATCGTGACCTGGCCGTCACCGCCGATACAGATGTCTCCGTTCGGGCGCCGCACGGCGCAGATCGTTGTCGCATGAAATTCGATCTTTGACATTTACTGCTCCTTTATAACCTATATAAATATGAAATAATATTATTCTTTTATTATTCTCTGTAATCGCACTGCGAACACTTGTACTGATAATCTTTAGTCTTTTTCTCTACCAGCAGTGCACCGCATTTCGGGCATTTCCGATCCACCGGGCGGTCCCAGAAGACCATATCGCAGTCCGGATACCCGCTGCATCCGTAGAAAATCCGACCTTTACGAGACCGCTTCTGAACGAGATCTTTTCCGCACTTCGGGCATTTGACACCGATCCGGATCAGGTAAGGCTTCGTGTTCTTGCATTCCGGATATCCTGTGCACGCCAGAAATTTA
>Ga0256406_1002428_pt1 | contig 26344 bp, 28 predicted proteins | sample RumenRJG_03DNA_FD_185986 | JGI IMG/M metagenome (GOLD analysis project Ga0256406, IMG submission 185986) | Bovine rumen microbial communities from Lethbridge, Alberta, Canada - RJG_03 | ecosystem: Host-associated > Mammals > Digestive system > Stomach > Rumen | place: Canada: Alberta | collected...
CCTCCAGCACGCAGGCTCTGATCGGCGGAGGGCTTTACAAGCCGGACCGTCTGACCGCCTATCTCGAAGAAGTGAAGCAGAGCGTGAAGTTCCGGAAATGGTTCTTCGGCCATTATCATGATAACCGCATGGTGAGCGCACAGGAAATTCTGCTGTATGAGCAGATCGTGCGGATACGGTAACACACAGCAAAAGGGAGCCGATGTCAGTCGGCTCCCTTTCAGTATGCGTCCGCAAACACATACCAGGGGCAATCGAACGGAATAGATCAACCACAGACATAAAATATCAATTAATGTATTGACATAACAATCAATAAGAGTTAACATCAAGCTATCATTAACAAATAAATCAATTTAGAACATGGGAGGTCAATATGCAGAAGCGATATCTGAATTCGCCGGTTGAAAAAGCATGCTCGATGACAGGCCTGACGGATGACGACATCCGGTCCTGGTCGGGCATGGAAGTAACGGAGCCGTCGTGCGAATGGGCGGAAGACGGCACGATGACGATCCCGGAGGGCGGGTTCTTTTCACCGTCCTTTTCCGGCCTTGACCTGATGCACGCGCCGTTGGCAGAGATTAAGGAAAATACCCGCATGGGGCATATCGCACTGCCGGTTCCGGTTGTGAACATCGAATATGTTCGTGGCCGCATGCCGGTGCTGCCGAGACATCTTCAGATGCCGAGAGCGGAATTCGAGGCGGTGATCCATCAGGGAAAGGCCGTGGCTACGTCCGATTTCACGGACGAGGAGAGCGGTCAGGCATATCGACGTGGCGAGGTCGTTCCGCACTTGCCGTATTCGCGTCATCCCGACCATGGCCTGACCGGTGCGGAAGCCGCTGTGTATCTGATGGAGCAGCGGAAAGTTGAACTTCCGGGGGCGGTCCTGCATACGTTGCCGGTCCTGCCCGTACCGTTTTTGGGCGGTGTATGCGCCAGGGTGGAAGAGGAAGGAGAACGGATGGCTCCGGTGGATCGGCCGCCACGCCATCTTCAGCAAAGCATGCTTGGGCAGGCCTACAACCGCGTCATTCACCAGAAAAAGCGGCTGGAAAAGCTGCTGGCACTGCATGCCCCGGCAGTGATCCTCTGGAACGAGAAGCGTAGGCTGCAGGAGCGCGTGGACAGCCTCATTCGGAACGGGGCATACGGTCATGTCAGCGTGAACTGGTACGGAGACGTACTCGGCGACCTTTCGCATGAATACCTGTGGATCACGGGCGGTGCCTCAACCCGGCCGCATGCGGATGGGTTTGAGGTGCCGGACCTGCCGACGGAACGGATCGCGGAGGTGGCGGACCGGTACTGGCAGGCCTATGACCATCTGCCGGAGGACGGTTCTTTGGATGAAGCAGAGGCGGCCTTAGCGCCTTACCATCAGCAGATGGAGCTTCTGCTTTCTCCGCTGACGGATAGTGTGACGGCCTGTTTCCATGATTCCGGCGTCGATCAGGACCGGCTGGCGGATATCGCGATGCATCATGTCGAGTGCGGGAACCGCGGGATCGACGGCGGGTTCCAGGCCGCCATCCTTTCGATGGCCTGCCATCATCCGGACCACCAGTGCGAGCCGGATTTTGAGCGGCTGGCGGACAGCATGATGGACCGGATCGCGTACTATCTGGACAATGGCCTTGCGTTCAGCGGGGTTGGCACGGAAGCGGAAGGAGAAACGGCATGAGTCTGAACCCGAAGTTTATCGAAATGCTGAGGGGCGGGATTGGAACCAGGTCCCAGCTCCAGTTTGCGCAGGAAACCGGCCTCACGCCGGAATATATCAGCCGCATCCTGAATGGGAAGACGGATGCCGCGCCCCGGATGGTGACACTGGAAAAGATTGCCACCCATACATCACGGTACGGGCTCAATGATTACCTGAGAGCACTCGGGAAGGATCCGGTGGAACCGAAGGCGCGGCTCAGGGCGGATACGTCCGCTCTCAACCGTTTCCTGAAGGCTCATACAGGAGAAGGCGGGGACTGCAGGACGGTATCCGACCTGCGGCACAATACGAACTGGCCGGTTCCGGGCGTTCTCCGGAAGGGCGAAAGCAGCCGGACGCCGATGGCGCTGCGGTCGGAGTTCGGGGACACTGGCTTCCAGCTGTTCCAGTACCGGATCTATGACCGGGAGTATGCAGGGGTTGTCTATTTCATCGTGACGACGAAGCGCGGCCCTGCGGCGGACGCGGCAATTGACACGCTGGTGATCAATCCGCATGCCATTGATTCGTTCCTTCCGTTTGCTCTTTTTGGCACCACGGATCATGTATCCGTCTGGAATTCGATCCTGTACCCGATGACGGGAGATTCGAAAGAGCAGGATGCGATGCTGAAGGAAATCGACCGGACTCTCGGAACCTCGGCAGAAGAAAAGTTATTAATCAGCATCTTCGGAGAAAAAAAAGATAAGGCCGTTGTAACCGGTGAGGATGGCAGGGAATATTGTGGAACACGCCTGCAGCCCGTAGTCGGGTTTGGGTTCCGGTATGACGAATACGTGCCGGCCAATCCGGCGGAGAAGGAAGAGCCGGACTGCGATCTGAAGATTCCGGATGAGTTCCGGTCATTTCTCTTCCGCCATGCGGGGTCCTTCTGCAGGACGGAAGAGGAGATCAAACTCTTCCACGAACTTCTGGATACGGACGAGGATCCGAGAGACATTTTCTTCGAGTATCAGGGCGGACATGCCCGGAAGACGTGCGCGGACGATTTCGACTGCTGCGGGACCGGAGCGGCGGTTGCCACGGTCCTTTCCCGGGAATACCAGGGGCGCATCCCCGGCGGGTTCCAGTTTATCCGGACGCCTGAAGCGATCGACCCGAAGCAGCCCGGCTATGTCCTGATCGCGCCGAATCACGGGATGGATTACTGCGATACAGACATTACGATGAAGGAAATCCTGCCTGTGTTCTCCGCTGCAAAAGAGCTCGGGATCAAGGAGTTCGGTGCGTGCTATACGTTCGATTCCGTGCCGGAACTGAAAAAGACACGGACGTGGAAAACCAAATCCTTCCACCTTGAATTCTGACGCGGTGTACAGCCCGGTGAAAGACCCTGCGGAAGGCAGGGTCTTTTTCTTTACTTCGACAAGCGGACGGCTTCTCGTACTTTGCGATAACCTCTTGACGGCCCTGTCTGTATCTGCTATGTTATGCGTGTCAGAAATACGCAACTTGCGCATTAAAGCGCAAATAAAGACGCACATTCAGAAAGAAGGTCGGCATGACGTTTGGAGAGAAACTGAAGCAGGCGAGGAAGAAGCAGGGCCTTACGCAGAAGGAATTGGCGGATCTGAGCGGCGTCGGGCTGCGGTCGCTCACCAATTACGAAAGGGGTACGCACCTGCCGCAGAAAGAGGAGATCTATGCCAGGCTGGCCAAGACCCTTGGCGTCTCCGTTTCCTCCCTTCAGGACGAGAACGCGGTTTTTGTAATGGAAGCCGGAAAGCGTTACGGCGGCCGCGGGAGGAAAAAGGCGGAAGAAGTGATCCGGACCTTCCGTGTGGCGGCCGCGGGAGGGGAACTGGATGACGACGACCTGGATTTTATCCGGGACGCGATGATGCAGACGTACTGGGACGCGAAGCAGTACAACCAGCGGTTCGCCAATCACCGCTATCAGAAAGGCGATGCGGATGGACAGGAAAACTAAACGTCCCAAGAGCACGCATCCGCCCCTGTCGCAGCCAGAAAAACTGGCGGCCTGGGCGGGCGTGCGGGATCCAATCGTGATTGCCGGGATGCTTGATATTCCCGTGCACCGTGTCCGTCATCCGGAGTCCCGCCTGCCCGGGCTTACCTGCCAGATTGACGGACGGCCCTCGATCTTCCTGAATGAGGCGTACTTCGATACGCTCATGCGGCGCGACCGGACGTACCGCGAGGAAGATATGCAGAACGATCTTATGCAGGTGGCGGCGCATGAACTGGGACACGCCTGCCTGCACCGCCGAGCACTGCGGCGCGGGGCAATCCGGGAGTATGAAATCTTTAACGTACGGACACGCATGGAGATCGAAGCCAACCAGTTCGCCGCCGGAATCCGGATTGACAAAAACGAGATGCTGGACCGGTTCGCGTCTGAACTGGATTTGCTGCAGGTCGCACGGTCCATGCAGGTCAATGTGAACCTGCTGATCTACCGTATCGAAATGCTTCGTCAGGAAGGCATGCGGCTGGGCGAACTGCCGTACCTGCCGAAACACAACTGCATCGGCCATATCCAGGCGGCCGGATCGCCGGAATGGGGAGGCGCGCAGAGAATCGTCCCCCAATAATATTGCGCAGTGAGCCACCGGCTTCTGTCGTGTGGAGGAATGCGCCATGATTTTCCTGTTTTGAGACGGATGCCGCTGTGTGCGCCGCGAAACCTGCCGCCGGCTGGCGGCCCTGCGCCGCTAGTCCCATGAACGACTGGCAAATGAAGTCCTGTCCATGACCGCAGGTCAGAGGCTTGTTGCGTATGGACAAATGCATCTCTATGATGCATGATTGTACAAATATGTAAATGATTAAAGGAGATCGAGCCATGGCGAACATCTTCGAGAAATACGCTGCCGACCGCGAAGCCGAGCAGAAGAAGATAGAGGAGGCCGTCGTCGCCGATACGACGGCGGACGAGAAGCGCACCACTCTCTCGCTGTCGCTCACGGTGAGCGATAAGAAGGCACTTAAGATGATGGCTGCGGAGCGTGAGACGACGATTGCGGCGATTATCCATGAGTGGGTGCAGGAGCATCTTGAGGAGGTGAGCGAGTAGATGGCTGGGAATAGTGCTTTGAGCGCTGCCGTCAAAGCTAAGAAAGACGAGTTTTACACGCAGTTGACGGATATCGAGAAGGAGATGCGGTACTACCGCAAGCATTTCAAGGGCAAGACGGTGCTTTGCAACTGTGACGACCCGTTCGAGTCCAACTTCTTCAAGTATTTCGTGCTGAACTTCAACCGCCTCGGGCTGAAAAGCTGATTGCGACGTGCTATGCGACGTCCCCTATCTCAGGTCAGCAGCTGTCGCTGTTCGATGTTGTCGGTGGTGATGAGTCGGTCAAGAATAAGCCGTATAAGGCTATTGTCACGAAGGTTTACGACGTGACCGGGGACGGTGGCGTCGATATGTTCGATGTGGCGGAGCTGTTCAAGCAGCATGAGAATGAATTGGCTGAGCTTGAGGGTGACGGTGACTTCCGCTCCGAGGAGTGCTTGGCACTGCTCGATGAGGCGGACATTGTCGTGACAAATCCGCCGTTCTCGTTGTTTCGTGAGTATGTGAACGTGCTTATGGAGCATAAGAAGCATTTCATCATCATCGGCAACGTGAACGCGATTACTTACAAAGAAGTATTTCCGCTCATTATGGAAAACAAGATTTGGATTGGCGCGAGTATTCATTCGGGCGACCGTGCGTTTTACGTACCCGATGATTACCCATTGAATGCCGCTGGTTGCGGTGTTGATGCCGACGGGCGACGTTTTATTCGCGTGAAGGGTGTTCGCTGGTATACGAATCTTGATTTGAAGCAGCGTCATGAAGAATTGATTCTTGTGAAACGATATACGCCTGAGGCTTATCCGTTTTATGACAATTACGACGGTATTAACGTGGATGCGACGGTTGACATCCCTTGCGATTATGCGGGAATGATGGGCGTTCCGATTACGTTCTTGGATAAGTACAGTCCTGACCAGTTCGAGATTCTCGGTGTTACGCAGTCATGGTGCGGCGTTGCCAGCAAGGTATACCCGCGACAGGTGCAGGTGGATAAAAACGGGAAGCGTTCGCAGGTCACAAAGTTGAATGATGGCGCCGCGATTAAGGTGGATACCCCGCCAGCCAATAAGACATATTACGAAGTCGATGGTGAATTGTTTATTAAGACATACGCGAGGGTGCTTATTCGTAACAAGCATCCTGAGCAACCGAAGGAGGTGCAACAGTAATGAAAATTGAAGAACGCAAGGTGACCGTTCGCGAGGTCACCGAAGGATATTTTAATGACGCCGAGGAAGGCGTTGTCGGTTACGACGACCAGTTGGACATTCGTCCGAAGTACCAGCGCGAGTTCGTCTACAAGGACAAGCAGCGCGATGAGGTCATCCGCACCGTGATGAAGGGCTTGCCCCTGAACGTCATGTACTGGGTTGACCGAGGCGAGCAGTACGAGGACGACCCGGACGAGCCGAGGTACGAGGTGCTGGACGGCCAGCAGCGTACTATCTCGCTGTGCGAGTACGTTGACGGTTCCTTCTCGGTGGACGACAAGTATTTCAACAATCTGCCGAGCGACCAGCAAGCGAATATCCTTGATTACCAACTTTTCGTGTACGTCTGCGAGGGAACGGATTCCGAGAAGCTGGAATGGTTCCGCATCATCAACATCGCGGGCGAGCAACTTACCGACCAAGAGCTGCGCAACGCGGTATATGCGGGTTCGTGGGTGTCCGATGCCAAGCGCTATTTCTCGAAGACGGGCTGTGCAGCGTCTACGCTCGCGGATGATTACCTGAAGGGTTCGAGCATCCGTCAGGAGTTCTTGGAGACAGCCATCTCCTGGGCCGCTTCCGCCGAGGGAAAGTCCATCGAGGTCTATATGGCGGAGCATCAGAACGACTCGAATGCGAAGGCGCTGTGGAACTACTTCCGCAAGGTTATCGAGTGGGTGAAGAAGATATTTCCACAGAAGCGCAAGGAGATGAAGGGCCTCCCGTGGGGCTTGTTCTATAACGAGCATCATAAGCGCCGAGACCTCGACCCGAAGGCGCTTGAGAAGCGCGTGAGCACGCTCATGGCGGACATGGACGTTACGAGGAAGTCGGGCATTTATGAGTACCTGCTGACAGGGAACGAGAAGGCGCTGTCCATCCGCGCGTTCGACCAGCGTACGAAGCGCGAGGCATACGAGCGCCAGGGTCACAAGTGCGCCATCTGCGGCGAGGAGTTCGAGTTCGAGCAGATGCATGCCGACCATATCAAGCCGTGGAGCAAGGGCGGACACACGACACCCGATAACTGCCAGATGCTCTGTCGCGATTGCAACCTGAAGAAGGGTGCGCAGGAGTAAGCCAATAAAGCTCGTCGCTCTTTTGGGCGGCGGGCTTCAATATCAAATGTGTATTAGTACGACGCACCGAAATAATACAGCGTGATTGTGGGAGGGCAGTATGTACGATGCAGACCTGACGCGCCAATCGTTGCCATCAGAACGATACAGAATGTTGCTTGGCACAGCAATCAGCGTATTCAGTTCGAATAACGGATTCATCATTGAAAATGTTCTAAAAATCGACGATTCCACATTGTGGTTTACATTAATCGACAAGACGTCGGGAGCGGTTAAGAAATATGCGGAAGGGAAACTGCCCGAACCGATTGTTGAGCTGTTTGGTGACCTTGTCGATATGCGCAATCGCATCATCCATGGTTTCAGAATTACCAATAAACATCAGGAACAAGTCATTGCGACGAAGGAAAGGTCGGGTCATCAGTTTGAGATTACCGAAGACTATCTGTTGGATTTTATTCGCAAAAACGAAAACCTATCAGACATGCTGCATCAATTCAGGGGCTATTAGCCTAAATGGTGCCTCTTATCTGAGCAGACGAAGTTGAATGTTGTGCTGGAGGACAATATGAGAGCACTTGCAGAATCACTGCGACCTGAATGCCAGTTATAACATCGGCGTACGGTACTTCGTGCGCGAGATCTTAAAGTCTCTTCCGGCAACGGACGAGCAGCGCATCCGGGCAAACGTTCCCGGATGCGCGAAGAGAATCACCTGCACACTGGCCACCCTCATTAGTCTGAACTCAGAGCTCCGGGCTTCGGCCGCAGAGTCGAACTTCCCGGTTCGGACTGTATCCGCGGGTCAGCGAGTCTGTATCTGAGACCAAGGCGCAACCAGATACGGAAGCCCGCGATTTTAATCGTGGGAGGATTCACTCTCTGGGAGAGAATAACTTCCGAGATGACGAGGCACACGTTGAGTCGTGCGGAGCAGTCAGCGCACCTAACCGCACAGCTTTTGTGCTTGGGGTGATGCTATTTTCATGACAACGGCCGTGAAGGAGCGGCTTGGAAAGGCGAACGGAGGGGGATGCCTTACGGGACGGCGGGAAACAAAGGAAATGAAGGAACTGGCGGCTCTGTGCGGGGCGTGCGCATGGGAGCCCGAACCGATGATTCGAAGGGCAAAAGCCGTGCTTTTATGTTATCGCAAGCCTGTCTGGGCCTCTGTATGCCAACAGGATCCATCTCTGCAGACAGAACTGTCCGGGCATCTGCGTGCGTACCTTGGCGCAGTACGGATACCGGATGCGGATGACCGGTCGGTTTCCGAGGCGGTGCATGCGTTAAGCGCGCTGGGCCTGCTCGATCCGATGGTGGACAGGACGCTGTCCCGCATGGCCATGCAGGCCGGAGAAATGGGCGGAATGTACTATGAACTGCTCACGCGAACCTATACCGGAAGCCGGAGCGCGTCAGAGTACACATTGACGGACCGGGCAGGACTCAGCCGGTCGCAGATGTATGTGCGGAAGAAGGAAGCTGTGCTGTGCTTCGGTCTGGTGTTTCTCCGTGAGACCGTGCCGCAGGCCCTTCAGGAGATGAGCCGTGAAAAAGCGTAAGAGAGGGTCACAGCAGCTTCCATTGTTAAGACAGGGGCGAAACTATGTGAGGCGCACCGGGTGAGTACGCTCACCCTCGTTATATAGTGCGTGCCCCGTGCAAAAAAGGGTGTCACAGCCAACATCATTAAGTTAAGGCCTTGCAGACTCCGAACGGTCTGCAGGGCTTTCTTTTTGCGCAGGCCTCCGTTAAGTTAAGACCAAAGCCCATCTCTGCCGAAGAAAACATACGGCTCTCAAACTGTGGGATATGGGCGGTTCAGGGGTGGAGACGGTTTTCAGGCATGACTTTCAAACCGGCGCTGCGTCCGGCCTGAAAAAGCGGCTTATGCAATTCGATAGGTGAAATAGACAGCCTGCTTTGGGACGACCTTCCGCCGGTCTGCGCGGTTCGGACGGATGGGCAGGACGTATCGGGCGATGTCTGCTTCCGGATCAGGCGGATCGGGATCGGCCGCACGGAAGTAAGCCCGGCAGATATGGATGCCCATGGTGTAGTTTGCCTGACAGTCCCATTTCCGACCAGCTGACTGATCGATGACGACGTGCATCGTGATCCGCTCGCAGAAATTGTACATGATGATGCGGGCCAGGATCTCCCGCAGGACGGAATCGTGCTTTTTCGCATGGAAGTTCGTCACGCCGATAGCATACTTCAGCTCGCGGAACGAGGTCTCGATGCCCCAGCGGAGATGGTACAGGTACTTCAGCACGGACGGCGGAAATTCCTCTTTTGGGAGGCAGGTGGCAATCGTCTCATAGCGGTCTTCGCTGTTGTCGGAGATGCGGAACCGGACGATCCGGACCGGGACCTCATACGGCGACTCAAAGTCTCATGTTGCCTGTTTCGGGTCTCCGTGCTTCCCGTGTCCGGCGATCCATTTGGCATCGCCTTCCTCATACGCCTGCCGGTCCGCATTCGTCTGTGTGGTTCGGAGCCGGACCGTGATGCAGGTATCGAAGTCCGCCATGGGCAGGTCCCGCATCTCCTTCCACAGACTGTTTTTGATGCGGATCAGGTAGTCCGCGTCCGGAATCCGGCGGACGTGTTCGATGAGGTTGATGCTGCCATAGCCCCGGTCGACCGTCAGGATAGCCTTCCCGGACATGGACAGGCGGCTCCATCATCTGCTATGCAGCCTTCGGTCCGTTGGCCTCTGGCTTCGGCTGGATGATGACGTCCGCGTATGTTTTGCTGAGAAGATCGTACAGCGCGTTCACGTGGAACTGGTTGACGCCTTCTGTGCCAGATTTTGGCATGAACGTGTCCTGCGACGGATCGCGGGCATAGGTCATCGTACAGCCGTCCACGGCCAGAAGGCGGTATCCTCTGTATCGCTTCTCGTCATCGCACGCACGGTTGAAGGCATGGAACAGGTCTTCCAGCGCTTCCGGGAGGAGCTTTCCCCGCTGCTGGACAAACGTCGATGCCGTTACGTGCGTGTCACGCGGATGGAAATAGTCGTACAGTTCCTTGTTCGGGGAGTTGCCGCCTGCGGAGAGCAGGAAGCAGACCAAGCTGGCAAACGGGACCTTCCGGCTGCGCCGGAAGTCAGATTCGGGGTTCCGCGACCAGAGGAAAGGGCATTCCGCCATGCCGGAGATCAGCCCGGCCAGAACATTCTTCAGTTGTTTGGCGTACTGGCCCATAGGCAGACGAGGCTCCTTCACGACGGAAGCGGGGGGGGGGCATCCTCTGCCGGTCCCGGTATGCGGACTCTTCACCTGTCAGCGGGGAAATGTGTCCAAAACCCCTGAAGACCATAGCGTTTTTGGCGGTTTTGCCCTTGACAAGTGACGGTCCATCAGCCTATAATGAACTATTCAGACAATCTTTGCAATAAGTAAAAATTCCCCGGACAATCCGTGTTTGCGGATTGAGATGTCCGGGGATTTCTTTATGCCTGAAGACAGAAATGGCCTGACCGGTTTCCCGGCCAGACCGTCTTTTCAGGCTGACGCTTTTGCGGCTCCTTCAGCCGCTTTCGTCTTATGCTCAGCGGCCTTTTTGGCCGCCTTCTTCTTCCGCTCAGCGGCTTCCTCCTCCACCTTTTTCAAGTATTCGGATGTCGGCTCCGATCCGGTGAACTGGACGCAGCTGTGGTTCAGCACGGAGCAGAACTTACTCTTCCGGACACGGTTGTCATCGACGCCGATCTTCCAGTCCCGCTCCTTTGTGACGACGCCGTTTGTCTTTTTCACGACCTCCGTGTATTCCACACTGACAGCCGAAAAAACTTCGGTTTTGACATCGCCTTTTACCTTGCGCACCTTCCGGTACAGCACCAGGTCTCCCGGACGAACCGGGGCCACAAGTCCCTGCTTCCGGTACGTATACGTCCGTCTGGCAGGCTCGACCTTCATCCGGTGCATGAGCTTCTGTACATCCTTCGCGGAGTGGCTGCCCTTATACTGCACAAGGAGCTCTTCAAGCGAGTCTGTCTTCTGGTTCAGGGCTTTGTGGCGATTGTACGCCACCGCCTTTCCGTCCAGTTTGTAGACGCGCTGGTTCCGGGTGGAGATGAGCGCCTTTGTCTTCTTCTTGAAGCGGCGCTTCATGTAGATCGTGTCTGCCGGTCTGACTGTGGTCACATCCCGTTCCGCAAGGCTGATGGCGTAGGCATCAATGCAGTGGTCCTTCTCAAGACCGTACTTGTCGCGGGTCTCGGAGGTTGTTTTCCCGTTCGTGGCGGTGAGCGTCAGGCCATGCTCATCACAGTAGGCCTGAACTGCATCAATGAGGGCCGGCATCACGGAGTTGAGAAGCCCGACGCAGTACTTCTGCAGGGCGCCCTGCTTCAGCTCCATAAGGCGGTCTTCCGCCTCTTTGGAGTTGTGGATTTCTTCGTGACAGTGGTGGCACAGGCCGATGATGTTCTTCACATTGTCGATGCCGCCTTCCGCACGATGGTGGATATGGTGGTACTCCTCAATCGGCTTCCCGCAGCAGGCGCACTTCCCATGCTGCTCGTCCCAGATGTAGTCTTTGTACGTTTTGTAGCCGTACAGAGGGCCCTTGCCGTACTGCCACTTGCGGATATTGGTGTTCTCCAGCTTCTGGAAATCGAAGGCCACGCGTTCCAGATAAATGTCCGTGACAGGCAGGATTTTGGCCGTCTGTTTGATCTCGTCCATCGTGATCTGGATGACCTGTCTTGCGGACGGCGTGATCCAGCCATCCGGACGTCTGCGGTTGGCGAACTTGCTTTCTTTGCCCTGGATGACCTTTTGCGTGACCGGGTTGTCAGCTGACGGATAGGTGATTTCGACCGACTGGCAGGCACGCTTCGTGCGCACGGTGTCCGCCTTGCCCTTCTGCATCGTCGTCTGGTCGTGCATGGCACGGCGCTGTTTCCGGATGCGGCGGTGGCGGCGGCGTTCCCGGCGGAAGCCTGCCCGCTCGACCATCTTCTTTTTGATGGATTTGTTGTGCGTCTTCACATCGGCCAGGAACACGTTCCGGCCGTCCTCAAGGGATGCGGCGTCACCGATGTTCTCACGTCCGGTGTCGATGCCTTCATGGACCGGCTGTGTGAAGTGCGTGGACTCGTACTTCAGCCGGATCGTGAACGGCGTGGTGGACACGACAACCGCTTTTCCGCTTTTAAGCAGCCTGCGGACATGTCCGCAGCGCGTCGTCGGCATGAGCGGCTTGCCGTGTTTGTCTAAAACGTAAACGTAAACCATAAGCATTGAACCTTTCAAAAAAGGTAAATCATCCCGCGAGGGGATGTGACGGCAGGGGCAAGCCTTACCTGTACTCGTTCCATCAGCATGGCCTGGAGCAGAGCTGGCAGCTGTACCGGACCGCCAGGTGCATACAGCCATGCTGTTATCCTTTCGCACTCCGCCGGGGCGAAATGTTACGGGAAAAAGAACGTGTCAATGGTTCGAAAGTCAGTCCCCGGACGTACCGAAGCACGCCTGAGTCCTTAACTTAATGCCATTGGCAGAACCGATTGGTTCTGGCCGGTGCTTTTGTTGTTGCCTGATTGCGTTTCTTATATCGGAGGCGGACGGACTTTGCCGGACTTTTTCGGACTGATCCGCATCAGTGCGGACGGATGCAGGAGGAAGCCGGACGGTCTCCGGACAGAACCGGACGGGAAATCCCTTATGCTGTTCCCAGTTCGAAAAACAGGGAACAAAAAGGAGAGTCCTCATGCGTCAAACTCAATCGTCACCGCACCGTCCTCATCATCCGCATCGGAGAAGCTGCAGGCCTCGACGGACGCGCCTCCCATGCCGTAGCCCTTCAGATCGGAGGTGGACGGCAGGAAGGACATGCTGATATTGCCGAGCCTGCGCATATTGCGGTCATGGCTCTTATGGTAGTAACGGTTCAGTTCCGGGTTCCGCTGCAGGATGCGGCGCGTTTTTTCAATCCGCTGCTTGACCTCACCGATGGAATAACCGAACTCATGGGCGATCTGCGTATAGCTGCATTTTGTGTCGTCCCCGTCAATTCCGTTATACCGGACAAACATCTCCCAGCTGACGGGATCGACCAGGCGGCTCATCTCTTCCCACAAGTGCTTTTTCTCGCCATTCATCACGATCTCTTCCGGGCCGCTGACAGTCTGCGGGGCCATGAGATCCAGATCCGCTTCGGTCGCGTAGTGGCTTTCCTGCGCGGCCTGCGCACAGGCTTTGCCTTTCTGCGCCTGCTCCAGCGGGATGTCCATCGCAATCGCAACGGATACGTCGTCGACCGGCAGCCCGCGTGATTCGAGCCGGCTTGCTCCGCGGCTCCAGTCCTTGGCCATCTTGGAGAAATGGGAGGTGGCATGCATGTAATTGGCGTCCAGATACTCCGCGATCCCGTGTGAGATGGAACGCAGGAAATACGTGGTCGGACGCGCTTTAGACGGATCGTAATGCGCCATGTCGTCTATGATACAGACCCGGCACTGCTGCATCAGATCATCATAGTCCCTGGCCAGAAACGAGGAAGCCCGCTGCCGGAGCTGGGACTTGATGTAGCCGTCCAGAAACTGAAGCATATCGTTGATCGCGCCTGTCCTGACGGCCGGATTCTCCGAGTGATAGCGTGCCATAATGTCAGCCGGATCCATCGTTTCATAAATCGGTGCTGCTTTCTGCATGAGTGATTCCCCCCTCTTATACTGATCACACGGCGGCGTCCCGCAGAGAGGCAAGGACTGACGGATCCATTTTGCGCGCAAACGACAGCCACGAAAGGATGTGCGCAGCCCATGCATCGTCCTCGACGTGCTGGTGATGCAGATCACACCATCGATTGAACAGCTCATACACCGGAGTGTTGGGATCCGGATGAGCCAGAAGATAGTCCGCCAGACTTTTGTAGAGAGTCTTGCGCTGTCGACTGGTCAATTCTTTCATATGTGTCCTGCCTTATCTTACGAGATTAACTTACCCTCACTATAGAAGATACCGGGATTATGGCAAGACCATATGACACAAAATGGACGTATTTTCACACAGCAAATGAAACGGATTCGGCCCGATCCGAACCAAATCAGCGGAATCATGATGAAAAGAGACAGCGTGCGAGTCTGTGAAGCGGGATACCTGCTCTGCGTTCCGGTCTGAAGCGGCTTATTTCTCCGGAAAAAGGACGGCTTTGCGGTTTCTGTCATAGTAAAGGCATAGGGCATATTGTGCGCAGGCCGGACGCGTTTCCGGAGAAAGGATTGTTTATGGTCATTGATGGATTTCGGATGAAAGCAGGCAGCCTTGAGGAGATCGAAGGCGTGATCAGCGCGGCAGAAGGGAAAGTGCGCGGGATTGCGGAGAAGACGTATGGCTGCCTTTTGGGAAAGGAGACTGCCTTTCTGTGCGACTGCATCGCGTTAGGGGCCGTACAGCGGACGGAAGAAACCATCTTCGATCAGGCCGTTGCGTCTCTTGGCCGGCAGATCGAGGCGGCCGGGGCATCCGGTCTTGAGGGCGAGAAGAACTTCCGCGTTTTTGCGCAGTTTATGCCGTTTGAGGGGGCTGTGTATGTGAAGCTGCTGGCGGGCAATCCGGCTTACCGGAAAGCCTTTACGCCTCTGGAAGACGTCTCCGTTTCGGAGGCGGAGGCAAAGGATGAGCAGAACGGGAAAACCGCGCTCTGGATCCGTCTTCACCAGCAGTATGCGGACCGGGCCGTGCTGACGGCCAATCTTACGTATGTGCCGGAACCGGACCGCTCGAAGATCGTGTATCCGTCAGTTTGCGAGCGCAGCCGGACGATGGCACGGGACGCCGTCATGAACCGGCTTCTCCGTCAGGCATGCGGCGGGCAGGACATCCCGCCGTATCTGCTCATGCGGAAGGTGGAGGAAGCGGCCAGCCTGCTGCTTCAGGACAGCACCAAAGTCATGCTGGAAGAGGAGGAGAGGCGGCTTAAGAAAATTCTGCTGCCGCTGGACAAAGACGATTCCGTCGTGTTCCGGTCGATCAAAGAGGCGGCTGCGCCGGAGCCGGAAGCGCGGCCGGCAGAAGAAAAATGATATTGTTCTTTATTCAGTATAATCCGGCCTTTGGACAATAATCCGACCAATATACAAATAAGGAACGCTGCAGCGCAGCGCACCTGTTTGAGATGGCCGTCAGCATATTTACACCGTATCGGTATTTTGTTTGATGGGATGGGAGATTTTGTTTGTCCTGTCCCTTCGTAGGAGGAGACCATGGGAATATATAAAGACTTTTACGGCAAGGCTTGCGAGGAGGGAACGACTCGCGAAGGACTGGAGGAGGCCCTGACCCTGATGGATCAGGCAACCTCTATCATGAGGGTGCCGGCGGAGGATCTTAAGATCCTGATGCCGCATCCGGGTGGGATGGTAGTAGGCGGCAGCTACCTCTTCCGTGAAGTCGACCCGAACAAAATCGGGTCGGATTCGGCGGGGCTGCTGGAATACATTCATAAAATGCGGAATGTCTCCATCCCGCAGCGGTTTTTCGGTTCGCGTGGCTGCGGGCCGGAGGTCGTCAAAGCCTGCCATTACCTGCTGGCCGTCCAGCATGGCAATGGATACGCGGATGCGGACATTCTCGTTCCCGATCCCCAGCTGATGGCGACTCTGTGCGCCCAGTTAAAAACAGGGAAGATCACCCTGGAGGGGAAGGAGCCGCTCCTGCCTCTGCTGTATCTTGGCAGCCTGATTCAGGTCAGAGACCAGCTGGAGTTTGTGGTGCGCTCTCTGGTAGACGCCAGGGGAGAGCGGAGACTCTACCGGGCCTTCGCCTGTATGAGCAGCTACCAGCTGCGTGGTCAGATCCAGACCCTGGATCTGATCGACCAGATGAACGAGATTCATCCGGTTGAATTGCTTCGGTGGTCGGTCACGCACCAGCAGACGACTGTGGATCTTGTATTCACAGAGGCGGCTGGCGGCGTATTGAAGGACTATCGCCGGGGCGTCCGGTATGAGTTTAGCGACATCGGCGACGGATCCTACCGGCTGACCGGCTTCTGGTATGATGCAGCCGGTGCCATGGTGGCTGTAGCAGGCAAAGGGGAGAGTGAAAGCTGGGTTTCCGCCCAGCATTCCGCGAAATATTCGCAGGAGGATCTGATCAAACGGTTTTTCGGCCAGATCTTCCCGCGTTACGAGGACAACAACCTCGTGATGCTGCGGGCCATGAGCATGCCGGTGCTCAGCATCCGCAAGGCTGCAGGCAGCCTGTTCCGGACCTGCCGATTCAAGAGCGCGATCGGCCTGAGCGCCTTACAGGCCGTCTGGGGCACGATGCCGGAAGAGGCATTTCCCGACAAACCGGGCTGTCTCATGGATGCGCTGCAGGCAATGTTGGAGGGCCTTGACGGGATTGCGGCCCATGCGGGGTCACACCTGTACTGGTTCGCGTTCGGAAGCCTGTTTGATTCAGACAAGCTGGCCGAGGCAGTCCGCGCCAGCAAGGCCTGATACAAGGCTTAAATACAGGTTTGTTTTCGTAGGAAGGGGGTGATGCCCTCTTCCTTTTTTGCTGCCCATAAAAAGCTCCATTTCCGCAGTCCATGGACAGGGGCTTGCGGCAGGTGATGACGGCGGGCCGGATCCGGGAAAGACGCTTTCTCCGAAACGGCGGGACGTGCCCCGGCTCCGTCATATTGAAGGTACGGGAACCCGAATTCTCCGGAAACGGAGCGCATTTCCCGGATAGGGTACAATCGGCTCATCGACATAGGAAAGGAGCTTTCTCATGTATACAGCACGAAACAGCCGGAACCGGAAAAACTGCACGATCCTGATGACATACCGGCCCGGCACGCGGGTCGTGGTTCTGGATACGGAAACGACCGGGGTGGATGCGGACCGGGATCATATCGTGGAGCTGGCCGCGCAGGTCTACCGGACGGACGGGAAGGGAGGCCTGACGAAGACGGCGGAGCGCGACTGGTACATCCGCCCGCCGTTCCGGATGGAACCGAAGGTGGTGAACGTTCACCATATCACGAATGAGTTCCTGGCGGACAAGCCGACGGAGCAGGAACTGATTGACGAGATTGCATCGTTTCTCGGGCCGAAGCCGCTTCTGGTCGGATACAACGTCCCGTTTGACGCAGGCATGATCAGCAGCCTGTACAGGCGGTGCGGACGCACCTTTACGCCCATGTTCGCGCTTGACGTGATGGAGATGGCCCGCGACGTCATCAGCCGGAAAATCCTGGAAGACTTTGTGGCTGCGATGGATCCGTCCCTTCCGGAGACGAAAAAATATCAGGGCCATCCGTACAGTCTTGGCTGTGTCGTCAGCGCCTGCGGGCTGGATACCGGCATTACCTTTCATAACGCCCTTGCCGACACGGAAGCGACGGCACGGCTCCTGCCGCTTTGTTACCAGGAGTATCAGCGGATGCCGGAGCCTGGGACGCAGGCCCTCATCTGCAACCGGTTCACATTCTGGGACGGGCACAGCATCTACCAGAAGGGGATCTGGGCGGATACTAATGTCGGGAAGGTGTACTTCAGCACCTACTATAAGGAATGGCGGTCGTCTGTGGTTGATTTGAGCCAGTTTGACATCGACCGTTTCGAGGAAGGGATTCTGGCGGCGCTGGGTCTTTCCTATGCCGATTTCTCGCGCCTGACGAAGCGGCGGTTCGAGGAAGCCCGTATGCGGCGGGAGGAGGGGGTGGTGTTTGCGTGAGCGATGTTATCATTGCGGCGGTCTTGCTGGCCGGTCTTGCGGCTGCCTCCGCCATGGACGTAAAAGAGCGCCGCGTGCCCCTGCCCTATTTCCCTCTTTTGATCGCACTGGTCTTCCTGCTGGGGCTTGTCCTGCCGGGGGCGGTTCTGTGGCAGGAACGCCTGGTTACGGGCGGCGTCCTGTTCCTGATCCTGTCCGGGGCCATGCATTACGGGAACCTTGGCGGGGCAGACGTACTGGCCGGGGCCTCGATCGGGGCCGGGCTTGGCTTCCGGGGCCTCACGGCCGTGCTCCTCTCGTTCCTGTTTGTCCTGCCTTATACGATTTATATGAAGGTGACGAATTCGGAGCACGAGTATCCGTTTATTCCCTTCATGCTGGCAGGGACGGCGGCGTCCCTGCTGATGTATCTCTGGTATTAAGCGGTACGGTTTTGCGGGACTTCCCGCATATTGTAGGCGGAAGGAGGCTTGAAAGAGATGCAGGCACCGTCGTCGGAACGGACCGCCCTGGAGAACCGGGTCGTCGAGGAGGCGGATCGGATCTATACGCTGGACCGGAAGGAACGGCAGCGTCTGGTCTGCCGGATTGAAGCGTATGATGAGGTGGAGCTCCGCCATTTTGCGGATAATTTGAATTGTTTTGGCGTGGATGCCGTTCTGGAAGTGCTGTACGGCCTACGGATCGAGCCTCCCGCAAGAAGGAGAAGACAATGATCAGAACAGAGGAGAACCAGGTAGCGTTTACATGGAAGAAGCGCTTCAGCATGCGGAGGACACTGACATGGGCGGAGCGGTTTATCGTATTTTTTGTGCTGGCGGGCATCGCGTCCGTCCTGACGCTGACGCTTGGAAGAAAAGCCGGGTACGGCTGGGTGCATCCGTTCTGTATGAGCTATGCGCTCTGCGTGGGCCTCATGATGCCGTTCCTGCCGGTGACGAAACGGGTACGTGCCAATATCCGGATGGAGGCCGTGGCGGAATGCCATGAAGACGGCCTGTATGTTTTTTTTCGAACGGCCGATCCGGAACAGGCGGAGAAGTACCCGTTTATCCGGTCTTATGAGGAGACGGTCGCGTTCCCGTGGGCGGAACTGGTCGAGTACACCCGGACGGAGTCCGGTATACCGCTGATCGGACACGCCATGACGGAGTGCCGGCTCGAAGGCAGGCGTGCCTGTCAGACCGGCCTTCGGTGCATCGAGCTTCCGGATAACGGCCGGATCTGGGATGGGCTGCTGAAATATGCGCCGGAAGCCAGGCAAAAAGAGGATGCGGCGTAATCCGCATAAGAGAAGACGTAAGGCAAAACACAGTCGGTGCCAGTATTTTCTGGCTGACTGTGTTTTTTTCGGAGCGGAGAGTGTGTTGGCCTGATCAGGGTTTTCTTTTGTGTGTTTTGATTTTATTATTATGACGTATTTCAATCTAATATACGACATGATAAAATATATAAAAACCCAAACCCAAACCTTTCATTCAAGGGAGCATCCGCTATGTCCGAATCCACACGATCCCGTATTGAGGCCATATCGAACAGCCTGCCTGCGTGCATGCAGGACTATATTGCGCCGTATCAGGGGACGACGGCCCTGCATTACGCCTACCAGCTTCAGGCCTTTGCCCGGGCTGCAAAAGCGATCGGGCGGGGCACGGAGAAGGCGGACTGGCTGGCTTTGCCGGAATGTGACATCCCGTACCTCCTGGCGCATGCAGGAGGGTACGGACAGAATCCTGCTGCCGCAAGGCTTTTGAAAAGGTTCCTGAAATCCTTACAGCAGAGCGTCTGGAAAGAAGAGGATCCGGTTCCGCCTTCTTCCGTTCTCCATGTCCGGGACACGGCCGACGACAGCCGGCTTCTTTCCATGGCGGAGAACGGGGAGCGCCTTTCGCCGCACCAGAGGGCTTACTGTATGCCGCAGTGGAGCCGGGACATGAGCCTTCTGCGGATCCTGATGGAGACCGGCATGAAGATGCAGACACTCTCCGCGCTTAACCTTCAGGACGTGCAGGAGAAGAGAAGCGGGATTGAGGCGGGCGGCCATTTCTTTCCGCTTACGTCCCGTACGATGAACGTGCTCATGACGTATCTCCTGCATGATCGTCCGGAGCCGAAGGACGGATCGTTTGCCCTGTTCGTCTCTGCCCGCCTGATGCGGCTTTCAGCGCGTTCCATTGAACGGATCGTATCGAAATACCTTTGCGACCGGAAAGGAGGCCCCTTAACACCGCGGGATATGAGAAAGCGGTATCTGGCGGGCCAGATGCGTGACTTCGACGAACTGGAAAAGCGGATGCAGGACGCCGGCGTCCGTTCCGCTGCCACGCTGGACCGCTACCGGAAAGCAGCGCGGAAGCTATGATTTTCTCCGGAAATTTGAGAAATGCGTCCGTTCCTGCATATTAAGAAAGAACACGAACGGTTCTCAGAGGAGGAAAAAGATGAGAAAAATATGGTTCACGGTGCCACTGATCACAGCCGCCCTGATGACGGCGCCCATGGCGGCTTCGGCGTCTGCTGACATGACGGCTTCCAGTACCGCCGAGTCCATTGCACAGACAGAGCCGGTTTACGCCCTTTCCGTCCGGGACATGTCCGATTCTCTGTACAAGGGGCATTGGGTGACGGCAGAATTCGGCTATAAGATGTTTCTTCCTGACGCATGGACGATGCAGGAAGACGCGGAAGGGAATGGGACGGTGTTTGAGGCGCAGTCAAAGGACCAGAAGCAGGGCATGGCGGTGTCGAAGATCGAGACGGATCAGATCTTCAGCCAGCAGGCCCTGTTTGGCCGAATGGGACAGATCGACGGTCTGACCGATATCACGATGCTGGAGACAAACGGCATTGAAACCGTCACGTTCACACAGGCAAAGGAAGATGTGAAAGGTATCGCGTTTGCAGACGGGGATACGCTGTACACGATGGTGTTTACCCCGGCTTCGGACTCGTCCTTTAATCTGGTCTCGACGCAGATCGTTGCCTCACTTCAGAAGGTGAAGGATACGGCGGATTCCACGGCTGAATCGGCAGCGGAGTCCTGGGCAGAGCCGATTTCGATCCCCTCGGTCGAGTCGCTGGCGGAATCCGCTGCCGCGTCCGTGTCTGAGTCCGTTCTGACCAAATGAGAAAAGTCTGAGTCGACAGAAGAGCGGCCGTACCATCATTGGTACGGCCGCCTCTTCATATCGTGGCGGAAACCGCTTCACTTCCCGTCATGCCTCATACTCAGCACGGTTTCCAGAATCCCCAGCTCGGGGTCAAGGTTCGGGAACGGATCCGGCTGATCTCCTGAACGCCGGATTTCGTTCAGCTGCTCTTGCGTGAAGCCGGTGCAGGATGTGATCACCTCATCGGGCAGCCCGGCCTGCATCATACGCAGCGCCGTGTTCAGCAGGGCGTTGATCCGGGTCGTCTCGCGGAGCGTTTTGATGTATACGAGTTTGGGCAGCTCCTGCTCCATATAAAAGTTCAGGACCCGGGCCGCCCCCGTGCTCCCGTGCTCGCGCTGGCTGTCCTTAAAACGTTCCGCCATGCGGCTTCGACGTTCCTCGTAGTCTTCAAGCGGCATCCCGTTGTACATCCCGAACACAGCGTCATTCATGCCGTCAGGGCTTGGCGCGTCTAACAGCAGGCTTTCTTCCGTGATCGGCGTTTGGGCATGCTGTTCCGCCTGTTCCCGTATTTCCCGGATCACCCGTTTATCCGCCTCTTCGCCTGCCTTGCGGAGTTCAATCGACCTCGGTTCCAGACCCGTCACATCGTCTACCAGAAACTCCATTTCTTCAGTCTTCTTCTCTTCGTTCATCGCTTTCTCCTTTCTGGTGAAGGGTGCCTCCCTTCATCAGTCTCACTGTAACATATTCGAATGTGATGTCTGTATTTTGGAGAATACCACATGCGGGGGCGTAAAAACAGATCAGCGCGAGACAAATCGGCCGGTTTTCGGAGCAAAGCGCATCATGTCTGAAGGGATGACCGGTTGGACTGGGCCATTCCTGCATACATACGGGCTTCTCATCCGGACTGTGCCGGGCACAGAAGACTCATCTCCCCAAAAGATCCTGATTTTTATGCTGGAGAGGATGGACGCAGTGCACTGGGCGCGCCAGAAGCCATTCTGTCCGAGTTGTGTTTTTGGCATGTCATTCAGCCAGTCAGGCGGAACCGTACATTCTCCGAAAACGGAGCGCTTTCTGCACTTGTGCTACACTGATTGTCTGAAAGAAAGGAGGCGCCGCATGTCCAGAAAGCATAAAAAGAGAGGGCGCGCTCATACGCTGCACGAACCTGTCACGGATGGAGCGTACATTGTCTATACGGACGGCGGCTGCGCCGTGAATCCCGGCGGGCCGGGCGGCGCGGCATGTGTCGTCACGGCTCCGGATGGGGCGGTCGCGGAACTGTCCCGCGGCTATTTCTCGACGACGAACAACCGGATGGAACTGACCGCGGTCATCATGGCGCTCGAAGCCATTCCAGGGGATGCACCGGTCTGTCTATATTCGGACTCGCAGTATGTGCTCAACTGCATGTCCGGCGCATGGTCACGTCACAAAAACCGTGATCTCTGGGCCAGGTTCGAGGCCGTGTCTCATGGCAGGCAGATCGAAACGCGCTGGGTTCCGGGGCACAACGGCGTGCCGCAGAATGAGCGGTGCGACGAACTGTGCACGCTGGCCATGCAGGCTCCCACGCTTGCGGATCCGTGGCAGGAACAGGGCGGCATGGACTTCTCCGCTTCGCAGGCGCATCCGCAGGGCCAAAAGGCGTCCGGCGGGGCCATGGCACGTCTTATTACGCTTCCGGAGGGGTACGAGGAACGCGTGCCTGCCCGGATGTCCGTCACGGAATATACCGGCCGCTGGCATGTCAGGGACGTCTGTGCAAAGGCGATGCTGGCCTTCTTTGCGGAAGGGGATCGGCATTCCTTTCGCAGCTATGCGGCGCTGAAGTCAGGCGGCATCGACTTCTGGTCCCGTAAATCACCGGATCTGATTCTGGCAGACGAGCCGCAGAAAGACGTCATCTGGTCTTCTGTTCAGGCACACCTGTCCGGGGAGAAAGAACAGAAATCAGCCGTGCGGTGGTACGGGCGGGGGCTTCCGCTCAAAGATGCCATTCGGAAGGCACTGGTGGATGCGGAGATCTCCGAGAACGCCATGCGGAACTGAGCGGGCGTCACAAAAAGTGAAAGGAGGCTGTGGCATGCTGCTGGACTATCTGAAACAAACCTTTCGCCCCCAATGAGCGGGTGCCGAGCGTCGCAAGGCTTGTCGAATATGGGAAGAGTGTCTGCGCGACCGGATATCGGAAAACACTATATGCGGCGGCACTTCCCACCATCAAATCCGATTCTCCACACGACAAGGCTGATGACACTGTTCAGTGATTACGTTCCGGGAAAAACGGTATAGTCTTTTAGTAACAAAAAGATCAAGAAAGGAGGTAACTATGGGATATTCTGCATTAGATGTTGCTAAATATATTATTGATAAATGTACAACTGAACATGATGCTATTTCAAACCTACAGCTCCAGAAAATTCTCTACTATATTCAAAAATGGTTCCTTCAAAACGGCTTAATAGCTTTTGATGATGATTTCGAAGCATGGCAGTTTGGCCCGGTTGTTTCTTCTGTTTATAATCAATATTCATCATTTGGAGGAACACCGATTCGGTTAAAGTATAATATTGTTTTAGACAGCAATTATATGGATATCATAGATCCTATAATTATATTAAAACGAGATCTAAACCCATGGGTAATGGTTGACGACATACACCGCCCTGGAAAAGCATGGGATAGAGTGTTTAAGGGCGGTAAAGGAGCACACCGGACTATTTCTAAGGATTTGATAAGAGAAATTGGGTAAAAATGCGCAATCCAGACGAACAAGAACGTAGAGATAAGCTAAGCTTCGTGGACGAAATTTCGTACAACGGCATGACTCCAAACGCGATCCGCCAGCAGATGAAGAAACTGACGGACATCGAAGTCATCTAAGGTACGACAAGGAATATACTACCTGCCGAAGGAATCGGCATTTCGTCTGAACGTCGTTCCCTCGCAGGGCGATCTGACTGAACCACAGAGCAAGCGCCGTGGCTATCCCGCGTGCGGCAGGAAAACCTGTATTCTCAGACCAAATATATGAGCCTGTCCGGAAGAAAATCGTGCACTCCCAGATTAGCGGTCGTTCCCGTCATGGTTCGGCCGCTCTTTGTATGAATTCTGGTAGGACTGGAGAGGGCAGAAGAGAACGGTTCTTCCTGTTTCGCATCATTTCTTTTCGCTGTCTTTCAGCACATTCCTTGCCTTTTCCAGATCAATCGTACGCTGATCCGCATAGATCATGGTCGTCTGTGGGCTTTCATGATTGAGGGATTTCTGGACAAGCGAGATGTCATGCGTTGCCATCAGCATATCGGTCGCATAGGTGGCGCGGAGCTTATGGGGCGTAATCTTGCCACGCGTAGACGGTGCGCCCGTTGTGGCGTACTTCTTGACGAGCTTTTCGACGGACCGGACGGACAGGCGGGTTCCCTTATATTTGCCGAATGTGTTCAGAAACAGGGCCTGCTCCGTCGGATCAACGAGCAGCGTTTTCCGGTATTCAAGATAGTCCGTGAGCACGGATGCCGTCTCGTCATCAAAGAAGACCCGGTCCTCCTTGCCGCCTTTCCGCAGAACATAGAAGAAGCAGTCGTCAAGATCCATGTCCAGCACATTAAGTCCGACCAGTTCCGAGACCCGAAGACCCGTCCGCGTAAGGGTCAGGCAGATCGCATAGTCACGAAGCGCATTCTTTGTATGGTAAGCCTTCTGATGCTCACTCAGTGCCTCGCCGGACTGAACATTGTCAAGGAATTCCGATTTCTGCCGGGTATTGAGCCGCACGACCGGATGCTTCGTCAGGCGTTTCCGTTCGTAACCTGCCACCGGGTTCTTCGTAATTTTGCCATGCGATTCGAAGTACCGGAAGAACGTGCTCAGAGCAGACAGATAGTTGTTGACGGTCGTTTCCTTTTCCGAATCCATTGCCTTTCCGGGATGTGCCGTGATCCGGCGTGAGCGGATCCAGGACGCAAAGGCTTCGATGTCCTCAAGCGTCAGCGTGTCGAGATCGTTGAGCGTGATGCCAGCCTTGTCCATGGCATAACCGCCGTACCGGACGAATTTCTGAGTGCGGATCAGATAGTCAAAGAACGTATCGATCCGGGAAATATAGATGAGACGCGTCCGGCTGCTCATACGGGCTTCCCGACCTGCCACATAGGTACGGACATAATATGGCAGATGTCCCATCAGTTCTTCCGCTTTCAGACGGGCTTCCCGGTCTTTGGCTGCTTTGTATTCGTAATCCATGGCAGTTCCCCTCACAGTCCTAAATGTTATGTGAACTACTCGGTCATTGAATGGCCGAGCATCTGAAAAGATAAAAGATCTGCAGCTTGGGTTTCCAGACCGTTTTTCTTTTAGATTCCGGATAGCATCGGGAATTCGCAGTCCGCAGCTTCGGATGACAACCCGCCGCACGTTGCGTAGGCGTACAGCAGAGAAGCCCTCCTCCACACCTGCCTATGTCCGGATATGCCGGATCACAGGACTCGGTAGTTCATATGGACTATGACTTTCGCCATAGCCTCGTTGTTTTATAGTCAGGTAGTAGCCTTTATCTTCTTGAAATTGGCTTTCGCCCATGCGTCAGACCGTTTCCTGCCGATCTCGCGAATCGCCGCCTGCATTCCCTTGTGATCATACTTATGCCTTTCGCAGGCATCCAGAAATTCCTGGTCTGTCGCGCGATTTTTGAGAACTACGGGAGCATTATGGTCCGCGTCGTCGGTATGACCGCACAGGGTACAACAGAACTGTTTTCCGTTGCGGCTCTTCGCATCGATACGTCCGCATACCGGACAGGTCTGACTGGAGTAATCCGGCTCTACCTCAAGAAAGGCCATGCCATGCCAGTTCAGTTCTGACATCAGTTTTTCCTGCAGAAGCCCTCTCGCAAAAACAGAAAGCTCTCCATTCAGTTTACGGCCCTTGCGGAATTCCTTGATGTCAAGCCGCTCCAGCACCGTCAGTGTATCACGGTCTGTTTTTTCGATGTACTGCCGAACGTCGGTAGACACCTCTTCCGAAAGCCATGCGTAGTAACGGCGTTTCTTGTGATACGGCAAATTGGCGGTACGAATCATCTTTTCGAGACGATCCACCTTCCGCAAAAGATTTAACCGGATCTCTTGTGGCAGATTCGGGTGCTTACGGAGAAAATGCAGGATTTTGGCTTTTTTGTTGCGTAAGTCTGACAGGCCCGCAAAGGACGGCTCCACAACATCCTTGTAGTAGGCAATGACCTGCTCCATTGTCCCGATGGAACGTCCGTCGGAGCAATAGAAGCAGTCGTTCATGCCGGTATCCACGCCGATGTATTTCTGTGGGTTTGATGCCTGCAGCTTCTTTTCTGTGTTTTGTCAATAAGAAATCCCCAAAATCGGAAGGAAAATTCCCCAGTTTCGTATTGGGAATTCCTCAGTTTCGGAAAGTGGCATGATTTCTCCTCATCTGGGTTCCGCC
>Ga0256406_1002431_pt1 | contig 26319 bp, 40 predicted proteins | sample RumenRJG_03DNA_FD_185986 | JGI IMG/M metagenome (GOLD analysis project Ga0256406, IMG submission 185986) | Bovine rumen microbial communities from Lethbridge, Alberta, Canada - RJG_03 | ecosystem: Host-associated > Mammals > Digestive system > Stomach > Rumen | place: Canada: Alberta | collected...
CCTGGCGATAACGTCAAAATGGACGTTGAACTGATCACTCCGATCGCTATTGAAGCAGGCCTGCGTTTCGCTATCCGCGAAGGCGGCCGTACAGTAGGCGCCGGCGTTGTTTCCGAAATCGAAGGCTAATAACCTTATAATAGGAAGAAACGAAAAAAACATCTGCAGCATTTGCTGCAGATGTTTTTTTTTATGAATAAAAAAAATAGCATCCATGCAAAATCGGTCAGAAAGCGCATAAAACAGGGCTAAAACGCAAGAAAAATCCTTGCATCGCTGTCCGAATTGTAGTATGATAAGTAAGTACGCGACAACAGGGTATCTCTGTCTATCTATGTTGCGACGCGTCGAAAACAATGAAATAGGATGTTGCCCGTTAAGCGGGGAAACTCCTATGGAGCAGTCTATTCGACGAAATGGACGTTAGGAGGAATTACGTAATGGCAAAACAGGAAAGAATCAGAATTCGCCTCAAAGCGTATGATCACAAGATCCTGGATCAGAGCGCGGCGAAAATCGTCGATACGGCGAAACGGACAGGTGCAATGGTATCCGGCCCGATTCCGCTGCCGACGGAAAAGAACATCTTCACGATTCTGCGTTCCCCACATGTTAACAAGGATTCTCGTGAACAGTTCGAACTGCGTACGCACAAACGCTTGATCGATATTCTCGAAGCATCGAACAAAACCGTTGATGCACTTATGAGACTCGATCTTCCGGCTGGCGTAGACATTGAAATTAAATTATAGGAGGAGGTGCGATTATGTCTAAAGCTATTTTGGGTAAAAAACTGGGAATGACTCAGATCTTCACTGAAGAAGGCGCAGTAGTCCCTGTTACAGTCGTTGAAGCGTCCCCGAACGTAGTTGTCCGTGTAAAGACAGTTGATACCGACGGATACAACTCCATTCAGATCGGCTATGGCGACATCAAAGAAAAACATCTGACAAAACCTGTAAAGGGTCAGTTCGACAAAGCAGGCGTTAAACCTGTTAAGTATCTTCGCGAATTACGTCTCGATGATACGCCGGAATATACGGTAGGCCAAACTCTGGCAGCTGATATTTTCGCAAGCGGCGATCTCGTCGATGTAATTGGCACCAGCAAGGGTAAAGGTTTCGCTGGTACGATTGAACGTCACGGTTTCCACCGCGGACCTATGGGTCACGGCTCCAAATCTCACCGCGAACCGGGTTCCCTCGGACCTATGACCAGTGGTGGCGGCGGTAAAGTCGTCAAAGGTAAAAAACTTCCTGGACAATATGGTGGCAATCAGGCTACAGTTCTTCGTCTCTCTGTCGTTAAAGTCGATATGGATAAGAACCTGATTCTGATTAAAGGTGGTATCCCGGGTGCCAAAGGCAGCCTTGTCATGATTCGTGACACTGTAAAACCCCGCTAATAGTTGTCATACAGGAAGGAGGATAAAATAGAATGCCAAAAGTAAGCACGTATAATATTACCGGCGCACAGACCGGTGAAATCGAATTGAACGATAGCGTATTTGGCGTTGAAGTGAACGAAGCTGTCATGAGACAGGCTGTACTTCGTCAGCTCGCCAATGAACGTCAGGGCACACATGCTACCAAAACACGCGGTCTCGTACGCGGTGGCGGCAGAAAACCATGGAAACAAAAAGGAACCGGCCGGGCCCGTGTAGGCAGCACCCGCAGTCCGTTATGGGTTGGCGGCGGTACGGTTTGGGGTCCCCATCCGCGTTCTTATGAACAGAAGATGCCCCGCAAAGCACGTCGTCTGGCTGTAAAATCCGCATTAAGCGATAAAGTAAATACAAATGAATTGTATGTACTCGATGAAATTAATCTGGCTGCTGCCAAGACCAAAGAAGTAGCACAGATTATTAATAACTTCAAATTTACGGGCGAAAAAGTCCTCTTCGTCACGGATAATGACGAAGTCGTAACACGCTGCGCACGCAACATCGAAGGTGTAAAAGCCGTTTCCACGACGGGCATCAACATTTTCGACCTGCTCCACTACACGAAGCTGTTCGTAACGAAGAGCGCTGTAGCTAAGATTGAGGAGGTGCTCGGATAATGGATATGCATGATCTCTTATTAAAACCGGTCATCACTGAAAAAACGACAATGATGATGTCTGATGGCAAATATACATTTAAGGTACCGCTCCATGCCAATAAGATTGAAATCCGCAAGGCCGTAGAAAAAGTTTTCAACGTCAAAGTTAAAAACGTTACGACACTGCGCACGATGGGCAAAATGAAACGCATGGGCAAATATATTGGTAAACGCCCGGATTACAAAAAAGCCATCGTAACCCTTCAGGAAGGCGAAACAATCGAATTCTTTGAAGCGTAAGCAATATTGACATAAAGGAGGAGGCACCAAAATGGCCATTAAATCTTTTAAACCGTATTCCGCCGGCCGCCGTTTCATGACTGTCTCGACATTCGATGAAATCACAGCGTCCAAACCGGAAAAATCCTTGCTGGTCAAAGTAACGAGCAAGGGCGGTCGTAATAACCAGGGCAGAATGACAGTCCGCCATCAGGGCGGCGGTCATAAACGCCGTTATCGTTTGATCGATTTCAAACGTATCAAAGACAATATCCCCGCTAAAGTAGCGACGATCGAATATGATCCGAACCGCTCTGCAAATATCGCTCTTCTGTTCTATGCAGATGGCGAAAAGAAATATATCCTCGCTCCGAATGGCTTGAAAGTCGGCGACGTCGTCGTTTCTGGTCCGGAATCGGATATTAAAACTGGGAATGCACTGCCTCTCGGCAAGATTCCTCTCGGTACTCTCGTACATAACGTCGAACTGAAAATCGGCAAAGGCGGCCAGATGGTCCGTTCTGCTGGTTCGTCCGCACAGATTATCGCTAAAGAAGGAAACTATGCACTGCTCCGTCTTCCTTCTGGTGAATTACGCCAGGTTCATGTAAACTGCCGTGCTACTGTCGGTATCGTGAGCAACCCGGATTATGAAAACCTTACAATCGGTAAAGCCGGCCGTTCCCGCTGGATGGGTATCCGCCCGGGCAACCGTGGTGTTGTCATGAATCCGTGCGATCATCCTCATGGTGGTGGTGAAGGTAAGTCTCCTGTTGGTCGTAAACGTCCGGTTACTCCTTGGGGTAAACCTGCATACGGCGTGAAGACCCGTGAAGCAAAGAAGGCTTCCAATAAGTTTATTGTGAAGAGACGTAAATAGGTCCAGGAAAGGAGATATATAAGTGTCCAGATCCGTAAAAAAAGGCCCATTCGTTGCTGCCCATCTCGTAAAAAAGATTGACGCTATGAACGAAGCCAATGAAAAAAAAGTAGTTAAAACCTGGTCTCGTGCATCTACTATTCTGCCTAGCTTTGTAGGCCATACGATTGCTGTTCACGACGGCCGCAAACACGTTCCTGTTTATATCACTGAAGATATGGTTGGCCATAAACTGGGCGAATTCGCTCCGACACGTACATTCAAAGGTCATGCTAAATCTGAAAAAGTAACAGGCTAAGGGAGGTACTAACCATGGAAGCAAGAGCAATTGCTAAACATATCCGCATTGCCCCCCGTAAGATCAGAATCGTAGCTGACCTCGTACGGGGCAAAAACGTGAGCGAAGCTTTCGCAATCCTTAAATTTACTCCGAAAGTAGGTTCCCGGGTTGTAGAAAAGGTTCTTCGTTCGGCTGTTGCCAATGCGGAACACAATAATGATATGAACGCAGATTCTTTGTATGTTTCTGAAATCTTCGTTGACCAGGACTCCACGATGAAACGTATTCATCCCCGCAGCCGTGGACAGGCTTTCAAGATCCTGAAACATTCCAGTCATGTGACTGTTGTAGTAAAAGAAAGAGCTTAAGGAGGGAAACGTAGTGGGTCAAAAAGTTAACGCCCATGGATTTCGCGTCGGTGTTTCAAAACCTTGGGATGCTAAATGGTATGCTGAAAAAGATTATGCTGCACTTCTGAACGAAGACGTTAAAATCCGTGATTTCTTAAAGAAACAGTTATTTATTGCAGGCGTTTCTCGTATTGAAATCGAACGTTCTGCCAAACGCATCAAATTAATCATTCATACTGCCAAACCGGGCATGGTCATCGGCCGTGGCGGCGCTGGTATTGAAGATATTAAAAAAGCTCTGAAAGCTTTTACCGATAAAAACGTCGATGTCAACATTGCTGAAATCAAACAGGCTGAAATGGATGCAACTCTCGTTGCTGAAAACGTTGCCAGCCAGCTCGAACGCCGTATTGGTTTCCGCCGTGCTATGAAGCAGTGCGTAGGCCGTACGATGCGTATGGGTGCCAAAGGTATCAAAATCATGTGCTCCGGTCGTCTTGGCGGTGCTGAAATCGCCCGTAGCGAAAGTGTCCGCGATGGTTCTATTCCTCTGCATACACTTCGCGCAGATATCGACTATGGCTTTGCAGCAGCACATACAACCTATGGCTGCATCGGCGTAAAATGCTGGATCTACAAAGGAGAAATCCTGCCGGAAGTTAAAAAAGCTCCGCAGAAAAAACGTGAAGGGAGTGAAGCCTGATGTTAATTCCAAAACGTGTCAAACATCGTAAACAGTTCCGCGGCCGTTTAAAAGGTAAGGCTCAGCGTGGCAATAAAGTAGCTCATGGCGATTTCGGTCTTGTAGCTTTGGAACCTGCCTGGATTACCAACCGTCAGATCGAAGCTTCCCGTATTGCTATGACCCGTTATATCAAACGTGGCGGTAAAGTATGGATTAAAATTTTCCCGGACAAACCTATCACAGCAAAACCGGCTGAAACACGTATGGGTTCTGGTAAGGGGTCTCCGGAATACTGGGTAGCAGTTGTAAAACCGGGCCGTGTACTCTTTGAAATGGGTGGCGTTAATGAAGAAGTCGCTCGTGAAGCTATGCGTCTTGCCGGTCATAAGCTGCCGATTAAAACTAAATTTGTCGTTAAAGGTCAGGAATTAGGTGGTGAATAAAATGAAGGTTAAAGAAATCCGTGCTCTTAGCGCTGCCGAAATGGATGAAAAGGTGGTTAGCCTGAAAGAAGAATTGTTTAACCTCCGTTTTCAACATGCGACCGGCCAATTAGAAAATCCCATGCGCATCCGTGAAGTAAAGAAAACTATCGCTCGCATCAAAACGGTACAGCGCGAAGCAGAATTGAAAGCACAGGCGTAAGTCACACAGGATTGAAAATCTAAAAGGAGGTCACAGCTCAGATGGAAAGAAATGAACGCAAAATCCGCGTAGGCAAAGTAGTCAGCAACAAAATGGATAAGACCGTTGTCGTTGCTGTAGAATATAAAGAACAGCATGAACTCTACAAAAAGCCGCTCGTCAGCACTGTAAAGTTCAAAGCTCATGACGAAAATAACGAATGCGGCGTCGGTGATATCGTACGCATCGAAGAAACCCGCCCCCTGTCCAAGCAGAAACATTGGCGAGTAGTCACTATCGTTGAAAAAGCGAAGTAAGATCGATTAATTAGGAGGTCAAGCCATGATTCAGCAAGAAACTGTGTTGAATGTTGCCGATAACACGGGTGCGAAAAAAGTACTCTGCATCCAGGTCATGGGTGGTTCGTACAGAAAATATGGTAACATCGGTGATATTATCACCTGTACTGTTAAAGATGCAACACCCGGCGGCGTTGTCAAGAAAGGCGACGTTGTAAAAGCTGTTATCGTTCGTTCTAAAAAAGGATTGCGCCGTGCTGATGGTTCCTACATCCGTTTCGATGAAAATGCAGCCGTCGTAATCAATAATGATAAGAGCCCGAAAGGCACTCGTATTTTTGGGCCCGTTGCCAGAGAACTGCGTGAAAAGGATTTCATGAAGATCATCTCCCTGGCTCCGGAAGTATTATAAGGAGGAGGTGTTCTCGATGGGTAAAATGCATATCAAAACCGGTGACAGCGTCATCGTCATCGCCGGTAAAGAAAAAGGCAAGAAGGGCAAAGTCATCGCCTGCTATCCGAAAAAGGACCGTGTAGTCGTTGAAGGCCTTAATAAAGTAAAACGTCACACAAAACCGACACAGAACAATCCTCAAGGCGGCATTATCGAAAAAGAAGCTGCTCTGCATGTTTCCAACGTAATGCTCGTAGATCCTGAAAGCGGCAAGCCGACTCGTGTAAAAATGGTACAGCAGGCTGACGGTACGAAAGTACGCACGGCTGTTAAGAGCGGCAAAGCTATCTAACTTAATGTAGAGAAGGGAGGGCCTTGAGAGTGTCCAGATTAAAAGATTTTTACCTTTCGGATGTAGTGAAAGGGTTACAGGAAAAATACAATTACAAAAACGTAATGCAGATTCCAAAGGTGACAAAGGTCGTCATCAACATGGCTGTTGGTGAAGCCGTTACCAACTCCAAAGCTTTGGATGCTGCTGTAAACGATATGACAATCATTTCTGGCCAGAAACCGTTGATTACGAAGGCCAAGAAATCTATCGCAGCTTTTAAAATCCGTGAAGGCATGAACCTTGGCTGCAAAGTTACACTTCGCGGCGAACGGATGTATGAATTCCTCGACAAACTGATGAACCTGACGCTGCCCCGCGTCCGTGACTTCCATGGCGTAAGTGCAACGGGTTTTGATGGCCGTGGCAACTATACACTGGGACTGAAAGAACAGCTCATTTTCCCGGAAATCGAATATGATAAAGTCGATAAAGCCCGCGGTATGGACATTACCATCGTTACAACAGCTGAAACGGACGAAGAAAGCCGGTACATGTTGAAACTGATGGGCATGCCCTTTGAAAAGTAATAGAGGAGGATAACATACATGGCAAAGAAATCTATGCTTGAACGTGAAAAGAAACGTGAAAAAATGGTTGCCAAATACGCTAAGCTCCGTGCAGAACTCAAAGCGAAAGGCGACTATGAAGCACTTTCCCAGTTACCTGCCAATGCTTCTCCGGTTCGTCTGCATAACCGTTGCAAGGTAACCGGCCGTCCTCACGGTTATATGCGTAAATTCGGCATCAGCCGTATCACATTCCGTGACCTGGCTTATAAAGGTCAGATTCCTGGCGTTAAAAAAGCCAGCTGGTAACTCATTATATGGAGGGAGGTTTTAGATTATGGTAATGTCCGATCCGATTGCGGATATGCTCACCAGAATCCGTAATGCCAATTCGGCATATCACGAAAAAGTTGAAATGCCCGCTTCCACGATGAAGGCCGCAGTGCTGAACATCCTGAAAGAAGAAGGCTTCGTAAAGAACTATGAAACCGTTGACGAAGGCAAGACACTGAAAGTAACTTTGAAATACGGTTCTAATAAAGAAAAAGTAATTACCGGCATCAAGAGAATTTCTAAACCGGGCCTGCGCGTTTATGCTAGCAAAGAAGAATTACCGCGCGTTCTCGGTGGTTTGGGAATCGCAGTAATTTCCACGTCCCAGGGTGTTATGACTGATAAAAAAGCTCGTAAACTTGGTCTGGGCGGCGAAGTTATCGCTTACGTCTGGTAAATCGTTTTGGAGGTGTCAATATGTCCCGAGTAGGTAGAATGCCTATTGATATCCCGGCAGGCGTAACAGCAACCCTCGATGGCCAGGTGATTACCGTTAAAGGCCCGAAAGGCGAACTTACCCGTACGCTTCACCCGGATATGAAAGTAACAGTACAAGACAATGTTATTACTGTCGAACGTCCGAATGACGAAAAAAATAACCGTGCCCTGCACGGCCTTACCCGTGCTCTCATTGCCAATATGGTAAAAGGCGTAACGGAAGGCTTTAAAAAGGAACTGGAAATCGTTGGTGTTGGTTACAGAGCACAGATGAAAGGCAAGAAACTTGCCCTGACTCTCGGCTTCTCCCATCCCCTCGAACTCGATGCTCCGGAAGGTATTACGGTTGAATGCCCGAGTGCTACTCAGATCGTAATCTCTGGCGTCAACAATGAACATGTCGGCGAGTTTGCTGCGAAAATCCGTGGCTACCGTCTGCCTGAACCGTATAAAGGAAAAGGTATCCGCTATGTCGGTGAACATGTCCGTCGCAAGGCTGGTAAAGCTGGTACGAAGAAATAATAACGTCATTTACATATAGAAAGGAGTGAATTCCTTGAAAAAGAGTAAGAATGCGATTCGCGTAAAACGTCATTGGCGCTTACGTAAGAACATCAACGGCACGGCAGAACGTCCGCGTTTGAACGTTTTCCGCAGCCTTTCCAATATTTATGCACAGGTCATTGATGATGTCAACGGTGTTACCCTGGTTTCCGCCAGCACGCTGGACAAGGAAATCAAGGCTCAGGATGTCAAAGGCGGCAATGCTGAAGCAGCTAAACTGGTTGGCAAACTCGTTGCTGAACGGGCTATTGAAAAAGGCATCACGACAGTAGTATTTGACCGTGGCGGTTATATTTATCATGGCCGTGTAGCAGCACTGGCTGCAGCAGCTCGTGAAGCTGGCTTGAAATTCTAGTCAAGGAGGAAATAACACATGGCAAAAGTTGACCATGCAGGTCTCGAATTACAGGAAAATGTCGTTTTCATCAACCGTGTTGCCAAGGTAGTAAAAGGCGGCCGTCGTTTTTCCTTCAGTGCCCTCGTTGTTGTCGGTGACGGCAATGGCCGTGTTGGCGCAGGCTTAGGTAAAGCTGGCGAAGTTCCGGAAGCTATCCGTAAAGGTGTTGAAGACGCTAAAAAACATATCATCTCCGTTCCTTTGAAAAACGGTTCTATTCCTCACCAGATTACCGGTATCTTTGGTGCTGGCAAAGTCCTTTTGAAACCGGCTGCTGAAGGTACTGGCGTTATTGCCGGCGGCCCGGTCCGTTCCGTATTGGAACTGGCTGGCGTACGCAACATTCTGACGAAATCCCTGGGTTCTTCCAACCCGAACAACATGGTTCAGGCTACGCTCACTGGTCTTTCCCAGCTGAAAGACGTCAGCAAAGTTGCTGAACTCCGCGGCAAAACAGTAGAAGAAATTTACGGCTGATAAGGAGGATATACGTAATGTCTCAAGTAAAAGTTACCCTTGTAAAGAGCGTTGCCAGCCGTCCTGCCGATCAGCGCGCAACGGTGGTCGCCCTGGGTCTCCACAAGACGAATTCCAGTGTCATCAAAGAAGCTACTCCTCAGATTAAAGGTATGCTTCATAAAGTTGAACACTTAGTTAAAGTAGAAGAAATCTAATATAAAAGGAGGTGCGCTTCATTGAAACTTCATGAAATGAAAATTGTTCCCGGCTCTAAGAAAAAACATTTCCGCGTAGGCCGCGGTACTGGTTCCGGTAACGGAACGACAGCCGGCAGAGGTAATAAAGGTCAGAACTCCCGTAGTGGCGGCGGTACGCGTCCGGGCTTCGAAGGTGGCCAGATGCCGCTTTATCGTCTGCTCCCGAAACGGGGATTCAAAAATATCTGGGCTAAAGAATATGCAGAAGTAAACGTTTCTACACTCAACCGTTTTGAAGATGGTGCGACTGTAGATCCGGTTGCTCTCGTAGAAGCTGGTATCGTCAAAAACGTACGTGATGGTATCCGCATTCTTGGCAATGGCGAATTGGAAAAGAAGCTCACTGTCGTAGCTCAGGGCTTTACAAAATCTGCTAAGGCTAAGATAGAAGCAGCTGGCGGCAAGGCAGTTGTACCGGGAGAAGAACCGGTAGCAGAACAGTAGGGGTGATTTGTGGTGTTAGAAAACATCCAAAATGTACTGAATGTTCCCGAATTCCGGAAGCGCGCAGTTTTTACCCTGATCATGTTCATCATTTTCCGCCTTGGTGTGCACATCCCTGTTCCTGGTGTCGATGCTTCAGTCATTGAAAACCTGTTTTCCAGTGGTAACTTGTTCGGGCTCCTCGATTTATTCTCCGGTGGCGCTTTGAGTAAGTTTTCCGTATTGGCCATGAGCATTACGCCGTACATCAATGCATCTATCATTATGCAGCTCCTAACCTCTGTGGTGCCGACCTTTGAGCAATGGGCCAAGGACAATCAGGATGGCCGTGATAAAATCCAGAAAGTAACACGCTGGGGCACGGTTATCCTCGGTTTCATCCAGGCTTTTGCCATGAGTTATGCCCTCAAGGTCAACAACGCACTGGTGGATAACAGCTGGGCCATGGTTCTCATGGTTTCCATCATCCTGACTGCCGGCACGTGCTTCCTCATGTGGCTTGGCGATCAGATTACAGCCGGTGGTATTGGCAATGGGATTTCTCTTATCATCTTTGCCGGTATCGTTGCCCGGTTCCCTGATGGCGTTATGACGATTTACAAGTACGTACAGGCTGGTACAATCAATATTTTCCAGGCCCTTCTCTTTGCCATTATTGCACTTTTGATGATCGTTGTCGTCATCGAAGTGACGCAGGGGCAGCGCCGCGTATCTGTCCAGTACGCCAAACGTGTTGTCGGCCGCAAGATGTATGGCGGTCACACGACACACATTCCTTTGAAAGTAAACCAGGCAGGCGTTATTCCGATCATCTTTGCTTCTTCTGTATTGATGTTCCCTATTACGATTGCCCAGTTTGTGCAGAACGACACGGTGCAGTGGATTGCCAGCTTCTTTGCCTGGGGTACACTGACGAACACCATCATGTACGCACTGCTCATCATGTTCTTCACATATTTCTACACTGCCATCACGCTGAATATTCCCCAGCTGACAGAAAACATGCAGAAATACGGCGGCTTTATTCCGGGCATCCGTCCTGGTCAGCCGACGGCACTGTATATTGACCGCATTATGACGAGAATTACTCTCGCCGGTGCGTTCTTCCTGGCTTTTGTAGCTATCCTGCCCAACTTCATCGGCTGGGTGACGGGTATCCAGGGGGTATACTTCGGTGGTACGGCACTTCTTATCGTCGTCGGTGTTGCTATCGATACGATGAAGCAGGCTGAATCCTTAGTTCTCAACAGACAGTACCAGGGATTCATGAAATAAGGAGGTAGTTTGAATGTATATTCTGTTAATGGGCCCTCCCGGGGCCGGCAAAGGCACACAGGCCGAACGCCTGATTGACAAGTACGGTATTCCTCAGATCTCCACGGGCGATATGTTCCGTGCAGCTGTCAAGGAACAGACTCCTCTCGGCTTGGAAGCAAAGAAATACATGGATAACGGGCAGCTCGTTCCCGATGCCGTAACTGTCGGCATCGTAAAAGAACGTCTTGCAAAAGACGACTGCAAAAAAGGGTTTATTCTTGACGGATTCCCTCGTACGACCAGTCAGGCCGTGTCCTTGGATGCCATCCTTCGTGATTTGGGAATTAAACTGGATGGTGTCATCAATATTGCCGTTCCCGATGAAGAACTCATCAAACGGACGACGGGGCGTCAGATCTGCCGTAAATGTGGTGCAACCTATCACATTGTGTTCAAGCCTTCCAAAGTGAAGAATGTTTGCGATAAATGCGGCGGCGAGTTGTATCAGCGTGATGATGACAAAGTTGAAACCGTTAAGAAACGCCTTAGCGTATATGCTGCCCAGACGAAACCGCTCATCGATTATTATAAGAATTCCAATCTCTACATCGAAGTCGATGGTAAACAGAGTATGGAAGATGTATTCCGCGATATTGTAGCAAGCCTTGAAAAGAGTAAATAAGAATGATTATATTAAAATCGAAAAGGGAAATTGAGTATATTCGTGAAGCAGGCCGGATTACCGCCGATGCGCTTGAATTAATGCGAGAACTGGCAAAACCGGGTGTGACTACGGGTGAACTTGACCAGCGCTGTGAAGAATACATTCGCAGTCAGGGGGCCTTCCCGAGCTGCAAAGGCTATTATGGATTCCCGGCCACCATCTGTGCTAGTGTGAACGAAGAAGTCGTTCATGGGATTCCCGGCCACCGCAAGCTTAAAGATGGTGACATAATCAGTATTGATTTGGTAGTAAACAAAAACGGGTATCATGGTGATTCGACGGTTACATTACCTATTGGCCATGTGGACCCGAAAACACTTCAACTCTTGAAAGTGACGAATGAATGCCTGTATAAAGGTATTGAACAAGCCGTTGCGGGCAACCACCTCGGTGATATTGGTCATGCCGTTCAGGCTTATGCAGAATCGTTTGGATATGGTGTCGTCCGGGACTATGTAGGACATGGAATCGGCTCGGATATGCATGAAGATCCGGAAGTGCCAAATTATGGCCTGGCCGGCCATGGCGAATTGCTTGAACCCGGCATGGTTCTGGCTATTGAACCGATGATCTGTATGGGTACCGAAAAGACGCACCAGCTTAAGAATGGCTGGACTGTTGTCACCCGTGACAGTAAACCGGCTGCTCATTTCGAACATACCGTAGCAATCACGGAAAACGGCCCCGATATTCTAACACTTCCGTCACATGGATAAGCCACTGATTTCTACTGGCATGGTTGTTTGCAGCCTTGCCGGAAAAGATAAGGGCGCTGTGTATGTAGTCACGGGCAGTCTTACTGCTCCCTACGTATGGGTCGCTGACGGTCGTAAGTATAAAGTGGAGAAGCCGAAGAAAAAGAATTGCCGGCATCTTCAGGTTTTAGGAACGAGCGTATCCGGCATGGACGCTGGTTCCGTACGAATCAGCAATGAATGGATACGGTCCGTCCTGAAACGGGCCAGGGTTGAATCTATCAGGGAGGTAACACATGTCTAAGCAAGATGTCATTGAAGTGGAAGGCGTTGTAGTAGAAGCACTGCCAAATGCCATGTTCAAGGTTAAGTTGGAAAATGATCACATCGTGCTGGCCCATGTTTCCGGTAAAATGCGGATGAACTTCATCCGTATCCTGCCAGGTGACCGGGTCACGCTTGAATTGACACCATATGACCTGAATCGTGGTCGTATTACGTATCGCTTCAAATAGGCTTGATTACGCAGGAGGTTAATTATGAAAGTAAAACCGTCGGTTAAGAAAATTTGCGAAAAATGCAAAATCATCAAACGCAAAGGCCGTGTTATGGTTATTTGCGAAAATCCGAAACATAAACAGAAACAAGGTTAATATTCAGGAGGTGAATGAATAGATGGCACGTATAGCCGGTGTAGATTTACCACGTGACAAACGTGTTGAAATTGGTTTAACATATATTTTTGGTATCGGCCTTTCTTCTTCTCAGGAAATTCTCGCCAAAACCGGTATCAATCCCGATACCCGCGTTCGCGATTTGACAGAGGATGAAGTTCAGAAAATCCGTGAAGTCATCGGTTCTGATTATAAAGTAGAAGGTGACCTTCGCCGCGAAACGGCTCTGAACGTAAAACGACTGATTGAAGTCAATTCCTATCGTGGCAAACGTCATCGTGCAGGTCTGCCCGTCCGTGGTCAGCGTACGAAGACAAATGCCCGCACACGTAAAGGCCCGCGCAAGGCAATTGCAGGCAAGAAAAAATAATTTTAAGTAAGGAGGGAAACGATTTTGGCTAAGAATAACGTAAGAAGCAATAAGAAAAAAGAAAAGAAACATGTAGAATCGGGTGCAGCTCATATCCGTTCTACTTTCAATAATACGATTGTTACCATCAGCGATCCCAAGGGTAATGCACTCAGCTGGGCCAGCGCCGGTGAAATGGGCTTCCGTGGTTCCCGTAAAAGTACTCCGTTTGCCGCTCAGATGGCTGCCGAAACAGCTGCCAAGGCTGCTATGGAACACGGCCTCCGCTCTGTTGAAGTATTCGTTAAGGGACCTGGTTCCGGTCGTGAAGCTGCTATCCGTGCCCTGCAGGCTGCAGGTCTGGAAGTCAACTCTATCAAAGATGTAACACCAATTCCTCATAATGGCTGCCGTCCGCCTAAACGTAGACGCGTATAATCGTCTGCGCTTTTGACCAAGTTGTTTTGATTCTGATATAGGAGGATTTTCCTAATGATAGATGATAGCAAGTTTAAGATTGAAATCGCAGAAAAAAGCGATGACGGCAAATACGGAAAATTCGTATGCAAACCTCTTGACAGAGGTTACGGAATCACATTGGGTAATAGTTTGCGGCGCATTCTTCTTGCCTCTTTGGATGGTGTTGCAATTACGTCTATCAAGATTGATGGCGTGTTGCATGAATTTTCGACCATTCCCGGTGTCCGGGAAGATGTAACGGACATCATCCTGAATTTGAAGCAGGTTTGCATGAAGTTCACCAACGATGAAGTTGATGAAGCCGATATCACCATAGATGTTAATGGTGAATGCGAATTTACCGCAAACGATCTTAACGTAATTACAGACGTAGAAATTTTGAACCCGGAACTTCATATTGCTACTCTCGATACGGATGCCCATATCCATATGCAGTGCCATATTGAACGTGGTAAAGGGTACGTACCGTCTACGAAAAACAAAAAGGATACAGATATGATCGGAGTCATTCCTATTGATTCCATCTTTTCTCCTGTTGTTCGTACAAATTACGAAGTCGGCAATGTCCGGGTCGGCAATGAAATGGATTATGATTCGCTGACTCTTGAGGTGACAACGAATGGTAGCATCACGGCAGAAAATGCCGTAGCCAAAGCTGCATCCATTATGATCAGCTACCTGAATTATTTCCAGGATATCGCAACTGATGATAAAGTTAATGAATCTATGGCCAAGTTTACTGATACAGAAAATTCAGAAGAAGTAGTAGAAGAAGGCCCGGAACTGGATAAAGTTAAAATTGATGTTCTCGACCTTTCCGTACGCGCTTCTAACTGCCTCAAACGGGCCAATATTTATACACTGGCTGATTTGACAGAACGGACAGAAGACGACCTTGCCAAGATTCGTAACCTGGGTAAGAAATCTGTCGATGAAATCATCGAAAAGTTGCGAAAAGAAGGTTACGATTTAAAATCGAATGACGAAGAATAGTTTTAGGAGGATGAACGATGGCTTATAGAAAGTTAGGACGCGACAGCTCTGCACGTAAAGCATTATTGCGCAGCATTGTTACCTCTTTGTTCCAGCATGAACGCATTGAAACCACGGAAGCAAAGGCTAAAGAACTCCGCAAGATGGCTGAAAAAATGCTTACCCTTGCCAAACGGGGTGACCTTCATGCACGCCGCCAGGTACTCGCTTATCTGATGGACGAAGATGTAGTTAAAAAGCTGTTTGATGAAATTGCACCGAAATATAAAGATCGTCAGGGCGGCTATACCCGCATCATTAAAAAGGGCCCGCGCCAGGGTGATGCAGCTCCGATCGTTATCATCGAATTAGTCTGATCCCGACGGGATAGTTTCTGACGGGACACGTAATGAGATGCAAAGCCGCTGTGGTTTGTTCCACAGCGGCTTTTTTAATAAGTGGAAGTAGGAAAGGAGAGAATAAGATGGCATTTAAAATGATATTGGCTGTAAATTTTACACCGGAACGGTTAAAGCAACTCAAACTTCTGGGGATGCTGACTAAATCCCAGGTAAAAGCCGTTATGGAAGAAGAAAAGGATGATACGGTAGGCAAGGTCCTTGGCCTGACGGAGGAAGAAGTAGCTGAAATTGCTGCTATGAAAGGCGATGCAGAGGAACAGACCGTGGAACATACGCCGGAAGAAGACGGTGAATTGCCCCCTGTAACCAAAGAAGCCATTGTTCTCTGCGGATTTTCAAATCAGACAGTCAATCTTCTTCTCGATGCTATCCGCCGTGGCAGATTGAAGAATATTCCTTTAAAAGCAATGGTTACGCCAACAAATATTTCCTGGACAATCAATACTATTTTGCAGGAATTAAATAAAGAACACGAATATTTCAAGAATATGAAGAAGAAGGGAAAATAAGGGGGCACATACCATGCGGCCTACTACCTTATGTTTCCCTGTCAATGCCCAGGGACAGATTCTCCTGGGACGGAAAAAAAGAGGGTTTGGCGTTTCTAAATGGAATGGGTTTGGAGGAAAAATAGAAAGGGGAGAAACCTTCCGGGCTTGTGCTGTACGGGAGCTTTATGAAGAATGTCATCTGATAGCAGACGAGGCAGCATTGCAACTGGTGGCCTATCTAGATTTTCGCTTTCCTGCCGATTCTGCATATAACCACATCGGCTATGTCTACTTTCTTCATGACTGGAAAGGCACCGTAACGGCTTCTGATGAAATGGAACCGTGCTGGTTTTCTGCCTCTTCTTTTCCCTATGATGAAATGTGGAAGGCCGATGGAATCTGGATTCCCATGATTCTTTCAGGCAGGATAATTTCCGGTACTATTGTATTTGGTGATGACAATGACAGCATAGCCCATACTGATTTTTCTGATACACCGGGCCTCCTTGAACAAACTGTTCCCGACACGTTCTAAGCACTGTAGACAGACTGGACAAGTGTGCCGAATCGTTTATAATGAAGATATAATCATTATTTTATGAGGAGGGGTTTTACCATGAATACACTCGTTGCTGTCTGCATTGCTCCCAGTGGTACTGGTGACGAATATGCACCTTATGTGGCTGAAGTTGTCAAAATCATCCGTAATTCGGGTTTAAAGTGCCACACGTACTCTATGTTCACAGAAATTGAAGGAGAATGGGATGACGTCATGGCTGTCGTCAAAAAGGCGACTCAGTATTTTACCGATAAAGGAATTCGTACGTCGGTCGTTCTGAAAGCAGATATCCGTCCCGGATATACGAATATGATGGATGGGAAGATAGACCGGCTGAATAAGGCCATAGAAGGGAAATAGGCAGGAATTTGCCATTCTCATGGGCCGTATCCTGGCAGGCACGGGACGATTTTATTTACGATTACCGCCTGTTCCTGCCAGATAATGCCCTTGACAGATAATACAAAAACGTGTATACTAATCTAGTCAGTTGCATATGGAGTGATACTCAAGAGGCTGAAGAGGACGGTTTGCTAAATCGTTAGAGGTCGTAAGGCCTGCGAGAGTTCGAATCTCTCTCACTCCGCCAGATTACTGGACAGAGAGCACCTGGGAAGTTTTCCCGGGTGTTCTTTTTTTGCGCCCGACATCGTATTACATGATTTGTATCTAAATAATTGTGACATTTTTGTGTTATTGTATTATAATAAAACAAGAATGAGCTCTGAATGGTGAATTCTGAGAAATACTGCGTGCCATATTCTTTTTGTTATGGAAATGTCCTTTCGGAAAGGGCGGTCTACGATAGAATGTACTGGCATTCGCATGGGACGGGGGGAGATGCGGTATATAGCATGTCGAATTAAAAAGAATGGCATTTAAAAACAGAAAGGATGATGAGAGTTGATTAGTAAGCGTATCAAAATTTTTGGACTTATACTTGCCGGATTATGTTCCCTTATGCTGGCTGGTTGTGGAACGGGAAGCGATAAGGTATCTACTGGCTATTACAAAAACGTTGCAATCAAGCCGAACGGCGAATTTGTTATCAAAGACCGGGTTGACGACTCAAAAGCTAAGAAAGGCGGCATTTTTTACTATGTCGAAATGGGCAAGGATGATGCGACAAAAGATAAAATCGTAAGTGTTACGGCTAAAGCTGGTAATGCTCCCATCGATATACATTGGAAATCTACCGTTGGTAACATGACGGCTGTTACGGCAGCACGGATTCAGCTTGACTACAGCCAGGATGGTTACATTAAAGAAAAGTATGAACGTGTGACCGGCAAGGCGGGTGTAGGGAACCACGGTGAAGCTTCTGTCCGTTATCAGATAGCAAAAGATGGAGAAAATAAAGGAAAAGCAGAAAAGAAATATTATTATAATTCTGAAGGCGATAATAATTCTCTAGGAAGCGTAGCGCAGGCGAAGATTGCTTACGATAAAAAAGGGAATATTGATACCATTACCTATATGAATAAGGATGGAAAAGTGGTTAATGGATATCTGGGTGCTAGCATCCTGGGCTTTGTCTATGACAAAGAAAAAACGGATGTATTGGACTCCATAGAAATCCGGGATAATAACGGTGTAGTGAAGAACAATAAAAACAAATACGCCCGTATTGCTTTTTCCTACGATAAAAAAGGCCGTGTCATCAGCCGTAAGTTGTACAATGAAGCCGGTGATCTCGATGGCAGTGCTCAGAAGAGCCTGTTTGTTTTTCTTGGTCCCACTTCGCTTAATGACAAATTGCAACAGATGAAAGATGGTCTGATAGAAGCTGGGGCAGAAACAAAATATACATATGATGACAAACATGCCGGTCCGGTCAAAATCCAGTTCCTGGGCATAGATGGACAGGCTGCTCCTGTTAAGGATGGTGCCAAGGGCGTTGCCGAACTGGATATGACCTATGATGACGCGGATCGTATTATCGATTTGAAGTTTATCGGCGCTGATGGACAAAGCCTGCCCCTTGTCATAAGTAATACTAAAGGGCCTGATGAATTAAAGATGGACTATGATGAAAACAGTAACATCAGCCAGATAAGCTACTTTAAAAATGGGGAAGCTCTGAACATAGATGAAAAAGTCCTGAGTAATGGTGGTATGTCAACAAAGACAGATATTGCTGCTGTGAAATACAAATATGACAGCCAGCGTAATAGAACAGAAGCTAAATATTTTGATAAATCGGGCAATCCGACCTATTTGAAATTGTATGGGACTACTAAGTACTATGGTCGTCAGTTTGAATATTCTGAAAATAACAATAATCAGCCTAAGGTCACCTATCTGGATGCAGATGGACAGGCGATTAAAGCCGACCCTAAAGATATGTTCCTGGGAACATGGAAGGAACCGGTCAAAGGTGGCTATACGTGGGTTGTCAAAAAGGGAACGATGGAAATTATACGTCCTAATGGTATGAACTCGTCCTATTCGTATGAATTGTCGAATGTAAAGATTGACCCGGAAACAGGTAAGGGCAGTATGATTTTGGATATGAAGGGGAAAAATGATTCTGGTGTAGAAACATTGAAATTCAGCGATGCCGATCATTTTGAAATGGTGGATACGTTTAATCAGAGCAAATTAGTCCGCCAGAAAGACTGATTGCATTGACGTAAGGAGAGTTGTAATGAAATGAGTTTTTGCTCATTTTGTTACAACTCTTTTTTGTTTTGTATATCGGATTATTCACTTATTCATAGACAAGGAAAAAGCTCTGGCCTATAATGGAACTAAACTTATATTTTTATCAATAGGAGCCTTCATCATGGAAACTGTGAAACATGCGGATCATTATAACCGCAATCTGGAATGTCCTGCCTGTGGCAAGAAAAGCCGGTTTAAAATATGGGACCGCATACAGATAGACAAAAATCCCGGACTTCGGGATAAAGTACGGGATTTATCTCTCTTTCGGTTTCAGTGTCCGAAGTGCGGACATGAAACATATCTCGATTATGATTTCCTTTATATTCAGAGCAATCTGCGCCTGGTCATTTATTATGCTCCCGGCGGAGGAGATGTGACAAATATGCATCAGTCACTGCAGAAGCCGGAATATGAATTCATGAAGGCATTCCGCTATCGCCTTATCCGCCAGCGGGTGCAGTTACTGGAAAAACTTGCCATTTTTGACGCCGGATACGATGACAGGGTAATAGAAATCATGAAAGTAATGATTCAATCTTTTCTGGCAGCACAGGCCAGCCCGATTCATGCCAGCCTGATTGAATTTACTCACAGTGAATCGGGCGATGCCTTTCATTTTGCTGACCAGAGCCAGCAGAAATCAGGCATGCTTCCGTTTAATGATTCCATGCATCAAACGTATCAGGCACTGGAGCGTGATCTGGGAGAGGCGCTGCCACCGGATGACATGCTGGAAATCACACCCCAATGGGCAGTTTCCTTTGTAAAGGACCATCAGGATTTATTTGCCTGACGGGCCATGTAGTCTTTGATATCTTTCAATGTAATGAAGGGCAGATGATACATATCTGCCAGGTGCCATAACTGAGGTGTACGCATCATGGTTCCGTCTTCGGCCATGATTTCACAGCATAATCCGGCTTCTTTCAGGCCAGCGAGACGCATGAGATCTACCGTGGCTTCTGTATGTCCGCCGCGGGTGAAAAGGCCGCCTTCTTTGGCGATGAGGGGAAACATATGCCCGGGACGACGGAAGTCTGACGGACGGGAAGCATCTTCTGCCAGCATCCGCGCCGTATAAGCCCGTTCCACTGCGGAAATACCCGTTGTTGTTTCTACGTGGTCTATGGAGACGGTAAAGGCCGTTTCATGGTTGTCCGTATTCTGGGCTACCATAGGCGGCAGAGCAAGTTTTTCTGCAAAGGCCGAACTGATGGGAAGGCAGATGAGACCTTTTCCATGAGTCGCCATGAAATTCATATTTTCTGTTGTGCAGTACTGGGCGGCGCAGATAAAATCACCTTCATTTTCTCTGTCCGGATCATCTGTGGCGATGATAATCCGGCCCTGGCGCAAAGCATCCAGTGCTTCATCGATAGTGTTGTACGTTCGTTTCATTGTCATAATGCATGCCTCCGTATATAAGGGTATTGGGAATTGTCTTCAGCAAAAAAATAACCCTGACCAGGACGGTCAGGGCATACAGGCACAGCATCAGACAGACTGCGGACGCAGCCTGAGATTGCCTTCTTCCATCCAGACTATACGGTCGGTTTTGGAATTGCACCAAATCATGCGCCAAAGCGCTAGCGGACTATACCGCCGGTCGGGAATTGCACCCTGCCCTGAAGACATTTTTATTATACCATTAATTTTACGCATTGCAACTATGTAGCAGGGGAAATTTAAAGAATCAAAAAGATATCATTATGAAAATCAAAATAGACAAAAACGGTCAGGCAGATATAGAATCTGCATGCGCTGAACAGGAGGAACGGTATGAATATAGCTTATTATGTTAAAGCAAAAAGCCTGGAGGAAGCCTGGCAGTTAAATCAGAAACGGTCAGCGGTTATCCTGGGTGGCGGTTGCTGGCTGCGCATGTCTCCCCGCCGCAGGGTGGCAACGGCAATTGATTTGATGGATTTGGGACTGGATGAAATACGCGAAACAGAAGAAGCATTTTATATTGGAGCTATGGTGCCATTGCGCCAACTGGAAATTTCTGAATCACTGGAAACGTATACCCAGGGGGCTATGAAGGAAGCATTGCGTCATATTGTGGGTACACAATTTCGCAATATGGCGACGGTAGGAGGGAGCATCTGGGGCCGGTTTGGCTTTTCTGATGTATTGACACTCTTTCTGGCTTTGGATGCAGAAGCCGATTTATATAAAGGCGGACGAATCCCCCTGTCTCTTTTTGCGGAAAAGACGGCAGATACGGATATTTTAAAAGGCATATATCTCCCTAAAAAGAAACGGCGGACGGCCTATGCTTCGCTGCGGCTGAACGCGACCGATTTTCCTGTCCTGGCCTGTGCCGTATCCCGCACAGCAGATAGCGTCTCCTGCAGTGTGGGAGCACGACCGATGAGAGCACAGGTACGATGTCTTCCGGCAGGTACGGGAATGACCGGGGAGGAAGCGGAACGGGCGGCCCGTGAAGTGGCGGATTCTTTATCTTTTGAAGATAATATGCGGGCCAGCCGCATATACCGGCATGATATGGCGATGGTTCTGTGCAGGCGGTTGTTATTACAGACGGCAGGGGAGGGAGACTAATGAGAATTCAGTACTGGCTTAATGGAAAGATGGAAAGTGATGAAATTTTACCAGGACAGATGCTGTATGAATTATTGCGTAAAAAGGGATGTTATAGCGTCAAATGCGGTTGTGAAACGACAGCATGCGGATTATGTACGGTATGGCTGGAGGAAAAACCGGTACTGTCCTGTGCCGTGCTGGCCGCCCGCATTGACGGAAAGCATGTTATGACACTGGAAGGACTGCAGGATGAAGCACAGGAATTTGCCCGGTATATGGGACAAGAAGGCAGCGATCAGTGTGGATTTTGTAATCCCGGTTTTGTCATGAATGTGCTGGCTATGGTAAGAGAATTAGATAATCCTGGAGAAGAAGAAATCAAAGAATACCTGGCAGGCAATCTCTGCCGATGTACGGGATATGTCAGTCATATGAGGGCATTGAAACGGTATCTGACAGAAAAAGGAAAGGGGATGCGGTTATGAGAGAAATCAACCGGGTGGTTATGAAAAAAGATGCCCTGCAACTGATGACAGGAAAACCGGCTTATACGGAAGATTTAGCACCGGAAGGCTGTCTAATCGTCAAAGCTCTGCGCAGCCCTCATGCCAGAGCCATCGTACGTCATGTTGACACGAAAGCTGCCCTGACCGTTCCGGGCATTGAATGCATCCTGACAGCAGAGGATGTCCCTAAGACGCGGTTTACTATTGCCGGCCAGACCTATCCGGAACTCAGTCCGTATGACCGGCTTATACTGGATAGACAGATACGATATGTTGGAGACCCAGTGGCTCTTGTAGCCGGGCGTGATGCGGCATGTGTGGATAAGGCTATGCGCATGATAAAGGTGGAATATGACATACAGGAGCCTCTTCTCGACTTCCGGCAGGCCGTGGATAATCCTATTGTGGTTCATCCGGAAGATGACTGGAACCCACGTGTACCGGTCGGTGGTGATAACAGACGAAATATTATTGCCCAGGCGGAAGAAGACTGGGGCGATGTCGATACGGCATTCCAGAAATCGGATGTTGTGATTGACCGGATCTATCATACAAAACAAGTACAGCAGTCTATGATGGAAACATTCCGGGCGTATACGTATTTGGATGAATTTGGCCGTCTGGTCATTGTCAGTTCGACGCAGGTTCCCTTTCATGTACGACGCATTGTCGCGACAGCCCTGGAAATTCCCAAATCGAAAATCCGTGTAGTTAAGCCACGTATCGGAGGAGGCTTTGGTGCAAAGCAGACGGTTGTCATGGAATGTTATCCTGCTCTGATTACTATGCGTACGGGAAAACGGGCGTATATGGCCTATACGCGGGAAGAGGCCATGACGGTTTCCTCTCCCCGGCATGAAGCAGATGTTCACGTGCGTTTGGGGGCTTCCCGGGATGGTATTATCCAGGTGATTTCTGTGGAATCGCTCTGGAACGGTGGTGCGTATGGTGACCACAGCCCGACGACGGTCACGTTGTCGGGACATAAATCGATTCCTTTATACAATCGTTTCTCTGCATTCCGGTTCCGGTACACCGCCGTGTATACCAACACGATTGCTGCCGGAGCATACAGGGGGTATGGTGCTACCCAGGGGATTTTTGCACTGGAATCGTCTGTGAATGAATTGGCAGACAGACTACACATGGATCCGGGAGCACTGCGGCTTCAAAATATCGTACAGCAAGGTGAAAGGATGCCGGCATATTTCAACGAAACAGCACTGAGCTGCAATCTGGGAGAATGCCTGAAACGGGTTCAGGCTATGATCGGTTGGGAGCATGTATATCCGCGGCATGTGCTTCCCGATGGCAAAATCCGCGCGGCCGGTCTGGCACTGGCTATGCAGGGGTCTAGTATTTCTAATGTGGACGTGGCTTCGGCGACAATAAAAGTGAATGACGATGGATTTTATACCTTATCCATTGGAGCGACTGATATGGGGACAGGATGCGATACCATATTGGCGCAGATAGCTGCGGAATGTCTCAATTGCTCTGTCGATGAGATTGTAACCCGTGGTGTCGATACGGATACTTCGCCATACGACAGTGGTTCCTATGCATCTTCGACGACGTATCTGACGGGGATGGCTGTCGTAAAAACCTGTCGGTCACTGATCCAAAAGATAAAAGAAAAAGCGGCACTCATGCTGGATTGCGACGATCCTTCGAATCTGGAATTTACTGGTGATGCGGTAACAGATCCTGCCAGTGGCCGGAGGGTAACACGGCAGGATCTGGGGAATGCAGCCATGATTACGAATGATATTGCCTTGGAAGCTACGGAAACCCATTATTCCCCTACCTCTCCACCGCCTTACATGGCAGCTGCAGCAGTTGTCGATGTCGATCTGGAAACCGGTCATATTGATTTAGTAGATTATGCGGCTGTTGTCGACTGCGGGACCGTCATTAATCCGGCATTGGCCAGGGTACAAACAGAAGGTGGTCTTGTGCAGGGAATTGGCATGACGTTGATGGAAAACGTTCAATTTGATTCTCTGGGAAGAATCCAGAATAATTCGTTTATGCAATATAGAATCCCGAGCCGTATGGATATAGGCAAAATACGCGTAGAATTTGCACCTAGTTACGAACCGAATGGTCCTTTTGGGGCCAAGTCTATTGGCGAAATTGTCATAAATACGCCGGCTCCGGCTATTGCAGAGGCCGTTTATCAGGCAACGGGAATACGTTTTACTGAGTTGCCCATTACAGCAGAAAAAGTATACCTTGGCTTAAAAGATAAAAAATAATGATAGTATATACTGGGCAGTCGTTGTATCAGGCAGCGGACTGCCCGGATTTTACGGGAGACATAATTTGTATGGATGAACAATTACCATTGACGGGCGTAAAAATAGTTGATTTATCGACCTATGCAGCCGTACCGGCTGCGGCGCGGATACTGGCTGACTGGGGAGCCAATGTCATAAAAGTAGAATCTTTTAAGGGGGATTCGTGGCGGCGATACGGAGAAATAGCCCAGGTTCCCTGTACAGAAGATGAAAATCCCTGCTGGGATGTTAATAATAGTAATAAGCGGAGTATATCCCTGAATCTTCGTACAGAAAAAGGGATGGAAATTCTGCATCGTCTACTGGCAGATGCCGATGTCTTTATGACGAATTACAGGATGACCGCTCTGCGTGCTATGTCTCTTACCTGGAAAGTATTGCATCAGACATATCCACGCCTTATCTGGGGGCATCTGAGCGGGTACGGTAACAAGGGACCGGAAGCGGAAAGGCCGGGTTTTGACATTGCGGCTTTTTGGGCCCGGAGCGGACTTATGCAGGATTATGGCCAGCCGGGAATGGCGCCTCTCACTCCGTTTCATGCTGTTGGCGACATGACGACAGGATCGATTATGGCGGGCGGACTATGCGCTGCATTATACAAACAAGCGCGGACCGGTAAAGGGGATAAAGTAGAGATTTCTTTATTGGGAACTGCTTCCTGGCTTACGGGCTTTCCTGCCGTCGCTGCGCAAAAGGCATATGGCAACGTCTATCCGAGAAAACGGAATGAACAGCCGAGTCCTGTGTGTATTCCCTATGAATGTGCCGATGGTGAATGGCTGGAATTATGTATCATGGATTATGAACGGTACTATCCGGCATTATGTCATATCCTTGATCTGGATACGCTGATCGATGATGAACGGTTTAATACGTTTGCTGCTGTACAATGTCATGCTGGTGAATTTATAGATTTAGTGCAACGAGCGTTCTTGAAGAAAAAAAGAGCGGACTGGGGCCCGGTGTTGACGGCTGCAGATATCGTTTATGATAATGTTGGGCACTTCCGGGATATTACGGAAAATCAGCAAGCCTGGGCTAATGGGAATTTGTACGAACGGCATTTTAATAATGGGCGGTCTGCCGTATTGCCTAATACACCAATCACTTTTGAGGAAGCAAGGCGTCCGGCGTCTCCAGCACCGCTTCTGGGAGAACATAGCCGGGAAATTTTACGGGAATATGAGTATACGGATGAAGAAATTGAAGAATATATTGCCCGTGGCATTGTAAGGGACCATGCAGAGACATGAATTTCTTTATTGATGAGATTTCTGTATAATCCATACATATTTTGTTGACTTTTATTGAATTCAATGGTATTATAAAAGAACCAGCTGATACGAGCGTGCGGAAAGAAAACAAAAAAGAATCCTTTTGTGAAGAGGGATGTTTTGCGTGCTTTTTGCTATAAAGTCATTTTGAATTGAAAAATACAGCTTGACAGATGTGGTAACAGGTGGTAAAATACAATAGCTGTCAGATGGTAGGGGACAGAAAAATAAGATGTCCTCGTACAAAAGACAGACAAAGTATTTCAAAAAAAGTGCTTGACAAACTCCTGTGAGTTTGTTAAGATATATGAGTCGCCGCGATGAGCGATGAACTTCCTTCATCTCAATTATGCGGCTGGCAGATGACCTTTGAAAACTGAACAATGCAACATACGAATGAACGCCAGATAAGTAGAGAGCCATGTTTGAAGGAGCCGAAAGGCGACGCGCAAACATGAGCGAATCACTTATACCGAGATTAACTCGGTAGTGCGAGGTTCTAGAGATAGAACGTCAAACAATGAGTAACAAACCAACAATAGTAAGAATGAGCTAGTGCTCTTCGCATATCATGGAGAGTTTGATCCTGGCTCAGGACGAACGCTGGCGGCGTGCTTAACACATGCAAGTCGAACGAGAGGACATGGAAAGCTTGCTTTTTATGGAATCGAGTGGCAAACGGGTGAGTAACGCGTAAGCAACCTGCCCTGCAGATGGGGACAACAGCTGGAAACGGCTGCTAATACCGAATACGAAGCAGCTCCCGCATGGGGG
>Ga0256406_1002432_pt1 | contig 26309 bp, 24 predicted proteins | sample RumenRJG_03DNA_FD_185986 | JGI IMG/M metagenome (GOLD analysis project Ga0256406, IMG submission 185986) | Bovine rumen microbial communities from Lethbridge, Alberta, Canada - RJG_03 | ecosystem: Host-associated > Mammals > Digestive system > Stomach > Rumen | place: Canada: Alberta | collected...
CACGAAAGTGTTCTTCCCGGGCGCATCGATGCCGATGCCCACCGACGAGGCGGCCACATTCACATCCGGACTGCCCGTCGGCGTGGCCGCGTTGCTGCTGTACATCGTGTTGGTGCCGTAGCCGTAGTAGGTAATCTTCACATCGGCCGGGTTCAGGCTGCGCACGGGGTTGGCGGGGTCGCTATAGTAGCTCCACGAATGGTTCTCGCGGTCGTCGAGGTAAACCTCGTTGGCTGCGCCCTGCGACAGGGCCGTAAGGGACAAAAAAAGAAAAAATATCCCCCAAACGATTCTATGCAATAGTCGTATCATCTTAATTTACAGTAATTTGTCGTTAAATCACAATTGTCATCTTGAATGCAAAGATACAACTTTTTTGTCAAACACGCAAACCAATTTTCCAACCATCTCCTCCGCCCACCCCCTCCGTTCCGCAAGAGAGGAAGAAGAGGGTAAGAAGAGGAGAAAAAGGGGAAGCTTTTTATGTCCTAATTATCAGCCAGTTAAAATTGGGCCATTTTGAGCCTTTTTTCGGCTTTTTTCGCAGTTTTTGCCGAAGCATTATGACAAATTACACCTCGCTGATATACAGTGTGTTGAAAGAAAAATTTGGTCGAATGGGAATTAATTCGTACTTTTGCACTCGAAATGAGGCACCTTGCACATACCGCAATCGCCATCACTACGCTGATTATCATCCTCTTCAGCTCGTCTGGAGTGGGATTGATGACCTGCGCATGCTCTGGCGAGACCACCTTGGTGCTACCCCTCGACGACGGCTGCTGCGGTTCGGACCGCAGCTGTATGACCGTCGAAGTGCTGCAGATGTCCGACAGCGAAGTGGTTGCCACCCTCAAGGTGCCGGTGGAACTTACGCAAGTCTTTCTGCTCCCCACCCCTCACTCCCCACTCCTCATTCCTCACCCCTCATTCCTCACCCCCCACTCCTCGCTCCAGTCCCCAACCTCTCCGCCCCCCGGGCGGCTTTCCATGGTGATGCGTGTTTGACGCGGTGCCCTGTTCTTTACGGCACCAACCTTTTATCAAACGCATTAATCATCAATCATTTATGCAAAAAACATTCATGCTGTGCGCATGCCTGTCCCTGTGCTATGGGCTGGCGGCACAGCAAACCGACACGGTGAAGACCGCCACCCTGGGCGAGGTCTCCATCCAAGCCCGCGCCGAAGGCATGAGTCGCCTCGGCAGCGCCGAGAACGGGCACCAGATAGGGCAGGGCGAGCTCTTCCGCGCCGCCTGCTGCAACCTCGGCGAAAGTTTTATCACCAACCCCTCGGTCGACGTCAATTACAACGATGCCGCCATCGGTGCCCGTCAGATCAAGCTGCTGGGCCTCAGCGGGCAATATGTGCAGATGCTCACCGAAGGGCAGCCCGCCTCCACCGGCGCCAGCCTCCCCTACTCGCTCGGCTACGTGCCGGGGGCCTGGATGAAGTCCATCTCGGTCAGCAAGGGTGCCTCCAGCGTCAAGAACGGCCCCCAGAGCATCACCGGCCAAATCAACGTCGAATACCTCAAGCCCGAGGACGACCCTGCCGTCAGCCTCAACCTCTACGGCGACAGCCGCCTCAAAGGCGAGTTCAACGCCGCTGTCAATCGGCACCTGAACCGCCACCTGAGCACCATCTTTATGGCACACTATGAGGAGGACTTCGGCCACCACGACGACAACGGCGACCACTGGCTCGACTCCCCCGCCCTGCGCCAGCTGCACCTGATGAACCGCTGGTACTACGCCAAAGGGCGCTACATCATGCACGCCGGTCTCGGCTTCCTGCAGGAGCGCCGCGAGGGCGGACAGGTGCACCATGTGGAGAACCCCTTCCTCATCCAGCTCGACGCCCGCCGCATGGAGGCTTATATGAAGCACGCCTACCTCCTCGACCAGGAGCACAACACCAACATCGCCCTCCTGGCCAACGGAAGCCTCTACAACCTCGACGGCACCTTCGGCCCCAAAGGGTACGGCAACGACCAGGTGAACTTCAGCAGCCAGCTGGTGCTGGAGCACGACTTCAACCATGACCACTCGCTATCCACCGGCCTGAGCCTCAACATGGAGCATGCCGACGAGCGCCTGCTGCTGGCGGCCGGGCAGGGCGACATGGCCTGGCGCGAGACCACCCCCGGCGCATACGTACAGTACACCTACAAGCCCTCCTACAAGTTCACCGCCATGGCCGGCCTGCGTGCCGACCGCAGCAACCTCAACGGATTCTACCTGACGCCTAGGATGCACCTCAAATGGATGGCCAGCGACCACATCACCCTCCGCGCCTCGGCCGGCCTCGGGCACCGCAGCGTGCACCCGTTGGCCGAGTACCACTACGTCCTCGCCTCGGGTCGCACCCTCGATATGGCTCCCGGCGTGGTGTCGGTGCAGCCGATGACCCTCGCCGAGCAGATGCTGTTCCAGCCCACATTGGAGAGCGCCCTCAACACGGGCATCAGCGCCGCCTTCTACATCCCCGTGGGCGACCGCACCCTGACCCTCAACGCCGAGTACTACTACACCGACTTCTCCGACCAGCTTATCGTCGACTACGACAGCGACCCCACGGCCATCCGCCTCGACCACCTGCACGGCAAGTCCTACTCGCACACGGCGCAGGTCGACGCCACCTATGAGCCCAGCGACGAGTGGAGCCTCCTGGCCGCCTTCCGCTACAACCACGTGATGTGCACCTACGGCGGCCAACTGCTGGAGAAACCCCTCCAAAGCCGCTACAAGGGTCTCGTTACCATCGGCTGGAAACCGCTGATGGGCATCTGGCAGGTGGACCTCACCCTGGCACTCAACGGCGGCGGCCGCATGCCCAAAGCCTACACCCTGGCCGACGGCACCGCCTCGTGGGACGACGAGTTCCCCGCCTACCCGCAGATCAACCTGCAGGTTACCCGCGAGTTCCGCCACTTCTCATTATATATTGGCGGCGAGAACCTGACCAACTACCGCCAGCCGCACCCCGTCATCAACGCCGCCGACCCCTACGGCCCCGCCTTCGAGCCCACCCTCGTATGGGGTCCCGTCCACGGCATCATGGCCTACGCCGGAATACGTACCACATTCTAAACAATAAATCCTCATGAAAAACAGCATCCTTATCACCCTCATGGCCCTGCTGCTGGGCCTCGGCGCCGCCAACATACGCGTCGCCGTCCTCATACCCACCCCGCAGATGCACTGCCAAAAGTGCGAGAACAAAATCAAGGGCAACATGCGCTTCGAGAAAGGCGTCCGCAAGGTAGAGACCGACCTCGAGACCCAGCACGTTACCATCACCTACGACTCCCGCAAGGCCAGCGTCAAGACCCTCCAGGAGGGCATGAAGAAGATAGGCTACGACACCAAGCTGGTCTCCGACCAACCGCAGCAGGAGGGCAAAAAGAAACGGTAGCGCGCGTGGAAAACACCGGCACATACTTCAGCCGTCTGCGGGAACTGGTGGCGATGGAGCTCGAGGAGGAGCGCCAGGCGTACCAGCGGAGCCTCGAGCGTCGGATGGGCACCTTCGGCAACACCATCCACGAGCCCTCATGCCGCTACCCTGTCACCCTAGGCAACAGCGGCCGCAACGCACTGAACCAACTGACAATAGACCTGCGCTTCGAGGTGAGCGAGGATGAGGTCGAACTGGACTTCGAGCCCGGCCACCCCGCAACGCTCTTCTACCTTACAGACAGCGGTGCGCGCGAAGTACCGCACCAGTGCTACGTAGAACGCGTGGGCGACGGCTGGATGACCCTGTCGGTGCCCTCGCAGGCCGCCATGCAGAGCCTGCGCACCTTGGCCGACCGCCACCTGCTGGGGGTGCAGCTGGGGGTGGACAACACCTCGTTCCGCGTGATGACTGAATCCCTCACCGCCGCCGAACGGCGCGAAGACGAGCGGTTCGTGCGCCTGCGCGACGTGCTGCTGGGACGGGCGCAGCCAGGCTTCCGCCAGCTGCCCGCCCTCTCCTTCCCCTGGCTCAACCGCAGCCAGCAGGACGCCATACAGAAGGTGGTGGAATGCCAGGAGGTGAGCATCATCCACGGCCCGCCCGGCACCGGCAAGACCACCACCCTGGTCGAGGCGATAATCGAGACCCTGCAACGCGAGGCACAGGTGCTGGTCTGCGCGCCGAGCAACGCCGCAGTCGACTGGATTAGCGAGCAGCTGATGCGCCGCTCGGTGCACGTGCTGCGCGTGGGCAACCCGTTGAGGATGAGCGACGAGATGCTGGACTGCAGCTATGAGCGCCGCTACTCGGCCCACCCCGACTACCACGAGCTGTGGAACATCCGCAAGGCCCTGCGCGAAGGAGCCGGTGGCGAACGCGTCCAGCGCCTGCGCAACCGGCAGACCGAGCTGGAAATCAAAATCAACGCCGACCTCTTCGAGGAGGCACGGGTGGTCAGCTGCACCCTCATCGGCAGCGCCTACCGCCTCATGGAGCGTCGCCGCTTCAGCACCCTCTTCATCGACGAGGCCGCCCAGGCGCTGGAGCCCGCCTGCTGGGCCGCCATACTGCGGGCCGACCGCGTGGTGATGGGGGGCGACCACCAGCAGCTGCCACCCACCGTGAAGAGCCTCGGCGCCGCCAAGGGAGGGCTGTCCAAGACACTGATGGAGAAGGTGGTGGCGCAACATCCACGCTGCGTAAGCCTGCTGACCACACAGTACCGCATGAACGAGGACATCATGGCCTTCCCCTCGCGCTGGTTCTACCACGGCCAGCTGCAGGCCGTGCCCGAAGCCGCCCAACGGATGGTGTCGCCCCTGGACACACCGCTTACCTGGCTCGACACATCAGAACATTCCGAATCCTCCGAATATCCGGAAAAAAGAACCCACACCGGCTCCCTCACCAACGCCCAGGAGGCGCGGCTGGTCATCCACGCCTTGCGCGACTACATCGACATGCTGTCGCCACAGAAGATTGAGTCCGAGCGCATCGACTTCGGCATCATCACCCCCTACCGCAGCCAGGCACGCCTCATCCGCCGCCTGCTCAAGATGCAGCACTACTTCCGCAAGCTGCGCCGCCACATCACAGTCGGCACCGTCGACGGCTTCCAGGGGCAGGAGCGCGACGTGATTGTCATCTCGCTGGTGCGCGACAACGCCGAAGGGCACATCGGCTTCCTGCGCGACCTGCGCCGCATGAACGTCGCCATGACCCGTGCGCGCATGAAACTTATTATAGTAGGCAACGCCCAGACACTGAGCCATCACCGCTTCTACCGCGAGCTGCAGGAGCACATCCGCCGCCACGGCGAGTTCATCCAGACCCTCTAGGGGAATGGTAGGGGAACGGTAGGGGAATACAAAGGCACTGGAAGGATATGGAAGCTTATGGTACATTAACTTCTGCGAGGGTGTGAAATCACCCGTTTTCCAAAGGAAATATCCTCAAAAAAAATAGTAAAAAAATTTGGTCAGTATGCAAAATACATGTATATTTGCATCGATAAAAACGTATTGCCTATCTCGATAATCAATAGAAAGACAATACCTTAAAGCGAATATAAATTAATCCAAAAATACAGAAAAGATGACAATCAAAGTTTGTGTTGGCAGTTCGTGCCACTTGAAAGGCTCGTACAACGTGATAGAAGCCTTCAAAGAGATACTGAAAAAATACGATGTGGAGGATTTGGTCGACCTCCAGGCCAGTTTCTGCCTCGGCCATTGCGCCCAAGGGGTAACGGTGGTATGCGAGAATCCCGACACCCTCATGCTCCACAACGTCAACGCCGACAACGCCGAGGAAATCTTCGCCTCGCAAGTGTATCCATTAATTGATAAATAGCCATGTCCGACTTCCTAGAATTCAAGAAAGTGCAGTGCAAGGACTGCTACCGCTGCCTTCGCGAATGCCCCGTCAAGGCCATCGATGTCAAAGAGCACCAGGCCAAAATCATAGAAGAACGCTGCATCCTCTGCGGCCACTGCACCCATGTATGCCCACAAGAGGCCAAGATAGTGCACAGCGAGGTGCCCGTGGTGCGCGACCTGCTGGCCAGTGGGCAGAAAATCTTCGCCACCGTGGCACCGGCCTTCATTTCGAGCCTCGGGCAAAAAGACTTCGGCGCCCTGCGCATTGCGCTGGCCAAGCTGGGATTCGCCGATGCCGAGGAGACGGCCGTGGGAGCCCAGGCGGTGGTCGAAGCCTACAAAGCGGTGCTCGCCAAGGGCGAGATGCGCAACTTCATCACCTCGGCCTGCCCGGCAGCCTGCAACCTGATACAGAAATACTTCCCCAAAGCCCTGCCCTACCTGGCCCCGGTCGATTCGCCCATGGTGGCCCATGCCAAGATGATACGGCACGAGCATCCCGACGCCAAGGTGGTCTTCATCGGCCCCTGCATCGCCAAGAAGCGCGAAGGCGCCGAGAGCCACCTCATCGACGCCGTGCTCACCTTCGAGGAACTACGCACACTGCTGGCCGAGAAGGAGATAGACCTCTCCAACATATCCAACCTCACCGTTACGGAGAAGCCCCAGCCCGCCAACCGTGCCAAGGCATTCCCCGTTACGCGCGGCATCATACGCTCGTTCGACGCCCTGCCCGAAGGGTATACCTACCTGGCCATCGACGGCATCGACCGCTGCATGCAGGCCCTGGAGAAAATCGAAGATCTGGACCACGTGTTCCTCGAAATCAACATCTGCCCCGACGGCTGCATCAACGGCCCCTGCAGCATCGGCAACAACGGCGGCATGCTGAAGGCCGAGGGCGACGTGCTGGCCTACGTGGAGCGCGAGCTGGCCACCCGGCCACACACCCCGCCGACGCCGCCGGAAGTCGACTTCTCCTACATGCACCCCCGCCTGCGCAACCACAGCCGTCCCGCCACCGAGAAGGAAATCGAGGACATCCTGCACCGCACCGGCAAGTTCCGCCCCGAAGACGAACTCAACTGCGGCTCCTGCGGCTACTCTTCCTGCCGCGAGAAAGCCTGGGCCGTGGTGAACGGCTATGCCGACATCGAGATGTGCCTCCCCTACATGCGCAAGCGCGCCGAGAGCCTGGCCGTGGAGATTGTACGCAACTCGCCGCACGGTGTGCTGCTGGTCGACGGCGACATGAACATCGTCGACCTCAACGCCACCGCCATGAAAATGCTCGGCATGGGCGGCTCGCCCGACAACTTCCAGAAGCGTCCGCTCGGCGACTTCTTCCCTCCCATCGAGTTCTACAATGCCTACAGCCAGCACCGCAACACCTCCAACCCACGCCTGCGCCTACAGACCACTGGCAACTATATCGAGCTGACCGTCAACTACCTCGAAGAGCAGAACCTCCTCTTCGGCCTGATGAAGGACATCACGGCCGAGGTCAACTACGACACCAAACTCAAGAAAGTAAAACTCGAGACCATCGCCACCACCGACCAGGTCATCATGAAACAGATGCGCGTGGCGCAGGAGATAGCCTCGCTGCTTGGCGAGACCACCGCCGAAACGAAGGTGGCGTTGCTCAACCTGAAGAAGATGCTGGCCGACGGCCAGTCGGAGTTCACCGACGACGGCCGCCCCTCCGACTGGAAAACCGCAAAAGTATGAGGAACCTGACATGAAAGAACTCTGTGTTGAATACGGATACACCTCGCTCAACCACTTTGGCGAGGAACTCTGTGGCGACAACGTCGAAATGAGTGTCCGGGGCGACTGGACCACCGTGGTGCTGGCCGACGGCCTGGGCAGCGGTGTCAAAGCCAACATCCTCTCCACCCTCACCTCCAAGATCCTCTGCACCATGGTCTCCGGCGGCGCCGACATGGAGGAGTGCATCAGCACCATCATCTCCACCCTGCCCGTCTGCCACGAGCGCCAGGTGGCCTATTCCACCTTCTCGGTCATCCATGTGGACAACCTCGGCCACGGGCACCTCTTCGAGTTCGACAACCCCGAGGCCATCTGGTACCACCGCGGACACACCCAGGATTTCCCCCGCACCGCCATGGAAATCTGTGGCAAGCGCGTCTTCCACACCGAGCTGCAGCTCGAGGCTGGCGACATGGTTTTCGTCATGAGCGACGGCACCATCCACGCCGGCATTGGACAGATGCTCAACTTCGGCTGGCAGCGCAAGGAAATCATGGAACACCTCGAGCAGAACATCGACGCCCACATGTCGGCCCGCGCCGCCGCCTGTCTGCTGGCCTCGGCCTGCAACGACCTGTACCTCGACCGGCCGGGCGACGACACCACCGTGGCCGCCATACGCATCCGCCCTCGCTGCGAGGTGCACATCATGGTCGGCCCGCCGGTCGACAAGGATAAGGACGAGCACTACGTGCAGCAGTTCATGACGGGTGCCGACAAACGCATCGTCTGCGGCGGCACCACGTCGCAGGTGGTGGCGCGTTGCCTCGGCCGCCAGCTCAAGACCAGCTTCGACTTCCCCGACAAGGAGGTGCCGCCTATCGGCTTCATCGACGGCATCGACCTCACCACCGAAGGGGTCATCACCATGCGTCGCCTGCTGGCCCTGTCGGAGAAGTATGTATCGGTCAAAGACCTCACACCCAAGACCTACGCCAAAAAGGACGGCGGGTCGCTGTTGGCCAACATCATCTTCGAGGAAGCCACACACGTCGTGTTCTTCGTCGGACAGAACGTCAACGCCGCCCATGCCGGACTGGAAATAGACATCACCATGAAGCTCAAGCTCGTCGAGCACCTGGCCGAGAACCTGCGCCGAATGGGCAAATCCGTAACCGTTAATTATGACTGAAATTATGGAAACAAAACATCTTTTCGACTCCAACGTCCAACTAATCAAATACAAAGTCCTGCGCGAGGTCATCCGTCGCGCCTACGAGGGCGGACTGGACAACGCCTACACCATCCCCCGCACCATCGCCCCCGGTCCCAAACCCGACATGCGCTGCTGCGTGCACAAGGAGCGCGCCGTACTCATGGAGCGTGTGCACCTGGCCATGGGTGGCAACAAGGAGAACCCCAACGTGGTGGAGGTACTCTACGAGGCATGCGACGAATGTCCCGCCAGCGGCATGATGGTAACCCCTGCCTGCCGCGGATGCCTCATGCATGCCTGCAAGGATGTCTGCCCCAAGGACGCCATCACCATCGAGAGCCACCACGCCGTAATAGACAAGCAGAAGTGCATAGAGTGCGGCAAGTGCACCAAGGCATGCCCCTACGGAGCCATCATCGCACAGCACCGCCCCTGCATCGTCTCGTGCAAGGTCAAAGCCATCACCATCAACGATGAGGACAAAGCCGTCATCGACAACCAGAAATGCATCCAGTGCGGCGCCTGCATACTGCGCTGCCCCTTCGGAGCCATCAGCGACAAAAGCCTCGTGCTCGACATCATACGCATGCTGCAGGAGTCGGAGAACAACACGCGCTACCGCGTCTATGCCGTCATCGCCCCGGCCATCGTCAGCCAGTGCCGCTTCGGACGCATCGAGCAAGTGGTAACCGCCATCCGCCGGCTCGGTTTCCACCAAGTGGTCGAGGCCGCCCTCGGAGCCGACATCACCCTTTGGAAGGAGGCCCACGAGTGGCAGGAGAAAGGCGTCATGACCACCTCATGCTGCCCCTCCTTCGTCGCCTATGTGGAGAAGAACTTCCCCGAGGTCGCCGGACTCATCTCCCACTCGCCCTCGCCCATGATTACCACCGCACGCCTCATCAAGCACTCCGACCCTACCGCCAAGGTTGTTTTCATCGGCCCCTGCGCCTCCAAGAAGATGGAGTACACCCTCGAGAAGACCGGCGGCGCCATCGACTCCGTCATGTCCTTCGAGGAGCTGCAAGCCTTTGTCGACGCCCGCGGCATCGACACCACCCAGTGCGAAGACACACAGCTCGACAACGCATCCTTCTACGGCCGCATCTTCGCCAAGAGCGGCGGTGTGGCGCAAGGCGTGGCCGAGGTGGCAAAGCAGCTGGGAATCGAAGGCATCAAGCCCTGTGCCATGAACGGCCTCGACGAATGCCGCGCCAAGATGACCCTCCTGAAACTGGGCAAAGCCCAGGAGAACTTCTTCGAGGGGATGGCGTGCGAGGGCGGCTGCCTCAACGGCCCCCTCTGCATCACCCACTCGCCGCGCAACGTCGTCGACGTCGACAAATACGGCAACGAAGCCAAGGAGAAGACCATCGACGGCTCCGTCCGGCTCTACCAAATGACAATGACCGAATGAATCGCAAGCGGGCTGCCGATTGGCAGCCCGCTTTGCTTTCTACACCTCTATCTCGCCGCTGATGCGGTCGTCACCCCATACGGCATACATATTGGAGCGGCCCTCGGAGAGGGTCATCTTGCCGGCCTGCTCAAGGTGGAGCCGGTAGAAGACGCAGCGGTGCAGGTCGGCCTGGCCGCAAACCACGTCGGTGGCGAAAGCCTCGCAGGTGGGTGCGCCGCACACGCCACAGTCTATCTGCGGCAGGTGCTCCTTCATGCGCTCGATGCGCTCCATTTTCTCCAGGGCCTTCGATATGTCGGGGTCGAGCACCATCATGGAGCGGGGCTGCACCTCGTCGAGCACGGCGTGGTCGATGAGGTAGTCCTTGTACTTGTCCATCTCGCGGTCGCGCGGCATCTCGCCGTTGCGCTCGCGCTCGGCGGCCTTGCGGGCACGGGTGTACATGCGCTCGCCGCAGAGGAAGCGGTTGTCGCACGAGAGCAGTGCGCCGGCGCACGACTGGTCGCAGGCACGCAGTTCGAGGAACTCCACGCCCTCCACCTCGTCGTTCTCCAGCTTGTCGAGGAAGTCCATCACGTTCTCTATGCCGTCGATGGCGTAGGAGCGCTTGGCGGTGCAGATGCGCCGCTCGCCGTTGGTGAGGGTGGAGAGGATGGCGTCGGCCGAGAGGCGCTGGCGGTTCTGGGGTTTGAACTGGTGGTTCTTGCCCAGTTCCTTTATCTTTTTGTAGACTCGGTTATACAGCAGGTTCATGTTTATCACGCCGTCGATGAGGCTTTTCTCTTCGCCGACGGGGGCTTTGACGGCGGCGATTTTGGCGGCGCAGGGGGTGATGTAGAAGAGGCCTATCTCGTGGCGGGGGATACCGCGGGAAGTGAGCTCCTGGACGGCGTACATGGCGCTGAGGTCGAGGGGCACGCGGATGGGCATGACGTTCTCGGCCAGCGAGGGGTATTTGATTTGGATGAGGCGGACGATGGCTGGGCAGAAGGAGGAGATGAGGGGCAGTTTGTCCTGGTTGTCGCGGGCGTAGCGCTCTTTGGCGTCTTTGTAGATGAGGGCGGCGCTTTCGACCTCCATGACGTGGGCGAAGCCGAGTTCCTGGAGGGTGGCGTAGACGCGCGAGACGCTGACATCGTCGGGGAACTGGCCCATGAAGACGGCCGGCAGCAGGGCCACGGAGTGGGGGTACTGGCGGAAGGCCTCGAAGTCGTCGTCCTTGATGGCGATGGCTTGTGCGGGGCACACTTCGTAGCACTTGCCGCAGTCGATGCAGCGGTGCTCCTGGATGGAGGCTTTGCCGCCGTGGATGCGGACAGCCTCGGTGGGGCAGACCTTCATGCAGCGGGAGCAGCCGATGCAGCGGTCGTCTTCGATTTGCAAAGCGTGATAAAAAGCCATCTCTACGGGTGTTGGTTAGCTACTGAAAGTTTACTTCCATCTCGACGGTGGTGCCGACGCCGACTTCGGAGGTAACGTTGAGGCGGTCGACATTTTTCTCCATATTGGGCAGGCCCATGCCGGCGCCGAAGCCCATGTCGCGCACCTCGGGGCGGGCGGTGGAGTAGCCCTCCTGCATGGCCAGGGCGATGTCGGGGATGCCGGGGCCGCGGTCGGCGACGACCATGCGTATCTTGTCGGCGTCGATGTCGACCGACACGGTGCCGCCGTAGGCGTGGGCGATGGCGTTGACCTCGGCCTCGTAGAGGGCGACGACGACGCGCTTGATGACCTGCGGGTTGACGTTGAGCTGCTTGAGGGTTTTCTTGACTGACGAGGAGGCTTTGCCGGCGTTGACAAAGTCGCCCTCGATGACGGTGTATTCCTGATGCATAGCGTGGGGTTTTAGTACAAGGGTTTGAGGCCGGCCTGATAGAGGAGGCCGCAGGCCTTGAACATGGAATAGGGGCAGCAGATGAGGACCATGCCGATTTCTTCGGCGAGCTCGATCATGTCCTCGGTGGGGCGTTTGCCGCGGACGAAGATGACGACGTCGAGGGTGGCCATGTCGCAGGTGCGGATGGTCTGCACGTTGCAGAGGCCGGTGACGAGGACGGGGGTGTCCTTGAGGGTGAGGACGTCGCTCATGAGGTCGGAGGCGAAGGCGTGCTCGACCTCGGTGTCGAGGCGTTCATGGCCGAGGGCGACGGTGGCGCCGAGGGTGTCTACTATTTCCTTTAGGGTCATGCGTGTGGTGGGTGTTGATGGTTTTTTTAGGATTTGAAAGTGCAAATGTACGCACTTTTTTCGGAACGGCCAAATTAAATTGCAAAAACGGGTCGACAATGCTGTCGTACAGCCAGTTGCAAAAGCGGGCAATTTTTTGAAAAAAAACGGTCCCGGGGAAGATTTTTGCTGAATTATGAGTGGCTGACAACCAGAGACTTAAAGGGTACTTCTTCTTCCCCTCTTCTTCAATGGTAGGTGACGGGGGGCAATAAAACGGGATTTTGGGCGTTGTAGGGGTATTGGAACGGCGAATTTTTCGAATTATGCGAAAGGCTGGCGCGGTCAAAATTTGGGGCGGATTACTCGAATGCGCAGTGCGACGGGAATTCGAGTAATTGGCTGGAAATTAAAACAGTAAACAAATTCGATTAATTCGCGAAATTCGCCGTTAAAACAAAAAAATACACAGCAGTATGGCAAAGTTAGAGCAGGGCATCCTCGGGCCGTTCCGGGGGAAGGTGGGTACCGTGGTGGGGTACCTGTGGAGGGGTAAGCACGTTGTGAGGGCTTACCGCAGGGAGATCAATTATCCGAACACGGAGATGCAACAGGCTGAGAGGGAGTGGTTTGTGGGGATGGTGCGGTTCGCGGCGACGGCGCGGCAGGCACTGCTGCTGGGGCTGCGGGAGCGGGCGGCGAGGGAGCAGATGACGGAGGGGAATGTGTTTGTGAGGATGAACAAGGGTTGCTTCGGTAGGGACGCGGCGCGCCGCGTCCGCAGTGCGGCAGCCATGGATATGTCGCGGGCGGCGGCGGACATGGCGTCTTGTGGGTCGACTGCGGACGCGGCACGCCGCGTCCGTACAGGGGTTGATTATGAACGCATTCGCATTGCGGAGGGGAGTGCGGCGCCGGTGAGGTTCACCACGGCGAGCGTGGATGAGAATAATGTGCTGCACGTTGATTTCGAGAGGAATAGCGGGATGACGCGGGCGAAGGCGTCGGACAAAGTATATGTGTACGTGTACAATGCGGATACGCGGGAGGGGCTCCTCTCCCACCCTGCCGAGCGGCGGCGGGGACGCCTTGAGATGATGTTGCCGGAGGGGTGGAATGAATTGAATATCAAAGTGTGGGGCTTTGTGGTGGACAGCGAGGGACGGGCGAGCGGGTCGCAGTATGTGGCGGTGAATGTTTTGGAGGATGGCGATGCGGCCGATGTGGCCAATAGGGTCGAAAGCCCCGATGGGGCATTCGAAGAGGCAGATAGGTTTGGGCAGACTATTAAACGGGACCCCCTGACGGGGTATGATGTGGGTGGCGATTAGAAAAAATATATATATCGGTGTTACTTTTCGCCTTTTTGATGGGTATTATAAAATGATATGTCGTTCAATTGCATAAAATATTTTTTGCCGCTGTTGGCCTTCTTGTTGCCTGAATATATTTCTGCCCAAGACATTCGGAAAGGAGTCTCTGTAGAAGTGCTCTTTGGTGGCGGCTGGCTGCAATCTACCGCCACGAAACCCTCTGAATTCAGCAGCAACCCGTTCGGCATGGCAGGACTAACTGTCGGGAGGGACTTGACCAAGAAGCATGGCGTGCAGACGCTTTCGCTGGGCATTATCCTTGATGGATACGGAGAACAGGCGAGACGCAACAAGGGCTACATTTATAAACGCCACATTTCCGTCCCGCTGCGCATGGGATACATGCTTGACTGCGGCAAAAACTGGTATGTCGGCTTTGCCGCCGGCGTCGCCCTCACCGGCCGTGTAGGATACACTCTGAAGGAAAATCGGGGAACCTCTCCGGTTGCCAAATCGCAGGACCCAAGTTTCGACGAAGAGCTCAGCGAAGGATGCGCCACCTTGAACTTTCTGGCCGACATAGGCGCTGGCTACCGCATCAGCGAAGCGCTCATTCTCAAAGCCGGCATCCACGCCGATTTCCGACTGTGTGGTACTGCCGACGGAATCTATATAGACACTCGTCACAATAACATCGGCATTACACTCGGGATCAAATACCATTGGAATGCAACTCGCTGCCGGGCGCCGAAAGCTCCCACGGAGCAATCGATGAGATAGATACGTTTGGAAAGACTTTTAAACGGGAACCCCTGACGGGGTATTGCCGAGACGATGGCGGTGGCGGCGAGCCGGTCTATTGAATGAAAACCCCTGATGGGGTGCGGTGCGGATGCCCCACTAGGGGCTTCCGAAAAAAAACGACAGATTTATGGCATTGAAAAACAACATTATATAAATTATTTTGCAAAAAAAATAAAGAATTTTCTTTGCCATTCAAATTTTATTTGTATTTTTGCGGTCGGAAATCACTTAAGACAATTCCCCTTGAACGGCAGGACCAGAAGGCTTCCGCCTGCCGCCAGAGGTTGGTTGAACAACCGCCGAAGCCTGAAACGACCGTACGCTATGATGAGCAACTAGCCATGCCCACCTATAACAAATTTCCATATTATGTCATGCTGCTTTTGACGGGAGCCATGCTCTTCGCGGGTTGCACCACTATTGTCAAAGCCGCATTTGGTATTCGTGAAATCGAATCCTTTGAAGCAGCAGACGTTGAATCACTATTCGAGGAGTGCAGTCAATATGGTTCATGTAAAACTATTGTGGCATCTACGCCCCAAGTCGACAGCATGATTCGATTGGATTATGACACCGTCATGATGCAGCACAGGGCTCAGCCGGTTCAAATACTCTACTTCGACGGAGACTCCCTTGTGTTTCACCACCTTAGCTGCTTTGCTCAAAGTGGAGCACTGTCGTTTGACTGGAACCATCATGGCTATTTTGACCATTTCCCACCATCGCCATCTCCACTGTATGATGGCAATCGGAGCATGACTCTGTCAGGACTTGCGAAGATATTCCCCGAGTTGAACGGGCAACCGCGGTATACCGTGGTGATTTTCATGTGCAATGTCATGCGTAGGGTATCAAAAGGAGCCGTTTCCACAGTGGCGTCCAACGTTACCCACCGTAATGATTGCAATGTGGTACTCATCAATACAGACCATTGGTGGGCAGACAATATGCAAAACCGGCGCATGCGCAGCGGACAATAAAACGGGGGAACCCGCGTTAGTGGGGCTATGAAACATAGCATACCACCACTGAAGGCGGGCGACCTGGTGGCGCTGGCGGCGCCGGCGCGGCGGGTGAGCCCGGAGGAGATGGCGCCCGCGGTGGCGCGGCTGGAGGCGTGGGGGCTGCGGGTGCGCGTGCCCGAGGGGCTCTACGAGGCTGAAGGGCAGCTGGCCGGCAGCGACGAGCACCGCACCGCGCTGCTGCAACGGCAGCTGGACGACCCCGAGGTGCGCGCCATCTTCTGCTGCCGCGGCGGCTACGGCACGGTGCGCATCGTGGACAGGCTCGACTTCTCGCGCTTCGCGCTGAACCCCAAGTGGATAGTGGGCTACAGCGACGTCACGGTGCTCCACAGCCACGTGCACGCCACGCTGGGGCTGCCGACGCTGCACGCCACGATGCCCATCAACTTCCCCGCCGAAGGAGAAAACGTTGACCTTCAGACGCTTCGCGCCGCCCTCTTCGGCGAGCGGATGCCCGTGCTCGAATGGGACGCCACGGCGATGGACCGCCCGGGCGTGGCCGAGGGCGAGCTGGTGGGCGGCAACCTGAGCATCCTCTACAGCCTCCTGGGCTCGCGCTCCCAAATAGATACGCGCGGTAAGATACTCCTCATCGAAGACCTCGACGAATACCTCTACCACATCGACCGCATGATGCAGGCGCTGCGCCGGGCGGGCATGCTGGAGGGGCTCAACGGACTGATTGTTGGCCACTTGAGCGACATGCACGACAATGCGGTGCCATTCGGCCGGAGGGCGGAGCAAATCGTGCTCGAGGCGGTGGAAGGGTGCGATTTCCCGGTGGCCTTCGGCGCACCCGTAGGACACTGTGTGGGAGCCAATTGCGCCGTGCGGCTGGGGGAAAAACACCGCCTGGAATGCTCCAATTCAAAAAAAAGTCGTATCTTTGCACCCTGAAATGCTACTGATCCATGTGCCAAAACTGACCAATCGGCTAGGCTACACGCTCAACGTGGTGTTCCACCACCTGCTGCATGCCGATTTCAGCATCACGACCGATGAGGACACCTTCCTCAACCATCCTGATGCCAAGCTTTGCTATGGGTCGAAACGGCTGGGCGACAGCCTGTTCATCAAGAGCCAGGGGCTGCTGTTCGAGACCTCGATCGAGGAGCAGGAGGAGCACGCCGAATGCCGCGACGGGCAGTGGATACTCTTCCCCGTCTACGGGCGCGACCTGGACATGGACTTCGACCCGCTGGCGGCCACATTCTACATGGTCACCCGATACGAAGAATACTTGCCGCACCGCGAAGACGAGCACGGACGCTTCTGCGCCGAAGAGAGCGTGGCCTACCGCGAGGGCTTCCTGCAGGAGCCCGTGGTGGACCAGTGGGCGCGGATGATAAAACGCTTGATCACTGACCGTTACCCCGGATTTTCGATACCCGACGCGACCTACCGGTTTGTGCAGACGGTCGACATCGACGCAGCCTGGAGCTACCTGCACAAAGGGGTGTTCCGCACGGTGATTGGGCTTGGGCGCGACCTGCTCAAACGGCGCGACTGGGAGGAGGTCAAGCGGCGCATCCGCGTGCTGCGCGGCAAGGAGGCCGACCCCTTCGACACCTTCGACTATATCATTGATACCCAACCACAAAAGGCACCCGGAAGCCACCTGTTGTTTTTTGTGCTCCTGGCCGACTACGACGACTACGACAAGCCAGCCTCCTACCTCAACCCCCACATGCGCGAGCTGGTGCAGCACCTCGACGACTACGCCAAGATGGGCATCCACCCAGGCTACCACTCGCTGGAGCACCCGATGGGGGCCGACGCCGAAATCAAGCGCATGGAGGCCATCATCCACCGCACCATCGTGCGCGCTCGGTTCCATTTCCTCCGCCTCCGCCTTCCGCGCTCCTACCGCATCCTGGGACATGCAGGCATAAAGCACGACTACACAATGGGCTACGCCGACACGGCCGGCTTCCGCGCAGGCATCAGCGTGCAGTACCCCTTCTACGACCTCGAGCGCGACCACGAGACCGAGCTGCTCATCCACCCCTTCTGCGTGATGGACACCACGCTGAAAAAATACATGGCGCTGACGCCCGAAGAGGGCCTGGCGAAATACAAAGAGCTGATAGACAGTGTGCGGGCAGTGGGCGGCACCTACTGCTGCATCATCCACAACCAGAACCTGACCGACCTCTACGGGTGGAAAGGCTGGCGCGAGGTCTATGAGCAGATGCTGGAATATGCAAAACCCTGACAACATGATAAATTACAAAGAGAAACTGGGACCGATACGCGCCTTTGTGTTCGACTTCGACGGCGTGATGACCGACGGCAGCGTGTGGACCTATAGCGACGGCGAGACCGTGCGCTGCGGCAACATCAAAGATGGATTTGCCATACAATACGCTGTGAAAAAAGGCTACACGGTGGCCGTCATCTCGGGCGCCACCTCGAAAAGCATCGACAACCGCATGGCCTCGCTCGGAGTGGAGCAATGCTACACCGGCTGCGGAGACAAAATCAAGACATTCAACGACTTCCTCGAGAAAAACAACCTCCGCGAAGAGGAAGTGCTCTGCATGGGCGACGACCTGCCCGACTACCCCCTGCTGAAGCGTGCCGGCGTGAGCACCTGCCCGGCCGACGCAGCGGTGGAAATCAGGGAGATGTGCGACTATATCTCCATCCACCCCGGCGGACGCGGGTGTGTGCGCGATGTGATTGAACAGGTGTTGCGCCTCCACGGCAAATGGTTTCACGAAGACGCTGTGATATGGTAGCCAAAGCGCTGACGTTCATCTTATTGCTTGTGCCCATGGCTTTGTGGGCACAGAAATACTCGGTCGAGGACACCGTCACAGAATACCCCCACAAAGGCACCTACTACCACAACAAATTCGAGGGTCGCAAGACGGCCAACGGCGAAATATTCGACCAGAACCTCTTCACGGCAGCCCATAGGACAATCAAGATGGGCACCTACGTCATGGTAACCAACCAAAACACAGGTTTGCAGGTGATTGTGCGTGTCAACGACCGCTGTCCGAAGCGGGGGGTGTTCGACATGAGCCACCGCGCGGCCAACAGCATCGGCATCAAAGGGTGCCAACCGGTGAAGATACGCATCCTGCCTGAAACAGAGGAATATATCGCCCGCTGGGAGGCACAGGACGCGCAATTCGACTCGGTCTACTCAAAATTTGGCGGTCCCAAGCCAGAACCCAAGCCCCAAACCAAGTCCAAGCCCAAAAAGAAAAAGGACAAAACCGGTCCCACAATCCCCATCATCGTCGACTCGCCACAGACAAGCGCTTCCGCCCCTCGTTACAACCTGACACTCTGCACGGCAGACAGCCATGGCAACGCCTATGAACGGATACAAAAACTCCCGCAGTATTACCGCGATGTGGCCATTGTGGACAGCACAGACCCCACCGAACTCCACATCACCCTCGAAGTCAAGCTCACAAAAAAAAGTGCAGCCGAATTACAGCGCGCCCTGAAAAAGGACTTTCCAGAATGCAAAATAGCACCTGTCGAGTAACTTTTTTTAAAAAATTGTGTTTTTTTTGCGCTCGTTTAAATAATTATTATTATCTTTGCACAATGAATTTCACACCTCACCAAGGGTGGCGAGATTGGACTAAAAGATATGTAACACGATAAAACACAGGCCATTGTGGCAACACTAAATAAACAGAGAACGGGATTCTTGGCTCACAAAATAGTGTCATTTTTGTTGGCAATGATGCTATTTTCTGCCGTCGCCACTGCCCAAAACGAGGGTCAGTACTCCCATTTTATGTTCAACCGCCTGAGCTATAACCCCGCCTATGCCGGTAGCTCGGGTGCCATCTCTTTCACCCTGCTCTACAACAACCAATGGATGGGGCTCGAACTACAAGCACCCGTGCAAGGGTTGGAAGCTGGTACCACACCCACCAACTACCTCTTCTCGTTCGACATGCCTGTCTCGTTCCTGCACGGCGGCATCGGCGCCACTCTAAACTCGGAATCCATTGGCTACCACAGCAATACCACCATCAACATCGACTACGCTTTCCGCATCTACTGGGGGCCTGGCAACTTGGCCGCCGCCGTGGAAGCCAACCTCTACAATTTCTCGTTCAACACTGCCAACCTGCGTGGTGCCGGGGATTTGACCGGCGATCCCGGCAATCCGAGCTCCTCATCGGGCGACCCTGCCCTCAGTGGCCGCGAGGTGTCGGAATTCATGGTTGATGTGTCCACTGGCCTCTACTACCAGGTGCCCGGCGTGTGGTACGCCAGCCTCTCGGTGAAGAACCTGCTGGCTTCGCACAGCGACGCCCTCGGCTATCAGAACGCACGCACGCTCTACCTCATGGGCGGCTATGAGTACGCATTCCCGTTCAACCCTTCGTTCAAATTGAAACCCTCGTTGCTGGCCAAGGCGGCCGATTTTTCTATTTATCAGGCGGAAGCGGCTCTCATCCTCGACTATGAGAATGCTTTCTGGGGCGGCTTGGGCTACCGCATCAACGACGCCTTCACCTTCTTGGCCGGCGTCAACTGGAAATGGCTGCGCGTCGGTGTGGCCTACGACCTCACCACCTCCAAGCTGGGCTTCGCCAAGACTGGCCGCAGTTTCGGTTCGCTCGAACTGTTCGTCAACGGAAGCTTCCGCATCAGCACCTCCAAGCGCAACCCGACGGTGTCGCGCAACACTCGCTACCAGTTATAAATATTATAGATATTCAATATATAGTGAAACTTTTTTGAGAAAAATTCGTTTAGTATAAAATAAAACATTGACAATATGAAGAAGTTGTTTTTCATCCTCGCCGCATCGGCAGCCCTGCTTTGGAGCTGCAAGTCTGCCAATCAAGGAGAAGTAACGGGTGTTGCCAACCGCCCCTACTTTGAGGACATCGACCTCAAGGGCATGGTTTTCATCAATCAGGGCAACTACACCATGGGTGCCGGAGTGCAGAACCTCACCTATGGCACCCCCCCTCAGCCGCGCAAGATGCAGATCAGCTCGTTCTTCATGGACGAGACCGAGATCACTAACAACGAGTATCGCCAATTCGTCTATGCCGTGCAGGATTCCATCGCACGGCGCATCCTGGGCGAGGCCGGCGCCGAAGGCTTCCTCATTGAAGAGGACCAGTATGGCGAACCCCTCGACCCGCCCATCCTCAACTATAAGACCAAGATTGACTACTCCGACCCTGAGATCCGGCAGTACCTCATCGACGGTGGCTTCTATATTGTCGACATCTACCACCGCCGCGCCGTCGATGTGTCGAAGCTGAACTACGAGTACTATTTCATCGACTATGCTAAAGCTTCCGAGAAGGAGAACGGTGTGCAGGCCAAGAGCGAGCACCGCGGCACATCCTTCGCCGTGCGCCCCAAAGGCCTCAACAACCGCAACTCGCAGATCCAGCGTGAATACGTCAACATCTACCCCGACACCCTCTGCTGGGTTCACGATTATGCCTACAGTATGAACGAGGACTTCACCCGCAGCTACTTCTCCTCGCCCGCCTACGACAACTACCCCGTCGTCGGTGTCAGCTGGCGCCAGGCCCGTGCCTTCTGCGTGTGGCGCTCGAACATGCTCAACCAGTACCTCGAGAACATCAACTACTCCACCCTCAACGACTTCCGTCTGCCCACCGAGAGCGAATGGGAATACGCTGCCCGTGGCGGCATCCAGGCCCAGAGCTATCCCTGGGGCGGCCCCTATGTGCGCAATCCCAATGGTTGCTTCCTCGCCAACTACGAGCCCCTCAAGGGCGCCTACGACGACGACGGCGGCGTGCGCACCCTCATGGTTGGCCACTATGCCCCCAACGACTACGGCCTCTACGACATGTCGGGCAATGTGAGCGAATGGTGCCTCGACGCTTACAACGAGGTTACCTATATCGTGGCCAATGCCATTACCCCTTACTACCACTATGACGCCAAGGACGACGACCCCCTCTCGATGAAGAAGAAAGTCATCCGCGGCGGCAGCTGGAAGGACCAGAAGTACTTCATCCAGGTGCAGACCCGCGACTACGAATTCATGGACACCGCCAAGTGCTACATCGGTTTCCGTTGCGTGCAGCCCTACCTCGGCCGTGTCAAGGGCGACAACCTCCGCACCGCCTCCAACGTGGCCCGCTAATCGCGCGCACATAATATTATAGAATAACACATATTACAAAAACAAGCAAACACAAAACATTCGAATTATGAGCTTCATCAACAATCTCGTCCGCAGTAAAGGCTACAAGACCTTCATGGCCTACCTCTATGGCTGGGGTGCAGCCGTCGTTATCATTGGCGCCCTGTTCAAAATCATGCACTGGCCTGGCGCCAACATGATGCTGATTATTGGTATGGGTGTGGAAGGTGTCATCTTCTTCCTCTCCGCCTTCGAGCCGCCCCACAAAGAGTGGGACTGGAGCCTTGTCTATCCCGAACTGGCCGGTATGATCGACGAAAGTGGCCTGGAAGGTGACGTGGAATACGACGAGGACGGCAATCCCATCGCCAAAGCCGCCAACCTCCCCGTCAGCCAGGACCCCCTCACCGCCAAGCTCGACAAGATGCTCGAGGAGGCCAATATCACCCCCGAACTTATCGACCGCCTCGGCCAGGGCATGAAGAACCTCGCCGACAGCGCCAACGCCATGAACAACATGGCCAGCGTCACTGCCGCCACCGACAAGTTCGTCTCCAACCTCGACGGCGTGGCCGGTCAGGCCGGCCGCCTGCTCGAGAGCATGCAGGGCGCCCCCGAAGCCGTCTCCACCCTCTCCTCCATCTATCAGGAAACCTCCCAGGCCCTCAACGGCGAAGTCTCCTACGTCGAAGAGATGAAGAAGATGTCCGCCAGCCTCAGCAGCATCAACGCCATGTACGAGATGCAAATCAACAACGCCTCCACGCAGATGAACCTCAACAAGGAGTTCGAGGAGAAGATGGGCACCATGATGGCCAACTTCGCCAACTCCGCCGAAGGCATCACCAAATACAAAGAACAAGTCGACGCCCTTACCCGCAAAGTTGCCGAACTCAACAACGTCTACGGCAACATGCTGGCTGCCATGCAGACCAGACTCTAATCCACGGAGTTACGAACTAAATTGGGTATCATAACGTAATAACACATTCTAGACTATGGGCGCAACAAACTGTCCGGAAACCCCGCGACAAAAGATGATCACCATGATGTACCTCGTGTACACCGCCATGCTGGCACTCAACGTCTCGGCCGAAGTTGTTCAGGGCTTCAAGAGCGTTGCCTCTGCCATGCATGAATCCAACAAGAATATCACCGCCAAACTCGACGACACCTACGACAACTTCGACGCTGCCATGCGCAACAGTCCCGACAAGGTGCGCGAGATGTACACCCGAGCGCAGGAGATTAAACGCCTCTCCGGCGAAATCACCTCTTTCATCGACAGCATGCAGTTCACCTTCATCGGCACCAAAGTGGCCAGCAATGTCAAGTATAAAGACCCCGGCACCGGCCGCGAGTGGGAACTCGTGCTGCGCGACGAAGCAGGCAACTCTATCAACGAAAACGTCAAGGCCGCGCTCGACAGCGCCGGCTACGCCTGGTTCACCGACAAGCAGCTCGAGGACAACCACGCCCCCGCCCAGTTCTTCATCGGCGGCGACGTGAACAACCCCGACCCCAACCTCGGTGCCATGCAGATCAAAAACAAAATCATCGAATTCAAGCAGAAAGTCAACGAGGCCCTCGGCGAGGACTCCACCCACGTCAAGATGGCCCTCAACGTCGACGACGGCTACAACAAGGAGGGCAAACCCGTCTCCTGGGAAGTGCTCAACTTCAACGAGGTCATCACCGGCGCCGCGCTGGTCACCCTCACCCGCCTCAAAGCCGAGACGATGAACGCCGAATTCGACGCCGTCAATATGCTCTACAAGAAAGTGAGCAAGGGCGACATGTCGTTCGACCAGATTGCCATGATCTCCCGCCCCACCAAGGGCACCTACATCCTGCAGGGCGGCACCTATGAGACCAAAATCAACGTCGGCGCCTACGATTCGCGCCAGAAGTTCACCGCCACCGTCAACGGCCAGCAGCTCACCAGCGGCGACAGCGGCTCGGTGGTCTACCGCACCACCTGCAACAACCTCGGCCCCCAGCGCGTCACCGGCACGGCCTACGTCACCTCGCCCGACGGCGGCACCAAGGAATATCCCATCAACGATGTCTACTACGTGGCCAAGCCCGCCGGTGTGGTCCGTCTCGATGGCCTCCAGGTGGTCTACGCCGGTCTGGACAACCCCATCACCATCTCCGCCGCCGGTATCGATACCCGCAACCTCACCGCCTCCATCGAGGGCGGCCAGGCCACCCTCACCCGCGGCGAAGGCGAAGGCAGCTACATCCTCAAACCCGCCCCCGGCTCCAAGACCCTCAACATCCAGGTCAACGCCACCATTGACAAGCGCACCACCACCGTCGGCACGCAGAAAGTGATCGTCAAAAACATCCCCGCGCCCATCATCAGCGTGGCCGGCGTGCAGAACGGTGGCCGCATCGCCAAAAAAGACATCTCCACCAGCACCGCCGTCATCCCGGCCAAGAACCCCGACTTCCTGCTGAAGATTGACAACCGCCTGATCCGCATCATCAAGTTCACCATGGCCGTCGGCGCCCGCGAAGCCGTCTCCAACACACCTCGCTTCACCGAGGAGCAGGTCTCCATTGTCCGCAAGGCCGTCAAGGGTGACAAACTCGTTATCCTGGCCGAGGTGATGATGCCCGACGGCAAACCCAACACCGTTACCTACACCGCAACAATCAAATAACAACGCCATATGAAAAGAGTCCTGATTTATGTGCTTGCACTCGTTGCCTACTGCACCGCAGCCAACGCCCAAAGCATCATTGACGCCGACGACCAACGCAACCCCAACGACTTCTACGTCAAGGTCAGCTCCGCCGGCAAAAAGGCCATGCCCTACCCCGCTGTCCGCCGAAGCGATGTGGTATGGGAGAAAGTTGTATGGAGAGACATCGACTTCAACGAGAAGTTCAACCAGTTCTTCTACTTCCCCACCAATGCCGAGCAGAGCACACAGGGCCGCGTTAGCCTGGTCAACCTCATCGTCAGCGCCGTCCGCAACGGCGAAATCCCCGTCTACGACGACGACGACATGGTTAAAGAACTCGACGTGGTCGACGCCATCAAACGCCTCACCGGCGAGCCCAAACCCAGCGAGGAAATCGTGACCGACCCCGACGGCAACCCCATGTACGACGACGAAACCGGCGAGATGCTCACCCGCACCATCACCAAACCCGGCAATTTCGACAGCACCTCCGCCAAGAAAATCCGCATCAAGGAGAAATGGTACATCGACAAGCAGGACAGCCGTCAGAAAGTGCGCATCCTCGCCCTGGCCTTCGAGTTCGAAAAAGAACTCCTCAGCGGCGAAGGCACCACCAAAGACTGGTCCTTCTGGATCCCCATGGACGACATGCGCGTGCGCAACGTCCTCGTCAACGCCAACGCCTACGACGAGAACAACGACGTCCGCGGCCGCTCCTACGACGACATCTTCATCCAGCGCTACTTCGACAGCTACATCGTCCGCGAGTCCAACACCCAGAACCGCGCCCTCGAAGCCTACCTCACCGGCGAGGACGCCATCCTCCAGTCGCAAGCCATCGAAGACGAAATTTTCGACATCGAGTCCGATATGTGGGAATACTAATCAACACCAAAATTGAGAGTTAAGAGTTAAGAGTTATTGGCTCTTAACTCTTTTTTCGTCATGAAACGCCTCCCACTCATACTCCTCCTCTGCCTCGTCTCTGCTGTCGCCGCAGCCCAGACCGTGTGCCCGCCCGACGACTTCACCACCGGCCAGCCCGTCGGCGACCGGCGCCCCATGCCCTTCCCCTTCCTTCGCTACGACGACATCGTCTGGACCACCGACCACTGGCGCACCATCGAACTCGCCGAACGCTTCAACCACTTCATGTACTACCCCGACGACCCCTACATCAACTTCGGCAAAAAAAGCCTCGCCTACATCCTCTGGGACGCCATGGCCGCCGGCGAAATACCCATCTACGAAGACGACGACCTCCTCGTCCCCCTCGACAACGAAGCCTTCGTCCGTCGCTACACCAAACCCGACACCATCCTCCTCGAACTCGGCTACGACGACGAAAACGACACCGAACTCTACGAAACCGTCATCCGCCCCAAAAACTTCGACGGCTCCGAAGTCCGACAGTACAACCTCCGCATGACATGGTTCATCGGCAAACAGGACACCCGCCAGGACTTCCGCACCATCGCCCTCGCACCCATCAAAGAAACCTACCGCGAACTCCCCAACGGCGAAGCCATCTACCTCGGCCGCCTACCCATCTTCTGGGTCCCCATGCAGCACCCCGCCGTCCGCGCACTCCTGGCACGCCACACAGCCTACATCGACGAAGGCACCATCGCCCGACAACCCTCCTGGGACTGGGTCTTCCTCAACCAGTACTACCACGCCTTCACCTCCCGCGAGTCCAACCCCTATGGCCGCACCCTCGACTCCTACCTCACCGGCGACAACGCCCTCCTCGAAGCAGCCATCATCGAAGAGGAAGTCTTCGAAATCGAAAACGGCATGTGGGAACACTAACCCCCACCCTCCCTTCCCACCATTCCCCCACCCTCCCGCCATTGTCCTACCAAGATGGACATTTTTCTTCATTGCGCAAGATATTTTTTTTGCCCAATAAAAAAAATGTGTATATTTGCAGAAGAAAATTATAACCAACCTAACATTCAACATTATGAAAACCAAACTATTAATTATTTTCTTG
>Ga0256406_1002433_pt1 | contig 26307 bp, 15 predicted proteins | sample RumenRJG_03DNA_FD_185986 | JGI IMG/M metagenome (GOLD analysis project Ga0256406, IMG submission 185986) | Bovine rumen microbial communities from Lethbridge, Alberta, Canada - RJG_03 | ecosystem: Host-associated > Mammals > Digestive system > Stomach > Rumen | place: Canada: Alberta | collected...
GATACCCAAGCTATTATCACGGATAAATCCGAAAAAAATCCGCAATTTTCGGTTCTTTTCGCATGCAAAAATCTAACTTGTAAAAATAACTGATGTAAAAATGGTTGTTTAGGCAAAGCAAAAATGGCGAATTTATGGCAAGTTCACAATAATATTGCATCCCTAAAAGACATATTTTGCTCGTTTTTCTCTTAACTTAATAGCATTGCCTCGAAAGGGGAGTTCCCGCGAAGCGGGTGAGGGGACGAACCAGTCGGAAAGCTTCCAGGCAGGAACAACAAAAAGCGAAAGGAATGACAATGATTAAAGGGTCATATTTCCCCCCTCAGCCGCCTCCGGCGCCAGCTCCCCCAGGGGGAGCCTGACCATCGGGCGGCCTTTGGCCGCCGGATTCCATTTCCGCCCTATCAGTCTGCTTCGCAGCCAGCTTCCCCGAAGGGGAAGCCTTTCCGCGAAACTTTTGAGGCAACTCCGATGAAAAAGGTACGGCACAGATTCCGATTCCTTCAAGGCACATGTGAGACTGACTGACGAAACGATCCCATGCCGATTGTCTCTACTCCAAAGCGAAAAGGCGCCCCTCGAGATGGGAGCTCCGGTGCAGCCGGTGAGGGGGAACTGCACTTCCTGTTCAAAGTGCATATAAAACGAATCAAAAACGGACTGCCCTTCACATTATTACGTTACGCATGAAAATTTTTGTGTCATTTGTCATCCTTTCCATAGATCACCCCCTTCACCCGCTTCGCGGGAGCTTCCCCCGTTGGGAGACGCAAAACACCTCTGGCAGTTCCGTCTCCGAAAAAACATCCTGCACTTCACGTTCAAGACTCATACGAAGAAAATGAAAAGACTGACAATCGGTCACCACCTTTCCTGGGATGGAAAGGTGGCTGCGGAGCAGCCGGATAGGTTGTACCAGCGTCTAAATCGAAATGTGAGAGCCAAAGGCCGCCGGCAGAGCCGGCTATATAAATTGGTTTCCGCAGGAAACCATATCCTTCCCGAGATCCCCGACAACCCCGACAGTCCCGATATCCCCGAAACAAAAGTATCTACACCTGAAGAAATCCAATATAAAAGGGCGCCTATATAATTCCAAAGGCGCCCACCTTCCCGAAATCCGAAATCCGTCTTTGCCTCACAGCACCGCATCCAGCAGTCCCCTTACACCTCCAATGCGATACGCTTCTTTGTACGGCCCTATTTCCTCCCTCATCATGGCATCCAGTGCCTGCATGCCCATGAATTCTACCGGCGCTTTATCGTCGGTGAAGATATGGTCTCCCTGTGCATGGGGAGCGGCCGCCAGGCGGACTTCGCCCATGAGGGTGCGGAGGTCATGGTCTTTGAGGGAAAGGCGGTTCTTTTCGAAGGAATCGGCCAGAGAGGAATCATTCCAGGCGTAGACTTCCCTGTTCGTCTGGTTCGGCACGTCTGCCGTATAGACGTGGGAAAAGGCGGTGCCCATGGAATTTAAGAGGTATTCGTTGATCTCTCCCTCTCCGTTCGTCTTGAGGTTCATATTCACCACCATCACGCCCGAGGGATTCAGATGGTCCCTGACGAGGCCGAAAAATTCCCGGCTGCTCATCTGGAAGGGAATGGTTATATCCTGGTACGCATCCACAAGGATTACGTCGTATTTCTCACCAGTCCCTGCGAGGAAAGCCCGCCCGTCGTAGGTGGTCACGGGAATATCGGAAGGAAGGTCGAAATATTTGTGGGAAAGCCCGGTGATGGCTTCGTCTATTTCCACCCCTTCGATCGCTGCATTGGGGAAATATTTCCTGCACTGGGAGGCAAAAGTACCGGTCCCCATGCCGAGGATGAGGATTTTCGGATTTTCCTTTTCAGAAATACCGGCCAGCACGGGACCTGCCAGGGCATAATCATAGTACATGCCCGTCAGTTCCTCCCCTTTCATGCGGATGGACTGGACGCCGAAGAGGACGTTCGTGGAAAGGATGGTACTCCTGGGCGTATCCCGCACCTGGAGGTAATTGTACATGGACTCTCCCTCATAAGTGAGTCCCTCCTGCCAGAAAGCGAAGTGGCTGGAAGAACCAAAGACGGAAGCTATGAGGAAAACCAGGACTCCCAGTGCCAGAGGTCCCTTATTTCCACCGCTGGAAATAAAGTAAATGAGGCCGATCACCAGAAGGACACCTGAGAAAATGATGAAAGTCACTGCCGTCCCGACTGCTGGAATGGTCACGAAAGTCGGAAGGAAAGTCCCGATAATGGACCCGATGGTATTGCAGGCACCCAGCATTCCTACGATGGAACCCGTGGAATCGAGGGAATTCACCGCATATTTCACAAGAGAGGGAGTGACGGTGCCCAGAAGGAAGAGAGGAAATACGAAAAGCACGAGGCACGTGAGGAAAGACGCCCAGATGAGGAGATGAATATCGATGGCTACGATGAGCATTCCTGCGATGGCCATGATGATATACTTTCCCACCAGCGGAATGAGGGCAATCCAGACCGCTGCGATGATGAGCCGCCGGTACAGTTTTGCCGGGTCCGGGTCTTTGTCAGCCAGTTTTCCACCCCACACATTTCCCAGAGCCATGGCAATCATAATGGTCCCGATGATCATGGTCCACACGATCTGGGACGAAGAAAAATAAGGAGCCATGAGCCGCGAAGCCCCCAGCTCCACAGCCATCACCGCCATACCGGCAAAAAACTCCGTAGCATACAGAAAATATCGATTCCGCAATATCGGCGCCCCGCCTGTTCCCATAGTCATTACCTCCCGTCGCTTTTCTTTTCCTACATTATAACGACGAAATTCGAAGCTGTCTAATGGGGACTGCTTACATAGAAATTACCGATTCCGAGAGAGGGTCCCATTGAAGTTGCCAGCTGCCAGAGTTCGCAGCAGGCCTGACTGTATTTCATGTATGCCGGTGCAGCTTAAAATCAATCATCCCATCGTGATTGTCGTGACTATCGTGGCTGCCCGGCAGGTGGCCGCCAAATTCATAGGGCGGCCCTTTTAAAATTTCCGCACTGCACAGCATAAGCTCAAATGAGGAAATCCATTAGCATGCTGCAGGGCACCTGTCCTGGATGGGAAGGTGTCTGCGGAGCAGACGGATAGGTGATATCGGTGCAAGTCGAAAATATTTCGCATGGAAGCTGCCAGTTCCGAGAGAGGGTCCCATTGAAGTTGCCAGTTGCCAGAGGGAGCTTCAGGAGCCTGACTGTATTTCATGTATGCTGGTGCAGCTTAAAAACAATCATTGCATCGTGATTGTCGTGACTATCGTGGTTGCCGGACAGGTGTCTGCGGAGCAGATGGACAGTTGATAGCGGTACAAGGCGAAAATATGACAAAGCCGGGACGAAAGGCCCCGCCTTCGGCACCCCTCCTGCAAGGAGGATTGACCCTTCAGACTGTCAGAAGCCGCAGGGTTTCCCACTTTCGAAACTTTAAAATTTTTTCACTTTCGAAAGTCATGATTGCCTCACAAACCAATTTTTATAGTGGGTCGCGCACGGGCTATTGCCTGCACTTGTGCTGAAATGGGTTTCAGACAGGCGGTGGCTCTACACTTTCGTCTTGCACCTGTATTCCCGGCCTCACGGGAATGTGTACCTCCACATGAGGGAAAGCGTGTATTCCCGGCCCCGCGCGAAAAGTTTTCAGAAAATTTTCAAAATAAAATCACCCTTCCCATTCAGAAAGGGTGATTTTTTTACAGTCCCAGGTATTTATCGAAGAAGTTTTTGAGTTTATCGATGACCCGTTCTTTCTTTTCTTCTCTCTTTTTTCCGCCGGAGCCGAAGCGGGACATGCGGGGGAGGATTTTGACGATATCCGTGCCCAGGGTATTCAGTTCTCCGTCTGCAAAGGCGTTGTCCACGAATTTCCTGGTTTCTTCGTCTTTGAGGTTTTCGGACCGGATGATGTCTCCCAGTTCTTTTTCTTTTTCTTCTTTCACATAGATATGGAAATCGGAGGTGACGTCCAGGTCTACATCTTTGTTTACGTCCACCCGGGCGATGAATCCTTCGATGAGTTCTTTCTTGCTCCTGAGTTCTACGCTGGAATCGATGGAGCGGCGGATATTGGCAAGGAGTTCTTTATCCCTGCAGTGGCCTTTGTGGTATTTCGCTACCAGACGGATGATATAGTCGATATTGACTTCCACCTGCCGTATCAGTTCCATTTCAAAGACTACATCGTCATTGATATTTTCTTTTTCTTTCTGCCTTGGCTTCCATTTTTCGTGGAGCACGATGTACATGCTCTGGTAGTCCTGCATTTCCCTCTGTTTCAGCGGGTCCACTCCTTCGAACTGGTCGAAGGCGGAGAGGATATTCCGGAGGCGGAGGATCTGGCCCAGAAGCATGATGAAATCTTTCTGCGCTGCTTCGCTCGCGATTTCTTCTCCCGGCGGGTACTTGGCGCGGAGCTCCATGATGAGTTCCTTGTACCCTCTGTGCCATACTCCGTTTTCGTCTTTATATCCTTCGAAATAGGATTTGAAATCTTTGAGCACTACGATGCCCCGGGCGTCTTTATCTCCGAAGAGGGCGATCGCATCGTCTGTTTCTTTCTCCAGATTCCGGAAGCACACGATATTTCCATAAGTCTTCACGGAATTCAGGATCCGGTTCGTCCGGGAGAAGGCCTGGATCAGTCCGTGCATTTTGAGATTTTTGTCTACCCAGAGGGTATTGAGGGTGGTCGCATCGAAACCGGTGAGGAACATATTCACTACGAGGAGGATATCGATCTGCCGGTTCTTCATCCTTTGGGAAATATCTTTATAGTAGTTGTCAAATCCATCGGAGTCGGTGGAGAAATTCGTATGAAATACTTCGTTATAGTCGCTGATGGCCGAATCCAGGAAATCCCGGGACGTCTGGTCCAGTCTCGAAGTGTCCATCTCTTCATCCGGCACCACCTCTCCCGGCTCTGCCTCATTGGGGGCATAGCTGAAAATGGTAGCGATGGTGAGGTCTTTCCGCCTTTCCGGCAGCTGTTTCCTGAATTCCACATAGTATTTCTTCACCATGGGAATGGAGTCGGCGCAGAAGATGGAATTGAAGCCGTTCACCCGCTGGCCTTTGAGGTCGTAGAAATTATTTCTCTTCGTTTTCTGGTTGAAATGGTCCAACACGTAGGAAACGACTTCCCGCACCCGTTCCGGCGCCTGCAGCGCTTTCTGCTGGTCGATGGCTTCCACCTGCTTGTCCTTCATATCCTTCTTTGCATGGATGGTATTGATGTAATCGATGCGGAAAGGCAGGACATTTTTATCCCGGATCGCATCTACGATGATATAGGTGTGGAGACGGTCCCCGAAGACCTGCTCGGTAGTCGCAAACCGGGGATTGCCGTGGAGGAGGGCATTGGCGGAGAAAATAGGCGTCCCTGTGAAGCCGAAGATGTGGTATTTTTTGAAATGCTTCACAATGGCTGCATGCATATCGCCGAACTGGCTTCTGTGACATTCGTCGAAAATCATGACCACATGTTTCTTATAAATCTCATGGTCCGGATTCTTCTTGATGAAAGTATCCAGTTTCTGGATGGTGGTGATGATGATTTTCGCCTGAGGGTCTGAGAGCTGCTTCGTGAGGATTCTTGTATTTCTATTTCCATTGGCCGCTCCCTTCTGGAAACGGTCGTACTCCTTGATCGTCTGGTAGTCCAGGTCTTTCCTGTCCACTACGAAAAGGACTTTATCGATATAGGGAAGCTTCGTGGCCAGCTGGGCAGTCTTGAAGGACGTGAGGGTCTTGCCGGAGCCCGTGGTGTGCCAGATGTAGCCGCCGCCTGCGGTAGTTCCGTATTTCTTGTAATTGTTGGAAACTTCGATGCGGTTCAGGATCGCCTCCGTCGCTGCAATCTGGTAGGGACGCATGATCATGAGAATATTTTCTGCCGTGAAGATGCAGTACCGCGTGAGCAGGGAAAGGAGGGTGGACCTGGCGAAGAAAGTCTTCGTGAAATCCACCAGGTCGAAAATATTGTGATTCTTCACGTCCGCCCAGTGGCTGGTGAATTCGAAGGAATTGCTCGTCTTCCGGCTGTGCTTCCTGCCGTTTTCCGTCTGCTCCTTCACTGCGCTGTCTCTCGTGGTATTGGAGTAATACTTCGTCTCCGTGCCATTGGAAATGACGAAGAGCTGCACATACTCATAGAGCCCCGAAGAAGCCCAGAAAGAATCCCGCTGGTACCGGCGGATCTGGTTGAAAGCCTCCCGGATATTCACGCCCCGACGCTTCAGCTCCACATGGACGAGAGGCAGACCGTTCACCAAGATTGTCACATCGTAGCGGACCTCGTGCTTCCCGCCCTTCTCCTCATACTGATTGATCACCTGGAGGGAATTATTGTGGATATGCTCCTTATCGATGAGGTAAATATTCTTCGTAGACCCGTCATCCCGGTGAAGGAGCTGGATATAATCCTGCTGGATCTTCCTCGTCTTCTCCAGGATTCCTTCATTTTTGGCGGAAATACAGGTCCTGAAGAAATCATCCCACTCCCTGTCGGAAAAAGTAATGCCGTTCAGCTCGGAAAGCTTCTGACGCAGATTGGAAATAAGGTCACTTTCCTTATGAATAGGAAGGTACTCATAGCCCTGCTGCACCAGCTGCTCGATAAAGGACTTCTCCAGCTCCGCCTCCGACTGGTAATGATCGGAATGGTAGCCGCCCTTCTCAGGCACATACTCCGCCAGAACCGTCTGCCGACCTCCCTCCAATACCATATCATATGCCATGGCACACCTCCTCTCATGCTTTCCTCTTGAACATCAATAGTTTGTCCCGGTAATACTCGTACTGCTTCTGACGGGCCTTAATCTCATTTTCAAGATTAGCTTTAATTAGATTAAACGTCTCTCTGTTTCGAATAAGTAGATTAGATATCTTTAATTGTTCTTTTTTTGAGGGAACAGGAATATAAATTTCATTAAATTTTTTCAGATTCAAATTATTTCGTTCACTAATTGTTTTTCCATTGATTTGTTCTTTGCAAACTCCTGAATTAAGGAATTGACACAAATACTCAGCAGTTACGTCACTATTCTCTTTTAATCTAGTTACAATCGTTGTAAACCCAATAGTACCTTCGTATTCAGATGTGATGATAGCAGATGTTCCTACTGCACCTGTATGGACTGTTATAATATCACCTAATTTATGAACTTTCTTTGGAAATTTTTTTACAAATTCAGGATTTAAATACTCACGTTGTTTTAACACGATTTTTCCTGGTTGAATATCTGAGTTGTGAAGTAATAAAACTCCGGAATTTGTCTTCCATTTTGTTGTTGAAGTAGCTAATCCAATGAAAGTATCCGCTAGACTTCCAATAGATTTTGATGGGAAACTTTGTTCATGATTTGAAAGAATTTTTTCTTCTACACAAACATATTGCTTTTCACGAATATTTAATTCATCTGTTAATTTCTTAATTATACAATTTTTAGTTAGAGTGAACATATCCAGTATACGGACGATTTCCTCCTGCACCGGGAGCGGAGGGACGGGGATTTCAATATTCCCTATAATTTTTAAATTTAATCCCCCGCGTCCTCCATCACCGGAAGATAATTTTCTTAGGTTACCATACTGTCCCCTGAGATAATGGAACAGAAATCTCGGATTCAATTCATCTTTTGTAACAATTGAGCACAAGGACTGATTCGTACATAAAGATAAATGTGTAATAGCTACAGTACCCCTGGTTTTACCCTGTCCTGCCAAAGCAATAACTACAGTATTTTCAGGTACCATCTTTGTGCTTGAATTATCGTATCCCAACTGAGTGATTTTGGTATCTGTATCGAATATTTCTACCTTATTTACTTCACCAGAGCTCAGCCACGGAATCGTACCATTTTCCCAATATTCATATTTAGTTTTACTGGGGGTAGCTCCGGCAATACAGTCAGCTACTTCCTTTATTTTTTTATATTCCACCCCATTGGGGCAATAGTCCTCCAGCAGTTCTTCCAGTTTACTCATGACCTTCACCGCCTTCTATGTCCGCGATGATTTTGTCTATTTCTTCCCGGAGGACCTGTTCCCTGGCCACGATTTCCCTGATTTCCTGATTGAGGACTCTGATATCCACTTTTTCTCTCGTGTCTTCCGGTTCCACATAGGTGGAGACGGAAAGGTTGTAGCCTTCCTGCTCGATATCCAGGGCGGAGACGAGGGAAGCGACGTGGTCTATTTCCTTTCTTTCCTTCCACCAGTCATAGATGTGAAGGATATTTTCTTCCGTCAGTTTATTGCTGTTCGTCACTTTGATGCATTCTTTCGATGCGTCAAGGAAGAGGACTTTATTATCGGGTCTGGACTTTTTCATCACCATGATGCAGGTGGCAATGGACGTCCCGTAGAAAAGGTTCGCCGGCAGCTGGATGATGCAGTCGATGAAATTATTGTCGATGAGGTATTTCCTGATTTTCTGTTCCGCTCCGCCTCTGTACATGACTCCCGGGAAGCAGACCACCGCAGCCGTACCGTCGGTGGCCAGCCAGGAAATCATGTGCATGATGAAGGCCATATCGGCCTTCGATTTCGGGGCCAGCACGCCTGCCGGGGAGAAACGGCGGTCGTTGATGAGTACTGCATTGTCGTCTCCTTCCCAGTGGATGGAGTAGGGCGGATTACTGACGATCGCTTCGAAAGGTTCATCGTCCCAGTGCATGGGCTTTGTAAGGGTATCGCCGAGAGCGATATCGAATTTATTGTAGTCGATATCGTGAAGGAACATATTGATGCGGCAGAGGTTGTAGGTAGTGAGGTTGATTTCCTGCCCGAAAAAGCCCTGGCGGATTTTATCCTTTCCCAGAAGCCTGGCCGCTTTGAGGAGGAGGGACCCGGACCCGCAGGCGGGGTCGTAAATCTTATTGATTTCCTTTTTCTCCCCGATGGCTATGCGGGTGAGGAGCTCCGACACCTCCTGGGGCGTGAAGAATTCGCCGCCGGACTTGCCCGCATTGGAAGCGTACATGCCCATGAGGTATTCGTAAGCGTCCCCAAATGCGTCGATCCGGGCATCCTTGTAGTCCCCCAGGTTCATATCTCCCACCGCATCCAGCAGCTTCACCAGTTTCTTATTTCTATCTTCCACCGTATTTCCCAGCTTGTTGCTGTTGACGTCCATATCCGAGAAAAGACCTTTGAGATCGTCTTCGGAATCGGTGCCCGCTGCGGAACTTTCGATGGCTGTGAAAATATTCATCAGCTTTTCATTGAGATCTTTGTCAGACTTATCCGCCGCTTTCCGCACATTTCCAAAAAGCATGGACGGAGGAATGAAGAAACCTTTCTCCTTTACAAGGTCCTCCTTTGCGTCCATTGCCTCCTCGTCCGCCATTTCCGCATAATCGAAGGAAGGATCCTCCTCCCGCTCTCCGTCATTGATGTACTTCGTCAGGTTTTCGGAAATATACCGGTAAAAAAGCATGCCCAGCACATAGGACTTGAAATCCCAGCCGTCCACACTTCCTCTTAATTCCGTGGCAATATTCCAGATCGTGCGATACAGCTCCGCCCTCTCCTGCTCTCTATTTCCTTCCATGTAGAACCCCCGCTTTCAGATTAATGTATTTCCTTTCTATTATTATATCGAAACCGGAGAAGGAAATGTGAGCCAAATGAAAAAGTCTCCTTCCAAACGAAATAGAAAATAAACCGTATGGAACTGCCAGTTCCAGTGACAGGGCTCGCCGTGGTGAGGCTAACTCACGAATACCGCATCTGACTCTATCCGTAGAAATGACAACTGACTCGGAATCTATTACGTAACGCTTGGATTCTTTCCAGTCACTTATCATGCTTTCCATCGTACGCCCCCTCACCCTTTGGGAGCTCCCCGGACGCGGGGAGCACGTCATCAGCGATAACCGGCATCATCCCCGCCTGTGCAAAGCCCCCCATAAAAACTAAAAACTCGTCGGCCCTCAGGCCGACACCTTCACGAACCACGAATCACGAATCACGAAATCTCGATACCGACAATACCGGGGCTCGCCGTGGTGAGGCTAACTCACGAATACCGCATCTGCCTCTATCCGTATAGCTGAAAATTGACTCAATAAAAAAGCCTGCGCACAGTCCCCATAAAAAAATCGTCGGCGCATCAGCGCCGACACCTTCACGAACCACGAATCACGAACCACGAAATCTCGATGCTGACAATACCGGGGCTCGCCGTGGTGAGGCTGACTCACGAATACCGCATCTGACTCTATCCATAAAGCTGAAAATTGACTCAAAAAAAGAAAATCCCCCGACTGGATAGACGGGGGTAATCATGGCCGTATAGATCAATCGGCTGCAGGGACTTTGGCCTGGACACGCAGGGACGGAGCTGCCGTATGACGGAGGTGGCCGGCAAGTTTGTCATGTCGTGAGGTTACTGACGCTTGATTTTTGTCTTTCAATCGGGGGATTTTCTTGATTTTGTTTTCATACCGGTATGAGTGAGGAGGAATCCGGCCCGCTCCGCCCTTCCGCCCGGTTCGATCGAGTGTGCACATCCGAGGTTCTGAAGGGTTTCGCAAGGCTTTCTTCGTTTCTCTGTCTATATAGTACAGAAAAGGAAATTTATTTTATTAGATTTTCGTTAGAATTTCTGAATTCGTACGTACCTTTATCTGGCAGCGTCCAGTCTGTTCATTCATAACTACAAAGGCTGTGGAAAAATAAAAAAGCGTCCGTTCCGAAGGCCTGTGTGGACTGGTAGAATAATTTTACAGACATATGGTATAATCTGTCCGAGGCAGTCGGTAAAAAGGCTTTTCTCTCCCGCAAGGGAGGTGATGCTATGAGCATTTACGAAGCTTTATCCCTGATGATTGCTTTCGGTTCGCTGATAGCATACATCATGAGGAATAAGTAATGTAATTTCAGGCATTGAAAAAAGCCTTCCATAGGCTTAGGAGGGCTCTCTTCAACTTCAGTATGATCAGAGAAAGCCGTTCCACCCCCATGGAATTTACCGACTGTCTCTTTTCTATGGACATTATATCATATTTTTTCAATTGATGACATCATTTTCATCCCGGACTCTACCCATTAAATTCCAGACTTTGATATGTGCGCTGGCACTTCCATGGGGAAAGTATCTCCAGAAGAGAGCGCTGCGCTTCCTCCGCTCCCCGCGCGGGGCCGGGAATACACGTGCTCTTTCGTGCGGAGGTACAGTTTCCCGTGAGGCCGGGAATACAGGGACGAGCCGAAAGTGTAGAGTCACCGCCTGTACAAAAAAATCCTCAACGAATACTGGCAACTGGGAACTTCCATGGGACCCTCTCTCGGAATTGGTAACTTTTATGCGAGATATTATCGACTTGCACCGCTATCACCTATCCGTCTGCTCCGCAGACACCTTCCCATCCAGGACAGGTGCCCTGCAGCATGTTTTCTGTATGAGTCAGTTACACTTTGTACCTGTAGTGCAGTATATAAAAATTGCGCGGCCCTCTGCTGCTGCGCCACCTCGGGAGCCTGACTGTTACGCCTTGAACGGGCTTTTCACACCCGCCTGTGCAGAGTCCCCATAAAAAATTCGTCGCCCCATCAGGGGCGACACCTTCCCGCAATCCCCAATCCGCAATCCGCCTTCCGAATACCGCATCTGACTCTATCCGTATAGCTGAAAATTGACTCAAAAAATTATTTCCCACTCCAGGGGACGAGTTTCTTTTCCAGAAATTGCAGGAATAAATTGAAGACGAGCCCCAGGAGGGAGAGGACGATGACTCCTGCCATGAGGCGTTCTGTGATCATGAGGTCCCCATAGTGGAGGATGAGAGCTCCTATGCCCTGTTCGGCGGCAATCATTTCTGCTGCCACGAGGAGGAGGAGGGCGGTGCCTGCTGCAATCCTTAGGCCTGCGAAGATCATGGGAAGAGCATAGGGCAGGACTACGTGTTTCATGGTGTAGCCCCAGCCTGCGTGGAAGGAGACAGCCACTTTGATGAGGAGCGGGTCCACGTGTTTCACTCCGGAGTAGGTATTCATAGCTACCGGGAAAAATACGCCCAGGGCGATGATGGTGACTTTTGAAACTTCACCGATTCCCAGCCACAGGATGAAAAGAGGGAGAAGGGCGATTTTCGGTATCGGGTAGAGGGCATTGACGATGGGATTGGCCATTCTGTCAATGAGGGCCGATGTGCCTGTCAAAAGGCCCACGAGGAGTCCGAAGGCTCCGCCCAGGAAGAAGCCCATGAGGATTCGATAGAGGGACGCAGCGAGGGATACGCCTATTTCTCCATCCTGAATCATCTGGAAAAGGGCTTTCACGATGGTGGTAGGCGCCGGAAGGAAGAGGGAGGAAACGACTCCTGCCCGGCAGATGGCTTCCCAGATGCAGATGAGGATGGCCGCCGAAATGAAGGAAACCACGGGGGTGTAGGATTTCTCCCACCGTTTCATTTTATTTTCTACTTTATATTTGTTCATCCCTGCACCTCCGTCATGGCTTCCAGGGCATCTTTGGAAATATGTTCCCAGATCGTATTGGTGAGGGAAGCGATTTCTTCCGCGTGTTCCGGCTTGTCCCTGTCCGGTCTGGGGATGGAGATGGGAAGAATCTGTCTCACTTTGCCCGGGCGTCTGGAAAGGAGGACCACCCGGTCTGCCAGCATCACGGCTTCCTGGATATTATGGGTCACGTAAAGGGTGGTGAGGCGCGTCTTTTCCCAGAGGGAGACCAGTTCCTGCTGCATGATGATGCGGGTCTGCGCATCCAGGGCAGAGAATGGTTCGTCCATGAGGAGAAGGTCCGGATTGATGGCCAGGGCCCTGGCGATGCCTACCCTCTGGCGCATGCCGCCGGAAAGCTGGTGGGGATAGGATTTCTCAAAGCCCTTGAGACCGACCAGGGAAATATAATGGTCGATCCGCTCTTTCCAGTCTTTCTTCGGGAGGACTTTTCCCGCATCCAGGCCAAAAGCGATATTGTCATACACATTCCGCCAGGGCATGAGGCCTGTTTCCTGAAAAACGATGGAAACCCGGGGTTCTGCCTTCAGGTCTTCCCCGGTGAAATAGACGGACCCTTTGTCCGGCGAAAGAAGGCCGGCGCAGATATTGAGGAGGGTGGATTTCCCGCAGCCCGAAGGGCCGACAAGGGCCACGAACTCCTCCTTGTGCAGGGTGAGGTCGATATCCTCCAGAACCGGCAGCACTTTCTTTCCATTCTGAAAGTGCTTGCTCACATTTTCGATGACTACTTCCATAGTGACTCCAGAAATATTTTTGAAACTTTATATTGAAATAAGCTGAAATAAAAATCAGGGCGAATCGGATTGGGGATTTCGGATTGCGGATTGCGGGAAGGATATGGTTTCCTTCGGAAACCAATCTTATATAGCCGGCTCCGCCGGCGGCCTTTGGCGTGCATTTAGTACAGGTACGTTTACAATCGAAAGTGCAGTTCCCCCTCAGCCGCTTCGCGGGAGCTCCCCTATCGAGGGGAGCCTTCCCGCGTTTGGACATAGACATTTGGGCCAAGATTGTTTCGTCAGTCAGCCCTGTATGTGCTTTGATTGATAATGCAGCCCACCCGACCTCGCTTTGCTCGGCCACCCTCCCAAAACCTGGGAGGGCTTGAACAATTCGACTTGTATCACTTTCGCCGGAATTGTCTCAAAATCCCTGTGGAAGGGATGATTAACGCTTGATTTCTCAGGTATTGAAAAGCTCATTCCACAATCAGGCATCAGCCTTTCTCTCTGCCCCTTGCAAGGTTGTCCGCTTATTTCGTTACGCTTGGGATGTCAGGAGGCAATTTCGACAAGTACGAAAGTCAGCCCCCTTCACCCGCTTTGCGGGAGCTTCCCCCGTTGGGGGACGCATCGCTTTTTGTTTAGAGACATTTAGCACAAGATTGTTTCGTCAGTCAGCCTCTCATGTGCCGACTGAATCCCCTATACAAAATGGCGCCTCAAACCACTCAAGGCGCCACTGTATGATTCTGAAAATGGGGAAAATCTGCCGGTCCGCACACCCGCCGGCCGAAGGCCCATATATATTCCGCCGCGGAGCGGCGCACCTTCACGAAGAACGAACAACGAACAACGAAGAACGATGATCGCTATTGACTCGAAACCTTATTTCCCCATAGCCTTTTTCAAGAAGTCCGTATTCACTACATCCTTAGCGGCCAGTTTTCCTTCGATCATGCCATGAGAGGTATACCAGTCGATCTGGGTCTGGATATCGTCGGCCATGAGGATACCGTTTGCATCTACATAGGGCAGGCCGAGGCGGATATCCGCTTCCGGGGTCTTTACGTATTTCGCAATGATCTTCACTGCTTCATCCAGCTGTTTCGGGTCTTTCTTTTCTACCACTGCCGCATAGTATTCGTTGCAGGCTTTGTTGTAGGCTTTCATGAAACGGACGGCTGCGTCCTGGTTCTTTGCAAATTCCGGGGAATAAAAGATACCGCTTGTCTGGTAGGGCATCACTGCGCTGACCTGGGTGATTTCTTTGCCGTATCCTTCATTCTTTACTTTGGTGATGTTTGGTTCATTCAGGATGCATGCATCGATCTGACCGCTCTGGAGGGCTGCCATGACTGCGGAAAGTTTACCCAGCGGAACGATGGTTACGTCGTCAAGGGTCAGGCCTTTGGATTCCAGCATCCGTCCCAGCATGTAATGGAAGGTGGAACCTTTCTGGGTGAGGCCCACTCTCTTGCCTTTGAGGGCTTCAATGGAAGTGAGGCCCTGGTCGTACTGGGCGGTACCTGCCATGAGGGCGGAGGAAGAGAAACCTTTCTGTTCTCTGCCTTTATCGGCCACGATGAAAAGTTTCTGTCCTTTGGCCGCCATATTGTAAAGGCCGGCGGTAATGCCGGTTGCGCCTACGTCTACTTTGGAAGAAGCGGTGGCTACGGCAATCGGCTGGGCTGCATCAAACCACTGGGGATCGATTTCAATGCCCACTTCTTTGAAATATCCTTTATCCATGGCAATAAAAAGCGGTGCGCTGGACGTGAGACGAAGCATGCCCAAAGACACCTTCACCGGTTTATTTGCCTCCTGCTTCGGCGCGGATGACCCGCCGCAGCCGGCAAATGACAACGTCAGCACCACCGCCATGATGGATGCAAGGACCAGGGAAACCCATTTTTTCATTTGTTTCATTCTACTCTTCTCCTCTCCTGCGTTCCGGTTCCTTACCGGAAATATGTACTTGTCCGTATTGTACCCCAAATGAGGAAAATTTTCCATAGAAAAGAGGGTTCCCAGCTCTTGTGGAAATAAAAATATAATCAGAATCTAATGAAATAAAATTTCTTTTCTGCACTATATGGATAGAGGAACGAAAAGCCGAAAGTTTCCGCCCGGCGCCGCTCTCAGAGAACGCGGAAAGGCCTTTCTCCCCCTGCTATATGGATCCATGTAGAAACAGGAACTTTGTTTGAACCTGCCAACAGTGAAAAAAGCCGCCTCCCGGGGAAAAATCTCCGGACCGCGGCTTTTTGTCGTGCAAACTTTGGAAATACTCCGCATAAAACTCCCACATCGAAACCGGTGCGGGAGTTTTTGTTTCCGGAAAAAACGCTGCGCTTCCTCCGCTTTCCGCGCGCGGCCGGGAATACACGCTTTCCCTCGTGCGGAGGTGCCCGTTCACGTGCGGCCGGGAATACACATGCAAGTCGCAGCCGTAGAGCCACCGCCTGCGCAGAACCTGTGCCGGCTCACCTGCGGGCCAAAGGCCCGTGCGCGGAGCGCACTACAAAAAATTGGCCGGCAAAAGCCGGCCAATCCTTCCCGGATTCTGAAATCCGTTTTTTCCAACCACTAACCACTAAAAACTAACAACTAAACCTATTTCAGTCCGTAAATACCTGATCCGGGTGTCTCCGATGGTACCACTTGAGGTAGAAGCGGAGGATATTGGCACCCAGGATTTTGACTGCAATGATGAGCAGGATAATGACTCCCACAGGAAGGAGGGAAATGGGAACCAGCGCTGCACCGGCTGCGATGGTATTGTTGATGGTACCGCTCCCTGCGTACTGATACGCGGCGAAGATGGTCCTTTCATCGTCGTTGATGAGTCCTTCTTTGTAAAGGTCCTGGGTCATAATGGCCCCCACGTCGGAAGAGGTGAAGCTGGAGACGAAGGCAAGGCCGCAGATACCGGGGATGCCCATGAGGAATTTCAGGATGGGCTGGAAAAGTTTGCTTGCTGCCAGAAGGGCTCCATAGCTCTGGCACACTTCGAGGAAACCCAGGGCCACCATGGTTACAGGAATCATGGTGAGGGCAAAGGCGAGACCTTCTCTGGCGCCAAAGCCGCCAGTTCCCTGAAGGGAAATTTTGGCTCCTTCCGCATGGCCAAACTGGCCGAGGAAGCTCATGAGGTCCAGGGCCTTAAGAGGCGTCTGGGAATGGGAGAAAATCCCGGAGAAGCAGATGATGAGGAAGAGGAGGGCCACCCAGCCTTTCCAGGTGACTTTGTACTCCATGGTGGCTCTCGGGTGTTCTTTTTCCTTCGGCCCTTCTGCTTTCTTTGCATCCGCTTTGATTTCTTCTGTTTTGACTGTTTCTTTCACTTCAGTTGTCTCCGCTTTCTGAATTTCCGTATCTTTTATTTCTTTTTCGCTCATGGCAGCCTCCTTAGAATCCCAAGAATCCCAGAATGGCTCTGGTAATGAACATGACGATGGCCGCATCGATGAGCGGGGTCACCAGCAGTACCGGATAGTACAGGGTGCGCACCCGGCAGACGAGGACGACTCTGGCGAAATGGCCGATTAAGGTACCCATGGTGATGCATGCCGGGTAGAGGATCGTCGCTTCTACCGGCGTGAGGGTGCCTGCAGCCACCATGGAGGCAGCGGTGGCTGCCCCGGCGGCTTTTGCAAAGAAGGCTGCCAGCAGTACCACCGACGCTTCGCCTGGGAGGCCGAAGATGGCCATGACCGGTCCCAGAAGGTGACCGATGATGGGCATGATGCCGGAAATTTTCAGAAATGCAATGAGCGCATAGGCCATAACCATGGCCGGTGCGATGAGGTCCAGTGTGACATAGAGACCTTTTTTCGCCCCCAGCATGAAGAGGGCGGGGATGGAGGGTTTCGGTTTCTGTTCCATAATGATTACCTTTATTTATTTCATTTCATATATAGTTACAGTTTCATCAGGATAGCCAGCAGGAATTTCGTCCTTTCAAAGAGGGAGTCCACTACTGCATATTCACGGACCGTGTGGTTGAATTCGCCCCGAACGCCCAGGGCGCAGATGGTGGGCACTCCTGCCTTGATGAGGAAAGCAGAATCGCTGCCGCCGCCTACCGTAATGGGATGAACCGCCGGAAGGCCTGCTGCCTGTGCGATTTCACTGGCCCTTTCACAGAGGTCGATGGAGGCCTGCCGTCTTTCCATGGCCGGCACATCCAGGATGGTCGTGATGGTGGTCTTCGTATCCGGTACGAAAGTTTCCTTTTCGATTTTCTTCATTTCAAGGTCTACCCTGTCCATTCCCTTCTGGGTGAGGTAACGGACGTCCACGATGCACCAGGCATGTTCAGGAATGGCATTGGCTACCGTTCCCCCGCCGATGACTCCGCAGTTCAGGGTGGTCCCTTCTTCATAGTCCGTCAGTTTCTGGATGGCCAGGATCTTGTGGGCCAGTTCTTCTACCGCGGACCTTCCGTCTTCCGGGTTATTTCCTGCGTGGGCTCCAACGCCATCGATATCGATCCGGTACCGGCGGCAGCCTTTTCTTTCAATGACGATTCCATTATCCATGAAACCGGTTTCCATATTGAAGCCCATGAGAGCTCCTTTGGCTTCCTTCAGGAAATCCGCCCCTGCGCCGGACTGGCCGTGGCCCACTTCTTCGTCCCCCGCCAGAATCACACGGATGGCATACCGGTCGTAGCCGATTTCCTTTAAAAGTTTCAGGGCTGTGAAAGCAATGGTCAGTCCGCCCTTCATATCCAGCACGCCCGGGCCGTAAGCCTTTCCGTCTTTAATTGTAAACGGCCTTTCTGCTGCCTGGCCGTCTTTGAAAACCGTATCCATATGGCCGGTAATAATGATAAAAGGTTTGGAAAAATCACCCCAGTCGGCGACCAGCATATTTCCTGCTTTTTCATATTCGTGGAAACGGACGGTAAATCCCAATCCTTCGAGAATCCCTTTGATATCCTGCCCTACGCTGTCTACTCCGGCCTTGTTGCCGCTTCCGCAGTCACGGTTCACCAGTTTCTTCCAGAGACCAATCATTTCTTCATGGCTCTCGTCCACCTTTTCAAACAATTGCTTCAGTGCTTCTTCCATAATTCCTCCTATGCTCCTTTGCAACGTTAAATTGATATGATTTGCGCCTATTATACATCGTTCCATATGAAAATAAAAGGAAATAAAACAAATTTCTTACAAATTTCTCACTTTCAGTACCCTGAGCGGGACGTTTCCGCCTCTTGCCGCCCGAAACAGGCAGGAAAGGAAATGAAATATCCATTCATAGAGAGCCTGTAGTATACTTTGGTCAAATGAATTCTGACAGAATGGGGAAGTTCGCCCCTGTATTGATATTTCACAAAGCCGGGCAATGCAAATGACGAAAGAAACGAAGCTGAAAATCGGTAAAGAAATACTCATGGTCCTCGCGGGCCTTCTGGTCGCCCTGCTGCCGGCGCCGGAGGGACTTTCGCAGAATGCCATGACTTTTCTGGGCATTTTCGTATGGGCCGTGCTGAACTGGGCCCTTCCCGTCATGCCTTCTTACGTTTCCGGCCTTCTCATGCTGCTTCTGGCGGTGGTTTTTCATATCGTTCCCTTCAAGACCGCTTTTTCCGCCTTCGCCGGCTCCACCACCTGGCTCATCATCGGGGTCCTTTCCCTGGGAAGCGCTGTCAATAAGACGGGCCTTCTTTCCCGCCTCTCCCTTTCCATCATGAGCCTATTCCCGCCAACTTTCCGCGGACAGGCAGCCGGCCTCATCGGTGCAGGTATCCTCATCGGCCCTTTCATGCCCAGTTCCACGGCGAAAGTTTCCATTGCCGGCGGTTTTGCGACAAGAATTGGCGAACTTCTGGGCTTTGCGCCCGGCTCTAAAGGCATGAACGGCATATTTGCCGCCATGTACACCGGTTTCACCCTGCTTGCGCCTGCGTTCATCACCAGCTCCTACTATTCTTACCTCATATTGGGAACGATTCCCGAAGAAAATGCTTCCCGTTTCACTTTTATTTCCTGGTTCCTCACCATGGTCCCCTGGACAATCTTCACTGCCCTCTTTGCCTTTCTGGCCATCAGTTTCCTCTTCAGACCGGACCATGCAGCTCTGATGGATAAGGCGGAAATCAGGAAAATGTCCAAAGAGCTCGGCCCCATGTCGGCAGATGAGAAAAAGACCCTTCTCATCCTTGGAGCCTGCGTCGCCTGCTGGGTACTGGAAAAATTCACCGGTGTGCCTGCGGTCATTCCGGCCCTTACCGGCATGTGCCTGCTCTACATGACAGGCGTTTTGAAACCCGGTGAAATTAATTCCACCATCAATTGGGGTGTCATCATATTCTGCTCCTGCATCATAGGCCTGGTCCCCATTGTTTCCGCCACAGGAATCAATACATGGATGGCGGATGGCATAGGAAATATCATGGACTCTATCGGCTCCAATCCCTGCCTCTTCATCCTTGCAGCCGCAGTCATAGTCATTCTTTCCCGGCTTGTCCTTGTCGCAGGGACCCTTGTCATCAGTCTCATGGTAGTCATCCTCACGCCTTTCTGCCAGGCAGCGGGCATGAGCCCCTGGGTAGGAGGCATCATCGCTTACGTCCTGGCCCAGCAGTTCATCTTCAAATACCAGAATGCCAACTTCCTCATCGCTTATGAAGCTGCCGGGGGCGATGAAAAACTCAGCCATAAAGATATGATTCCTTATGCCATGGTTTACAATATCATCGCCACAGGAGGCCTCTTCCTTTCCATTCCTTACTGGCAGTATCTGGGGCTCATACAGGGGTAGTTTTCAGTTTTTAGTGATTAGTGAATAAAAAAACCTGCCTTCCATGGGAAAGCAGGTTTTTTATGCGGAATAAAATATTTGATTTTCCAAAGATGAACTATTTATAGAAGAGCAGAGGCCATTTTTACCAGGCAGCCACTACGCCGTCTGCTCTGGGTTCGGTGCCTCCGGCGAGGATTCCCTTGTCATTTCTCCAGATGATTTCTCCCCGGCCATAGGCGCCGATGACCGTATCCCTGACAGTCATTTCATGGCCTTTCGCCCGGAGGGCTTCTATGAGAGGCGCGCCCAGGGCTGATTCGGTTTCGATATCTTTTCCGCCCATCCACTGCCAGCGGGGTTTATCAAGGGCCGCCTGGGGATTCAGATGGTCTTCGATGGAATTCAGGAGCACCTGGAATTGTCCCTGGGGCTGCATGAAACCGCCCATGACTCCGAAGGGGCCCACGGCCTTTCCGTCTTTTGTGAGGAATCCGGGGATAATCGTATGGTACGACCGCTTGCGGGGTCCCACGCAGTTGTCACTCTTCTGATCCATATAGAAATTGCAGCCCCGGTCGTTCAGGGTCACCCCGTAGTGAGGGATGACGATGCCCGAGCCGTATCCCCTGAAGTTGCTCTGGATGTAGGAAACCATATTTCCTTCCCCATCAGCCGCACAGAGATAGACCGTCCCTCCGTCATTCAATTTCACCGGTTCCGGCATAAGCGCAGAGTCTCCGATGAGGGAGCGCCGCTTTGATGCATATTCCTCGGACAGGAAATACTGCGGGTCTACCGACATATAGTCCGGGTCCGCAATGAAATGCTTCCCGTCGATATAGGCAAGCTTCATCGCTTCGATCTGGCGATGGACGGCTTCTGCCGCAGGCATGGAGGAGAAATCCCAGCCTTTGGCAATATTGAGGGCCATGAGGACCACCATTCCGTGACCGTTGGGCGGAAGCTCCCACACGTCATAGCCATGGTAATTCACGTGAAGCGGGTCCACCCACTGCGGTTTGTATTCAGCCAGATCCTCTTTGTGGATATAACCGCCCGTCTTTTTCGACCAGGCATCGATGGCATCTGCTATTTCCCCTTCATATAATTCCCGCCCGTGACTGTCCCGGATGAGCTTCAGAGACCTGGCCACGTCCGGCAGGCGAAGGATTTCCCCCGCCCTCTTCGGCTTTCCGTCCGGATAAAACAGGGGGAAGAGCGCGGAAAAAGCCTCTTCATTCTTGTAGGATTCGAAAGTCTTCGCATGGGCCTCAAACATCATGGCCACGTTCGGCATGACCACATAGCCTTCCTCCGCATAGGAAATAGCCGCATCAAATAAATCTTTGAAAGGCAGCTTCCCAAACCGTTCATGCAGGGCCGCCCATGCGGCCACAGCTCCCGGCACCATCACCGGCACCCAGCCCCTCCAGGGAACTTCCTCATACCCTTTGTCATGAAGAGCTTTCCATGTGAGAGCCTTCGGCGACCAGCCGCTGCCGTTGATGCCATATAACTTCCCATGGAACCAGACCTGGGCAAACGCATCGCTTCCAAGACCGTTGCTCGTGGGCTCCAGCACCACCATGGCAATGGCCGTCGCCAGGATCGCATCGATGGCATTTCCGCCCTTCTTCAAAGCATCCAGCCCCGCCTGGGCCGCCAGAGCCTGGGACGTGCAGACCATGCCCTTCCTCCCATACACCACCTCGCGCCGGGAAGGATAAGGATAATAATTTCCGTCAAATTCCATTTTTCGTACCTCCTTTCCTAAGCTTACCACAAATGGAACGCTTATAATACCATTCCTGTGCCTGCAGAGATTTTATCCCCGCCTGTGCACAGTCCCCATACATACTTGTGCCGCATCAGCGGCACACCTTCACGAACCACGAAATCTCGTTTCTGACAATACCGGGGCTCGCCGTGGTGGGGCTAACTCACGAATACCGCATCTGACTCTATCCGTAAAAAAGACAAATAACTCGGAATTTATTACGTAACGCATGGATTCTTTCCAGGCAATTTCCATGCTAATGGATCGCATCCCCCCTCACCCTGCGGGAGCTCCCCGGACGCGGGGAGCACGCCATCAGCGATAACCGGCATCATCCCCGTCTGTGCAAATCCCCCATATATGCTCATCGCCCATCAGGCCGACACCTTCACGAACCACGAATCACGAATCACGAAATCTCGATACCGACAATACCGGGGCTCACCGCGGTGAGGCTAATCCACGAATACCGCATCTGACTCTATCCGTATAGCTGAAAATTAACTCAATAAAAAAGCCTGTGCAAAGTCCCCATACATACTTGTGCCGCATCAGCAGCACACCTTCACGAACCACGAATCACGAATCACGAAATCTCGATACCGACAATACCGGGGCTCGCCGTGGTGAGGCTGACTCACGAATACCGTAACTGACTCAGGTTATTAAACGGACTAACGACTCCCATAAATCACATAAAAACCCGGCCGCCGTGGGGCATCACGGCGGCCGGGCTATTCTATCCCTCGGCCGGTCCAGAGGGGGAGAACCGGCTGCGGAAATAGACCGGGGGGTGGAACGGGTCTTTCGATGTGACAGCATCCGCCCGTTCTTTTTTATGGTTTGTCATTTTGGATGCTATCACCTCCTTTCCGTTCCTTATTTCAACTGATTTTATTTTTTCATGAACCGGTAGTAAATGGGAATGGATTCGTCGGGCCGGTGGGCGAGGTCGTATTCGCCGGCCGCAGATTTTGCCGTCTGCTGCTTCTGAGCCGAAAGGGTCATGGCGCCACTGGATTTTCCCAGGGGCGCGGTATCCGGATGAAAGGCAAATCTTCCCTCCCCATCCCTTCTTTGCAATCCGGGTGAGCTTTCCCATCTGAAAACGCAAACAGCGCAATGACGGATTTGCATCATTGCGCTGTTTAATATATTAAAATCATAGACCCATAGCGACTCATTGTCAATTATAAATTTTATAAAATATACATAACAATATAGGTTTTGCCTTTCGTTAACGTCTTGAGGAGTTTGAGGCATTTGTACAGGCAGCTTTGGGGTATTCGTCGGGCCTGCCGATTCGGCTTGAGAGGTTGAGGCACTCGCACTGGGGCTTTGAGGTATTCGTTGGGCCTGCCGATGCGACTTGTCGGTTCGAGGCACTCGCACTGGAGCTTTTTGGTATTCGTTGGGCCTGCCGATGCGGCTTGTCGGTTTGAGGCACTCGCACGGGAACTTTGAGGTATTCGTTGGGCCTATCGATTCGGCTTGAGGGGTTGAGGCACTCGCACTGGAACTTTGAGGTATTCGTTGGGCCTGCCGGTCCGGCTCTTACCGTGAAGGGGCTTGCGGGGTTGCCTGCCCAATGAAAAAGCCCCGCGGGCCTTTCGGTCCCGGGGCTTTTCCGTGAGATTTCTCAGGCTTCGGTGAGGTCGGAGACTTCTACGCGGCGGATGCTTTCGAGGGTGAGGTCGGTGAGGCCGGCATAGGCACTGCCTGCATCGTAGAGCTGCTGGTCGGTGGCGTCCAGTTTGATATCGGAGATGCTTGCGGTCTGGATTTTTGCTTTACCGGAAGCGGTGGTGCCGTTTTCAAAGCGCACCTGGAGTTTTACATCAGAAACATTTTTTGCTGCTGCCATAGTTGATCATTTCCTTTCTTAAGAAATACGATTAGTTCAGATCTTCAGTGCTGGTGGTCACGACGGTGGCTTTTGCCAGTTCGGTCACGTCTGCGCCGCTTCGGGTGATGAGCACCGGAATGAATTTCGCGGCGGCCGCCTGGGCCTCTGCCAGGCTGAGACCGGTTTTCGGGCTTTTCACCCGCAGGTTGAAGTTGGAAGTGCCATTGGTCTTGAATGCAAGTACGAGAGTTTTCATAGTCTTAATTCCTTTCCTGTAAAAAAATTCTTCGAGAATTTCCATTCCACCTCCCCGGGCCGGGCTTCCTTTCCGTTCTCTGCCTATATAGTACAAAAAAGGGATTTTATTTTATTAGATTTTGATTAAATTTTCGAATCATTCTCATCATGAAGTCAATGGAATAACCGAAATTCAAAAGAGCCGGGAAACTGCATGCAGGGTTAATGGGTAATGGGTAATAGATAATGGATAATGGTTAATGGTTAATAGAGTAAATGACTGGGAATCCATGCATGCGGAGAAACTGTACATCGGGGTTAATGGTTAACAGGGTAAATGATCGGGAATCCATCTATGCGGAGGAACTGTACATCGGGGTTAATGGGTAATGGGGGAAATGACTGGGAATCCATGCATGCGGAGAAGCTGTACATCAGGGTTAATGGTTAACAGGGGAAATGATTGGGAATCCATATATGCGGAGAAACTGTACATTGGGGTTAATGGTTAACAGGGGAAACGACTGGGAATCCATATATGCGGAGAAACTGTACATTGGGGTTAATGGTTAATGGGGGAAATGACCGGGAATCCATGCATGCGGAGGAACTGTACATAGAGGTTAATGGGTAACAGGGTAAATAACTAGGAATCCATACATGCGGGGAAACTGTACATTGAGGTTAATGGGTAACAGAGGAAATGACCGGGAAGCCATGCATGCGGAGAAGCTGTACATCAAGGTTAATGGTTAATAGGTAATGGCTAATGGCTAACGGCTAACTGCCTTTATACCCTTATGAAACAAGAGTTGTTTCTCCCGCCTGTACAATGCAGCTATTAACCATTACCTGTTATCCATTAGCTAACTGCTCGTTTCTCTATTTCCTGTCCGAAATGTGCTTCACCGGACCTTGCCAGATTGAGGCTTATTCTATAATATGTATTTATAAATAAAGGAGGATATCGTGAATTCGGATAGAAAAAAAGGAATCATTTTCGCATCTCTGGGGGCTGTGCTCTGGGGCGCAAGCGGCATTGCGGGGCAGTACCTGCTCATCAATGAGCAGATCGCGCCGGAGTGGCTTACTTTCTGCCGCCTTCTCCTGGCGGGGGTCTTGCTGCTCTCCCTGCTGGCCCTGCAGGGGAAAAAGATTTTTGAAATATGGAAAGACAAAGAGGACCGTATTTCCATCCTCGTCTTTTCCGTCTTTGGCATGATGGCCACCCAGTACGGGTATTTTGCTTCTATTGCTGAAAGCAACGCCCCGACCGCTACGGTCCTGGAATATATCAATCCGATCCTCATCATTTTCTGGAATTGTTTCCGGGAAAAGCGGCTTCCCGACAGACTGGAAATCGGCTGTACTGTCTTTGCCGTGGCCGGGACTTTCCTCGTTGCCACAGGAGGCGATTTCGGAGCTCTTGCCATCTCGCCAAAGGCTCTTTTCTGGGGACTTCTGGCAGCCCTTGCCTGCGCCATTTATACGGTGGTCCCCGTGCGGATCATCCGGAAATTCGGATCTCCTGTGGTCATCGGCTGGGGCATGTTCATCGCTTCTCTTTTCATGGGACCGGTGGCCGCATGGACTCCTTTCACCGGAGCCCTCTCGATCCATGTGATTCTGGCCTTTTTCTTCGTGGTCATTTTCGGGACGATCCTTTCTTTCTGCTTTTATCTGGGAAGCGTGGCCTACATCCGGCCGGCGGAAACGAGTATCATCGGAGCCATCGAGCCGGTTTCGTCGGTCATCTTCTCCTTCTTCCTCTTCCACCTCCTTTTTGGTGCCTGGGACCTTCTGGGCATGGCCCTCATCATCGCAGCCGTCATACTGGTAGCGAGAAAATGATTCTTTGCCTGCCGTTGCGACTTGAGGGATTGAGCCATTTGGGCCTGGAGCTTTTGGGTATTCGTTGGGCCTGCCGGTACGGCTTGCCGGTTTGAGGCACTCACACCGGAGCTTTTGGGTATTCGTTTGGCCTGCCGGTACGACTTGCCGGTTTGAGGCACTCGCACTGGAGCTTTGAGGTATTCGTATGGCCTGTCGGTGCGGCTTGGGGTTTTGAGGCACTCGCACTGGAGCTTTGAGGTATTCGTATGGCCTGCCGGTGCGACTTGCCGGTTTGAGGCGCTCGCACTGGAGCTTTGGGGTATTCGTTTAGCCTGTCGATCCGACTTGTCGGTTCGAGGCACTCGCACGGGAGCTTTTGGGTATTCGTTTAGCCTGTCGATCCGACTTGTCGGTTCGAGGCACTCGCACGGGAGCTTTTGGGTATTCGTTTGGCCTGCCGGTACGGCTTGGGGTTTTGAGGCACTCGCACGGGAGCTTTGAGGTATTCGTTGGGCCTGCCGGTGCGGCTTGTCGGTTTGAGGCACTCGCACGGGAGCTTTGGGGTATTCGTTTGGCCTGCCGGTCCGACTTGTCGGTTTGAGGCACTCGCACGGGAGCTTTGGGGTATTCGTTGGGCC
>Ga0256406_1002435_pt1 | contig 26286 bp, 20 predicted proteins | sample RumenRJG_03DNA_FD_185986 | JGI IMG/M metagenome (GOLD analysis project Ga0256406, IMG submission 185986) | Bovine rumen microbial communities from Lethbridge, Alberta, Canada - RJG_03 | ecosystem: Host-associated > Mammals > Digestive system > Stomach > Rumen | place: Canada: Alberta | collected...
TAACTTTTGGCTATAGCCATGCAAAGGTACAAAATTGAAAAGTACACGTAAGGTATATGCTTGTAAATGTCTGACCTAAGGGCAGTTTAAGCGAATGTTAAAGGATTTAAGTGGACACTAGTGAAACCAATTCTTTAATATATCACTGTTTCGAAATTTGAGTTATAGTATATGCATCTTTGCTTGACCAGGCATTGGTCAAACGACGGTTGTTATTTACTCATGCTTCTGAAATATGGCGTTCAATGTGAAATGTAAAATAAACAAACAGAAATATTTGAAAGTATTTGAATTTTATGTCTGCTCTGACTTGCCTTTCAAGTTACGTAGTAAATTTTATTCATTGACAAAATCCAAACTAAAAGAAGCAAACTATAATGCCATACAACACGTTTTCTCTTTAATTAATAGTGTTTTTCAGCACATTTTATATTTTTCATCCAAAATATAAATTGAAAAATTTGGATTTTAACTCGATAACCGCTATATTTGCAGTGAAAAGTTAGAAACAGAAAAAAAACAACAACTATGGCAAAATATAACATTACAGAAAAGAAAGAAAAGGCAGCCGCTTACCGCAGTCTTGTTAGCCCTAAACTTATGGATGAGCTTAAAGAGAAAATCCTCGACATCATCCTTATCCACAAGAAATACAAGGATAAAGACTACTCTGCAAAGAGACTTGCCGAAGACCTTGGTACCAACACAAGGTATATTTCTGCTGTAGTAAATGTCCGCTTCCACATGAACTACACCACATTTGTGAACAAATACCGCATTGAGGAAGCTATGACACTGCTGGTGGACAAGCGTTATCAGGATTTGAACATGGAGGATATAAGCGACATGGTGGGCTTCTCCAATCGTCAGTCGTTCTATGCAGCTTTCTACCGTGTCAACGGTATAACGCCACGCGAATATAAACTGCGCGCTCTTGCCAGCCATCCTGCTCAGGACACCCGGACAAAGAAGTCGCGTCGTAAATCGAAGAAATCTGAAAAGGAATAAGTTCTGAGACATCAAAAGAAATAAGAAAAGAGCACCGGTAGTGGCCTTAAGGAATGAGTTAATTAGGGACACTAGAAAAAGGTGCGTCAAATACTATACACGAAGGAAACGAAAACATATAGAAAATGAGTGAAGAGTCTTTCAATTATTCAAACGAACGGTTTGCTGACTTGCAGATGCTCCGCTATCGTCTGGATAATTTCGAAAAACTGTCTTTGCGACAGAAATGCCTTATATACTGTTTGAGCAAGGCTACGCTATACGGGCGCGACATCACGTTCGACCAGTTTGGAAAGTACAACCTCAAGATCAGAAAGATTCTTGAGGCTGTTTTTTGTTGTTATGACGGCAACAGGGACAGCAAGGAATTCAAGGCCCTGGAGACGTATTTGAAACGAGTATGGTTCTCCAACGGCATATACCATCACTACGGCACGGAGAAGTTCCAACCGGAATTTACGGAGGATTTCTTTAGAAAAACAGTATTGTCGATTGACACTACAAAGCTTCCTCTGACAGGACAGGAAGCACCAGAACAACTACTCGACGAGATTTGTCCGGTAATCTTCAATCCGGAGATCCTTCCGAAACGTGTCAACAAGTCTGACGGTGAAGACCTCATTAAGACATCCGCATGCAATTATTACGACGGGCTTACCCAGCGGGAAGTGGAGGATTTCTATTCCTGCAAAAAGACTTCCAACGAGAACCAGCCTTCCTGGGGTCTCAACTCCACTCTTGTAAAAGGTAAAGATGGCATTCACGAAGAAGTCTGGCGCCTTGACGGCAAATATGGAAAGGCCATCAGCAAGATTGTCTTCTGGCTTCAGAAGGCCATAGAGTATGCGGAAAATGAATGTCAGAAACATGTCATAGAACTTCTAATAGATTATTATAAGTCGGGCGACCTGCGGGAATTCGATAAATACTCTATAGCGTGGGTTGAAGAGAAAGACAGTACCATAGACTTCATAAACGGATTTATAGAGGTCTACGGCGATCCACTTGGACTGAAAGGCTCATGGGAAGGTATCGTGGAATATCGCGACAATAAAGCCACGGAGCGTGCACAGACCATATCGAGCAACGCACAGTGGTTTGAGGATCATTCACCCGTAGACCCGCGTTTCCGGAAACCAATAGTGAAAGGTGTCTCGGCAAAGGTTATCTGTGCGGCGATGCTTGGAGGAGACGAATATCCTTCTTCCGCAATAGGCATCAACCTGCCGAACGCGGAATGGATTCGGGCACAATACGGAAGCAAGAGTGTAACGATAAGCAACCTGACACATGCTTATGACATGGCGGCAAAGGGAAACGGATTCAAGGAAGAGTTCGTAATCGACAAGGACACGCGCAACCTTATAGAGAAGTATGGCGACAGATGCGATGATCTCCACACCGACTTGCACGAATGTCTCGGGCACGGTAGCGGACAGTTGCTTCCCGGCACAGACCCAGATGCATTAAAAAACTACGGTAACACCATCGAGGAGGCACGGGCCGACCTGTTCGGACTATACTACATAGCCGACGAAAAGCTTATAGAACTCGGACTGCTTGACAGCAAGGATGCTTACAAAGCCCAGTACTACGAGTATATCATGAACGGACTTATGACTCAGTTGGTCAGAATAAAGCCAGGACACAAAATCGAAGAGGCTCACATGCGCAACAGGGCTCTTATAGCACAATGGGCGTATGACACCAACCCTGAAATAATAGAACTTGTGAAACGCGACGGAAGAACCTATGTAAGAATCAACGATTACGAAGCCCTGCGAGAAGTATTCGCCCGTCAACTCGCTGAAATACAGAGAATAAAGAGTGAGGGCGATTTTGACGCTGCACGCAACCTTGTGGAGAAATATGCGGTGAATGTTGACGAGAGCTTGCATCAGGAAGTCTTGGAACGTTACTTAAAACTTAACATAGCGCCATACAAGGGATTTATAAATCCCGTTCTGACACTTGTCAGGGACAAAGATGGAAATGTGGAAGACGTAACAGTAGACTATACGGAGACCTTTGAGCATCAGATGCTAAGGTATTCCTCAGAATATGGCACATTAATTTAAATAGCCAATGGACGAAACAGTAATAGGAAAGGTTAAGAAGATAAAGCAGTCATTCCGCCTCGTCATGAACGGTCCGGCGTCACAGTCCATGCGTGAGAAGGGACTACAATACAAACTGAATTGGGGCGTTCCAATACCTACTCTTAAGGACATGGCAAAGGACTATGGCAAAGATTACGACCTTGCCATAGAACTCTTCAAGGATGACATCAGAGAGTGCAAAATCCTCGCCACTATGATAATGCCTCCCGAGAGGATGCTTCCTGAGATAGTGGACATATGGATGGAGCAGACCACACAGACTGAGATAGCAGAGCAGCTGGCTTTCAATCTCTTGCAGCATCTCGACTATGCTCCCATGCTGGCATTTAAGTGGATTGCGAGTGAAAGGCCCATATACAAGCTGACCGGCTACCATCTGCTCTCAAGACTGTTCATGAAGGATGAGAAGCCTGACGAGCGGGGCATCAACGAGTTTCTCGACCAGGTTGAAGGAGACCTGCAGGGAGATGACAACACTCTTAAGCACGCGGCATACAACTGCTTACTGCGCTTCTGCGACCTCGGAGATGACTATGAGATGATTGCTGGCAAGGCTCTGCGTCATTTAAATATACTATAGACTGCACTCCCAATATTCTGTTGTTTAACTTTTTTTCAATGCGTTATTTAGAAACATTCCAGAAAAAAGTAGTACTTTTGTGCTTGAAGTTGAAATAATGTAATTCAGGATGCGATAAAGTTACATATTGTAAGCACTTCTGCGTCCTGTTTTTCCAAATCAGTAAAACAGTGACAAACGACGCTATAAAGAAAAAAGTTCGGTACATTCTGGACAATTACCTTGATAACAACAGACACAGGAAGACTCCCGAGCGCTATGCCATCCTCGATGCGGTCTATAGCATTGATGGTCATTTCACGTTGGAAGAACTCAGCAAGCTCTTGGAGACAAGAAATTTCCGTGTATCCCGGGCCACGCTCTACAACACCATGAAGTTGTTCATAGAGTTGCGGCTCGTCGTACGGCACCGCTTCATCGGTCAGACAAAATATGAAGGATGCTACAAGAATGAGAACCACATCCATCAGGTGTGCACCGTATGCGGGAGAGTCGACGAGGTACAATCGCCAAGTATCATAAATGCCATTAAGGACAGCCATTTCCACAAGTTCCGCAAGGATGGTTTCACATTATATATATATGGGGTCTGCTCCAAATGCCAGCAACGTCTCACACGCCTGCGCAAAAAGCAGACAGAAAGCACGAAAGAAATAAAATCTAAATAAATTCGACAAATGAATACAGGTAAAGTTGATGTCCTGCTCGGATTACAGTGGGGCGATGAAGGAAAAGGAAAAGTCGTCGATGTGCTGACACCTCATTACGATGTTATAGCACGTTTCCAGGGTGGTCCTAACGCAGGGCATACTCTTGAGTTTGAAGGACAGAAATACGTTCTTCGCAGCATCCCGTCAGGAATCTTCCAGGGTGGAAAGGTCAACATCATTGGAAACGGTGTCGTTCTTGCCCCGGACTTGTTCATGGACGAGGCCAAAGACCTTGAAAAGAGCGGCCATTCACTGACCGAACGCCTCCACATATCTAAGAAGGCACATCTCATCTTACCTACACACCGTCTGCTCGACAAGGCCATAGAGGCAGCAAAGGGCAAGAACAAGGTGGGAACAACCGGCAAGGGCATCGGACCTACATACACAGACAAGACCAGCCGTAATGGTCTTCGCGTAGGTGATATCCTCGAGAACTTCGATGAGAAATACGCAAAGCACAAGGAACGCCACATGAAGATGCTTAAAGCTTTGGGCTGGACAGACTTCACCGGCCTCGAAGAGACGGAGAAACACTGGATGGAAGGCGTGGAATACCTTAAGAAGTTCAAGTTCGTCGACTCTGAGCATGAGATAAACAATATCCTCCGCAGTGGCAAGAATATCCTTTGCGAGGGAGCACAGGGCACAATGCTCGACGTTGACTTCGGTTCATATCCTTTCGTAACATCATCCAACACCATATGTGCCGGCGCATGTATAGGCCTTGGCATCGGACCAAACAAGGTCGGAAACGTTTATGGCATCATGAAGGCTTACTGCACACGAGTAGGCGCCGGTCCATTCCCTACAGAGCTCTTCGATGAAACCGGCAAGCGCATACGCGACCTCGGACACGAGTATGGTGCCGTAACAGGCCGTGAGCGACGTTGCGGATGGGTCGACCTCGTACAGCTGAAGTACTCCATCATGGTAAATGGCGTCACCGAACTGATTATGATGAAGAGCGATGTTCTTGATGACTTCGACACCATTAAGGCATGTGTAGCATACGAGCTCCCTGACGGTACGACCACCACAGAGCTGCCGTATGAGATTGACAATGTCAAACCTGTATACAAAGAGATGAAGGGATGGCACACGGATATGACGAAGTTCACTTCTGAGGATCAGTTCCCGAAGGAGTTCAATGACTACATCAAGTTCCTTGAGGACTTCCTTGAAACTCGCATAGGCATAATCTCCATTGGTCCTGACCGTGAGCAGACTATTGTAAGAAAATAAAACAAGTAAGATATTAATGGCAAACAAACCAAGCATTCCAAAGGGAACGCGCGACTTCGGCCCTGTTGAAATGGCCAAGCGCAACTACATATTCGATACTATAAAATCCGTCTACGCCTTGTATGGATTCCAGCAGATAGAGACCCCTGCTATGGAAACGCTCCATACCCTTATGGGAAAATACGGAGAGGAAGGCGACCAGTTGCTCTTTAAAGTTCTGAATTCCGGTGATTACCTAAAGAAAATCACCGATGAGGAACTCGACGAACGAAACGTTCTGAAATTACAGACGAAGCTCTGCGAGAAAGGACTCCGCTATGATCTCACCGTTCCTTTCGCACGCTATGTCGTCATGCATCGTGATGAGCTGCAACTTCCGTTTAAACGCTATCAGATTCAACCTGTATGGCGTGCCGACAGACCACAGAAAGGTCGTTACCGTGAATTCTATCAGTGCGATGCCGATGTCGTAGGCTCCGACTCATTGCTCAACGAGGTTGAACTCATGCAGATTGTTGACACTGTCTTCACGAAGTTTGGCGTCCGCGTACAGATAAAGATCAACAACCGTAAGATTCTTTCCGGCATCGCAGAGGTTATTGGCGAGAAGGACAAGATTGTCGACATCACGGTTGCCATCGACAAGCTCGACAAAATCGGACTTGAGAACGTCAATGAGGAACTGCGCAATGATGGCCTGCCTGAGGAGGCTATACAGAAGCTCCAACCAATAATCAAGTTGGAAGGGACCAACAACGAGAAACTCAAGACCATCTCCAAAGCTCTCAAGGACTCTGAGACAGGCCTGAAGGGTGTAGAGGAGACCAAGTTTATCCTGGACCAGCTGAAGGCCATCGGACTGAACAACGAGATACAACTCGATCTCACCCTGGCCCGCGGACTCAATTATTACACCGGTGCAATCTTTGAGGTTAAGGCGCTGGACACTCCTATGGGCAGCATTACTGGTGGAGGACGCTACGACAACCTCACCGGGATCTTCGGCATGCCGGGACTCAGTGGCGTTGGAATATCATTCGGTGCAGACCGCATATATGATGTCCTCAACGCTCTCGACCTATATCCTAAGGAGACCATCACCGGCACACAGCTCCTGTTCATCAACTTTGGAGAAAAGGAAACGGCCTACTGTCTTCCTGTTGTCAGCAAAGCCCGCAAGGCTGGTATAAGGACAGAGATGTTCCCGGACAAGAGCAAGATGAAGAAGCAGATGAACTATGCCAATGCCAAGGGAATACCTTTCGTTGTCCTTGCCGGAGAAAACGAGATAGAGGCTGGAAAGTTCACTCTGAAGAACATGACCAGTGGTGAGCAGAAGCTCGTCACTGCCGATGAACTTATCGCCATTGTAAAGGGATAAAGGCACTATAACGTCTGGAGACCGCAAATAAAGATGTGGTCTTCAGACGTTTTTTATACAAACTATTACTAAAACAATATGAGAAACAAATCATTTATTACGAGGCTGACACAGCTTTGCGTGATAGCCTCTGCATTCATCGCGTTATCATTTAAGCCGGACGTACCGACCATCTACATCATCGGTGACTCTACAGCCGCAGAGAAAGACATCTCCAAGGGACAGACAGAGCGTGGCTGGGGAATGGTTCTCCAGGGCTTCTTCGACGAAGGGGTAAGAATAGAGAACCATGCCGTCAACGGCCGTTCCTCACGCAGTTTCTATACCGAAGGACGATGGAAGAAAGTAATCGACAAGGTAAAACCCGGCGACTACGTAATCATTCAGTTCGGACATAACGATGAAAAGCCCAAGCCCGACCGTCACACGGATGTAGGCACCACCTTCGACGCTCATCTTGCCGAGTATGCCATTGAGACAAAAGCCAAGGGAGCCACTCCTATTCTTATGAGTCCGGTTGTCAGACGCAATTTTTACTTAGTACCAGAGAAGCAAGATGACGACGAAAAGCTCCGTGAGACGACCTATCATGGTGAGACCGTCAACTCTGATACGCTCGTAGACACACACGGAGAGTACGCCAAGGTAGCTCAACGCGTTGCAAAGAAATACGGTTTCGTTTTTATCGATGCCAACAAGATTACCCATGACATCGAACAAGGAATGGGGATAGAGGGCTCCAGGAAGCTTCACATGTGGCTGGAACCTGGCAAATACTCTTGGGCTCCTAAAGGACGTCAGGACAACACACATTATAATATATATGGCGCGCACATCATTGCAGGGGCGCTCGCCGATGCTTTAGGCAACGCCATACCGGCTCTTAAGCCACATGTGCGCCACTTCGATTATACCGTCTCCGATGAGGGACGTGGCAACTTCATGACACCTGAGGAAGCAGTGAAAGCAGTCCCCAATGGAAAGTCGACAGTACTCATCCTTCATGGCAATTTTAAAAAGCCACAGATACCACGAAAAAAGAAAATCAGTTGGATTTTCTTTGACAATGGCAAATGGAAAGAATAAACAAAGGACTACACATCAACTCTCGTAAGTGGGTTACTAACTATTTAATACAATAGTCAGAACAAGACGATAAAGAAGCACTGCTCCATTATAGGTCAAGCATTATATACATCCGCTATTTTGTATAAAAATGAAATTAATGATTACAAAGTATTTTTACACTTACGAGAGTTGATTCTTTAATGTATTTATTGCAGACCTACCATGAAGAATAAGAAAAATCGAATCTTTTGAAAAAATTACAAGCAATAATTTTGTTAGGAAAAAAGAATATATTACCTTTGCATCTTGAAAAACTTTGCAAAAAATTATATGAAAAGAGACGAAGCTTATGATCGCTTGGTTAGCCGAGACATACGTCCTTCACTACAGCGTCTGGCGATAATGAAGTTTCTGTTGGCAAACAGAACACACCCGACGGTAGAAGATGTCTACAAAGGCCTGTATCAGAAAATACCAACTCTGAGCCGTACCACAGTTTACAACACTCTTAGAATGTTCTACGAGAAGGGAGCGGCACAGATGATTACGATTGACGAGCACCGCGTCTGCTACGATGGTGATCTCCATCCTCACGTTCACTTTTTCTGCTATCACTGCGAGAAGGTGTATGATCTGATGGATGAGGAAGCCCCCGTACAGTATCGTGGCGACATCAATGGATTTCTGGTAAAGGACAGTCAGTTGTATTATCGCGGCATCTGCCCAAAATGCAGAGCTAAGATTATCAACGCAGACAAAGAAAGTTCAGAGACAAAAAAATCTGAACGCTTCGCCAACTAGATGTTTTCACCTTTGTAGTGAGAATTGGACGTATATTGACAACCAAGCATTTTGACCTATCAAGGTCTTGAGCTTAGACGAAAGACTTTTGAAGCCCAAAGCAGGCTATCCAAGGTTTTAAGTCTGACAAAGCACTAACAAAACAGAACGGCGGTTCATCAGGATCGCCGTTCAGCAATTCTTCCACCTTTTATTTTCTCTGCATCTCAAAGATAAACAGCTTTGATACTCTTTCTTTAACGAGCAAGGCGAGTTTTTCCCCACAAAGTTAATGTAAACAATTTTTAAAAACCTCCTCTTTTTGATTTCGACACGTAATAAATTATTAGTCAGAAGATTGTAAGTAAGGCTCTTTTGCAGTGTATTTTCCGTACACTTACCTTGTAAAAGTGGCACATTTAGCTTGTATTTTCCGTACACTTATAACGCAAGTGTAATACACCTCCATTTGTGTCTTGATTTTCCTAATTTCATATAACAAACACTGACAGAGAGAACGCCCTCGACACCAAAAGTAATCCGATTACGCATCACCGCCTTTTCCTTATAAGCACGTAGATAATAACCGGCGCGCCGATAAGAGGCGTTACTGCGTTAAGCGGGAGAATGCCCGCATCTCCGGGAACATGACATAGTGCATTGCAGAGAAGAGCTACCACCGAGCCACACAAAATAGTCATGGGAAGCAAACGACGGTGGTCCTCACTACCGAGAAGAAGCCGGGCAATATGCGGCGTGGCCAGTCCTATAAAAGCCACCGGACCACAGAAAGCCGTTGTGACAGCCGTCAATAATCCTGTGAGCACAAGAAGAACATTGCGCATCCTGCGCGTATTGATACCCATACTTCTGGCATATTCCTCACCGAGCAGCAATGCATTGAGCGGTTTGATTAGGAACATCGAAACTATTATTCCGAATAGTATAGACAAGGCAAACAACGGCATTGACGACATCTGCACTCCTCCAAAGTCGCCCATACCCCATACGGCATAGCTCTTCACTCCCTCCTCTGTGGAGAAGAAGTTAAGCAGCTCTATTGCCGAAGAGGAGACATAGCCGACCATAATGCCTATAATAAGCAGTACAACACTGTTTCGTACTAATGTGGAGAAGAAAAATATCAATCCCGTAACAGCCATGGCTCCCACAAAAGCAGAAATGAGTACAGCAGCAAATCCGGAAACAGAGAATATCTCCGTCGACACACTTCCGCCAAGCCACAGTATGACCACCGCAACACCCAAGCCCGCACCACTGCTTATGCCGAAAACATCAGGGCCTGCAAGAGGATTACGGAAGACTGTCTGAAGCAACAGTCCCGTAACTGCTAAAGCTCCACCGGAGAGCATAGCCGTAAGAGCCTGTGGGAGACGTGTTTCTAGAATGATATACCGCCAGGTAGCATCACCGTTATAATTTGGATGAAAAAGGATACCGACGACATCTTTTATAGGTACACTCACGGAACCCGACAAGAGGTTAACGGCAAAGAGCCCCAGCACGGCGAAGACTAGAACAGCCATTATGAACGCACCTTCCAAGGCCTTTCCATGCATCGCTGGAAGTACATTGCGAAAGTTTCCTTTTCGTCTATTTTCCTGTCTTGTCGTCATAAATGTTTATGTGTTGAGTCATTATGGAAGAGGACAAATTGCCAACCGAGGTTTTAACTTTTCTTCTATTCAATTATGTAAAAAACATATCTAACAATCGGGAAAAAATTTTATACATTTTCGTTGTAGCCCGATGCAAGTATGAGGATCATTCCCCCATATTACAAGAGTTTAAAAATGATGGTAGTATCGTAGTTTTCCTTGCCGCAGGTCCGGATGAAAAATCTGTATTAAGTCAGAGAGAAGCCAGTCAGGACGCCAACTCACCTCCTCAAAATACGGCACCACATCAACAGGGCAGCCATATATCTCACCGGTCTTATAAGGCCTAAGAGCCTCATAGCCACTGTACTCGGCATGCAGTTTGTCGCGGGTCATAATGCCGTTATAGCTCATTAACCACACATCGGCATTACCCATCTTTTCTAGCACCGTCTCAAAGGGCAACGGCAGACTTCCAGTATGGTTGTCAGAACTGTAAGCGTAACGTCCTCCGGCATCATTATACATCAGTCCCACACTGCTCTGTCCGCCGGGGATATACCACACGGAGCCCGTCTTACGGTCAGGCAGCACACTGAGAGTCTTCTTCGCTCTCCTGACCTTGACTTTCAGACTATTATAGTTAGCCTCCACAACAGAGAAAAGGCTGTCGGCCTCGGTCTCACGTCCTAGGAGCATACCATAGAACTTCATCCACTCAGCACGCCCGAGAGGGCCTTGTTCCATATAGTCAGCACACTCTATGACAGGTATGTTTATCTCTTCCAGACGGCCATAACCGCCACTGTTTTCAAAAGGAGACAGGAATATGGCATCGGCCCTCATACTTATTATCTTCTCTACGTCAGGCTTCATGGAGTTGCCCACGTTGCAAATAGCATGCGCTGAAACGGAAACATCTGCCGGAGAACCCGCAAGCCGTTTCTGAATGTCAGGAATATGCATGTACTGCGGGTCTGCCACGCCGGCGATAGCATCACCGGCATGCAGCATCTCGATAAGATTAGCATGGGCGGATGTGAACACTACGGCACGCCGGATGGGCACATAAACGACTGTCCCTTCCGGGATATGGGCCGAAAGACGGGCTGAGTCTTTATGATCAACCAACATATAGCGGTGAAGAGTCCGTCCCTCCTTCCATGGATCGGCAAGTCTTACGACAGTATAGCCATTCTTCTTTTCTACACTTATATGTTTGGCATATCGGAATGTTGAGTCCTGAGACGACATGTTATCAGAGCTTTTTCGTCCACAACCCGACCACAATACCACTGAAAAAAACAGCGCAAGATAAAGAATTCTATTCATTATTCATCAGTTTTCTGGAAAATCATCTGCAAAGTTACAAAAAACCGGCATTTCTTTTGCCCGTTACCATTAAAATTGTTAATTTTGACACCGTTTTATAGGGTTTTATTGCAACCAGATAATTACCCTGTTAACACCTATACCCATCACTCAACACCTAAATTCACAGCTATATGGAAGAAAGCCAAAGCCGACTAAGCAGTAAATTCTCGCTGAAGAAATTTATTGAGTTCGCTGTTATCGTAGTCATAACAGCAGTAATCTGGAACATACCGCAGGAGTCGTTCGGAATAGACGGACTCACGGTGATACAGCAGAGGGTCATAGCCATCTTCGTCTTCGCCACACTGTCATGGTTGACGGAGGCTATCCCGTCATGGGCCACGTCCCTTGTTATCATCACATCCATGTGTCTTACCATCAGCAACAACTCCCTATCCATGTTCAAAGGCGGAGGTGCCGCCATATCCGCCAATGGAACAGAGCTGGCCTTCACGAAAGGACTGAAGTTCACATCTGGCATCATCGGTGAGAACAAGATTATCATAGACCAGAAAGACGGTCAGCTGACACTGAAAGGAAAAGACATAGCATTCAACATCGACTCTCTGCACAAAGGGCAGACCATCGTCACAACCTACGTTACCGACAAGGAGGACAAGGCATACCTGACGATTTCAAATGCCAACATGAAGGAAGGCGAGAAGAACGACTCCCTGTCGGTCGTCAACTCCGTCGTAACAAAAGATGGAACGGTAACGTTCACCAATAAGGGCGGTCTCATCAACCTTAAGACCATTGCCATCAACGACGCTGGAAAGACAGTCCGCCACTGGGATTTCACCAACATCACCGACAAGGACCTCAAGAGTCTGCAGAGCGATGCCGCCATCTGGAGCGCGGCCAGCGACAAGAGCGGTGTTTATACCAACCGTACAACACTCAAAGGAGCCAACTTCGGTGCTGAGCTGAAATCGTCCGACATCATGGCCACCTTCGCAAACCCAATCATCATACTGTTCCTCGGTGGTTTCATTTTGGCTATCGCCGCCACAAAGTCAGGACTTGACGTCCTACTGGCCCGTTCGCTCATCAAACCATTCGGAAAGAAGAGCGAGAATGTGCTTCTCGGATTTCTTCTTATCACGGGAGTTTTCTCCATGTTCGTCAGCAATACGGCCACAGCAGCCATGATGCTCACATTCCTTACACCAGTCTTTGCTGCTCTGCCGGCGAACGGCAAAGGTCGCATAGCACTGACCATGAGCATACCTGTTGCCGCCAACCTCGGAGGTATGGCAACACCTATCGGCACGCCACCAAACGCAATAGCCCTCCAGGCTCTCAACGGGCCGGAGCTCCACATGGGCATCGGCTTCGGCCAATGGATGGCTTTCATGTTCCCATTGGTCATCGTATTGCTGCTCATCAGCTGGTTCATTCTGAAAAAAGAGTTCCCTTTCTCACAGAAGACAATAGAATTGAAGATTGAAGGCCACGTCCATCACGGATGGAGGATGTGGGTGGTATGCATCACATTTGCAGTAACCATCCTCATGTGGCTCTTCGACCGGATAACAGGCGTCGACGCCAATACCGTAGCCCTTATACCAATTGCGGTATTCGCCATCACTGGTGTCATCACGGCCAAGGACCTGCAGCAGATAAACTGGAGTGTCATCTGGATGGTTGCCGGAGGTTTTGCCTTGGGACTGGGCATGAACGGCTCAGGTCTCGCCACGGCGGCCATCGCCAGCATTCCTTTCGGAAGCTGGAGCCCGATGGTTATCATGATTATCTCAGGACTGATCTGTTACTTCCTGTCCAACTTCATATCCAACACTGCCACCGCGGCACTGCTTGTACCTATCTTGGCCGTTGTCTGCAACGGAATGGGCGACAGTCTTAACGCCATCGGCGGCACGTCGACCATTCTCATGGGAATAGCGCTGTCGGCTTCCGCTGCCATGTGTCTGCCTATCTCCACACCTCCTAATGCCATTGCCTACTCCACAGGGCTCATAGACCAGAAGAGCATGCTGAAGATAGGTATCATTACAGGTGTCCTGACCATGGTTCTCGGTTACACCGTCCTCTACTGCGTAGGAAAGATGCATTTCCTCGGATAAACACTTATCGTCCCAGTCAGGCCCAATAACCGGGCCTGGCCACGGACAATATGCGTTGGATTAAAGAAATAACGTTAATTGATGTGAAACGTGCAATAAACGCACAAGTACATACGTTGGTAATAAGGACAATAGGTTTTATAATAAAGAAGCACATGAAAAAGGTTCTATTCATTACAATCTCCGCAGCAGTCATAGCACTGACCAGTTGCGAAAACAAGACAACCGCCGGTGGAGATGCTGATTCGACAGCTAAGGACACCACAGCACTGGTTGCTGACACGACAGACTCCGTCGCTGCATTAGCCAAAGGTGGCGACGCAAAGGCCGCACCGGCAACGGCAGCAGCCCTGACAAAGGAGATACAGGAAAAGATTACTGCCAAGGACGCCAAAGGATTGACGACACTTCTGATGAATGCCAAGGCGAAGATAGCCCAGCTGGCAAAGGAAGACCCAGCCGCAGCAAAGGCCTATGTCTCACAACTTCAGCAGTATGTGAGCCAGCATGCAGCAGAGCTTAAGACTATCGTTGCAGGTAATGCCACCATCACACAGGCTATCGACGAGGTGAAGAGCCTCAACCCGGAGAAAGTTGTCAACGCCGTAGCGAACGCTACTGAGGCAGACGCGAAGAACATTGCCACGAGTGCTGCTGAGACGGCTAAGAGCAAGGCCGAGAATGCCGTAAACAACAAGGTCAATGAGGCTACGACAAAAGCCGCCGAAGCAAAGACCGCAGCTCAGAACAAGGTAAATAACGCAGTAACAAAAGCACAGAACAAAGCCAACGACGCTGTAAACAAAACACAGAAGAAAGCCAACGATGCTGTTAACAAGGCTACCGACAAGGCTCTTAAAGGTTTGGGGCTCTAACACTTGATGAAGATAATCCGCAAAATCATAAGTTACTTTATATGGACCGTAGTGGCGATTTATTTCGCCATTACGGTCTTTCTTCATATTCCTGCCTTCCAAAGTCTTATCGGCTCAGAGGTGGCTTCAGCCCTTGCCGCCAAGCTGGGTACTAAGGTAGAGGTGGGCCGTGTGGACCTGGGCTTTCTGAACCGTATTATCATTGATGATGTCCATATCTACGACCAGAAGAACAAGCCGATGCTTCAGGCTACCAGACTTTCCGCCAAAGTGGACATCATACCCCTTTTCAGAGGAAAAATCTCTATCTCTTCGGCCCAGCTTTTCGGTATCGACGCACGTCTCTACCGCACATCACCAAACACTCCACCCAATTTCCAGTTTGTCCTCGATTCACTGAAGTCGAAGGACACATCATCCCACACTCCATTAGACCTACGTATCAACTCGCTCGTCATAAGAAACGGAAAAGCGAGATGGGACAACTATATTCCCCGGAAGGGAGACGGCCTTGACATCAATCACCTCAGCGTCAGCGATATAAGTGCTCACATTCTCCTTCACCATATTACAGATAATAATTTTGATGTCGCCATAAAACGTTTCTCTCTAAAAGAAGCGTCAGGACTTGACCTCAGACAACTTTCCTTTAAGGCCAAGGCCGACAAACATCAGACCACAGTGGAGGACTTTACCATTGAGCTTCCATCTACACATATATTCTTCCCCATCATTCACGCAGCATACAAATTCGACAAGAATGGCCTCGAAAGGCGTTCTCTACAATATTCTATCAAACTGTCGAAAAGTTATGTAGCGCCCACAGACCTTGCCTTCATTGAACCGACATTGAAAACATTCCACAACCGCGTGCGTCTGAACGCTGATATTAATGGAACAGGTAACAGTGTGAAGGTCAACAATATCGACATTGAGGCCGACGACCAAAGCATCATTATCCGTGGAAACGGTGAAGCCGACAACATCAACGGCACCCCTAGGTGGACTTTCCGCACGCAGCCGCTAAGGACCAGTGCCGACGGTATACAGTTTATTGCCAGAAACCTTCGGAAGCACAAGATAGAAATACCAGAACCCATAATCCGCCTTGGCAACATCTATTTCAGAGGCACAGCCTTCGGACAAGGCAAACACATTACAACAAAAGGCGACATCAGAACAGATGCCGGCAATGTGTCGCTGGACGCAAAATACGACAACGGACATTTCAAAGGATTTGTCAAAACGTCTGGGTTCCAGCTCGGGCATATCCTCAACAACAAAGACTTCGGACTTGTCATCGCAGATGTTACAGCGAAGGGGTACCTCCCTAACCCATTCCGTCTTGACAGGCTTGATGTAGCTGCCAATGGTACTGTCGCCCGCTTCGACTACCGTGGTTATGCGTATAGGAACGTCAGCGTCGATGGCACATTCCGCAATACCACTTTTACTGGCAAAGCTTCCATCGATGACCCTAACGGCAAGGCACACGTAGAAGGCACAATAAACAAGAACAAGGTGCTTGCAAGCCTTGAAGCCAACAGCTTCAACCCATATCGTCTGAAACTTACGGACGCTCTCGGCAACAGGGCTTTTTCCCTTAAAGCCAAGGCCAACCTCGCCGGTACCGACCTCGACCACCTCAACGGCAGTGTGGATGTCAGTGACTTCTCAGCCATTGGCGAGGGCAAGAACTATACTGTAAAGATGCTGCATGCCAAGGTAAGCAACAACCACCGGTTGCGTTCCGCCGACGTGGAGAGCGACTTCGGCGAGTTACATATCAGCGGAGTCTATGACTACCAAACGTTGCCAGGAAGCATCATAAGCATTGCGGGCCATCACATGCCCAGTCTCTTTGCCTCAAAAAGTAATGCGCAGGGCAATGCCTTCACCATCCACGGCCGCATGGTAAGTGCCGAACTACTCAGGAAGTTCTTCGGCATCCCACTGCATGTAAACGGTACGATAGATATAAACGGAACGGTTAACGATAAGGCGCATGCCATTGACTTACGCCTCAACGCGCCCGACATCACCTATTCAGGTAATCATATCAAGGACATACATCTTGCCTTGGAAACATCAAATAGCGGTCAAGGCAATTATTCAGGAACATCAGCATTGAATGTCAACCTGTCCGGAGCAAGAATATCCGATAGTGGAACTCCTCTCTCCATAGGTTTGAGGGCATCGGCTATCAATGACGACATCCGTTTGACAGGCAATTGGGATATAAATGGAATAACACACAATCACGGCACGCTGAATGCCAACGCTCATCTGTTCCGCGATGCTGCCAGAGGATTAGGCGTAAGCGTCGACATTCTACCCTCGGAGGAGGTCTTCGACACCATTGCTGTGGCTGTTCAGCCATCACATCTCACTTATCAGCATAATCTTCTCGACATAGACCATTTCGAGGTCTCCAACGGCAGTCAGCATGTGGTTATCAACGGACAGACCACAGGCAGTGAACAAGACTCTCTCCTCGTTGATTTCAAGAACATTAACCTCGGATATGTCCTCGATCTCGTCGACTTCCATTCCGTTGAATTCACCGGAAACGTTACCGGCAAGGGTTATGTGAAGTCGTTCTTCAAAAATCCTCAGGCTTATGCGGTCCTCGATGTCGATGATTTCCGTTTTCAGGGCGGTGAGTTTGGTGTCCTGCATGCCAAGGCTACATACGACAACAATGAAAAGAAGATAAGCTTCACGTCTGTTGCCGACGACGGGCCGGACTGCTATACCAACGTCAACGGCTATGTGTCGATAAAGGACCACTACCTCAATATTCCGATGGTATGCCACGGCACGAAGATGCAGTTCCTCGAAGGCTTCGCAGGAGCCGTTATGGACAATGTAAAAGCTACAGGTGTCGGCAATGTCCGTCTCTTTGGCGACCTGTCATATCCTAATATGGAAGGCGATGTTGTCTGCAATGGCGACATAGACATCAAGCAGACCAAGACGACATATACGATGCACAATGCACCGGTACATATCATCCCCGACCACCTGATATTCAAAAACGACACTATTTACGACAGGAACGACAACATCGGAATAGTAAACGGTTCGTTGGACCATGACAATTTCAAGGACTTCAAGTACAATATCCATGTCAGTGCCGACAACCTCCTCTGCCTGAACCGTCCTGACTTTGACGACAACACCTTTCGTGGTGTCATCTATGCCGTTGGAAAGTGCGACATCAAGGGCAAGAGCGGAGAGACGACCATCAACGCCAACCTCACACCTGTCGGCGATTCATACATGGAATACAATGCCGGATACTCCGGGACGCCCGACGACAACTCGTTCATACACTGGCATGATGCTACAGCATACAGTAATATCATCCGCCCCGGTGGTACAACTAAAGATGACAGGAAAGACTCACTCGTCACAGAGCAGGACGTTAAGCCCGTCAACGGGACTGCTATTACAGAAACAACGAATAATAGCAGAAACATGACGACAAATGCCGGCGATGGAGGACTACTACTCGATTTCCCCGATATTCCCGGTGATTTCACCATGAACATAATTGTCAACACCACACCTGACTTCACCCTACGTGTACTTATGGACCCGACGACCGGTGACCACATGGACTTCCACGGCAATGGTGTCATACGTTCTACATATTATAATAAGGGTGCATTCCAGATGTTCGGCAACTACGATGTGGAATATGGCAACTACACCATGACGATACAGAACCTGGTGAAGAAAGTGTTCACATTCCAACCCGGCTCGTCGATAACCTTCGGTGGAAATCCATTCGACGCACGTCTGAACCTTAAAGCGCAGTATACCGTCAATGGTGTAAGTCTGTCGGACCTTCAGATGGGACGCAGCTTCACTTCGTCAAACATACGTGTGAACTGCCTTATGAATATCACAGGAAAGCCATTGAAGCCAACGATAACCTTTGGCATTGACCTGCCGACGCTGTCTTCCGACGCCCAGCAGATGGTGCGCTCCGTCATGAATTCAGAAGAGGACATGAATCAGCAGGTGCTGTATCTCCTTGCCGTCGGACGTTTCTACAACCCGGGCACCAACAATGCGGAGGTTGAAAGCAACCAATCACAGAACCGCACATCGCTGGCTATGCAGAGTGTTCTGTCAGGTGCTCTCTCCCAGCAACTCAGCAACATCATGTCGACAGTATTGCACAACACTAACTGGAATATCGGTGCAAACATATCTACGGGAGAGGAAGGATGGAGCGACGCGGAATATGAAGGACTACTCTCGGGGCACATGCTCAACAACCGGCTGTTCTTCCAAGGACAGTTCGGTTACCGAGACAAGGTAACGACAAACAACTCATCGTTCATCGGCGACTTCGACCTCCGCTATCTCCTCACACCAAACGGGAACATAGCTGTCCGCGTCTATAACCAGACCAATGACCGCTACTTCACACGCAACTCCCTCACCACACAAGGTCTTGGATTTGTCTTCAAGAAAGACTTCAGTAGTATCCGGGATCTGTTCCGAAGGAGCAGCTACCTCAAGAAAAGCAAAAAGAAAAACAAGAGGAAGAATTCAAAAAAATAACATCGGCGGCTTGTTTTCCCATAAACTTTAGCCAGTAACTAAATATGCCACAAAAATAAAGGCTATCCTTTTACTTTCCTAAACCACAAGTTTAGCAATGTAAAAGGATAGTTTTTTATTATATAGAAGGATAGCTATTGTTATTTATATTGGAATAAACTGTCTATCAATCAGGATAATTAAGGTTTTCTTCCGTTATATTATCGAGCACCTCAGTTAGAAACTTTCTTGCTTCCCACTTTGCCATCGGCAGGTCATGAAGGAGCCAGTTACCACAATCACGGGGAGCAGCACCCGGTATTTCACCCTCATAATCGGATATGAAACGGAATGTGTTGCGCATCAGTTCAATGATATCCTTCGACTCCAGGTCGCCACGGAGAAGGAGATAGTTTCCGGTAAGGCATCCCATCGGTCCCCAGTATATCACCCTATCCTTCCATTCCGGGTCATTTCGCAGATAAGTAGCCGCCAGGTGCTCTATAGTATGCAGCGCGCCAACATGGACGACGGGCTCACGGTTAGGCTCTTTCATGCGAACATCGAATGTTGTAACTACCTCTCCGCCTACTTCATCTTTACGGCTAACATAGATTCCACGGAGAAGTTTCTCATGATTAATCTTAAATGACGGTATCTTGTTCATATCTAAAACATTTGTTCTTATAATAATTCCACAAAATTCTTCGTTACCTCAAAGCTGTCCTGAGCCACTCTGTCCCAAAAGTCAAAGTACTGACTGGCCTTGGTGTCCTTCAACGGCACGTCGCTTATAACCCGGAACGAGAGGAACGGCACGTTATATCTAAAGCAGGTCTGGGCTATCGAGCAGCTCTCCATATCCACCGCCTCGGCATCAGGGAAGTGTTCCAGTATCGACCTCATCTTATCCTTAGAGTCTACGAACCACTCCCCGGAGACGGTAAGGCCGTCGACTATATTCATCTGCGAGCCGTCGGTATTGAGCGTCAGGGCCTTTTCCACCAGTTCCTCGGGCGCCTTGAACCTCGCTGGCATGCCAAGTATCTGACCATACTCGCAGTTGTCACCACAGTATGCGTCATGGTAAGCGCACTCTCGAGCCACAACGACATCCATTACGTTTAGGTTTTTGTCAGCACCACCGGCACATCCACTGGATATTATAAGGTCCGGGCGATGCTCACGTATCATTTCTACCGTTCCAATCGCTGAATTCACCTTACCGATGCCACACTTTTGCAGGACAATATCTTTTCGTCCGCTGAACACCTTCTCCAGCTGGGCATACTCCTTGTCCATGGCTACTATTATTCCTATCTTCATATTAAAAGGCAATTGAGATTACCGTAAAAGAATTAAATCTGGTTTATGTCAACGTATCCGTGCATGACTGCATAGATAGTAAGTGCAGACACACTCTTGAAACCGAGTTTATCGGTGATGTTCTTTCTATGGGTGATAACCGTAGAAAGACCGATATTCAGTTCATCGGCGATTTCCTTGTTTATATAGCCCCTGACGACCAGGGAGAGCACCTGTATCTCCCGGTTGCTGAGTATCCTGCTTTGAAGGACGGCTGGCATCGGTGGCAAGTTGCGTCCACCGCTGTGGCCCATCTGCATTACCATGAGCACTTGCTTCACCAAAGCCTCTTCCGACTGATTGACGCAGAAACTGTGGAAGCCGGACAACTGACTGTTAGGATCGCTGGATGGTGTCATAACCAGGGTACGGTGCACATTCTGTTGAAAGAAGTCGAGATGCCCCAGAACAATACTCTGAGCCACAAAGAAATGGACGAAGTTATCCGGCCCTGCAGCCTCAAAGGCCTCAAAGCTCCCGAAGTCGTGGACATCCATTATCGGAACCACGTTCTCCAGAATCTGTTTCAGTCCGAGAACTGTAAGCATATTGCTGTCTATGACCGCCATCTTTGGGCGCCGCAGCGGTCCTCGCCTCATTGAATCCATCAGAAAAATAATAATGTCTTTGTATAATATAATTGGACGGAACGCTCCGCCCGTGGTTTTATCTTATCTATAGCCGAACGCTACTGATGTCTACAAGGTTGTTGACAATAGCGTAGATGGTGAGTCCGGCCGGAGAATGTATCTGTAACTTCTTGGCTATATTCCGCCGATGAGTGATGACTGTATTGATGGAGATGTAAAGGGTATCAGCAATCTCTTTGTTGGTCATGCCCTGAACGACACATACAATAACGTCCTTCTCTCGTTTGCTGAGTGCTTCACCAGCATCAGGGTTCTTGTTAATCATACTGCTTATCTTCAAGGACACGTCCGACTGCTGGCTCTTCATCTCATAATGGCGTATGACTGGAATGAAAATCTCATCCTCCACACTAGCGTGCTGAGCAAGGAAAGACTCACAGTTGTAAAGATCATAAAGGGCAGCCATGAGCTGATTGTTGCGGTGAACGTCTGAAGGGAGGTATTTGATGATGATACTCTTCAGCTCACCAAGCTTTTTGTCGGTCTGGCTATGGTGGTGAGAGTAGGTGTCAATGTCGTATTCCGTGCTTTTTACACCTTCAAGAAGTTTCTTGACATACGGGAAGACTGTCTTCTCCTCATATTTCATGTGGTTTTGTATGGACCGCGCATACTCATCATAGAGCTTTATAATCAGCCGCGCCAGATTGTCGTTCTCATCCAGGGCATCAACAAGTTCCTGGCGGATAAATGGCAGTTCAAAACCGAGGAAATACTGATGGCTGGCCTTAAGATACTGCATCAGAGTAGGAACGGAAAGGCGTTCGGCATCATCAAACTCCTTATAACCATTAATCGAGAAGTTGACAACGGCAAGAAACGTATAAACGTCGACGTGCTGCTCATCACAAACCTCACAAACGGTCTTGTCTCCGAAGCCGAGGTTTATGCCGAAACTTCCAAGTATTTGAAGTAAGTCGTAATTGTCGCGGATAAGAAATATCATCTTGTCGTCCGCCTCGTACATCTTCTGATTCTTCATTACCTTATTCGTTCTTCAATCAGAATGCAAAATTAATCAAAATATCAGAATTACTGAAATTTAGTAAACAAATAACTTTCATTGAATACGAAAATACCAAGTTTTGAGGATACGACAAAAAGATACCCTTCCTGTTATTCCGGGTAAGCATTAATATCAGATTTCATCCATCGGGAGCACACAGCTACAAACAGCAATATCAATCCGGGGAACAGCCATTAGAAAACATAAAAGCCATTCCCCGGAAAGATATTTCTCTACATCATTCGTTCCATAGGCGTATATGGGAGGTCCCAGACTTTCGCGACAGCCTCAAAGGTAACCTTCCCATCTATCATGTTTACACCTTTCGCCAAAGCCATATCTTCTGCAACAGCAGCCTTCCATCCTTTATCGGCAAGAGCCACCGCATAAGGAAGTGTAGCGTTGGTAAGAGCCGTGGTAGACGTGTTGGGAACGGCTCCTGGAATATTTGCGACAGCATAATGAAGGATACCGTCTACGGTGTACACAGGGTCGGAGTGTGTCGTAGGATGCGAGGTTTCAAAGCATCCGCCCTGGTCAATGGCCACGTCAACCATCACCGTTCCCGGTTCCATCTCTTTCAGCATATCTCTGGTAATCAATTTCGGTGTGGCATCACCAGGAACAAGGACAGAGCCAATAATAATATCCACATCATGAAGTTCCTGACGTATATTATGCTCTGAGGAATAAAGTGTATGTACATTCGCCGGGAGCTCTGCCTGAAGGTTACGCAAACGTGGTAGTGAGATATCGGTAATAATGACATCGGCACCCATTCCGGCTGCAATTCGAGCGGCAGCCTCTCCCACCGTTCCTCCGCCCAGTACTAGGACCTTGGCCGGTCTAACCCCGGGTACTCCCGACATAAGTTTTCCCTTACCGCCCTTTGTCTTCTGCATATAGTAAGCTCCGTTCAAAGCGGCCATACGTCCTGCCACCTCGCTCATTGGGGCGAGCAACGGCAAACTGCGGTCAGCTTTCTGCACCGTCTCATATGCTATGCAGACGGCTCTGCTCTTCATCATAGCCTTTGTCAGCGGTAAGTCACTTGCGAAATGAAAGTATGTAAATACCACCTGTCCCCTCCTTATCAACGGATATTCAGGCTCAATAGGTTCCTTCACCTTTACAATCATATCGCTTTGGGCATAAACCATCTCTATGGAAGGACGGATAATGGCACCGACCTTTTCGTATTCCTCATCAGAGAAACCGCTGCCTTCTCCAGCACTTTCCTGTACCAAGACTGTATGCCCATGGTTAATAAGTTCTCTAACGCCTGCCGGGGTCATACCGACACGATTCTCATTGTTCTTAATCTCTTTTGGAATTCCCACTTTCATAGCATTTAAGTTTTTAATTGTTATTAGTTTTGTAAAACGTTTCAAAATTACAAAATAAAATTATCTCCACAAATATTTTTCAAAGTTTTTTTTCACGGCAATAAGTTTCTAGGTATCAAGCTTTAAACCTATTCGCTTGTCTTATCTTTTTTTCTTCCAAAGTTGAAGCCGACATAGAAGTTCAGATTACCGAAGATATTGTTTATCGAGAAATTCGTCTTTGTATAGTTGAATGCGTTGAGCGTGGAGCTCATGCCGAAATACCACTTGGAATTGTTATAGACAAAGGCAAAGCGGCCAACGCCATCCAACCCGATGTTATGAAAAGAGAAGCCTTTTCTCATCTCCAGAGTCTCATCCGACGCACCAAAAGAATGCTTATAAGCGATAGCCGCCGACAACGAGGCCGACAGCAGACAGTTGCGTGCAAAGACCCAGTTATAGGCATACCCCCCGGAAAGCGACACATCAAGGTACTTTATTCTCATTCCCTTATAGTTGGCATCTTCAGGAGCCATCACAATATCCTTCCCCACCCTTTCGTCAACGAGCTGCTGCAGCCTGGTCCAGTCGGCGGAAAGCTTATGGACGGTATAGGCGAAGCCTGCCAACGGAGAACCGGCACTACGCCGCTGGACAGTGCTCTGACTGAAGGCCGCAGGATAGGACATCTTATGGTGATTGAAGATATAATAGATATTGAAACCCTTGACACTGGAATGAAAACCGTTGAAACTTGCGCCCCGCATTTTACTGACATCAGCATCGCCAATTTTCATATTCTTTATCTTATAGTCATCTCCCGACTTCCTGTAATAAAGGTCTATACCGAACAAGTTTGTATAAAGGCTCACATCCAATTCCTGCCGCTGGCCATCATCATGTGAGAAATCGAGATGGTTGATGTCGACGGTATATCCGAGGAATATCCATCGCCAGCCAAAATACGGACCCAGCTTATAGCTCCATTTTGGCTGCAGTACAACGGAATAATTATTGTTGTCGCTCAGATGATAGACTTCAAACGTATTAGTGTTCTGTATCATCGCCGCATAGTTATAATGCTGGGGCTCAATGTATGAGGAATCAATCCGGCAGAACCTTTCGAAGAAATTTATAAACCCATGCCTTATCCTTTTGCCTAAAGGGTCATCACTGAAGTCATAGCCTTTGACAGGTTTACCATCGGAACAGTTGCACTTAGCAATGGAATCTATCTCCTCAGCACTGTAGAAGGTGTAGTCAGAGACGATAGTATCCGCAGCAACCATTTTGGTTCCGTACCAGCCATACGAAATGCTTACGGCACTAACCTTCAGCACCGATAGCATTACTACAGCAGATATACAAAACCTCTTAAAACCCAAGTTTATACAAAAATTATTTTAGCTTATATTTTTCCCAGAATGCGGTCCATCACCCAGTTGGTAGGCGTAGCACTGACACTCGTCGTAGTACAGTTGCCTATGCCCTGTAAGGTCTCCACGACACTCTTGATGATGGGCAACTGAACATAAGGGGGATTGTCGACAGTAATCTCATGGACGCCGTCGCTCAGATACAGATGAATGGGCTGATAGTTGAACACCGAGAAGCTCACCTTTCCTTTGTCGCCTACAACTTCTATTCGGTCTTCCTTGGCACTCTCATGAGCCACGAAGCACCAGCTGCCACACCCGTTAAGTCCACTCTCAAATTCAAATACGGCATTGACCGTGTCTTCCACATCATAGAGTCCTCCACGATTCGTGCAATAGCCGTGAGCACGGGTGATAACGCCGAAGAAGTCTTGGAGCAGGTCTATCTGGTGTGGAGCAAGGTCATAGAAATAACCGCCACCGGAGATGTTCGCCTGAAGACGCCACGGCAGTTCCGAGCCACGGCGATAGTCAAGGTCGCGGGGAGGACATGCAAAGCGGAGCTCCACGGTAAGCACCTTTCCTATGATGCCGTCGTTGATGATGCTCTTCACACGACGGAAATACGGGAGATAGCGGCGATAGTAAGCCACAAAGCACGGCACGCCCGTCTGCTCGCTGACGCGGTTTATACGGACACAGTCCTCGTAGCTGGCCGCAAGGGGCTTCTCGACATAAACCGGTTTGCCGGCACGCATGGCCATGATGGCATACGTGGCATGAGCCACTGGTGGTGTGGCAATATAAACGGCATCGACATCCGGATCATCGATAAGTGCCTGGGCATCGGTATACCAATGCGGAATGTGGTGGTTAACAGCATAGGTACGTGCTTTCAGTTCGTGGCGGCTCATCACGGCCACCACTCTTGAGCCTTCAATCTCGTTGAATGCAGGACCTGACTTTTTCTCCGTCACCTCACCGCATCCTATAAAACCCCATCTTATCTCTCTCATATTTCTTTCCTTTATTCTTCTATATAACTAATCAGTGCCATCCGTTACCTTGAGCCCAGATTGAGCTTGCTCATTCTGTAGGCGAAGAATCTTTGCTTGAAGCTTTTTAATTCTTCTTTCAAGAGTTTTCTCCTTGCTTTT
>Ga0256406_1002436_pt1 | contig 26286 bp, 20 predicted proteins | sample RumenRJG_03DNA_FD_185986 | JGI IMG/M metagenome (GOLD analysis project Ga0256406, IMG submission 185986) | Bovine rumen microbial communities from Lethbridge, Alberta, Canada - RJG_03 | ecosystem: Host-associated > Mammals > Digestive system > Stomach > Rumen | place: Canada: Alberta | collected...
CAGCTCTGACTCGCGAGGCTGGAGCAACTCGGCCTCCTACAATGACGACCCTTACAACTACGTCAGCGACCCCCTCTCCAAATCTTCATTCGAAACCTTAGCCAAAGACAGCCTGATGGTGAATACCCGGAGCAATTCCAACATCGGCTACAGTGACAGCCGCCAGGTGGGCGGCATGCTCCAAATTAACCGTAAGCTGAACAGCATGGGGCGCAACGTCACGCTGCGCGCCGATGCCAGCTATTCTACCGGGCACAGCAAGAGCCTGTCGACCAGCAATGTCCACCTCTATCTATTAAAGGACGCACTGGGCAACGACTCCACCTATCAGACCAACCGCTTCAACCTCGCACCCACCAAGAACTGGAGCTATAGCCTGCAGACCACCTACAGCGAGCCGCTCTGGCGCGCCACCTTCCTGCAGTTCAGCTATCAGTTCAATTACAGCTTCTCCAAGAGCGACCGCTCCACCTACGACTTTTCCAACCTTGGCGAGGACTTCTTCGGCACTCTCTCACCCCTCTACCGGGGATGGGACAGCTACCTCAACCTCCTGCCCCTCTCCTATGAGAGCTATCGCGACGAAGCCTTGAGCCGCTACTCGGAGTACAAGAACTACACTCACAACATAGAGCTGATGTTCCGCATGATAAGAAGCAAGTACACCTTCAATGCGGGCCTGCTCCTGCAGCCTCAGATGTCGAAATTCATTCAGCGCTATCAGGGACGGGATATTGACACGGTGCGCCACGTCTCCAACTTCTCGCCGACACTCGACTTCCGCTACCGTTTCTCCAAGGTGAGCGACCTGCGCGTGAACTACCGCGGCAGCTCCTCGCAGCCGAGCATGAGCGACCTCGTCGACATCACCGACGACAGCGACCCGCTCAACATCACCAAGGGTAACCCAGGACTGAGACCCTCGTTCACTCATAACCTCCGCGCCTTCTACAACAACTATATACAAAGCCACTTCCAATTCATCAGGGCAAACCTCAACTACTCTCAGACTCGAAATGGCTTTACCCAGGCCGTGACCTACAATCGGGCTACCGGTGGGCGCACCACGCGCACGGAGAACGTGAACGGCAACTGGAACGCAGGCGGCGACTTCATCTACAATGCCTCCATCGACACGGCCGGAGTGTGGAACGTGAATACCTGGACCAACGTGAGCTACAACAACCTCGTGGGTTATCTCGACCTCAACCGCACCGGTGAGCTACAGAAGAACATCACCCACGACCTGAGCATCACCGAGCGGTTGGCAGCCAGCTACCGCAACAGCTGGTTTGAGCTGGAACTCGACGGGTCGGGCACTTTCCGCAATGCCACCAACAAGCTGCAGGCCCAAAACAACCTGCGCACCTGGCAATTTGCCTACGGTGGCACTGCCATCCTCAACCTGCCCTGGGGCATGAGCCTGGCCAGCGACCTGCACGAGAACAGCCGGCGCGGATACAGCGACAACTCGATGAACACCAATGAGCTCATCTGGAACCTGCAGCTCTCACAGAGCTTCCTCAAGGGCAAGCCGCTCACGGTGTCGCTCCAGTTCCGCGACCTGCTCAACCAGCAGAGCACCTTCAGCCGCTCCATCACAGCCATGCAGCGCAGCGACACCGAGACCAACAGCATCAACAGCTATGCCATGCTCCACGTCATCTACAGAGTCAACCTCTTTGGCTCCAAAGAGATGCGCGACCGGATGCACGGTCCCGGCCCTGGAAATTCCGGCGGAAGGGGTGGCAGAGGCGGATTCCGCGGTGGAAGACCACCTATGGGACCACCTCCAGGAGGAGGCTTCGGTGGCCCGAGATAACTCATCCAACCAACACAAAGAGGGGGGCTCTGCCCCCCATTATATCATTATGCCAACCCAGCACAAAACTCACTATCAACACTTTCTGCTTCTACTGACAATTCTGTTCTTCGCCCTTCCACTCACCGCCCAGGAGACGCTGAGAGGCCGCTTGCTTGATGCCAAGAGCGGTGAGCCGATAGCCAAAGCTGCTGTGAGCCTGCTCTCGACCGACAGCACCTTCATCCGCGGCTCGCTCTCGACCGACAGCGGCAGCTTCAGCCTGCCCGCAGACAAGGGCGACTATATCGTGCGCATGTCCTGCCTGGGCTACAAGAACGAATATCGCCGCATCAGTGTGGGCAAGACCAAAACCGACCTCGGCACCATGAGGCTGGTGCAGGATGCCATCACGCTGGGCGAGACCGTCATCACAGCCCAGCTCCCCCCGATGACCGTCAAGGCCGACACCTTCATCTATAATGCCGACGCTTTCAAAGTGCCCGAAGGCTCCACACTCGAAGAGCTCGTGAAGCGCCTACCTGGAGCCAAAATCGACGACGACGGCACTATCACCATCAATGGCCGGAAGGTGAGCCGCGTGCTCCTCGACAACAGGGAGTTCGTGCGCGGCAACACCTCAGTGGCCATGAAGAACATACCCACCTACATTGTAGATAAAGTGAAGGCTTACGACAAGAAGAGCGACAGGTCACGGCTCACCGGCATTGATGACGGCAACGAGGAGACGGTGCTCGACTTCTCGGTGAAGAAACGATTCCGCAAAGGACTCTTCGCCAACAACACCTCGGCCATAGGTACACACGGGCGCTGGCAGGAAAACTTCTTCGGCTCACGTCTCTACGGCAAAATGCGCTACAACATCATGGGCGGAGGCAACAACACCGCCAACCAGGGTCATAACATTGGAAAGAACATCGGGGCCACCATGAGCTATGAGGAACGCAACAAGCTCAAGGCCGACGCCAGTGTACGCTGGAATCACAACAACTCCGACAACCTCAGCCGCACCTCGGCCGAGAACTTCGTCAACCGCCGAGGAGCCTTCTCCAACCGTATCAACCACTCGAACGGCAGAAACGGGAACCTGAACCTCAACGGCAATCTGGAATGGCATCCCGACACCGTGTCAGCCCTTTTCTTCCGTCAGAGTCTCTCGGGATCCTATTCGGACGGGCTCAACAATAACCGCAGCGCCACTTTCAACCAGGACCCCTACCTCACCACCGACGATCCGCTGAGCAAGCAATCTCTGGAGCAGTCCGCCGCCGACAGCATCACCGTGAACGCCCGTTCCAACAAGAGCAATTCCTACAGCCGCAACCGCTCGCTGAGTTCCAGCTTCGACTACCATCGCCGGCTCAGCAACCGAGGCCGCAACTTCTCCATCGGAGCCAATTTTGGCTGGAACAGCACCGAGAGCAAGAACCTCTCGGCCTCGCTCGTACACCTCTACCAGCTGAAAGACAGCCAGGGCAACGACTCCACTTACCAGACCAACCGCTTCTCACGCTCGCCTTCCCACGGACTCAACTACTCGTTCCGAGCCAGCTATACCGAGCCCTTGTGGGCCCACATCTTCGCGCAGGCCGACTACAGCTACAGCTACAGCCACAGCAAGCAGAGTCCGCACACCTACGACTTCGACGACCTCACCGAGCAGGAATACGAGTCCGTACTCAATGGCTACCGAGGCTGGGACGCCTACTTCGACCTGCTCAACTTTCCCCTCGACCACTATTACGACTCCGAGCTGAGCCGCTACTCCGAGCGCACCGTCAGAGGGCACAACATCAACCTGCAACTACGCTACGCCGGCAAGACGATCAACGCCACAGCCGGTCTCAACATCCGTCCGCAGCGCACTCACTTCTTGCAGGACTATCTGGGAGTGAGCGTCGACACCGTGCGCAACATTTGCAACATCACCCCTACGCTCAATCTCCGCTACCGCTATCGTTCGGCAGAAGGCAACCAGCGCAACGCCCACATCACCTACCGGGGCAATTCCTCGGAGCCATCCATCACCAATCTGCTCGACATCACCGACAACACCAACCCACTGAACATCCGCAAAGGCAATCCGAGACTAAAACCCTCGTTCAGCCATAACCTCGGGCTCGACTTCTCCGACTTCCGCCGCCACCTGAACCGCACACTGGCCGGCCACCTCAATTTCAGCACTACCTCAAACAGCATCTCGACTATGGTGACCTATAACGAACGGACGGGAGGCAGCACCACACGGCCGGAGAACATCAACGGCAACTGGTCGATAGGAGGCGGAGCATGGTACAATCTGTCGCTCGACACACTCGGCACCTGGAACATCGGAACCAACACGGGACTCAGCTACTCACAGCACGTGGGCTACATCCGACTGTCGAAGAAGAAGCAGTCGGAAAAGAACTACGTGCGCACCACCGAGCTCAGCGAAGGCCTCAACCTTAGGTTCCACAAAGACTGGATTGACCTCAGCCTCAACGGCAACTTCAACTATCAGCACGCCCGCAACCAGCTTCAGCCCAAGAGCAACCTCGACACCTGGCGCTTCAGCTACGGCATGAACGCGCAGGTGGAAGCCCCGTGGGGCACAATGCTTTCCACCGACCTGCGCATGCACAGCCGCCGTGGGTTCAACGATGCGTCCATGAACACCAACGAACTCATTTGGAACGCACAAATATCGCAGGCCCTCCTCAAAGGGCGACGTCTCGTGGTTATGCTGAGGTTCAACGACATACTGGCCCAGCAGAGCAACTTCAGCCGCAACATCAATGCCACCTCACGCACCGACACCTGGACCAACGGCATCACCAGCTATGCCTTGCTGCGCGTCACCTACAGAATGAACCTCTTCGGCAACCGGCAGGCCCGCCGCGACATGCGCAACTCCATGCGGCAGGAAGGACCGTCCGACAACGGCAGGCCGGCTCCGCCCATGCCCGGAGACCGACGCCCGGGTGGAGGAATGGATGGCAATCGACCTCCACATAGGGGATTCGGAGGATGAAGTCGCCCAGGCTCACAATCTCACATCTTCTACGCTGAGCCAACAGCTCCCTGCGGCTTCTCCCTTCCACCAGAAGCCACACAACTCTCAGCTGAAAGAAGCCGATATCAATACATCATGTAAGCAGGATTCCCCGGGACACCTCAGTAACAGATAGATTTTTCAATCTCCAGTCTGCGCTCCTATCGTCGTAAAACCGTTATTCCAAGGACTACTTCGCCGCTTGCTGTCGGCTATGAAGGCAGCCCTCTGCAGTGGAGATATGAGATGAGATAGGGGAATATACCATGGCTCTTATTGAGGGAAAGCTGGGGATCTTATGGGGGAAAGCTATGGTCACTGCGGGGCAAAGCTGGGGGGGCTTGCGGGGAAAAAGCTGGAATGCCTATATTGTAATGCTATAGAAAAAGATCGGTCGCTACGCAGCGAAACATCAAAAGCTACGAAGCGAACGATCGTTTGCCAGAAAGCAAAATCAACTGAGAATCGGGCTGTTCTGCTTGAGAATCTGCTCAATGATACCGGGGAAGTAGGCCATCTCAAGCTCATGCTCCTTGGCAGCAATAAGGTCCACGCTGTCGGTATCCGCCAAAGCCACCTTGCGCTGGGCAATTATCTCGCCGCCATCGCAGACGGCACTCACCCAATGCACCGTGAAGCCGGTCTCATGCTCCCCGGCCGCCTTAACAGCCTCATGCACGTGACGGCCATACATCCCTTTGCCTCCAAACTTGGGCAGCAAAGCCGGATGGATATTTATCATCCGGTGGTCGTAAGCACTGATGAGGAAGTCGGGAATCATCAGCAGGAAGCCGGCAAGCACAATGAAGTCGATGTGATGCTGTCTGAGCAGAGGCAACAACACCTCGGGGACGGCAAAGGCCGAACGACCGAGATGCACAGCTTCGACACCCAGCCGACGGGCTTTGTCCAGTACGGGCGCTTCAGCCTTATTGCAAACCACCAACTTCACACGTGCCAGCTCCGATGAAGCGAAGTAGCGTATGATGTTCTCACAATTGGTACCACTGCCAGAAGCGAATATAGCAAGGTTAATCATAGCAAGGTCTTTGATTTTATCGGGGTTATGGGTTATCGTCGCTATCGTCCCAGTCGTCATCATCGAAACCGAAGAGAGCAGGCTCAACGAAGGCATCCAGGGCCCTCCTTTCTTTCTTGGTGGGCCTTCCGGTGCCACGTGCCCGGTCGACGAAACCACTGATGCGGCTCATCTCCAACAGCTCGTACTGCTTGGGATCGGTCACATTCTCATAGACGTAAGGCAGAAGCTTGGCTCCCACGCGCTGCTCGATGCACGCCTTGACAAGGAAAGAATAAGTCACGGGGGGCTTCCTCACGTCAATGCGGTCGCCCACCTTGATGATGTGGCTGGGCTTCACATTGGCTCCGCCGATTTCCACCCGCCCATTCTTTATGGCATCTACGGCCACAGAGCGGGTTTTGAATATACGCGACGCCCACAGCCACTTGTCAATTCTTGCTGTAGGCTTCACCATGCCGGGGCGCAATTGGGCCGCCGACTGATTGCTGTTGTCGATTGCTGCCATATCGGAACAAAAATAACTAAGCCCAGCACCGAAGCAGTCACCCTTATGGGGCCATCACTTCTTGCCGAGCTTATTGAACTGATTCATTGTGTTGTCGATACCGCTGAGCACAAAGCTGCGGATAATCTCTGTCGCCGTGTCGATGGCTGGCTGGAGCTGCTTCATCTCCTCGTCGTCGTAGCGCCCCAGCACCCAGTTCACCTGAGCGCCCCGCGGAAAATCGTTGCCGATTCCCATGCGCAACCGGGAAAAGTTGGTGCCGATGAGCTGCTGGATGTGTCCCAGTCCATTGTGGCCGCCATTGCTGCCACTGGCCTTGAGCCTGAATGCGCCGAGAGGCAGGGCGATGTCGTCCGACACCACTAAGAGGTGCTCCTGAGGCACACGCTCCTTCTCGAGCCAATAGCGTACGGCATTACCACTGAGATTCATGAAGGTAGTAGGCTTGAGGAGTAGCACTTTACGCCCCTTAATCATGGTCTCAGCTACATATCCATACCGGCGGTCATCAAAAACAATATTGGACGCCTTAGCAAAAGCGTCCAATACCATAAATCCTGTATTGTGACGGGTGCCCTGGTATTCATCCCCAGGGTTACCCAGCCCACAAATCAAGTATTTCTCCATGCTGATTACTTAGCAGCGTCGGCAGCCGTGGCATCAGCAGCCGTGGCAGTGTCGTCGGCAGCAGCCTCTTCAGTGGTAGCCGATGAGTCAACAGCCTGGCGGGTCATCTTCACGGAGCAGACAACGACATTCTTGCTGGTAGTCAGCTCAATACCGTCGAAGTGGAGGTCGCCCACCTTGATGCTCTTGCCCAAACGAAGCTTGGTGACATCGATATCCAAATGCTCAGGGATATTCTGGTAAGGTGCCGTCACGTCAATCTTACGGATGGAGAGATTCATACGGCCACCATCGCGCACACCCTGAGCCAGACCATTGAGCTTCACGGGGATACCGATAGTAATGGGCTTCTGGTCGTTGACCTCGAGGAAGTCGACGTGGAGCAGTGCATCCGTTACGGGGTGGAACTGGAGTTCCTTGAGGATAGCGGTGTGATGCTCACCGTCGATATTGAGGTTGATGACGTAGATGTGAGGAGTGTAGACCAGCTTGCGGAGCTCGTTCATCGTACATGCAAATGCCATTGCAACGGGCTTTCCGTCAGCCTTTGCCTCTCCATAAAGGTTGCAAGGAACCAAGCCTTCCTTACGGAGGGCCTTTGAAGCTTTCTTTCCAAGGACTTCGCGCTTCTTACCTGAAACATTAATCTCTTTCATAATGTGTTACTCTAAATTAAGTTGATTAAACCATTAATGCCTTAATTCGCCATACACGATTAAACACCTCCCGGCCATGAATCCATCACCTGAGGCGATTTGCCGTATTGCTCAGAAAAGCAGTGCAAAATTACTGCTTTTTCTCGTACATACCAACCATATCTCACTTTTTCTTGAAATAAAGCCCGAATAATTTGGCCGTTCGCCCCAAAACATCTATTTTTGCAGGGTAAAACCACATAATCGAACATTAGAGAATGATTAATCGAGAACTCATTAGGATCAAGATTGTCCAGTTAACCTATGCTTACTATCAAAATGGCAGTAAGAACATAGACGCAGCGGAGAAAGAACTGTTATTCAGTCTCTCCAAGGCCTATGATTTATATAACTATTTGCTTTATCTCATCGTGGCCCTCTCTCGTGAGGAGCGCCACAGAGTGGAAGTTGCCGCCCAAAGGGCTGAACGCGAAGGCACAGAGCTACCATCACAGAAATTCGTCAACAACCGCTTTGCCATGCAGCTGGAAGAAAACAAGATGCTCAACGAATTTGTGGAGAGCCAGCACTTGTCGTGGAACGATGACATGGAATTCATTCGCAAGCTCTGCTCACAAATAGAGCAAAGTGCCACCTATAAGGACTATATGGCTTCCGACGACGACAACTATGAGGCCGATCGTGAGGTGTGGCGCAAGCTTTACCGCCAGCTCATCCAAGACAATGAGGAACTCGACAGCATCCTGGAGGAAAAGAACCTCTATTGGAACGACGACAAAGAAGTGGTCGACACCTTTGTGCTCAAGACAATCAAGCGATTCGACCCCAAGAACAAGTCGAACCAGGAACTGCTGCCCGAATACAAAGATGAAGAGGACCGCGACTTCGCTCGCAAGCTCTTCCGCGCCACTATCCTCAATGCCGAGACCTATCAGCACTACATGAGTGAGACGAGCCGCAACTGGGACTTCTCGCGCCTGGCCTACATGGACGTGGTCATCATGCAGATAGCCATCGCCGAAATGGTAACCTTCCCCAATATCCCCGTACAGGTGACCATCAATGAATTTGTGGAGCTCGCCAAGCTCTACAGCACCCCGAAAAGCGGTGGCTATATCAATGGCATGCTCGACGCCATCGCGCGCTATCTCATCCGTACGCACAAAATAATGAAGAATATGGAAGAGAGACACAATACTGCACGCAAGGTGGAAGAAGACGACGTTGAGAATGAGCCCGACGACCAACCCACCGAGAATGAATAAGGAAACAGCTTAATATAAACTCAACAACACATTATTAGTCCAATATGATTAACTTATTTTTGGCAGCACAACAGGCAGGAGGCGGAAGCATGATGCCCTTCCTGATTATGATGATAGCTATCTTTGCCATCATGTGGTTCACCATGATACGTCCTCAACAGAAAAGGCAAAAGGTTATCCGCACCTTCCAGAACAGCTTGAAAGAGGGTACTCCCGTAGTCACCGGTGGTGGCATCTATGGCAGCGTCAAGCGCATTGATCCCACCAGCAACAAGGTGGATGTGGAGATAGCCCGCGGCGTGGTCATCACCGTTGACAAGAATTATCTCTTTGCCGATTCTGCCCAGCAGTTGCAAAACCGTTAATGGGACATCGGCCTGGCATAACAGCAACATTCAGGAACTTCTTGTTGGGAAACAGCAACAAGCAGTTCCTGGTTTTTTTGTTCTTCCTCCTACTCAGTGGGGCGTTCTGGCTCTTCAATGCGCTCAACGACACCTACGAGGTGGAAGTCAGTGTGCCCGTGCGCCTGGTGAAGGTGCCACGCAACGTGGTCATCACCGCCGACCCTACCGACACGGTGAAAGTCACCGTGCGTGATAGTGGCTTTGCACTCTTACCTTATTTATATGGGCATCGATTCGGCACATTGACCATTGACTTTAGCATCTATGCCAACAGAGAAACAGAGACGGGCTACATGCCCCTGGCGGACATGCAGAAACAACTGCTTGCACGCATGATGAGCTCATCGAAGCTCACATCCATAAAGCCCACAGCCTTGGGATTCTCCTTCAACTACGGGTTATCGAAATCGGTGCCTGTCAGAGTGGCAGGCACCATAAGGCCGGCCAAGAGCTACTCTCTCTCTATGGTGAAGTTCAGCCCCGACCGCATAACCATATATGCCAGCAAACGTCTGCTCGACAGCATCTCGTACATTTCTACCGAGGCACTCAACATTACGAATTTCAGCGATACCGTTTCGCGCACCATCACCTTGAAGAAAATCCACGGAGTGAAGTGTGTGCCGGCAAAAGTTCATATGACGCTTTACCCCGACATCCTTACCGAAGAAAGTTTCGACATACCAATTAAGGCCATCAACATGCCTCAGGGAAAAGTGCTCCGGACCTTCCCCTCCCATATGAAAGTCCACTTCGTGGTGGGAGCAAAGCTCTTTCGCAGTGTCAGGCCGGAGCAATTCTCGGTGACAGTCGACTACAATGAACTCATGGCTCATCCCTCTGACAAATGCAATCCAACAGTGTCGGCCTATCCTCACAATGTCAGTAGTGTGAAGATAGAGAATACCCAAGTGGACTACCTCATCGAGCAACAGTAAGGAGAATGAAGATGAGAATAGCGATTACAGGCGGCATAGGCTCCGGGAAAAGCTTCTTCTGCAAGCTGTTGGAACGAAGAGGCATTAAAGTGTACGACTGCGACAAGGCTGCTAAACTGCTACTGGCTAACGACAAGGCATTGCAGGAGGAGCTGGCGAAGGCGGTCGGAGAGAGCTGCTTTGCCGACGGCATCTTGCAGAAGCGGGTGCTCGCGCAGTTCATCCTGAGCTCGCAGGCCAACAAGCAACTCATCGACTCCATCGTACATCCGGCTGTGGCCCGCGATTTCCTTCACTCCGATTACCAGTGGCTAGAGAGTGCCATACTCTTTGAGAGTGGATTCATTCACCGAATAGATTTCGATTTCGTCATCGGCATTGCCTCACCGCTCAACATCCGCATAGAACGCATCATGAAGCGTGACGGCATATCCCGAGAAAAAGCCCAGCAGTGGATTGACTGTCAATGGCCGCAGGATAAAGTAATGGCTCTGTGCAATGCCTTTATTGAGAACGACGGTCGGCATAACCTTGAGTACGAAGCCGACAAACTCCTTCGGCATATCGCCCTCACAACTAAAGAATAAACATCACTAAACATATAACAAAGGAATGGAAACAATACTATCTATCGCCGGAAAGCCAGGGCTCTACAGGCTCATATCCCGCGGAAACAGAAACTTAATCGTAGAATCACTCGACGACACGAAACGCCGTATGCCGGTATTTGCCACCGACAGGGTGACAAGCCTGGCCGATATTGCCATGTACACCCAAGGCGACGACGTACCTCTTTGGAAGGTACTCAAAGGAGTCGCCGACAAGGAAGGGAATAAAAAGGCTTCTATCAACTTCCGCAAAACCTCGAGCAAAGAGCTGCGCGAATACTTTGCCCAGGTGCTGCCCGATTATGACGAAGAGCGTGTGCACGACAGTGATATTCGCAAACTCCTCCAGTGGTACGACATCCTCATCGGCTGTGGTATCAGCGACTTCGAGAAAGAGTTGAAGCCCACTGAAGGCGACAATATTGATAACCGTACAGAGACAGCAGACACACAAGATTAACCTTCAAACACCGACACCCCTGTCAGTCAGCACCGACAACCTGTCACTGCAAGAGCATTGGTACACTCATTGCTCAGCACATAACAGACAAGAAGATAGGTGTTTTGATTATATAGATTTTGTGTGATTGTTTTGTAGACTATGCATCGAATGCGTAAGCATTCGATGCTTTTTTATTTTGTCCAATCCCTAAGCCACCTGGACAGCGGCTAAGAAACTTAGCCGAAGTTGCAGAAAAGAAATACTCACTATCCCTTTCTCAATCCGGACATTTGCACTATCTTTGCACTAAAAAGCTACATTATGCTACTCAACATCCTGTTCATCGTTCTTGGCATCGTCTTGGTGTTATGGGGAGCTGACAAGCTCACCGACGGCGCAGTGGGGCTTGCCCAGCGCTTTCATGTCCCCCAGCTCATTATTGGTCTGACCATAGTGGCCATGGGCACCTCTATGCCAGAGTTCTGCGTGAGCCTTGTCAGTGCGCTCAAGGGAACGCCCGACCTGGCAGTCGGCAATATCGTGGGAAGCAACTCCTTCAACACACTCATGATAGTGGGAATAGCAGCCCTGGTGACCCCCATTGCGATAACCCATGAGACCGTAAAACGCGATTTGCCCTTTGCCATCATCGCTTCAGCGCTGCTCTTCATGATGTGCACCGACCAAGTCATCTCGCGCTGGGATGCGCTTGTACTCTTCGTCTTGTTCATTGTTTTCATGGTCTTCACCCTCAGAAGTGCCAAGCAGCATAAGACAGCCGATGATGAGCCGAAATCGAAGCCGATAAGCCCTTGGAAGGCTGTCTTCTTCATCCTTTTGGGTCTGTCCTGCCTTATTGGAGGCAGTGAACTGTTTGTCAGCGGTGCTCAATATGTAGCTCACAGCCTCGGTGTAAGCGACGCCGTAATCGGTCTGACTATTGTGGCCTGCGGCACCTCACTGCCCGAGCTGGCCACAAGCGTAGTGGCAGCGCGCGGAGGCAACAGTGGTATTGCTATAGGGAACGTAGTAGGGAGCAATGTGTTCAACATTCTGATGATTCTCGGCATCACGGGGCTCATCACTCCAATGCACATCCAGGGCATCACGAACATCGACCTCACCGTGATGGTTGTTTCCATTATCCTTCTGTGGCTTTTCAGCTATACAAATCTTCGTATAGAGCGCTGGGAAGGAGGCGTGCTGACCCTCTCCTTCCTTGTTTATATAAGCTATCTGGTGGTCAACGCAGCCTGATTCCTCCCTTTGTCAACGATTGCCGACAGTGATGCTATTTTCAGCTCAACTATCGGCAATCGGACGTTCAAGAGAGTTGCCTCACTGCAGCGTAAAGCTGAGTAAGCGCCTGCTCCAGTTCAGCGCGTGGGCATCCCACATTCAACCGCATAAAACCATCACCCCCGGGACCGAACATCTTGCCGTCGTTCAAGGCAAGGTGCGCTTTGTTGACGAATAAGTCGACAAGCTCATCGTGGCTGAGATTCAAATCCCTGCAATTGAGCCACACCAGGAAACTGGCCTGAGGGCGCAGCGGGCGCACCGCAGGAATATGCTCACGACAGAAGTTCTCCGTGAACATCACATTACCTTCGATGTATTTCACCAGTTCCTTCCTCCATGCTTCACCCTGCTGGTAAGCCGCCATTGTGGCAATAGGAGCAAAGATGTCGGGTGACGAGATTTCATTGGCATCGAGCCAGCCAAAGAAAGTCTTGCGCAAGTCCTCATTGGGGATAACAGCGTATGAGCTCACAATCCCGGCCATATTGAAGGTCTTGCTCGGAGCCTGGAAGGTGATGCTGATGTCACGCGCCTGCTCCGACACTGAGGCAAAGGGAATATGCTTGTGCCCGAAGAGGGCCATATCGCAATGAATCTCATCAGAGATGACGATGAGATGGTGCTGCTGGCAAAACTCTGCCAGCCGGATTAACGTAGCCCTATCCCACTCTATTCCTGCAGGATTATGAGGGTTGCACAGGATAAGCAACTTGCAGTGCTCATCGCATATGAGGGCAAGCTGTTCAAAGTCGATGCTATAGCTGCCATCATCGTGCCTAATGAGGGGATTCCAAACCACCTGTCGTTTGTTGCCACGCGGAGTAAGGAAGAAAGGATGATAGACTGGGGGCATCACGATAACCTTGTCACCGGGCTGAGTGAACACATTAACCACAAGGCCAATGCCCTTCACTATACCTGGGATAAAGCGCATCCACTGCTCCTCCACCTTCCATTGATGATGCTCCTCGATCCATCGGGACACCACCTTCCAATAGTCGGGTGGCACCACAGTATAACCAAACACAGGATGTTCCAGACGCTTCTTCATCGCCTCAATGATGAAGGGAGGAGTGGCGAAATCCATGTCGGCCACCCAAAGAGGCAACAAGTCGGTTCGCCCAAAGAGCTTCTGTAAGCCCTCATACTTCACGCAGCCAGAGCCGCGTCGGTCGATTATCTCATCGAAATTCCACATATATTAACAGCACTGAGTACTAATACCACTGAACAGCATTACTATAGCCGCTCCGTTTGTCGTATTTCAAGGCATCGGTCAGCGTCGAGGCGTTGCAGCGGAACGAGAAGTTGTAGCTGGTGTAGGGTGCCAGCACCACCTGACAACTCATGTTGAAGCAATGGAGATCGCGTTGAAGCGAGGCCGTGGTCATACTGACATCATGGTTCTCGAAGTCATAGCCCGAGGAGAAACTGATGTTCCATCCATCACTGATACGCACGTTGCCACTGAAGTTGAGAGTCTGGGTGAACTTATAAGGATAGCGCATGGTACGCTTATTGAACTTGCTCTCCACGCGGTTCTCACTCATCGTAATGCCATAGCCGACAGTCAGCGACCACGGCATAGAAAACTTCATGTAGCCATCGTCATCGGTCTCAGCCTTACCGCTTCCGGACCTCTTGCGTGCTCCGTGCTGTCCCTCAGCCATAACGTCGTCGACATTACTGTTGATGTCGGTATCGATGCCCTCGTCATCGTCCTTTTTCTTCTTTTGCTCAGTCTCGTCATCGCTGCCCCCGCCAAACCACTTCTTGAGCTTTTCCGGAGTAAGCGTAAAGGAGAGGTTCTGCGACATGCCCTGGAAACGTCCGAAACGGCCTTTTCCCCACTCGGTATGCGTTCCCACATAGGGATGTCCATTGGCATCAAGCTCATAGGCATAGGTGGCAAAGACCGCATTCATATTGAAGGTGTAGTTCTTCCACCACTTCAGGCGGATGTTCATGCTCAAGTCGCTCCAAGGACGCTCCTTGGCTGCCATATTGTACGACATGTTGAGCGCCAGCTGATCGATGAGACTAATCTTCTTGAATCCTGTGGAATCCTTGTCGCTCCTCACCTTCATCTCCAGGTTGTTGTCGAGTCCGAAGGAAATGCTTCCAGTCCGGCCCTTCCCAGGCACACTGAACAGTTGGTCCTGGTAAGGTGAGTATTCCACCAGCGATACATTGCCCTGGGCGTCGGTCTTCTGATAAGTCTTATAGTAGCCATAGCGGCTCGAACCGAAGTCGGGCGCATAGCTGAACTGTACCTGAGGCGTAATGACATGGCGTATAGCCGAGATCTTGTCGCCGAAGATCTTGCGGTTGGGCACCCAGAAACCATAGAGCTTGGTAGAAAGACCTACCGACATATTCCAGTTATAGACGTTGTGGAAGCCATACGTAGTGTCGGCCACCTCAGTCTGCGACGCCCTATCCCAAGAGCGAGTCACCTTGTTGGTGTACATTCTGTCGGTGAAGTTGAACGAAGGGCTCACATTCAGCACGTCGAAGAGGGTGAAGCTGCCGCTCACAGGGATGTTGTGTTGGAATCCGTTACGCCAGTCCTTGATGAGATTGGAATGCATGAGTTTGTCCTCCTTGGTGTTGATGGAGTTGGAGAACTGTCCGGTGTAGCTGAGTGAAATCTTCTCATACCACCGCTCATTGCCCGCTGCATGCTTGCGCTTGAAGGGATAGAAGCGGGCGATACTGATATTGAGGTCGGGCAGCGTCATGGCGATGGAGGAGTCGCGCATGTTCTGGGTCAAGTTGGCCGTACCGCTAAGCGACATGCCGATGCTCGAGAAGGTAGTACTCCAGCTCACAGAAGAGGTACGGGTACTTTGGGTGCGCGACTGAGGGTTGTACATGCTCGTGAGGTTATTGCGCTCGTAGCTTGAAGTCGCGAAGTTCACGCTGGCTGAGAGCGAGCTGTAAGGACTGGCCTTGGCATCCTGCCGGTGGGCCCACTGCACCTTAAAACTCGTCTGCTCGGCAAAGTCGGGCATCCCCTTGTCACCCGTCTTGGTATCCTGATAGCTGAAGAGGAAACTACCGGAGTAGCGGTAGCGCTTACGATAATTGCTGGCCACCGATACTCCCCATGATCCCTTGGTGTAGATTTCGCCCAACACCTTCAGGTCCCACAGGTCGCTGATAGCAAAATAGTAGCCTCCGTCACGAAGATAGAAACCACGGCTCTGCTCGTCACCATAGGTGGGCATAATGAAGCCCGAGGAATAGCTCTTGGTGAAGGGAAAGAAGCCATAAGGTATGGCCAGGGGCAGTGGCACATCGGCCACCACGAGGTAGGCGGGGCCGAAGACGACATCCTTGCCCGGACGCACCTTAGCCCGGGAAAGCGCAATATAGAAGTCGGGGTCAGGGGCATCGCAGGTGGTGTAGCGTCCATGCTGCATATAGATGACGCCCGAGGAGTCACGCTTCGAGAGCTGACTGCGCATGAAGCCTTCCTGCTGCTTGGTGTAAGCATTACTGATGAGACCCTTCTTGGTCTTGAAGTTGAAGGCCATGGTGTCGCTCTCGTATTCATCCGACCCCATCTTGAAAACCGGTGTCCCCTCAGGTTTCTTTGAAGTGGAGTCTTTCAGAGCCCCCGTAGCATGAACAAGACTGCTATCGAGATTCATGGCGATGCGCTCACTGGTGATGTCCATGTTCTGATACTTCACATTGGAGTGCCCATAGAGGTAGACCTGCTTATGGGCGGCGTCGTAGACCATGGAGTCCTGAGCCTGATATTGTACGGGGGATTCCAGTCCATTTTTCTTCTTCCTATTGAGGGAGTCGAGACGGATAGAGTCGTCGACAGCCTTATTGTGGTGGTAGATGGCCAACTGCAGCGAGTCCATCTTCGTGGTGTCGGTCTGATGCTGCAGCGCCGTATCGCGTGCGGCACTGTCGGTCACGGCCTGCTCCACCTTAGCCTTCGGCTTCTTTCTCTTGCCGAAGACGGGCATACGATTATCGGCCATCACCATAATGACAGCAAGAAGAAAAAGCGCTATGACCGTTTGGCTCCTCATTGGGATACAAAATTACTCAATAAATAGGTAATGGCTCTCACTATACCGCATTTTAACTCTTTCGCCCACCCACTTCGCGTCTCTGCGGCACTGATAACCGGCTATTGCACTGCCACACTCCGTCGCATCACGCAAAGAGTCGTGCCCACTGACGAAAGCGCTCCACTCCTTCTTCTCCGAACCGGGCGAGGCTCTTTTCGGCCTGCTCCACGGTGCGCTGACGGTCGAGGTGCGTCTTCGAGAAAAACTTGTCGGCATAGCAGATGAGCTTCTCTTCCAGCGTTTCGGGCAGATAATCTTGATGCGGCAAGGGCAGGTCCTGCCGGAGAATCTCTTTCAAGGTGATGCCGGCTCCGGTATGGCGCTCGCAGACGCGCGCATGGCGAGGCCATCCCTCAGCGCGAAGCATCTCGGCTCCTATCACGCCGTGGCAGATATAAGGCGCCGTGCCGTGGCATTCGATGCCGGGCGCGTCGCAGCGGACGATGCCTACATCATGAAGCATGGCGGCTTCCTCCACAAAGTCGGAGTCGATGTTGAGCTCGGGGTGACGTTTAGCGATGTCCAGGGCCAGGTTGGCCACCGAACGGCTGTGTGTCAGGAGGATATGCTTTAGGGCATTGTCCTCGGGGTAGTACTTATCAATGATGCACTTGTAATCCATATCTCAAATGAATCACCGCTCCGCACAAAAGGAACTTGTGCCGGCAGGGATGATGAGTGGTCACTTGAATAGAAAAGAGTCCGGAGCCGGAAGCTGCAACACTTCAGCGGCAAGCCGCTCAGCACCCGTCATCTGCCACGAAGCACAGTGACCCTTGCTCACAGCAGACGTCAATACGAGAAGAGCTCTCCACCGGCTGATGCCGGGAAGAGCTCCACAGACTGCGATTAATCCTTCTTCTCTCTCTCGATATAGGCTATCACAGTACCTTTCTGCACTTTGCTGCCTTGATGTGCATTGATTTCAACGAGCTTTCCGCCCAAGTCGGCAGCCACGGCCACGAATTCGCCCCAAGGAGCCTGGATGTAGCAGAACGTGTCGCCTTCCTTGTATTCCTTACCGATGAAGGGTTCCACTGCGGGCGCAGCCTCGCCGTCGCCCTGGAATTCCCAGAACACCTGTCCCTTGACTGGGGCTACGATAGCATCGGCCTTGGCATGCTTGAACTCAGCGAGCTGCTCGGGAGTGAGCTTGGAGCCCATGCGGGCGTCCTTGGCCTTCTGCAGGTCGGCCAGGAAGTTCTTCTTGGCCTGTCCGCTCTTATAGTTGCGGTACTGCTCGGGGTGCATAGCCAACTCGAAGAGCTCTTCGTCATCCTGGCCGTAATCCCAGCCATTCTCGTCCATCTCCTTGCGGAATTCGGGCAGCTTGTTCTCCAACAGCGTGTGCGGGTCAACGGTGGTGAACTCTCGTCCCTGCTGTTTGGCCAGCTCTACGAGCTCGGGAGCAATCTCACCAGGCACCTTACCGCTCTTGCCCAGAATCATGCCCCACATGGCATCGTCCATATAGACATAGCGACCCTTGCCCTGCTCCATAGAGAGCAGATTCATCAGGGCGATGTTCTTGGTGTACTGCGAGAAAGGTGTCACCAGTGGTGGATAGCCCACGCGAGGCCACACATAGGCCACCTCGTCGAAGAGTTTGATGAGCAGGTCGTCAACACTGAGCTCGGGCTCACCCTTCTTCTTGCGGATGTTATTGATGGTGGTGCGGATGCCGCCAAGATCGCTCATCATGGACCCCATCATGCCGCCGGGCAGTCCGCAGGTGAGCAGCAGTGAGCTCATGAACTTGTTCTGCGGATTGATGAAGTAGCCCAGCCACTCGTCGATGAATTCCTGGGTCAAGGCACGCGCCTTCATATAGGCATCCATATTGATGTCGGGCACGTCGAAGCCGGCATGCCTGAGCATGCTCTGAACGGAAATCACGTCGGGGTGCACCTTGCCCCACGACAGCGGTTCGATGGCAGTGTCGATGATGTCGGCTCCATTCTCGCAGACTTCGAGCACCGATGCCATAGAAAGACCGGGACCGGAGTGGCCGTGATATTCGATGATGATGTCAGGATGCTTCTCCTTGATGCGCTTAGTGAGCTGACCCAGGAAGGCGGGCTGGCCGATGCCGGCCATGTCCTTCAGGCAGATTTCCTCGGCGCCGGCAGCAATCTCCTCATCAGCCAGCTTGCTGTAATAATCGAGAGTGTGAACGGGAGATGTAGTGATGCAGAGTGTGCCCTGGGCGGTCATGCCGGCCTCTTTGGCCCACTTGATGGAAGGAGCAATATTGCGGATGTCGTTGAGTCCGTCGAAGATACGGGTGATATCGGTGCCCTGGGCCTTCTTCACGCGGTACATCATCTGCCTCACGTCGTCGGGCACGGGATACATCCTAAGGGCATTGAGACCACGGTCAAGCATGTGCGTCTTGATGCCCACCTCATTGAATGGCTTGCAGAAGGCGCGGACTGCCTCATTGGGGTTCTCACCTGCCAGGAGGTTCACTTGCTCGAAGGCTCCGCCGTTGGTTTCCACACGTGCAAAGCAACCCATGTCAATGATGACGGGGGCTATGCGGGCGAGCTGGTCCTTGCGTGGCTGAAACTTGCCTGAGCTCTGCCACATGTCTCTATAAAGGAGACTGAATTGGATTTTCTTCTTCATATCTGTTTGTATTCTTGTTGCTTGATGTAATGCTACTGAATAGTAGCGAATGCAAAAGTAACGAAATTTATCCGAACAGCCCATAAACGCGAGCTTTTTTTATTATTTATAACGCTCTCTCCCATCTGTCTGCGTCACAAAACCTTCGTACCGCCTCTACTCGCACCCCGTCACCTTCGTCTTTACACATCAATCAATTACAATTTTCTTTGGGAAGTTTGGGGTAACGCGTTGACGAAGCTGGGAGGACCGTTTTTGATGTTTCTTAGACTTCACTTCCTTGCTCCCCACCCGCTATCTCAAGTGCCGGCAGCTCCGACCTGCAATGGCAGGCCCCGCTGAGCGTTTCGTTCATGGGGTCAGCATGCTTACGGCATATGGCGTACATGTCTCCGCCAATTGGCGTACATAGCTCCGCCTTTTGGCGTAGATGTCTCCGCCAATTGGCGTAACGTCCGGGGTCCTTAGTGCACGGCGTTCCGACGATGCTGTTTTTTAACAGATGACAGAAAAGCAGTGTAAGGTTATGATAATGAAGTATGATAGAGGCCAACACCACGCTAACGCGTGCCGACATGAGGGCGAGGCTGTCTGTGGTGGCCGAGTACGTGGAGAGCCCGCTTACCACTGAAAACATCCTGTGCCCCCGCATCCCGCTGAAGGTCATGCACTACGGCTCCGATAGGCTCAGCTTTGTCATTCCCCGTCCCAGCATTCCTTTTTCCGGGGGGGCGCTACGCTTGCCAACAAGGCCGGGTAACGAAAAAAGCAGGGGATTAATTTTGAATTGTAGACGAATTCACCTAACTTTGCAGCATGATTCAGAATCTTCCGACTATGAGCAATTCATATAGCCACCTACGCCTCAGCTGGCGCATGAAAGGGCTCACCATGGCTGTGCTTCTGATGGTCATGGCGCTCTGCGGCTGCGGCCACGTGATAAGAAAGAAGCCCGCGACAACTACCCCCAACTACTATAAAACCGTGAGCGACCACACTGTCTACGGACTGGCCTGCGAGGGATGCAACGACTCGGTAGTGGTGCTGCTGCCCCTTGATGGCAGCGACCCCGTGAGATATGACTGTCTGCTGGCGAGCCGCCGCAACCATATTCTCGGGAAAATACAGATTGGCGACAACATTGCATTGCTCCCCAACAAGAATGACCCTCACCGTGCAGACATTGTCATCGACCTCGAAGACCTCAAAGGCATTTGGTGCTATGTGGTGATGCCCAAAATGCGCGACTTCACCACCCTTAGCAAGCGCGACCAGGCTAAGAAACTGGCTGAGATGCCGGACTCCATCAAGGAGACCTATATGATACCACGAGAGTACGGCTTCTGGATGAAGCGCGATTGGCAGTGTCAAAGCGTGGGCTACGTGCCCGATCAGTCGGCCCTGGAGGACGAGAGTCCGGTGGTCTATCCGCCGCTGAGCTATTTTGCCGAGTGGCACATCTGGAACTGCAAGCTCATCACCGTGAGTGGCAAGCCCGTGGTAGGAAAGGACGGGAAACAGCACATCTCGAATGTAAGACTGGACACCTGCGACATCGACTATCTGAAGAACGACTCGCTCGTGCTGAGCAGTGACGGTATATCGAGAAGCTACTACCGCAAGCACAACATCAATGAAGTGAATGCCAAGGCCAAACGCATTGCTGCGCAGCTCAGCCAGCAGGCCATGAAGAAGATTACGGAGTAGCAACAACATCGAGGCACTCCACGTGTCCATGGCAGATCATGCGGAAAAAGCATGACTTTAACTCCCGGTGGAACGTGGAGAGGCGCAGCCTGCCGTTAGTTTAGCCACCTGGGGCAATCCATGGCAATAGATGAGCAGCCCTTCACTCAAATATTTGATTTCACTTGATTTTTTCTGAGTGACCAACGATCGTTCGCTGCTTGGCGTACGGTCGTTTTCTATTAGCATTACAATATGGACAGCCCAGCCTTTACCCCACAAGAGCCCTAACTTCGCCCCCAGTAAGAACGATTATCGAGCAAGAAAGCTGGTGCCGAAAGCTGCTGTTGAAGAACCTCGTCAGAAGATAAAGCCGAGATTAATGTAGAAGTAAGGCTTATGGGTCTTAGTGCTGTAACCCAACATGGCGGCAAGCGGTCCAAACATGGAGTTATAGCAGTAGCCTGCCTGCGTGCCCACAAGCGGCCCTTTATCAAGAAGGTCGCCCAGCCGGCCAGCATGCTGGGCCAGAGCCACCTTGAACAGCACGTAGTTGTTTTGGGCGATACGCTGCTGGGCCCTAAGCTGGAAAGCAAGGAAATGACGGTCGGCGAGTTCAAAATGCCCCATACCGGCGAAGGGCATCTGATGGTCGGAGTACTGCCCGAACCAGTTGCCGCCAATCACGTTCTGTTTCTCCCAGGGAATCTCCCTGCCAAACAAGAGACGCCCATAGACCATCGGCTGGAGAGTGAGGCGCTCCAAGAGCCGTATGTTCATCCGCCACATGCCGTTAAGGGCACTGAACCCGCGCTGTCCGCGGTAGCGGGTCAGGTTGTTGGTATAATAACCGTAACCAGCCTGGAAGGCTGCACCCCGGGTGGGGAAATACCAGAGGTCCTCGGAATTGTAGTTGACGTCGGCATGGTAGCTGAAGAGGTGCTCATCGGACGGCTGCACACCAACATAGGTAGTGTGGGCGCCGGCAAGCATGGTCTGGAACCGGAAATAGTCGAACCGGGCACCGATGAGGATATTGAAGTTGCGCACATTGAAGTCGATGACATTCAGGTGGACCATATGCTCATTGTAGGTCACGCTGTAAGCCTTGTCACCCTCCTCATAGGCGTTGAGGTCATTGTGACGGTAGATATAGGAGAGCGTCATCTTATTGAAGGCGATAGGCATGAACTGCAGGTCAGCCTTAGCCATGACACGCTTTCCGAGGCGCAGCGCCAGGGCTGTGGAAAGGGGCTTGCGCGTGTTGAAGAGCAGCGCTCCCTGAGCCTGCAAGGCCACTATCTCCTCTGTGTCGAAGCGCACTCCCAGGTTCAGCTTGCTGTTGTTTTTTTCCTTGGCCACGATGTCGACGTCGTAGCTCCCGTCCTGATTGCTGTGGTAGAAGCAGTCGGCATCGCTATAAAAGAGGTCTACTCGCATGGAAGCCACCACGTGGTCGATGTCCTTTGCAGTGAGACTGTCGGCACGCTCCAGCTTGAATCGCTCGCGCAGCAGCTGCTCGTCGGAGGCGGTCACATCGGTAAAGCGGATGTGGCCCACGCGGAATTTGCGGGGCAGAGCCTCTTCGTGATAGAGTGCTGGTGGCTGAGGCCGGAAGTGCTCCGGCAGTCCGAGCTGGCGCTTCAGTGCCACAAGCTCGTCCCAGTGCTTCATCGCCTCGTCTTCACCGCGCTTTATCAGGGTGTCGATGGCAGCTGGAGTGAAGCTGGCAGCCGAGTAGCCCTTGGTGTTGGCCCTGATGAGCACATCGGTGTGGGCCATATTGTCGTCGTACTTGTTCTTACAGTTGACGTCCACAATCTGGCTTATCACGCTGCTGCCGCTCTTGAGGTCGTCGGCGGTCTTCGGCGGTCCCTGCACCGTGACCCCTATCACCACGTCAGCCCCCATCTGCCGGGCAATATCCACGGGATAGTTGTTGCGCAGACCTCCATCCACGAGCACCTTGTCGCCCTTGCGAATGGGTGCGAAGGCTCCGGGAATCGACATGCTTGTACGCATGGCCTCAGCCAGAATGCCGCTGTGGAAGTCGTATTCCGTATTGTCGACAATATTGGTAGCCACGCACGCAAAGGGAATGGGCAACCTATTGAAATCCATAGAGTCGCGGTAGCCGGCAGTGAGCTTGGCAAAGAGCGCCATAAGGTTCTTGCCCTGAATGACTCCGGCACCACCAAAGTCGATACGCTTGCCGATGCTGATGTCCTTGCTGATGATGTAGGTATTCTGCATCTGCCGGTCGGCAATGCTCTGGTGCGACACGTCGGCTCGGTCGGACAGCAGAAACGGCCAGTTCTGCACACGCACCATCGAGTCGAGCTTCTGAGCATCCCAACCGATGGAATAGAGACCGCCAATGATGGAGCCCATAGAGGTGCCGGTGATGATGTCGATGGGTATACCGGCCCGCTCAATGACCTTGAGGGCGCCGATGTGGGCCATGCCCTTGGCACCGCCGCCGCTCAGCACCACTGCCACCCGCTTGCGATGGGGCTGCTGAGCATGGAGGGAGAATGCTGACAGAAGAAGAGCCAGGAGCAGGGCTGGCCGGAGGATTCGGTTAGGGGTCATAATGGTGGTCTGCGTTTAAGGTGGAGGATTCGGGGGTTAGCGGTCGAGGCCGTGGTTCATGAAGCGGTGCTCGGCCAACTTCTCGTATTTCGTGCCCGGAATCCCATAGTTGGCATAGGGATAGATGCTGATGCCGCCACGGGGAGTGAAATAGCCCGTAACCTCAATATATTTAGGTTGCATCAGACGGATGAGGTCCTTCATGATGATGTTCACGCAGTCTTCGTGAAAGTCGCCGTGGTTGCGGAAGCTGAAGAGGTATATCTTCAGACTCTTGCTCTCCACCATGCGCTCACCGGGGATATAGGAGATGCGTATTTCGGCAAAGTCGGGCTGCCCCGTAATCGGGCACAGCGAGGTAAACTCAGGACAGTTGAACCGCACCCAATAGTCGTTGCCGGGGTGCTTATTAACGAAAGTTTCCAGTACTTCGGGGGCATAGTCGGTGGGATACTGGGTCTTGCGGCCCAGCGAATGTAGTCCCTCTGATTCTCGGTTGCTCATATTATCTGCTCTTTATTGGATATCAGCGCGCTTCCGCCTCCCTTTCTGTAACACGGCTGCACGCTGATGTTGAATGTTTGTCGATATATCACTTAAAGATTGAGGATGCGAAGCACATTGTAGGAGATACCCTCATCGTAGACATCCTCACCCTCCATGCTCTTCACGCCTTTCACCACTCGGATGGTGATCGGCAGCGCCACCACCTCGTACATCGTCTTGAGAACCACCTGCCAGAGCATCAGCCAAGGAAGCTCAGAGGTTGGCACCACACCCGAGAGGGCCAGGGGGAAGAAGATGAGACTGTCAAGGCTCTCTCCGGCTACGGTGCTCAGTATGGCACGCGCCGAGAAATTGCGCCCCTTCGAGGCTATCTTCATCCGACTCATCACATAGGCATTGGCAAACGAGCCAGCGAGAAAGGCCACAAACGAGGCTCCGGCGATGCGCGGTGCAAGTCCGAAGATGGCATGGAAGCCAGCCTCATTGTGCCAGTAGGGGGCCGCGGGGATAGCATCGCAAAGAGCTGCCACACCTACAAAGAAGAAGTTCATCGCGAAACCCAGCCATATGAGCAGGCGGGCCTTGCGATAGCCCCACACTTCACAAACGCAGTCGTTGATGATGTAGGAGATGGGAAACACGATGAGACCACCGGTGAGACTGATGGCTCCCACCTGAATCTGCTTGGTCTCAAGGACATTTGCCAGAATAAGGCAAACACAGAAGAGTGTGCTGAATAGCATGAAGAGCACACTCACCTTTGGCTGTTGTTTAATCATTGTTCTTGTTTTTAAAGAGGTTATACAAGCACTCTCTTCCCCAACCGCTAAGGGCGGGAGAATGGCGGCCGTTAGACACCATGGCCGCTAAGCGACTGCAAAGTTAGGCAAAAATAGCGAGACTCAGGGACTTAACGTCTGAAAAATTATCATTCGCATCTCCCGACGGCATGAAAAGCCGACTGTGGAGGCCGCTCTTCCCAGCCTGCGGCTGGCCATAACGGACCTGGGCTGCGGTCGACAGCATACTGCTGACAACCTACTGACAAGGTCTGCGCATAAAAAAAGGTAAAATACAAGACGGATTGAGATTAATTTCGTACCTTTGCAAAGTTTAAATAAGACCCAACAAGAAGTAAAGATGAACATTTTAGAGCTTAGCGAGCAAGAGATTATCCGCAGGCAAAGCCTTGACGAGCTCCGGGCCATGGGCATCGACCCGTACCCCGCAGCCGAGTTCCCCGTAACCGATCATTCTGCCGACATCGTGAAGCGCTTCGAGAAATTCCCCGAAGAGCGTGACGTATGCGTGGCCGGCCGCATCATGAGCAAGCGCATCATGGGCAAGGCCAGCTTCATTGAGCTGCAGGACAGCAAGGGAAGGATACAGGTTTACGTGATGCGCGACGCACTCTGCCCCGGGGAGAACAAGGACCTATATAATAAGGTATTCAAGAAGCTCCTCGACATCGGCGACTTTGTAGGTGTTACGGGCTATGTGTTCAAGACACAGACCGGCGAAATCACTATCCATGCGAACAGTCTGAAGCTGCTCAGCAAGAGCCTCAAGCCGCTGCCCATCGTGAAATACAAGGATGGTGTGGCCTACGACAAGTTCGATGACCCTGAAATGCGCGCACGCCAAAGATACGTCGACCTCATCGTCAACGACGGAGTGAAGGACACCTTCCTCAAACGGGCTACCATCCTCCGCACCATGCGTAAGTACTTCGATGATGCCGGCTACACCGAGGTGGAGACTCCCACGCTGCAGAGCATCCCGGGCGGAGCCAGCGCAAGGCCGTTCATCACCCATTTCAACGCGCTCAACATCGACATGTACATGCGCATCGCTACCGAGCTCTATCTCAAGCGCCTCATCGTGGGCGGCTTCGAGGGTGTCTACGAAATTGGGAAGAACTTCCGCAACGAAGGCATGGACCGCTACCACAACCCAGAGTTCACCTGTCTGGAGCTCTATGTGCAGTACAAGGACTACAAATGGATGATGAGCTTCACCGAAAAGCTCCTGGAGACTATCTGCATTGCCGTCAACGGTAAGGACGAAGTGCAGTACGGCGACCATATCATCAGCTATAAGGCTCCGTTCCCGCGCATCCCCATCCTTGATG
>Ga0256406_1002437_pt1 | contig 26259 bp, 20 predicted proteins | sample RumenRJG_03DNA_FD_185986 | JGI IMG/M metagenome (GOLD analysis project Ga0256406, IMG submission 185986) | Bovine rumen microbial communities from Lethbridge, Alberta, Canada - RJG_03 | ecosystem: Host-associated > Mammals > Digestive system > Stomach > Rumen | place: Canada: Alberta | collected...
AAAATTGGGTTGGGCCGGAGAAATTCCATCTACCATGGCAATCGCTAACTGAAAAAAGCTAAAAAATGGACCCTGGGGTAAGTGCGCCCTTTTTTGGGTTTTTCGGGATAATGGTTTTATAGTAAACCTGGGGAGCCTTTACCGTTTGCATGCCAGGGATTTTTGACATATATCCCATGTGCCTTTTGGCATTTAGTCTCATCAGCCGGAAAACTGACTTGCAAAGGAACTCGCTGCATGCTCCCCGGTGGTATTGGTACGGATCCGGGCGGAGCATAACGCGTGAAGGGCCTGAGCCATTTTCATGGATGCCGTGGGAACACCCTATCCGTCGCTTTCAGCGACACCTTCCCCTCCAGGGGAAGGCTATGCGCGCCCCCAGGCATCGAGGCTGGCCTGATTCCTCCGCCCGCAGGACCGGTTGAGAAGGTTTAAAAATCAATACTTGCGGCGCTCATGAATTTGCGCCGCCACCTTCCCGATAGCCCCGATAATCCCGATAACCCCGAGATTCCCGATTCAAAGTATTTCCACTTTCATAGTAATCAGGCAGAAGAACTCTATTTCCTATTTCCTGCAAAGCAAGAAAAAGAGGGCGCCTCGCGGCAGCCCTCAGAATGTGTAAGCGATATTTCCGGCAGGAGAAATCAGCCCGTAATGGAATCGGCGTTGATCCGAAGCTGGCTCACAAATCCGGTTTCTTCGTCTGTCTCGCTGCCTGTTTCCAGTGTGCCTGTGACGGTGATGGGGGTATCATAGGGGAGTGCAGTGATGGGTTCGTTGACTTTAACGACCACGATGTCCTCAGGCCAGTCGGCATCTGAATTACAGAAAGGGCAGATGGACATGGGAACGGCAGTGAGTACGAAGAAATGTATGGTCGGCGTCAGTGGTGGGGCCATATAGCCCTGCATGGTCACTGAGCCGCCTTCAAGGCTCTGTACCTTGTCAGAGAAGACGAGTCCGCCGTCCTGATACCCGGAATAAATTTCGTTAAACGATAATTCTTCCGCAAAGGCTGCCGTGATTCCGGTCAGCGCAAGGATGAGAGCCATAAAGGAAGTCAGAAGAAATTTTCTCATTTATGAGATTTGGTAGCATCGATGCCAAGGGCACGGAGCATACCGAAGAAGACTTCGGTGTTATCCATAACGCCATGGAAGTATTCGGAGCCCGGGCCTCCTGCGTTGAGGACTACATCATCGGCGGAATGGCATTCCTGGGTTTCATTCTTCGGAATATTGGCCGGTACGAGTTCGGCTTTGCCATTCTTCGGAATGCGGGCCGGATTTGCCTTGGAGGAAGCTTTGGAAACCTGATGGTATTCGATCTTGTCCCCATTCTGGACAGCTTCTTCTTTGGTTTCGGTAATTGCGAGGGCCGGCGGGGTCGGGGTCTTCATGAAGCGGTAGTTTTCGTAGTATTCAGGATGGTTTGCATACTGAACGGCAATGGTTACATCCGGATCCGGATTTTCCGGGAATCCGTCATGGTTTGCATCCTTGAAGGTCGGGAAAATGGATTTTGCATAGGTGCGTACCGCATCTTCGCCGGTCTTTCCGTCTCTTTCATGGTAGGTGCCGGAGATGGAAATACCATGGGAGTGATCGGCTACGACGATGATCAGGGTATTGTCACCATGTTCTTTTGCCCACTTTTCAGCGTATTCGATGGATTTATCGAATTCGATGAGGTCGTAAGCGGATCTCTGCCAGTCCATGACGTGGAGCTGTTTATCGATGGAACCGCCTTCGATCATAGCGAAGAAGCCGTTCGGGTTTTTGGAGAGGATATCGAGAGTCTTTTTGGTCATGTTCATGAGGTTCGGCTGATCCATATGGCCTTTGAGGACTTTCGGATCCTTCAGCATTTCACGGTCGATGTATACATTCATGGTGCTCGGGGTGAAGAGGCCGAGGAGCGGTTTGTCAGCAGGAGCTGCCATCATATCGGTGGAGTTATCTACGAAGGTGTATCCCAGGTCTTTGAATTTCTGGATGACATTGATGTCATCTTTTCTCTTGGAACCTGCTACACTCTTTGGAACATAACGGGCAGAGCCGCCGCCCATGATGACGTCAGGACGATGGTATTCTTCGAGGTAATTGTTGGACAGGTAATCCTGGAGTGCTCTTCTGCGGGTATGGCCGATCATGGCTGCCGGAGTAGCATCGGTGGATTCAGCCTGGGTAACGACACCGATGGACATGCCGCGGGTACGTTTCAGGATTTCGGAAATATTTTCTACTTTCGGATCATCGAGAGGATCTTTGGTGGAATCTTCGTAAACGCCCATAGCGTTGACTACGGATTTATGGCCGGTAGCGTAAGCGGATGCGGAGTTTGCGGAGTCAGTTACGAGGGAATCATAGCCGGAAGTGGTGATGAGGCAGTTGTGATCCAGTTTTTCCATAGCGAGAAGATCATTAAATTTCCCGTTGGTCATGCCTTTGGAAAGGATACGGCCGATTTCACGAATCTGGAGGGACATGCCGTCGCCTACGAAGAGGATGACGTTTTTAGCTTTCTTCTGGGAAGCTTCTTTGACTACTTTGTAAGCAGCGGACTGGGTGGAAGTGCCGAGGGAATCCTTTGCGGTTACCGTAACTTTGACATCGCCCGGTTTTGCAAAGTTGACTCCATCGATACGGTAGGAGGTCACACCATTGTCCAGAACTTTTGTAACTGCTTCTTTGCCGAAGTATTTGTCAGCGGATACGCCGTTGATCTGTACGTCTACATTCTGGAGGCCTTTTGCATTGGCTACTTCCACATCGAAATCAAAACGGGCACCAGCCCAGAACTTTGCGGTGTCTACCGGCAGAATGCGAATATCAGAAGCATCGGCACTCATGACTCCGCCAAGCATGGCAGTTCCTGCGAGAATTCCGCAGATGGCTGCTTTCATCCAGGATTTTTTCATTATTAACTCCTTCCCCTTTTAGAGAGAAACAGGCCCATGGGCCACAGACCGCAAGCGGTCAAATTGATTGTTCTGCATATCATCTTAAAAGGGCGATGAAAGAAGAAATACAGGGTTTCGTATGAGTTTGGAAAAATAATGATTAGAATTGTATGAGTTTTGGAAATAAAATTGACAGTCGCCATGAAATGTAAAGATTCGATATCCTGGACAGTGATGATCGTTGTTCATGGTTCGTGATTCGTGATTCGTGGTTCGTGATTCGTGAAGGCGGCCGCCCCAAAATTTGGAGGCGCCGGGTATATATTGGCCTTTGGCTCCCAATCGTGCTGAAAGAGATTCTACGCAGGCGGTGACTCTACACTTACGACCCCGACCTGTATTCCCGGCCTTACGTGAACGTGTACCTCCGCACGAGGGGGAGTGTGTATTCCCGGCCGCACGTGGAGCGAGGGGAGCGCAGCGTTCTCTTTCGGATGTCAGAAATCCGGTTGAAAGAGTATTTTCGATATTAACCAAACCCATTCAAGTCGTTACCGCTCAAGCCCTCCCAATGATTGGGAGGGTGGCCGAGCGAAGCGAGGTCGGGTGGGTTGTACTATCGTTCAAGTCGAAAGTGGCTCAGACGCTTTCCGACTTGCGGGTTCGCTGAAAGACACATAAGGGGATTACTATCGAAACTGACTCAAGCCATATTCATTGTGCCTGATCCCCAATCCCCAAATTCATTCCCGGCCGTGCGCGTGGAACGGAAAAAGCACAGCGTTCTGACCGGGAAGTCAGAAATCCTGCAGAAGGCGCAAAAAAATCCGCAGGACCAAAAGGGTCCTGCGGATTTCCGTATTTCTATTTCTTAATCTTTCAGTGCGCCGATGATTTCATTGAGTGTGGCCGGCCTGATTTCGCCTTTGCCGATTTCGGTGATGATTGTGACCGGAATCGTATCTCCGTGAAGGTTTTTATCCTGTTTCAAAGCTTCCAGAAGAATCTTGTTCGGGATGGCTGTGGAAATGGGGAGGGACAGGGACTTCAGCACGTATTCCAGGCGGCCTGCGGTGCCATGGACGGTGGCTCCTTCTGCTTCAGAGCGCTGGGTCACACGGTACATGCCGATAGCCGTAGCTTCACCGTGGGTGATTTCCATATTGTTGTAGCGGGAGCATCTTTCGATGGCACTTCCGATGGTATGGCCGAAATCGAGGAGGCGGCGTTCATTCTTTGACAGCGGGTCCAGTTCCACATAATGGGCCTTGATGGTGCAGCAGCGGCGGATGATTTCCGGAAGCACCCGGTAAATATCCATATCGGAGGTGACTTTTTCGAAAAGTTCGAAAAGTTCCCTGTCTGCCACGCAGCCCAGCCTTACGGCTTCACCCAGACCATTGTGGAAGAAACGGCGGGGCAGGGTCTTTGCCATGCCCGGGTCGATGTAAACGGCTTTCGGCTGGTAGAAGGTGCCTACGATATCTTTGCCTGCATCCGTATCGAGGGTGATTTTCCCGCCGATGGACGAACCGATCTGCGCGAGGACGGAGGTGGGGAACTGGATGTAGCGCACACCGCGGCGATAGGTGGCTGCGGCGAAACCGGTAATATCGCCTACGATACGGCCGCCCAGGGCGATGAGCAGATCATCGCTTCCAAAACCGAAGTCCACAAGGGCTCCATAGACTTTGCTGACCATGCGAAGGGTGCGGAATTTCTTGGAAGAGGGAACGACGATCATCTGCACGCTCATACCCGCTTCTTCCAGGGATTTGACCAGATCATTGCCGTAAAGCTTGTCAATGCCGTCTTCCGTGATGATGGCTGCTTTGGTCGCGCCGGTGAGTTCCCGGATCATAGGGCCTGCTTTGTTCACAAGGCCGTTGTCGATCACAATATCGTAGGAATCACCGCCAAGGTTAATATGAATTTTGTCCATACCCTTCACCTCGTTCAAATCTGAAATAAAGGAAATAATCTTATCTTATTATATCATAGGAAATTGGAAAGAGCGGATGAATTTCCACAATATCTGCCGATATTTCCTAATTTTTCAGGGCCCTTCCCAATCCCTTCCCTCTGCATTATAATTAAGAATGGAATAGTATTGGAAGGGAGGGAAACATATGGGCCTGTCCATCAGGGATATCCTGCTGCTCGACTACTTTGACGGTAAACCGGTGCATCACAGGATTTCCCCTTTTGATATGAAAAATTTTGGCGACGATGCCAACAGCCGGCTCATTTCCCTCCAGAAAGAAGGCTGGATCCGGGAAAGCAAACCCCAGGAAACGGTGAATATGCTGCCGGATAAAGCGCTTTCCGATTTCCTGAAGCGTTACGGCCTTTCCGGCGAAGGCACCCATGCGGAACTCACCCGCCGGGTGGTCCAGAACATCCCGGAAAAAGACTACGCCCACAGCGTGCCGAAATTCTTCGTCCTCACCAGGGAAGGCAAGGCGGAAATCGGCCACCACATGGCCTACGTGCTGAACGCACGGGAAAACTACGGACTGACGGAAGGAGAACTCGGCGAATCCCAGACCGCCCTCTCCCAGAGAGGCGAACCCTTCACCGCCAGAGACATCCTGTACCGCGCCTTCCAGCAGAAGATTTCCCTGTACACCATGGCCGGCGAATGGTCCAAACTCAGAAATACCTACTACACGGTGGCCAATTTCTACCTCCGGGTGAAAGACAACGAAAACGCGCTGCCCTATTTCTACCTCGTCTTCTTCATCGATATGTCGGGCATGGGAAATAAAAACAACCTCGTCCCCTACGAAAACCTTTTCCCCACCCAGAAGGGCATGATCATGCTCATGGATGAAATACGGAGAGACCTTCATATGGATATGGATGACGTGAAAGCCTCCTTCCTCTCCTCCATCGCCCGCATGGCCCCGCGCCTTCCCTTTGCCTACTTCTCGCCCCAGGTCATGGCCTCCATGCTCCTCGAACGCCTCCGCGGACACGATTTCAACGGTACGAAATATATCGCAGAACGAAACGTGCCGGATCCCGCATCGAAATCCTACCACTACATCCCCTACGGACGGAGTGAAATGAGAGGCCCCGCCAGAAGCGTGCCTCCGGTGAAACCGAAAATCATGGCACCTCCCTCCTTCCGCATGCCCGTCTTCACCGCGCCTCCTCCCTTTAAACCGTCGGACAACGCCTATCCCGTCCCCCGCATCCATAAACCCGGGCCCGCCAAACCCATGGCTCCCAAGCCCTTTGCAAAGAAAGAAACGAAAAAAGGACTCCTCTCGAAACTGAAAAACCTGAAGGAAATAAAAGATCTGAAAGATTTGTTCTGAAGTTTTTAGTTTTTAATAATTAACGGTCACTCAACCAACAATTAAAAACCAACAACTAACCACTAACAACTCGTATCCCTTTGACTTGAAAAATAAGCACTACTCTTGTAAAATAATATTAATGCGTTTGTAGCTCAGCTGGATAGAGCAGCGGTTTCCTAAACCGTGTGTCGGGAGTTCGAATCTCCCCAAGCGCACCATTTGATTGCTGCAGCACTTCTGATAGAGACAGAAGTGCTGTTTTTGTTTTGTCAGATCAGTGGTAAGTGAGTAGTGGTAAGTGAAGGTGGCGCCCTTGCGGGCGCAGTTTTTATATGGGGCCTATGGCCCCCACTTGTGCTGTAAAGAATTTTACGCAGGCGGTGGCTCTTCATTGGCGGCCCGGACCTGTATTCCCGGCCTTACGTGGACCTGCATCCCCGCACGAGAGGCAGCGTGTATTCCCGGCCGTGCGGAGAGTGCCGATTGGCACAAAAAAGAACTTCGGGAGCCTGACCGTTACGACTTGAACGAGTATTTCACACCCGCCTGTGCAAATTCCCCATAAATAATTTGTCGCCCCATCAGGGGCGACACCTTCCCGCACCCCGCATCCCGCACCCCAAATTTTCGAAATAGATTCTAACGGGGCATGCCTCTATGAGGCTAACCCCGACTACCGGAAATGACACAAACCATCTGATCTGATAAAAGACTCCATAAAAAAGCCTGTGCAGAGTCCCCATAAAAAAATCGTGCCGCGGGAGCGGCACACCTTCACGAACCACGAATCACGAATCACGAAATCTCGGAAGTGCCTGTACCAGGGCTCGCCGTGGTGAGGCTGACTCACGAATACCGCCTCTGACTCTATCCGTATAGCTGAAAATTGACTCAAAAAAAGAAAATCCCCCGACTGGATAGACGGGGGTAATCATGGCCGTATAGATCAATCGGCTGCAGGGACTTTGGCCTGGACACGCAGGGACGGAGCTGCCGTATGAACGGAGGTGGCCGGCAAGTTTGTCATGTCGTGAGGTTACTGACGCTTGATTTCTGGTCTTTCAATCGGGGGATTTTCTTGATTTTGTTTTCATACCGGTATGAGGGAGATTGGAATCCGGCCCGCTTTGCCCTTCCGCCCGGTTCGATCGAGTGTGCACATCCGGGTTTCTGAAGGGTTTCGCAAGGCTTTCTTCATTTCTCTGTCTATATAGTACAGAAAAGGAAATTTATTTTATTAGATTTAGATTAAACTTTTTTCAAATGAAGAAATCCTGCATTATTTTCCCCTGTGATTCATCGTCTTTCCCGGCTTGCAGGGACGATTCCCTTCCCGCTTCGCTCGCCGCCCCCAGGCCGGGGCCTGTAACGTTCGGCCTGAATGGGTATTTCCAGCCCGTCTGTGCACAGTCCCCATAAAAATCGTCGGCGGAGAGCGCCGACACCTTCAGCCACTGCATAGGCGGCTCACACGATTATGAGTGTCCCTTTGCTCCGCCAAAATCGGTTCGCTGCCTGACTGATCACTTACCACTTCACCGCAAGTGAAAAGAGCCGATTGCTGCCCAATCGGCTCTTCCCCCCTTACGCTTTGACCACGATGCCTGCCACCACCAGGCCTGTGAGGAAACCTGCCACGAAGAACCGGATGAACCGGTACGTCATGCGCGTCCAGAATTCATTATAAATTCCCTCAAATTCCTCGTCCGTATAAAATTCCCGTTCCTCCTGATTTTCCACCATCCCTATTTCCTGCCTCTTCTCTTTCCGTTCCTCTTCCATAAGCCTCCTTGCCTGACCACCTGTCCCATGCGAAGAGTATTATAACGCATTGGAGTGACAGGAGATGTCTTTGGGAAAAAGTTTTTGGCGCTTAGTTATTAGTTTTTCAGCCATTAATTTCTACCTGCCAGGGAACCGGAAGCAGGCCCGCCGGAAGGCGTAAGCCCTCTCAAGCCCGCGTTTTCCCAATAAAAAATCCCATGACTCCCCGGTCATGGGACTCCTTATTATTTCTTATAAGCCATGAGATCCTGAATCCCCACATCCAGTTCCTCGGCAATACGTACAAGGATAGGGAGAGACATGGAGCCGGCCACGTCTCCACATTCGATCTTGGACATATACCTGCTGCTGATTCCGACCTTGTCGGCCAGATCCACCTGGGTCAGCCGCTTCTTTTTTCGGTAGTAGGCTATTTTTAAACCCATTCCCTTTGGATCAATCTGCTTTCCCATACACTCCCTCCTTCATATGTATTATTATCATATTTTTATTCACTTTTTCAAAGGAACTATCAGTTCCACTTTAACCCCAGTTAGTTCAGTTTTAGGAAAGTGCTCACCTGCCAAAAATTCCGACAACAGCCAGTACATCCGCCCGTGTGTAGTGCCCGTTTCGCCTCCTTTGGAAATAGCTGCTCCTTCCTGACTGTACTATATCACCCGCACATGCCAGCCCCTGTCGCGTACAAAAATTTGGAGGCCGGTTTTTCAAATTTTTTCACCTTCTATCAAATCTCCGAATCATAAGGAACCGGCAAGAGGAGTCACCTCTTTTTATTTCTGCTATACTTATATATATACATATTGATTTCGAGGGGTATGACTATGACTTTGGCGGAACAGAAAAAACGGGCAAAAAGCTTTGCAGACCACTGGACGAAGCAGGATTACAAAGAAGATGGAAATACGTCCCTTTTCTGGCTGGAACTTCTGGAAATACTGGGCGTACAGTCTCCTACGCGGTATATTGAGTTCGAAGTGCCGGTGCAGCATCTGACTGGCAGTAAAATCTTCATCGATGCCAGGATTCCCTCTCTCCGGATCCTGATCGAGCAGAAAGAGTCCACCTTCCCACTGGAACTGCCGGAGGGAAAGACCTACAGCCGTCACGGGCAGACCTATCATTCCGTTTATGAACAGGCCTATGAATACGACCAGACCTTCTCCCTTTCCGAGAAAAGCCGGTATATCGTAACCAGCAATTTCAGGGAAATATGGATTTATGACATGAACGTGCCGGAGTCGGAGCGGCTGCCCATCAAAATTCCCGTAGCAAAACTCCCTTCCCACCTGCAGAAACTGCAGTTCCTGGCCGATGAAAAAGAAAGGCCCGAGCATCACGACGAAGTAGAAGTTTCCGTTAAAGCCGGTGAACTGGTGGGCAAGCTTTACGATGCCCTTTACAAAGAATACCGGGACCCCTCCAGCGAACATTCCGCCAAATCCCTCAATATCCTCTGCGTCCGTATCGTTTTCTGCCTCTATGCGGAAGATGCAGGTCTTTTCCCGGGAATTGACGGATTCCGCAGATTCCTCCTCACCTGGAACGAAGAAAATATCCGGGACGGACTCATTAAATTATTTAAAGTCCTGGACACAAAGCCCAAAGACCGGGACCCATACATGCAGCAGAGTCTCTCCGTATTCCCCTATGTGAACGGTGGACTTTTCCACGACGAACAAGTGGAAATACCCTTCATCACGAAAGACATCCTCCACATCATCTGCGATGAAATGAGTGCAGGCTTCAACTGGTCAAAAATCTCCCCCACCATTTTCGGTGCCGTTTTCGAATCCACCCTGAACCCCGAGACCCGCAGAAAGGGAGGCATGCACTACACATCCATCGAAAATATTCACAAAGTCATCGACCCCCTCTTCCTGGAAGACCTGGAAAAAGAACTTCACTCCCTCATCGATATCCCGGCGGACCTGAAGCTGGTGAAAAGCGGGAGCGGAAGAAAGGAAATAGAACTCCGCCCCGCCTATCGGGCGAAACTGGAAAAATTCCAGGACAAACTGGCCTCCCTCCGTTTCTTCGACCCCGCCTGCGGCAGCGGAAACTTCCTCACCGAGACCTACCTCTCCATCCGCCGCCTGGAAAATAAAGTCATCTGGGAACTGGCAGGAAATATGCAGTACCTGAGCTTCGTCAATCCCGTGAAAGTCTCCATCCGCCAGTTCTACGGAATCGAAATCAATGACTTTGCAGTCACCGTAGCCAAGACAGCCCTCTGGATCGCCGAATCCCAGATGCTCAGGGAAACAGAAAAAATCATCCACATGGAAATCGACTTCCTGCCACTCAAAACAAATGCCAATATCCACGAAGGAAACGCACTTAGGATGGACTGGAAGGAAATATTACCACCTTCCAACAAAGTCTGGGCAATGGGGAACCCACCATTTGTCGGGTATGATTGGATGTCACCTTCTCAAAAATCTGATATGAAATCTATTTTCGGTGCCAAAACGAACCGTTTAGATTATGTAACGGCATGGTATATGAAGGCTGCACAATATATTCAAGGAACAAACATAAAATGTGCCTTTGTATCAACCAATTCAATTACTCAAGGTGTACAAGTATCTGATTTGTGGTCCCGGCTTTTCAATGAATATCACATCAGCATAGATTTTGCTCATACTACTTTCGTATGGCGCAGTGAAACTAAAGATATGGCCGCCGTGCACGTTGTCATAATTGGATTTTCGCTGAAATCCACGCCTCACAAACAAAAATATCTCTTCGAAGGCAATGAAAAGAATGCTGTTTATAATATCAGTCCATATTTGACTGAGGGCCCGGAAACAATAGTAATTCGTCGCCCTTTGCCCTTAAGTGATGTACCCAAGATGGTACTTGGCAATATGCCTAAAGACGGCGGTGGTTTTATTTTTGATCGTGATGAATATGAAAAGTTTAAAAAGAATGAACCTCAATCTTTAAAATTTATTCACCGATTCATGATGGGGCGTGAATTTATCAATAACATCGAAAGATATTGCTTGTGGCTCGTTAATGCTAAACCCAACGAGCTAAAATCACCAATGTTGATGAAACATCTTAAAAATGTACAAGATTATCGCCTTTCAAGTACAGCTGCTTCCACAGTAAAGTTAGCAGATACTCCAACATTATTCGCCCAAATTTCCCAGCCTGATGGCAACTACATAGCATTACCCAAAGTTTCTTCTTGTCGGCGTAGATATATTCCAATGGGTTATCTATCTTGTGATATTATTGCAGGCGACAAATTATTTATTATCCCAGACGCTACTCTTTACCATTTTGGCGTTTTAACGTCTAATGTTCACAACGCATGGATGCGTCTAACTGCGGGTAGGCTTAAGAGCGACTATAGTTATAACATTACAACTGTCTACAATACTTTCCCTTGGCCAACCCCAACAGATAAACAAAAAGCCCTCATTGAGCAAACTGCCCAAATGATCCTTGGTGCCCGGGCCCTATACCCCGACAGCAGCCTAGCTGATCTCTATGATCCCCTCCTCATGCCGTCGGAGCTTCGCAAGGCTCATATCGAAAATGACAAGGCCGTCATGGAAGCCTATGGATTCAACTGGCATACCATGAAAGAAGAAGACTGCGTGGCGGAACTGATGAAAATGTATGAATCTTTAATTGAAAAAGAAAAGGAACAGCAATCATGAAAAAGAAATACACCGGCAAGTATAAAGAAATGGCGGACGAATTCCGCAAAGACGGGTGCGATGAATATACAGTCGAAAAATTCATCCGTCAGGAAATGGAACAGGACGAATGGGAGAAAGGCCGGGGGATCACGGACATCCGGGCGGTGAAGGCGTGGAAGGAATTCCCTGCTGACGTTCGGGAAATGCTGCTTCACAATGCATTCTGCAGCAAGTGCCGAGGAGTGACCTCCTTCAAACCGGGCTATGTCCTCCGCTGGGATCATGGAATGGTGGTCATAGAAGGAAACTGCGAAAAATGCGGGGAACCCATCGCCAGAGTGTGCAACTGAAAATGCCCTGAACCAACCGCAAAGAAATCAAAGACCGGACAGAATGAAGACTCATTTCGCCCGGTCTTTTTTATTGTGAATTCTCAGAGCCGCCAGGGCACGCAGGGTCGGGAGCCATCGCTCCTGCGGAAATACAGGTACTTCCGCGGGCTCTTTACCAGAAAGTGCTCTCTGCGGCTGGCAGGAATCATTTTTTCAAACCTCATCGCCTTTGCTAACCCGGATTCCATCCAGAAGCCCAATGCCAGGGCCAGAAGGAGAATGCCGGCCAGCATGCCCAGAAAAAAGGCGTTGGTGAGATCTTTATCTTTCCAGAGGCGGGAAAAGCGGTTTTCATTGTCTTTTCTATCAGTCGTCATCGCTGTCGAAACAGGAGAAATCGCAGGCTCGAACTTTGCGGAGCAAAGCCTTTTTCTCCCCCTGACTGAGCAGCGGCCCCGGCTGGGAATCGGGACCTTCCTTATCTTCCAGAAAGGACAGGATCCAATCCAACTGGTTAACCGTGAATCTCTGTAATTCTTTCGCTGTGAAATCCCAGTAGTTATCTGTAATCTTTTCAATAAGTGATTGCTTGTATGAACGTCGGCCCATATTACCTCCTAAAATCCCGGCCGCCCCTAAGGGGCTTCCGGAAAATAAACAGAATAATAAATATTTCAAAAATTTCTTTGATCAATATCAATATACGAGTGCCATAGCTTCCGGTACTTTTTTTGCCGCCGCCTGACGAAGAAGAGCATCACATTTTTGAGGGTCAACGTCGATATAGGTACAGGCCAGAATAAAAATTGCCTCTCCATCTCCCTCATCGACAAGCTGCTGGAGTAACGCCCTCGATTTCACAAGGTCAGGCTTTACGGATCTATCCCCGATGATCAGGAGCTGCGCAAGCTCTTTGACTGCATCAGCGCATCCGCCATCAGCCGCCTCCTGGAGAAGAGCTCGATATTTTTGCCGGTTTCGCTTAACGCCAATGCCGTCTCTGTAACAGTAAGCTAACTGGTACGACGCTTGAACATCGCCAAGGCCCGAGGCCTTCTTAACCCAATAGTAGTACTCCTTCTTGGGGTCCTCACATGGGATCTGACCCCAGTTGTAGAACTCCGCCATGAAGAGCATCGCACGGGTATTACCCCTGGCCGCTCCCAGCTTAAAGAAGCCTGCTGCTTCAGGGATGTGCTTCCTTTTGAAATGAATCTCTCCGGCCACTTCCGCAGCATCTGCATTGCCCACCTGTTCCGCAAGTTTTTCGGCGAAAGGAAGGACCCGATCTTCATCCCCGGAATCCGTAACAGAGACAAAATTTTCAATGAGGTCTAATAACTCCCGTTCTGAAAGCTCCAAATCGATGTCAGCCAATTCGTTTTTCAATTCTTCCCGGCTCATTCCGGCGTATGTTTTATTATTCGTCATCATTTTCGTCCTCCATTTGAATACCGTATTCCTGCAATACTTTCTCCCTGCGATTGAATTCATGACAGATATCCTTAAAGGCTGCGTTGGTCATATCACATCTGAGCCTCAAGGAGCGGCATTCCATTTTTAGTTCGTTAATTGTTTCCAAGAGATCCTCTTTTTCATCAAGGACTTTCTGGTAACGCTCCTTCCAGATACCTTCCTCAGAGAACCTCCCCAAGAACCCTTCCGCCGGCTCCCGCTCTTCCGAGTCGTCCTTTATGACAAGGGTAACGTCTTCGTCTTCCATATCCTCTAATTGTCTCATTGTCTCTGCGTCTATATGTATATTCATGGTTTACCTCCTGAATATTTTAAGAATGAAGACTGCAGGCCGCAGTTCCGCCCATGTGGAGCCATGCCTGCAGTTTTCTTAATTAACCGTTTAACGGGCAGCTTGCATCTGGAACTGTTCCCGTCTCTGCTGCAGACGGTTCGAGACAACCTCTGCAAGCTGCGCCGCACAGGGGTCGGCCGGGTAGAGCTGACAGGAGAGTGCCATAGCCGCCAGAGAAGGCATCTGGCTCTCCGGAGCGAAGGGTGCGAATTCGGGAAGCCTCTGGACATAGATGCCGGGTCGCATAGGAACAGTGGCCTTGCGAAGACTCGCAGTCCCTATAATTCTGGCTCCCGGATCGTGTATCGGATCCCTGTCATACAGCTTGTCAACATTGAAGAGCCTGTCCACGTAGTCCGGATGGAAACGACTCAGTGACCCCAGCACATAGCCGGAATAAAGTCTGCTCACGATCACCATATCCACCAAAGAACTGGCTCCGTGGTGCTCCGGTGTTTCAATGCTTGCAAAAGCACTTTCCGGCAGACAAAGGAACGAGGGGTTCTCTGAGGTGGACCTTCTTACCATCAGGGGTCCCTGGGGATACAGAGATCCATATGGCTGGGGCCGTGCCTGCGGATTTTTCAAGACATGAAACCCCTGCCTTGTAATATACTGATCTGCCGGGCTGTATAGATAAATTGTGTGATTCAATCCCTGGTAGCAGGTGAACCCGGACAAATCTTTAATCGTGAGGAAATTATTACCATTACTTTCCATCATTATAAGTACCTTCTAACTTTTATTCTTTTTCACTGTTTCCCTGTTTCCTTCAAATGGAAACAGGCAGCTTTAATTTTTATTACTTTTTATTTCTAAAATTTATTTTCCGTCCTTACCCCGGACGGTTTCATCTTCCTCCCACTCCAGCCAGTCGGATAGAACAGGCAGATGAATCTTTCCCTTCCCCGCCAACCACCCGATGCCAAAGGCACCAATTCCGGTACCGACCGTAAGGATGAGGAGCTGTGCGTTGTGCAGCCAGATAAGCTCTTCTATTTCCATGGAAATCACCTCCCTTCCATCCGTAAGCAGGGCATCAGTCCCCCTGACAGCCTCAGTATAGCATCGTTTCAAAAGTATGTCAATAATATTTCTTTCATTTATTTCTAAATTATGTATTTGACAACGTTCCATGAGCTCCATAAAATAAAAGAAAGAATTTCTATATTTCGAAAGGATGGACATCATGGTCATCACTTACAGACTGCTTTTTAAATTTCTGACCAGCAAAAGGTTTAATCCAAGGTTCAACTTCACCCAGCTGGAGCTGGCGAATTTATTTGGAATCAATCAGTCTAATATCAGCAGCACCATGAGCGGGAGAAAAAAGCCAATCCAGTACATCAAGGTCAGAGGCAAAAACGTCCGGATTATAAATAATTCTGATTTAGTCGCGGATATCATTGCTTCTGCCCTGGAAAAAAAGGCCCGAGGCCGCAATATTCTCCCTGAATACATGGAACAATGGGCAAAGTTCCTTTCGAAAGTAATGGGGCCGCCGTCAGAAAACGTCCGGGCTGCCTTTCAGGAGAAAGACCTCCGCGGCTTCCTCAGGGCAATCTGTGCCGAGGCTGAAAGAAACCGCTATGTCGGCGAACCGCCCGAAAGTAAGAATCCCGATCATGAAAGCCCCGCCGAGCCCGCAGCGCCTTCCGGTTCCACTGGAAATGGAGAGGAGCTAAAGCTTTCACCACAGGAAAAAAAGAGTCTGGAAATATTCCGGAAATCCTACTTTGACCAGTCCCATCAGGACGATGAAAAAGAGTTTCTTAAAAAAATAATTCCCCTGTTAAGAGACCTTTTCAAACAGATTGACTATGATGAAGGTCTGATCAAAATCATTGCCGGAGCGATGCGCACCGCCTCCCTGAAAGCCGCTGAAATCCGCCAGGCTCTTCTATCCGGCCATTATGAAACGCTGCCGGATATCCGGTCCGGGGATGACAATGACGGTTCCCCGAAGAAATTTTCTGAACTTGTAAAAGACCTTCTGCCCCCCGGCGATCTGACTGACGAGGAAAAGACTTTGCTCCGGAAGCTCTCCCTGGCTTCATTCGAAGGGGTCCAGGTCAGGCTGCTGCCGGAATTATTCAAAAACCAGACCGATATTTCCCTCATCCCCCATCTTGTGACCACCGGCTGGATCAAAGAAGATCGAGCCATAGACGCCAGTCAGGACAGAATCCATATTCCCCTTGTCTTCTGTCATATCCTGCAAAATGAAATAAAGCCGGACGACTGCAGGACCTGCCTTCAGGAAGCCCGGAAAGCCCTGGATCCTTCTCACAGCCCCAGGATGAAATATTCCCTGCCGGAAATCGATGACCTCTGCCGCATTCTTGCCAATGCCATCCATTGGGGTGGAAAAGAACCGGTCCCGCAGATTGATGAGCTCTGGAAAAATGATTTCGCCCTCTTTACAGAAAATCAGAAAAGCGAAGCCCAAATTTATAAAGAAATTATCCGTCTCTATGAATCAATAAGCAGTGCCAATGACTACTATCAGCGGAAAGCAGAGATTTTTGATCAATTCGGCAACTTATACCTGAAAATCCCGGCAGCCGAAAATCCTGACCGGTCCTCTGGATTCAATCTCCGTTTCTGGATCAGTTCTCTGATGCGCAGCCTGCAAATGATGTCCTATGCCACCGTCAGTTACGAAAAATCACTTGATTTCTCAAAGAAATGCAATGCAGATCCATCCATTCTATCTTTGAAATCGTTTCATCTGGCCATCGCCGGTACCATGGCCACCGGACTTGCCGCCTGGGTATCCAGGTACTATATCAATGATGAACAGCCCGATGACCCAATGGCAGACCCCGATGATTACCTGAAAAAAGCCGCTGACGCTTTTGCCGGCGGATTGCAGCCCTTCCTTTCAGTCACCCCGATTGGAGAGGAACTGCCCAACTTCCCCCTTACCTTACCTCTGGTGCCATCATCGTCTTATGATGAAATGCCCTCTGATCCCTTCCCTTCCGCCAATGAACTGATAAAAGAAAGCAGTCAGGCCAGGACCTTCTATAACGAAGGAAAAAGCAGGTTCGATCAGGGAAACTATATCGATGCCCTTGACGAATTCCGGAAAAGCCTTGAAATTTACTCCCGGATCCTTTCTCCGGCAGCCGATGGAGCTGAAAATCCTTTCGACGGAATCGTTAAAGTGATGAAAGGCCTCCTTCCAAAGACCGCCGACGCCTACCATTCCTTCCAGACCGAAATGGAGCGGAGAAAAGAACTGGCTGCCAATGCGAAATAAAAACAGCCATGAAGAAATAAAAATGCCCGAGTCAATGATTTGAATTTTTTGAAATAAAAAATACCGTGCGGAATGAAATCATTTCGCACGGTTTTTTTATGCCATCTTTCCGGACTTTCACAGGGTGAGTCTCAAATGTGCCTTGAATCGGTAGTCCCCCCTCAGTCCGCTTCGCGGCCAGCTCCCCGGGAGAAGATAGGCAATTATCTCATTTTCGACTTGAACGATCGTACGACCCCTTCCCCTGCGCTTCGCTCCGGGACCTCCCCTGACCAGGGGAGGTTGGTGGGGAGCCTGAAGCGATACCATGCTGATGGTTTGAGACTTTTATCCCATGTGCTTTTTGACAGGCAGCCCCATTTTCGACTTGAAATGAGGTCGCAACAATATGTCAGTCTATAGGTCGCAACACTATCGCAGTCTATATATACAAAAATCTCCCGGCTCCAGCATTTATTTTTGGGGTTTGAAATAGAGTTGTACCACAATGTCAGCCCACGAAACAGGTCGCAACACTATTGCAGTCTATGGAGTTGTACCACACAAGCAGTCCATAAGTCGCAACACTTTTGCAGTCTATTGGAGTTGTACCACACAAGCAGTCCATAAGTCGCAACACTTTTGCAGTCTATTGGAGTTGTACCACACAAGCAGTCCATAAGTCGCAACACTTTTGCAGTCTATTGAGTTGTACCACACAAGCAGTCCATAAGTCGCAACACTTTTGCAGTCTATTGGAGTGGTACCACAATGTCAGTCTATTTTCTCATGATTGTGGATGAGAGGTGATAGAAGGGAACGCAGGATTTCGCAGGGTGAATGAATATTTCCTATAGTACAGAGAGAGCAGGGAGAAAACATATGGATAAAAACGATTACAAAGACATCACCATCAAAGCATCTGAACAGGACGGGGGAATCCGCGTGAATATTGTCACCGATGAAAAAGATTCCTCCGTGATCACCACCAATATAATGCTGGCCCTGTGTGCCATGTATGAGATTCCGGAAAATTATCTTCCGGAAATATTCGATGCCCTGGGGCAGGTCATATTAAAGGCTCAAATGGAGAAGCAGAAAGAGAAATCACCCTTTTTCCGCCACCTGTTCCGGTAAAGAGACGAATCATCAATCAGGCAGGGAATCCGGGGGTATTAAATCGGAAATATCGAAAGCAGGGGCATGGAAAGGAGGAGCGTATGGGCAGACAGATCGACCCGAGAGGCATGGGCCTGAAGATTGCCTATTTCCGAAAAAAGAAGCGGCTGTCCCAGGCAGGCCTGGCAGACAAGGTAGGTATCAGCACCCGGTATATGTCAAAAATCGAATGTGGTGACGTGGCCACTTCGGTGTCCCTTCCTATCCTGATACGGATTGTGGAAGAACTGGACGTGGACATTGGGCAGCTCATGGCTTACAAGTAAAATCGCAGGGAATTTTGAAAAATTTCATCACAAAAGCGGTGCATTCTGCACCGCTTTTTTAATTTTTAAAATTCCTGGAATTATGACCGGCAGAGACAACTGTCCCGCGAAAGGTCCCGCGAGGGGAGCCTTCCCGCCTTTGGGCAGAGTCAATTGTTCCCGGTCTAATCCATCAATCAGCCTCATCTGTACCTTGTACCTGTAGTGCGGAATAAAACGCTGCGTTCCCCTGCTCCACGCGCGGGGCCGGGAATAAACGCGCTCCCTCGTGTGGGATTACACGTTCACGTAAGGCCGGGAATACAGGCCCGGGTCGCTCATGTAGAGCCACCGCCTGTCTAAAACTCTTTACAGCACAAGCGGGAGCCAAAGGCCCATATATCATTGGCCGCTTCCCAATTTGAAGCGGCTCACCTTCCCTTTCCCCTTACCCCTTTTCCCTTTCCCCCGTTTTTTGCCTGCGGGCCAAAGGCCCGTGCCCGAAGGGCACTATATAAGATTGGTTTGCGCAGCTCCATACCCTCTCCGCACCCCGCATCCCGCGCCCCGATTCCCCCAAAATAAAAGAGCCGGCTGCCCGCACAGTCGGCTCTTATTTCTAAAGACTAACAACTAACCACTAACTTACTAACGACTCAGCTCTTGAACGCCAGCATCTCCGCTTCCTGCTGTGTCTTTCCTTCTGCCAGGTATTTCGCGATCTTTTCCTGCATAGTCTGGTAGTCATTGGGGATGATCTTGGTGATCCTTGCGCGGTAGAGGTGCCACTGGGCGAGGATTTCCATGGCTTTTTCGCTTCGGGTGGTGATGTAGTGTTCTTCGATGAGTTTCCTTACTTCTTCGGCTTCTGGTCCGTCTTCCAATGGTTCGGTATGGACCATTCCTTTGTTAACCAGCCGGATGTCGAGGTCCACTACATAGGCAATGCCTCCGGACATACCGGCTGCGAGGTTCATACCCGTTGCGCCGAGGATGACCACTTTACCGCCGGTCATGTATTCGAGTCCGTGGTTGCCCACGCCTTCTACGACGACTGTTGCTCCGCTGTTTCGAACGCAGAATCGTTCACCGGCCCTGCCGGAGACGAAGGCCCTGCCGCTTGTCGCGCCAAAGAAGGCTACATTTCCGATGATGATATTTTCAGAGGCTTTGAAGGTGGCTTCTCTTGGCGGGAAGATGATCATTTTTCCGCCGGAAAGTCCTTTGCCTGCGTAATCGTTTGCATCCCCTTCCAGGGTCAGGGTCAGGCCTTTCGGGATAAATGCGCCGAAGCTCTGGCCTGCGGAGCCTACGAAGTCGAGGCGGATGGTATCTTCCGGAAGTCCTTCTTCTCCGTAGCGCCTGGAAATTTCACTGCCCAGGAGTGTACCGGTCACGCGGTTTGTATTCTTGATATACAGTTTCGCGCGGAGCGGCTTCTTTTCTTCAAGAGCCGGGCGGCACATGCGGACGAGTTTGGACATATCCATTGTCTTTTCCAGTTCATGGTCCTGGGACTTCAAGAAATGATGGCCCACGGATGCATCGGTGTAGGGACGGAAAAGAATAGCATCGAGGCTCACGGTATCTGCCTTGCGGTTGCCCGTCAAGCCTTTCTGTTTCAGCCGGTCGCTTCTTCCCACCATATCTTCCAGTTTGTGGAAGCCCAGGCGGGCCATGATTTCCCGAAGGTCCTGTGCCACAAAGCGCATGTAGCTTACCACGTATTCCGGTTTGCCGGTGAACCGTTTCCGGAGTTTTTCATCCTGGGTGCAGATGCCGAAGGGGCAGGTATTTTTATTGCATACGCGGAACATCTGGCAGCCGATGGCAATGAGGGGTCCTGTGCAGAAGGAGAACTGTTCAGCCCCCAGGAGGGCAGCGATGGCTACGTCCCGGCCGGTCAGAAGTTTACCGTCTGTTTCCAGTTTCACCCGGTCTCTCAGTTTATTGAGAAGGAGTACCTGCTGGACTTCGGACAGGCCGATTTCCCAGGGAATGCCTGCGTGCCGTTCGGAAGTACGAGGCGCTGCGCCGGTCCCTCCGTCATAGCCGGAAATCGTAATGCTGTCTGCCTTCGTCTTTACCACACCTGCTGCAATGGTACCTACGCCCTTGCCTGCAGTGAGCTTCACATTGATTTCCGCCCTTGGGTTTGCATTCTTCAGGTCAAAGACAAGTTCTGACAGGTCTTCGATGGAGTAAATATCGTGATGCGGGGGCGGGGAAATGAGGGATACGCCAGGTGTAGAGTGACGGGTGTGGGCAATCGCCGGGTCTACTTTGGCTCCCGGGAGGTGTCCCCCTTCACCCGGTTTTGCACCCTGGGCGCATTTGATCTGGAGTTCCGACGCATGGACCAGGTAATTTCCTGTGACTCCGAAACGGGCAGTGGAAACCTGCTTGATTTCATCGTTCACAGAAGTTCCATCGGCACGGATCTGGAAACGCTCTGCATCTTCGCCGCCTTCGCCTGTATTGCTCCGGGTGCCCAGGCTGTTCATAGCTTCTGCAATGCATTCATGGGCTTCCTTCGAAAGGGCGCCATAGCTCATGGCCCCTGTGCGGAAGTGATGGATGATATCCGGTACGCTTTCCACTTCTTCAATCGGAATGGAGCAGCCTTCGGGGTAAATAAATTCGAGAAGGTCCCGGAGACGCACGAGAGGTTCATTGACTTTCTTTGCATATTCTTTGTACAGCGCATAGGAGCCGGTCCGGCAGGCCTGCTGGAGAAGCCGGATAGCTTCAGCCGTAAGGATATGGGGTTCGTCGCCGTTTCTTCTGTACTTGAAGACATCCCCGGAGGAGAGACCTTTTTTATTTCCATAAGCCGCTTCGTGGCGGAGAACATTGTCTTTTTCGATTTCTCCAATGCCTATGCCTCCTACGGGAGAGGTGGTGTGGCCGAAATATTCGTCTGCCACTTCCCGTCCGATGCCGACTGCCTCAAAAATCTGGGCCCCGTGATAGGATTTGACGGTGGAAATACCCATCTTCGACATGACGGAAAGGATGCCGTTTACCGAAGCTTTCATGTAATTGTCTACCGCTTCTTCCGGAGTCTTGCCGGAGAGACGGCCTTTCTTTGCCAGGTCTGCTACCGTAGAAAGGGCCAGGTACGGGTTCACAGCCGTTACCCCGTAGCCGATGAGTGTACAGAAATGATGCACTTCCCTGGGTTCGCCGGATTCCAGGATGATTCCTACGTCCGGGCGTACTTTTTCGCGGATCAGGAAATTGTGAAGGCCTGCAGAGGCGAGGAGTGCCGGAATGGCCAGTTTTTCTCTGCCCACTCCCTTGTCGGAAAGGATGAGGATATTATGTCCTTCCTTCACTGCCTTCAGGGCTTCGGCGCAAAGGTTGTCCAGGGCTTTTTTCATTTCCCCTTTGCCTTCTGTATAAAGCATGGAAAGCACATAGGGGCGCAGGCGCTCATCTTTGAGATTTTTTACCGCATCCATTTCTTCATTGGTAATGAGCGGGCGGTCAATGGCCAGGGAGGCCGTGCCTTTTTCGTCGGGATCCATGATGTTGGCCATATTTCCCACATAAACGGTGGAGGAAGTGACCACTTTTTCACGAATCGCATCGATCGGAGGGTTGGTGACCTGGGCGAAATTCTGCTGGAAATAATCGTAGAGGAGACGGGGCTTGTCGGAAAGGACGGCCAGCGGCGAATCCATGCCCATGGCGCCTACGGGGTCTTTCGCCTGGTCCGCCATGGGGATGATGATATCCCGCAGATCTTCCTGGGTATAGCCGAAATTCTTCTGCTGCTCCAAAAGGTCTTCCGGTATTTCTATTTCCTTCTTCTCCGTAATATCCTTCAAATCCAGAATGTGCTCTTTGCACCATTCTCCGTAAGGATGGGAGGAAGCCATTTTATGTTTGATTTCCGCATCGCTCACGATCCGCTGCTGGGAGGTATCCACGAGGAAAATCTTTCCCGGTTCCAGACGGCCTTTGTAAAGCACATCTTTCTGGTTGACCGAGACTGCCCCGACTTCGGAAGACAGAATGACCCGGTCATCCTTCATTACATAGTAGCGGGCAGGGCGCAGGCCATTTCTGTCGAGCATACCTCCGATTGTCACTCCATCGCAGAAGCAGATGGCCGCCGGACCGTCCCAGGGTTCCATCATGAAATTGTGGTACCGGTAGAAATCTCTCTTTTCCTGGCTCATGGCCGGATCCCTTTCCCAGGGTTCCGGAATCATGATCATCATAGCATGGGCCAGGGAATGGCCGGACATGTGGAGGTATTCGAGGCAGTTATCAAACATGGCAGAGTCCGAGCCTGTCGCATCGACGATAGGGAATGCCTTTACCAGTTCCGGATGGTCCGAGGGGCGGGACTTGCTTTCCCTGGCATTCAGCCAGTTGATATTTCCCTGAATCGTATTGATTTCCCCATTGTGACAGATGTAATGGTTCGGATGGGCTCTGGCCCAGCTGGGGAAAGTATTCGTGGAGAAACGGGAATGAACCATAGCCATGGACGTCTTGTAGTCCAGGTCCGACAGGTCCAGGTAGAAATGGCGGAGCTGCAGGGATGTGAGCATGCCTTTGTGAACAATAGTGCGGGAAGAAAGGGAGGCGATATAGAAATCGGTGCCCATGCCTTCGGAAAGAGGAATGATCTTCTTTTCCGCCAGCCGGCGGATGATGTAGAGCTTGCGCTCGAAATCCATAGGTTCTTTGATATCCGGGCCCTTTGCAATGAAGACCTGCAGGAAATGGGGTCGCACGGAACGGGCCACTTCGCCGATGATGGATTCATCGATAGGCACTTCGCGCCAGCCCAGGACGGTCTGGCCCTCTTCTTTGACGATTTCTTCAAAGAGCCGCATCTGTTCCTTGCGGAAATCATCATAGCGGTGGGCGAAAATCATACCTACGCCGTATTCGCCTGCCGGCGGCAGGTTAAAGCCAAGGACGCCGCATTCCCGGCGGAAAAATTCATCCGGAATCTGGGTGAGGATACCTGCACCGTCGCCGCTTTTGTGATCGGCCGCTTCACCGCCCCGGTGCTTCAACTTTTCAAGGATTTTCAATGCATCATAAACGATGTCATAAGATTTGCGGCCCTTGATATTGGCTACAAAACCAATGCCGCATGCGTCGTGTTCATTTCTCGGATCATACAGCCCCTGGGGCTGCGGATAATCCCTCCATTTTTGTTCCATACTTCATTCCTCCCCCATAAACAAAACGCCGGGCACCACAGCAAAGGCTGGACGTCCGGCGTTGGATACTTTTTGTTGTATCTTAGATTATAGCACGGGTTTTTATATATTGACAATAGGTATTTAGGATAAAGATCCGGAAAAATGGAAATAAATTCCATTTGGAACTAATCGGATTGCGGATTTCGGATTGGGGATTGCGGGAAGGTGGCGCCCTTCGGGCGCAGTTTTATATCTTGCCTTCGGCGTGCATTTTGGGCTTGCAGCATTCCCTTCAAAAGGGTATTTTCCCTCACCGGCTCCAGGCAGCAGCTGCCAACCTATGAATTTCATCAATCCGTTCCACCGGCGTGGGTACCGAAAATACTTAAAGAGTTTTCCGCATTTTCTATTCTCCCAAAACACCCGGTTTCCGCAAAATTTAAAATGGCAATTGACCTTGTTTCCGCAAAATGTTCTGATTTACAGCCTCTTTCCACAGAATGCCACATTTTAAAATAGCCATCTCCCGCAAAATTCCATGATTTGTATTTTCCAACATATCCGGATGACTTTCATAATCAAAATGGCGGGCTTCACAAATTTGATGCCCGCCACCTCCCCTAATCCCTCCCCTAATACCCAATTCCTTTTAGCCGCAATTTCCTTCTTGCCCTGATGACATAAATCCTTTATGATAGAAAACACACAAAGGGGATGATTGTATGACAAGTGAACGGAGGACGGGCATTCTTTCCGCATCCATCGGGGCGGCTCTCTGGGGATCCAGCGGCATTGCGGGGCAGATCCTGCTCCAGGGAAAGGGAATCCCTCCGGAGTGGCTCACATTTTTCCGTCTTCTCTTTTCGGGACTGATCCTGGTGTTGACAGCGTATTTCCTGAAAAAGGATATCTTCTCCGTCTGGAAAAATGGAAAAGACCGGCTTTCCCTCCTCATTTTCGGCGCCCTGGGCATGCTGGGGACCCAGTACTGTTATTTTGCGGCCATCCGGTACAGCAATGCGCCGACGGCCACGATTCTTCAGTACCTCATGCCGATCCTCATCATTTTCTGGACCTGTTTCCGGGAAAAACGCCGTCCTTCGTCTGTGGAAACAGGCTGCACCATTTTTGCCATCGCCGGGACTGCCTTAATCGCCACGGCCGGTGATTTTTCGTCCCTTTCCATTTCTCCCCTCGCCCTCTTCTGGGGTCTCCTTTCCGCTCTTTCCTGTGCCATTTATTCCGTTGTGCCGGTGACAATTATCAAAAAATATGGTTCCCCTTCCGTCGTGGGCTGGGGCATGCTCATCGCTTCGGTCGTTATGGGCCTCATTTCCCTCTTCACTCCCTTTACGGGAACCCTGGACGGGGAAACTTTAGGCGCCTTCGGTTATGTAGTTTTCTTCGGCACGGTCCTCGCCTTTGGACTATACCTCAACAGCGTGGCCTATATCAAACCGGCCGAAGCATCCATCATCGCTGCCTTCGAACCCCTATCGTCCATCGTCTTTGCCTTCCTCCTCTTCCATACCCTCTTCGGATTCTGGGAAATACTGGGAATCGCGCTTATTATCATTGCGGTGGCACTGGTGGCAAGGAAATAAATTGCCCGCCGGTTCGACTTGTCCTTTTGTGGCATTTGTGCCCGGAGCTTTTTGGTATTCGTATGGCCTTCCCTTCCGACTTGAGCGCCTGAGGCATTTGTGCCCGGAGCTTTGGGGTATTCGTTTCGCCTGCCGGTCCGACTTGGCCATCTTAGGCATTTGTGCCTGGAGCTTTTTGGTATTCGTATGGCATTCCGTTTCGACTTGAGCATTGGCGGCATTTGTGCCCGGAGCTTTTTGGTATTCGTGTGGCCATCCCTTCCGACTTGAGCGTTGGCGGCATTTGTGCCCGAAACTTTGAGGTATTCGTGTGGCCTTCCCTTCCGACTTGAGCGCCTGAGGCATTTGTGCCCGGAGCTTTTTGGTATTCGTTGGGCCTTCCCTTCCGACTTGAGCGTTGGCGGCATTTTCCCCTTGAGCTTTTGGATATTTGTATGGTCTTTCTGTCCGACTTGCAGCGTTAAAACACTTATCCCCCGGCTCCGCCGGTACCTTCCCATCCAGGGAAGGTGGTGACCGGTATCATGCTGATGGTCTTCCTCATCTGTATCCTGCCTGTAAGTGCTGAAAATATAAAAATCCGACGCTCACGAATTTGTGCCGCACCTTCCTGAGACTCCCCGTCCTCCGATTCAAAGGTCCTCCCCTTCAAGGCTCTCTTTTCGATTTCAAGTCTATCCAATGAATTCCCCATCAAAAAGGCGCTGCTTCATGAAATCCTGCAGCGCCACCTCCCCGAGACTCCCGAGAATCCCGACACCCCCGATTCAAAAGTCTTTTTAACGGAAAGTTTTTATTTCCACCCCAAAGCCTTTCGTCAGACAATAAAAAAGCACAGTCCACAGACTGTGCTTTTCTTTGGTGACCCAAGAGAGATTCGAACTCCCGACACCTTGATTCGTAGTCAAGTGCTCTATCCAGCTGAGCTATTGGGCCATATGGCAGGGGCAGAGGGACTCAAACCCCCAACCTACGGTTTTGGAGACCGTTGCTCTATCAATTGCGCTATGCCCCTGCAGGCAT
>Ga0256406_1002439_pt1 | contig 26257 bp, 24 predicted proteins | sample RumenRJG_03DNA_FD_185986 | JGI IMG/M metagenome (GOLD analysis project Ga0256406, IMG submission 185986) | Bovine rumen microbial communities from Lethbridge, Alberta, Canada - RJG_03 | ecosystem: Host-associated > Mammals > Digestive system > Stomach > Rumen | place: Canada: Alberta | collected...
GATTGGCTCTTTTCGATTGACTCAAATTGGCGAATTTCAGCCGACCCGAATTGGCGTTTTTCGACCGACGCAATTTGGCGAATTTCACCCGACGCGAACAGCAAGTCACAAAATCATCCTTTATGATAGGTATATCTGAAAATAAAGGAGTTCAAAAATGGAACAAAAGAGCACGATTCGCTGCCATCTCTCTGCCATCATGGGCGAACGGAAAATGAAAATCGTCGATGTCATGAATGCATCTGGCGTCGGCCGTTTCCAAGTCACGCGTCTCTATCGTGAAGAGCATATGGAGGCCATCACGCTCGGCACATGCGTCAAGATAGCTGACGGCCTCGGCGTTTCCCTCGACGAGCTCATCAGCTATACTCCCGCAGAAAAAACGGAAGAATAACCTCACCATGCAAACAGCCGCGAAAAAGTCTAACGTTAGACTTTTTCGCGGCTATTGTTTTCAAAACGAAACGAAGCCCTGTGCTTCCGGCCGCTGGAAGCCAGCGGCATCCGCAGCGTCTTCATCAAACGGATCCGCGACGATGATGCGGCTGCGTTCGACCGTTTTCTGGAATTCGATGGCATCATCCATTTCCTGCTTATGGCGAAGATACCGAATAGCGTTGTATGCATTCGACAACCCAGAAATCTGTGCGCGGTCAGCAGCTGCGAGGGCATCCAATTGCGCTTTGACTTGAAGAAGTTCCTGCTTCCCCTCCGCATGTGCAGCAGCCTGAAGGAGCATCCGAAGCGTTTCAGCGGTCTCTTCGCACCCGATGAGCGCTTGCTGTGCAATGCCCGCATAAACCGCAGAAGCATCCGCTATCATTTCCCGCTGCTTTTTCCAATCACGCGGTGTCTCATATACCGTGCTGCTTTCCTCATAGCGGTGGAAAAATGGGCTCTTTCCAATCTCTTCCTGCGTAGTCGTGAGTGCATCGAACATCCGTTCGGAATTCGATCTGGCTTCCATTCCCGTCGCACTCGCCTGCGCAGCAATGTCACCTGCCATAGATTGATGATTTTTTTCCTCGATTCCAAGCCGCTGCTCCATAAGACGCAAGATCGTCTCAAAACGTCCGGCAATCAGAATCTCCTTTGCTTCTCGTATCGGATCATAGACCGATCCACCTTGCCTCGCAAGATCTCGGAGCGCGAACACCGAAGGCCTTGAATCTGCATAGGAAATAGCGGTCGGACTATAATATGCTGCCGGGTCATAAGGGCGGTCGACGCCAGGGATGACGCGTGCGGAAGCGAAATGGATGCTGCCAGCCAAGAGGCCGGAGAACGCTGCGAGAGCGAGCAGCGCCTTCCCCCATCGGGGACACGATGATGATCTCCCCATGAAAATCTCCCTCCTACTCTTTTGCCAGCCGGAATCCCGACTGTCCGAACTGTGTCAGAATCAGCTTCTGCATCCGGTCGGCGAAAAACATATACATAAGCACGATGAGCGTAATCTGGAGCAGTAATCCGACGTTCGCAACCGTCTGTACCGAAGGAGCAATCGTCGTGCCGAGGACTTTCGCTAGATAGGCGTATCCGAGGCTGTCGTCCATCGCTCCCGTCCCACGATGCCATGCCCGCGCAGCAGCTTCATAGCTCCCATATTCTGCCACATAGCCGCTGAGGATGAACTCCGCAATCAAGTCCTGATTTTTGATTGTCCATGGATATTCAGAACCTGCTGGCTCATTCGGCCTCGGCGATGCATCCGCATAGGTGTCGAGCGGAATGCTTGGCGATGCTTCCTGATACATCTGACACCATCGGTTCCAATTGTCCACGGAATAATTGACTTGATACGCTCCGTGTGCGATGCCGTTGTCAACATCATAGTCTCCTCCGGACTCCACCATCCGGATGCGCTGCATCAGCTCCGGCATGCTCTTGATTTCATGAACGGGGCCGGCCATCGTCGTAGCGGATTGCGTCGAAACCAGATCCGTGACGACAAGGTTTTCCAGCGTCGTCTGGAGCATGATGGCGAAAACGCAAAAGAACATGAGATTCAACGAAACGGCGAAGACGCCATTCAATCCGTTCGATGCATACCGTCGGACATGGGACAGCCCGGCGAACGAAAAGGATGTGAAGGAAAAAAGGATGGTCAGGTAAAACTCCAAATATGCCATCGCAATCTGGTAGCCGATGATGCAGAAGAGCACGAAGAGAACTACGCCAAAGATCAAGCAGAAGATGGACGTCGCCCCATGAAAAACGAGATCGAAGATTCCATGAATCTTCATCGCCTCATTGATGACCGTCGCTGTGATGGACATTCCCTTCTGTACGATGAGCGTTGGATCTGAGACGGCTGCTTGTGCACGGGAAGCATCGCCTCCTACGAGCGTGCCGAGCTCCGGGAATCCATAGAGTGAAAGATTTCCGACGAAGTCTCCCCATCCAAAGAGCAGGACAAGGCACAGCGCATAAAAGAGAACGCGACGTACCATCCAAGGAAACAATCCCCCGCGATCTTCCTCTGTCGATGTCATGGCTTTCTTCATGCCGCCAAGCGCAAGATCAATGCTGACGAGCACAAAGAAGATTTTGGCGATGTACTCTCGAATCAAACCCAGCGCTTTGGTAACCACGGCGGTCAGCTGCTCAATGACATCGCGGATCGGTTTGGCAAAATCCTGCGCCACTTCCCAATCCGCATACGTCTTTCCGACCGTATCCTGCGGGGCTTTTCCGCCGCCGCGCCCACCGCCTTGAGCGATTTCAAGTTCCAGCAGCCCTGGGACATAAAGGCCGGGGTCTACGGGGATGTCATTGACGCGAACCTCGAAATGGCAATGCGGCCCGCTCGAAAGTCCTGTGCTTCCCGCCTCTGCAATCTGTTCGCCCTGCTTGACGTATTGCCCTGACGAGACGAGCAGAAGCTGGTTATGACCGTAAAGCGTCGTCAGGCCTCCACCATGGTCGATGATGACGGCATAGCCATATCCTCCGAGCCATCCGGCTGTCGTCACCGTGCCGGATTGCGCTGCGTAAATCGGTGCTCCATAATCGACGCCAAGATCCGTCCCGCTGTGATATTTTTCCGTTCCCAAGATGGGATGGATGCGCCAGCCCTGCGGACTGGTGACAATCATCGGCTCACCGACAGGCGAAATCATCGACCCTTTCCGCGCACGATAGCGCTCATCCATCTTCTGCGTGTTTTCGACAGAGGCAAATGCCATAGATGGCAGCCACGCTGCGACCAAGCAGGCCATCAAAATGACAGCGAACCATTTCCGTATCATGACGTGCCTCCCCTCTCCCATCGCGCAGACACACATCCGCTCAGGACGCTGAAAAAACGTCGTTATTTTTTGTCGCCACTTTTGTCGCTGTTCTTTTGAGTTGCCTCGATTTTGCCCTCTTTCGTAGCATAGGAAGCGATCTCCTTCAGCGTTTTCGTCCCAGTATATTTCTGCGTCCGGTTGAATTTATGCAATGCATCACGATACCCTTGCACCGGCCCGCTGCGCATGATGCCCTGCTTGCCGAGCTGCATCAGCGTTCCTTTGACGCCTCCGCTCCCTGCGGCCGCCGCTGCGGTTCGTGCGGCCTGGACAGCTCCATACGTCCCGGTTGCAGCCGACACAGCACCTACTGCCCGGTTGCCTGCGCTCTTCGCCATGTCAACCATGCCGGAGCTGCCAAGCTGCGGCGCACCATTCAAGAGACCGGACACGAGCGCCGGCACTTTTTTCGTAAGCAGGAAGATGATGCCGCAAGCGAGGATGGCTTGGAGAATCAGCCCGATGTCTTCTCCTGCGCCTTCCGTCTGCTTGAGCTTCGTCACGAAGCTTTCGACAAACGGCACCGCCATCGAGGCGATGAAGGCCACGCACGATAATTTGATGGCGAGATTGAACATCGCGCCGATGGCTTTTTCCGTGAGGAACGAAAACTTCGTTGTCACGCCAAACGACAGCAGCGGAATCGTAATCAACGCCATGGTCAAAAATTCAATCTTCGTGATGAAGAGCTCCAGCGCCGTCATGAACAAGCAATACGTCAAAATCACGATGCCGATGATGGCGATGAGGAGAACGCCGAGACTGTCGAAATCAATGTCCTCATAAAAAGCCAAGACCATATCGAATGCGAACTGTACAATCTTGTTGACGACATCACCGAGCTCCACCGCCGCCGACGATCCGCCAGCCTTGCTCCCGAGCAGCTGAAATCCTTCGCCGAGTGCACCCATGAACGTAATCCAATTCATCATGAGGAACATATAGAACCCCATCTTGAGCGTCATGTGCAAGAGGTATTGCAGCTTGTCTCCGCTGATGATCTTCGTGGAAAGTTCCCATGTCGCTTGGACGACCGTCAAAATCACGAGAAGCCGCAGACAATAGCTCAAAATATTTTCTGCTCCGGGATCGATGATATGCGTCTCGTAATGCTGGAGGAAGTCACCGAGAATCTGAACGGAAGATGCGCCTCCTTCCTGATCCGTCGACACGATCTCCGGCTGGAAGTATTCGACCTGTGCCAATGGCGCGCCTTGATTCGCAATATCCCATGTCCCAACGCCCAGCAGGAAAGCTCCGAAATTTGCAGCAAGACCGATGCCGAGCATGGCCTGCCAGATGAATTTCTTCCCATCCTCGATGCCGAAGACAATCATCATGCCGGCAATGGCTGTCATGACAATCAAGATAACGTGCATCGCTCCGAGGATTCCGCTCGTCAGCTGCGTGAGCTGCGTGTCAAAAGCCCCGCCGAGCCCTGTTCCGGCCTGTACGATGGTCTCCGAACCATTTGCGAACGCCGGAGTCCCGCCAAAAACAAGAACGGCGAGGAAGATCGTGAGCATAACGATGCCGTTCCATCGGAAGCGTTGCGCGTTCATGGTGTACCTCCTTACTTGCCGACAAAATTCGCCAGCCGTTCCTTGCTGGCCTGTTCCCGCGTCTCGCGCAGCGCCCGCTCGCGATTCTCCACATAATACCGCTCTGATTCCATAGCAAGCAGGTTCGCTAAAACATCTTTCGTGTCTCCACCCTGAAGCACTTGTGCAGCCGAGAGCTGGATCTGCGCTTGGAGGATTTGTTGTTCACCCTCCGCTTCATCTGCCGCACGGACGGCATCGAGGACACTCTGGTTGAGCTCTTTGGTGACGGCTTGCGACGCCTGTGCCTTCGCTGCGGATGCCTGATACGTCGCATCGAGGACACGATGGTTCTTGCTGTTTTCCTCATACGTATGAAGGATGACGCCCTTCGTATTCAGCACATCTTCGATGCTGCCGATGCGATGGTACAGGATATCTTCCGTCGTCGTATGCTGATTGAGGATGGCTGGCGATTTCCCGAGCTTTTCCAATGTTTCCGGGGAAACTGTCACGCCCCAAACGTCGAGGCGGTCACCGAGCCACTCGCCGAATCGCTCGGACATGGCAAGCACCGCTTCATTCTGACTCGCCCATCGTCCAAGCATCGCACCGTCCAATTTTTTGGCATTGATGACCGCGAGCGCAAGTTCCTTGGTATTCCGATCGAGGATATCCGCCGTCGTGATAGCCGTCTTGATGGCTTCGGCGATATTCCTTTCGTCATGCACCAAGATGGCTGCCTCTGCCTGTCCGGCACGATGCGAATGAAACACCATCGCTCCCAAGGGAATCGTGAGGCCGAGGAGCATCCCGCATAAGACGGCCTTTTGCAGCCGCCGCGTCTTCATTTCCACCATAACATTCACCTCAAACGACATCGCGAACGAGGATCCGCTCTTTTTCATACGTTGTGAGCGGCATCTGCCGTTCTTCTTTATTCTGGAGGTACTTGTATTCGCTCTGAGCGACGACGGCCTGCACATTCCCTCGATCCGTACGTCCGGCAATCTTTTTTGGCAGGCCTTTCCCATACGATTTTTGACGGAAGCGCATCGGAGATCGCGTGGCAAGCGTATCCTCAATCTCGCGCTCCTCATATCCCGTGGCGAGCATATAGATGACGATAGTTTCATCCATGCGCATATCGTGTGGCAAGGAAATCGCAGCATCAATCTCGTCGCGGCAGGCATCATAAAATGCATCCGCGCTCATCGCGCCACGCGATTGTACTTCTGCTCCTTGGAAGACATACGTATTCCTCTTTTCTTGGAGTGCTCGCTGCTCTTTCCGCGACAGATTGCTCGGCAGATGCTTCCGGCGTTCGAGCTCTTTTTCGTCTGCAATCTGCCTGCGCCCTTCCCAGAGTTTCTTCGGCCTCTCCGGCTGCGATGCGAAATCATCTGCACGGTCTGCTTCTACGGAAGATACGCGTGATTCTTCCATCTGCGATGGCTCTGCTCGTCCAGCGATCAATGCCTCAATCACATCCATCTCCTGACAGCCGGGCTTCGTGCACGCTGGGGAGAGATGATCGAGGAGGGAGCGCACACGCTCCTCTGGAAACCGATCATGGAAGCGTGCGTCCAACAAAAGCGAGACGACAGAACGCTCATCTTCATAAACCGGCTGTTCGCGCCCTCGTTTCTCCGCAAGCGTTTGCAAAAAATTCGCATAGAGCTCATCTTCCGGCAAATCATTCCATGCAGCTCCGTCGGAAAGATGTTCTCGTCTCCGCTCGCCAATCTGCTGGAGCACCCACGCATACCGCGCCTCTTGATGATGCTTCCAGATGGGAGCTTCGTAAGCCATACGCTCCTCTTTTCCTGCGACGATGTCACCATAGAGGCTTCCGCCCAGATACATCGCGCGGATATCACTTGCGGCGCAGCCATCTTTACAGAAGCGATGCAGGACGCGCTGATCCATATCCACAAGTTGTTCGCGGAGCGGCTGTGCCGTTTTTGCATACAGCTCATTGAACGCTGCTGCTGGCGGAGGGAGCGACATCGCATCCGCTGGAGATGACGTGGATGCCTCCCGCAAGAGCTCTTCGAAAAAGAACTTCTCCTCGCCATCCTCGGCAAAGAGCAGCTTGTATCGAGATTCCGTGACGAGCGCCGATTGAATCATCATCGCCGGATATCCGCGTCCTTGCATCGCATGCACGACGCGACGCTCGACCTCCATCACCGCCAGCCGGATATCCCCCTCTTGCGCAAGGGCATCCAGATAGCGCTTTCGCTCTTCCAGCATATCAATTCCCCTTCCAAGCGGCGCGCAAAACATCCATGAGGCTCGTGGATCCGCCGAACGGCTTCCCGATCATCTCCGTATCGATATCCTGCTCCTTCGCCAGCTGGCGCAGGATGTGTTCCTGCGCATTCATCCGCAGCTCCATGCGGTTCACGCGGAGCGCGAGATACGATGTCACGAGGAGTGTGAAAAACAACAAAGACGCCAGCATCATAACGTGGCCACCTCCTTTCGCGGGTATTCCGGAAGCGTGAGCTCCATCTCTTCCATCCAATGGTCGTTGAACGCTTCCGCGCCATATCGGTCGAGGATGCGCTGACATTTTGCCAGCGCTCCCTTGTTGACAGAAACATACGCGAGCGTAAACGGGCAGAGGTCGAGCGCCAGATGATAGAGACGCGAGCCCATCGGGCTGTCATAATAATATTCGCGCTGCGGCTGTGCGTGCGCGAGCAGTTGGATCTGCTGCCGGTTGAGGCCGAACGCCCGATAGAGTTCCCTGCGGGATTCCGTCGTGGCAAGCTTATCCGGCAGGAAGATGCGGGAAAGGCACGAGGAAAGCACCGTATCGAGAATGGGCGACTTCGCGATATCATCCAAAGATTGAGTGGCGAACAGCACCGCTGTATTGTACTTGCGCAGCGTCTTGAGCCATTCCTTGATCTTGTCCGCGAACATCGGATTTTCGAAAAATACCCAACACTCATCGAGCACGATGAGTGTCGGGCCAGCTTCGGATGCACGGACATCTTTCACGACATTTTCGATGCGATGGAAAATGTACATGAGCGTCGTTCCGACGATGCGCTTGGAGTTCATAAGCGTTTCCATTTCGAACGACTGCCACGCACCAATGGAGAGACGGTCGACATCCGAATCGAAGATTTCGCCGTACTCGCCTTTGTTGCCGGAGCCGTCAGCGAGCGCCATGGGGTAAAACGCCTCTTTGAGCTTCGCGCTCTGAAGAAAGCTGATGAACGTCGTCATCGTGCGGAATCGCGGCTCCATGCCGGCCACCGTCGCGAGGCTGTCGCGCAGGATGCTTTTGTATTCCGGCGTGACCTCGATTCCTTCTTCGCGCAGGTAATCGGCCAGCCATTCCTGCGCCCATTGGCGCTCATCTTCCCGGTCGATGCCAGCCAGCGGCTGGAACGCCATCTCTCCTGCCTTTCCGATGTCGTAGAATTTTCCGCCAACACCGAGCGTGAGCACTTTCGAGCTCGCGCCTTTGTCAAAGATGATGACGCGCGCATTCTGATATTTGCGGAATGCCGCCTCGATGCAGTTGAGGTGCACGGACTTGCCCGCGCCGGTCGGGCCGATCATCAACGAATGGCCGATTTCCCCGATGTGCAGATTCAAACGATAAGAGCTGGATCCGTCCGTCTGCGCATACAGGAGCGGTGGCCCGTCAAGATGGTGATTCCACTCTTCCCCCGCCCAAGCGGCGGTGAGCGGCATCATGTGAACGAGATTCCCCGTCGAGATCAGCGGCCGCCGGATGTTGTGACCGACAAGCCCCGGCACGCATCCCATCCACGTATCCACGGCGTTGAAATCTTCGATCTTCGCTTTCATGCCATGCTCGATGAAGAGCTGCCGCACGATTTTCGCCTTCTCTTCCACCGCCTCGCGATCCTCATCCAGAACGATGACCGCCGTGGAATAATAGACGAACGAAATATGATCGGCTTCCACGGCATGAATGGCATCGCGGACTTCGGCGACGCGATCAACCGCAACCTCGTTGAGATTTTCGGTATTCTGCGCCCCTTCGCGGATGGCTGCATCCGCGAGCGTAGAAGACAGCGACTGAAGCTTGCCTTTCCATTGGCGGCGTTCCATGTCGAGCTCCGACAACACGTCATTCTTGCTCATGCAGTAGACACGCGTCATCCAGCGATAGGGGAAATCCAGACGCGACAACGCATCAAATCCGCCGAAAACCGTATCTCTTGCGTAGCTGATGGGCGCAATCACACGCATATGCTGATGACCGAGCTGCGGCTCCAGGCCTCCATAGAGCGGCGTATCATAGAGATACTTGTCGAGCAAGAAACGCGACCCCGGATATTTCAAAGGACGCGGACGCCCTGAAACCGTCGAGTGCAAGTACGTCAGCATGGCGTTTTCTTCGAGGAAATGCACCTCCATCTGCAGGTTTTGGAACATGACGAACAGTTTGTAAATCTGCTCGCCAAAGCTTTCGAGCACATCTTCCGCCTTTGTCAGTTTTTTCTCTCGGCCTTCGACGAGCAGCTCCTTCATTTTCTCCTGCCGGTCTTTTGGTGGCAGATATTGAAGCGTCGCATAAAAATGCGATTCGTAGTAGCGCCCGCTCGCATAGAGCTGCGCGCGCTCCGCATCGATGCCACGCGTCACGGGATCGGGGAAATACGATGTTGTCTCATAACCGATCGACGGCGTCCTCTGGCTTTCAAACCACAAGACATAATTCGTCTTGAGCGAAGCCATCGCGCCTTGCAGGCGGTTCGTGATGACCGCAAGCTCCTCCTCGACGGAAGAATCGAGATCCGGGCCACGGAATTGCCATGTGGCCATGAGTGAACCGTCCTTGTTGATGACGACTGCGACACGTTCCCCCGCCACCTCGATGGCCGTCATCCGGCCAAACGGCATCTGATCAGAGATCCGGTGTTGCTTTTTGCGGAAGAGATTCATCTGATACATCAACACGCCCCCTTTCGTCTGTTGTCATCAACAGGTCTTCCATCGCATCGAATCCGCAAATGGGCGGGATGACTGCTGCCGTATGGATGGCGGGCAAGCTGCCCCACCAGAGATTTTTGGCATTGAAATCCTCAACCAAGAACGGAAGGCCGATGTCCTCCAACTTCTTTTCGAGGCATGCGATCATCTGCGCTTCCTTCTCTGCTGGGACGAGGAAAACCAGCTGATTGTTGTAGAACCCGTTGAGCTCCCCGAGCACATGATCCAGCAGGCAATCCTTGATGTATTTCCGCGAGCTGCACCACGCATCCGTATACTTCTGGAGCTCTTTTTGCGCAGCCGCTTCATCGAAAAGCGAGAGCCGCTGCACATGGCGGCCGGGACAACCATGTGCTGCAAACATGCGAAGCAATTCTTCGACGACGGATTCGGATGAACCGACCACCGAAGGCAAGGACACGACGAGATAGGTATCCCCATCCAAGCGCACGCGGTTGCTGGTAAAGTCGTAGGACAAATCCTGCGTCAACACCACATCGAGATTCACCGGAGGATCTGGCATCGTGACGGACGCGCGCCCCATCGTCATCATATAAGAAAGCACATCCACGATGTCTTGATACGAGAGCACGTGCGCCTCTGCTTCCTGCGGAAAGGTGCGTGCCACTTGGTGGAGCAAGTGCGCGAGCTCTTCCTCCATGTCCTCCCAACGGACAGGCATATCTGTCGGCGCATTCGCAATCATCCCATTGGATTTCTCGAAGGGATTCCAAAAAACAATCAGATAGCACGTCAGCACATCTTGTGCTGCACATTGCTCCTCGATCCAAAAGCACCAGCCGCGTCCAAGCGAAGGAAGCTCCATCCTCGGATGTTTCCGCTCGCCCTTGGAAAATGGCAGGTATTGGATGATGCCGAACACGCTTCCATCATCGCGGCAACGCATAACGTTCTCCTGCGTGATGGCACTCCATGGAATCCAGTCCGCAAGGGTCTGATTCTTCAGCTCATACTCCTTCCATGTCATGATGGCCTCCTTCACGTCGAATAGTAGTCATGCTTGTACGTGTAGCGCGAGAAACAACCAAAGAACTGCGCATCCTCTTGGGAAAAGTAGCGGACGACGAGATGGATGACGAGATTGGCGAGCAGGATATACCAGTACGACAAGCCGAACGTCATCAAAACGAATACGGCAGCTCCCACATTGAAGATCAAGCAGTCACGCGGAACGCCCATGAACAGCACATATTCCGTCATCGAACGATAGAGCGGCAAATGCGTCCACGAAATTTCCTCAGGGTCTTTCGTCTCCACCATCTTCTGCACCTCAGAACAAGCAGCCGGAATCCCCTTGACCGAGGACGGATTCCATGAATTTGCCCGCGCCGATGGCGATAGCACCACCGCCAGCGCCTTTGACGCAACGCATCATGACCTGCTGCTCCCAACCCATCGCCCAGCTCATCCCGCCCATGGCGACCGAGCCAGCCGTGACGAGGATAGGGATGGGGCCCGTGAGTGCATCGTGGATGGTCGTCAACGGGCGCTCCAGCGGCTCGATGCCGACAGAACCAGCAGCGAAGGCCGATGTCGCGGGGAACACCGCTGGAATCGTGTACAGGCCGACGCGCAAGAGGAACGGCCAAGAATCACCAAGAAACGATTTGACATCCTTCTTCGTGATGCCACGGACAGCATCGATGTGATGTTTCAACAGTTTTTTGCACGGCATGATAGTGTCCTCCTTCTACAATAGATACGATGGATACATTCTCCCAGAATTCATTCTATGGCAGCGCAAACCTGCAAGACTGCTTGATTTTCCGCACACCATCACGCATCCAAGCGATGCGTGACATACGCCTCCGCAACAGGATCCCATCGATCCACAGCAAGGACTTCCTCGACCCGGCGCGTAGCCGCGCGCTTAGCGATATAGACGATGAGATTGATAGCACGCGCAATGGCCGCCTGTTGCGGATTGACAGAGACGCGGCTGATCATGCCTTCCAAGCGGTACAACGTTTCCTGCGCGGAATCGCTATGTACGGTCGAACAGCCGCCGCGATGCCCTGTGCTCCATGCGTCTATGAGCGTAAGCGCTTCGCGGCTACGCACCTCGCCGACGACGATGCGGTTGGGCGAAAGACGCAAGGTCTTTTTGAGCAAGCTGTCCATATCAACGCTGTCTGTCGTCGTGAGCGCCACGCAGTTTTCCGCTGTGCATCGGAGTTCCTTCGTGTCCTCGATCGTGATGATTCGCTCGTCCAAGTTCGAGATTTCGGCGAGGATGGCATTGAGGAGCGTTGTCTTGCCGGATGCCGTACCGCCAGCTGCGATGATGTTCTTTTTCCCATGAATCGCGGCGAGAATGGCTGCTTTCTGCTGCACCGTCATCGTCCCCTGCTCGACATAGTCATCCAACGTGAAGACGGTCTTGGAATGCTTGCGAATGTTGAACGAAGGCCCTGTGACGATCATCGGCAGCTCCGCTTGAAAGCGGCAATTCGAAAAGAGACGGGACGGTAGAATGTCCGCTTGCAGCGACGGATCGCTCCGCAGGTCAATCACCTGCCCTGAAAGATCAGCGACGGCATAAATCACGCGCTTCGTCGCATCCGGATCCATGACGATGCCAGTATCCTCAAATCCATGATCAAACGTGTCAATCCAGAGCTTGCCGTCCGGATTGACCAAGATTTCCGTGACGTTGTCATCGTGCAAATACCGCATGATGGAGTGGCCGAGCGACTGTTCGAGGATTTCCAGCCGCCGTTCTTTGACTTCACGATCAAAATCTGCCATGTTTCAAGCCCCTCTCTGCATTTCTTCTTCCTCTTGCAAAAACAAGAGGATCGCCGTGCCGATATCCGACCGCTCTTCCGTCACCTCGACCGGACGTTCGGGTTGTGGATCTTCCACATCCCCTGCTTCCCCTGCTGCTTCATCGTCCATGCAGGTATTTTCTCGAACACGTTCTTCGCCAGTTTCGAAACGGTCGGCTTCTGCCGGAGTCTCGCTTCCTTCTTCATCTGGATGCTCCTCTCTGCTTAACGGCTTCTGCGGCATCTGTTCCGCCTTCTCCTGTATGCCACCTTCTGCTTCCGCACGTGCCGCAGCGACCGCCTCTTGCCGCGCACGAATTTCTGCGAGATCCGCCGCATGGACGGAAAACAGCTGCGCGAAGGTCTGCACCTTCGTGAACGTATCGGAAAACGGGGGTGGCGGCTTGATGCGTTCCGTAAAATACGGTTCTTCATAATATCGGAGTTTCTTTCCGTAAATTGGCCGATGACCGGCAACGAAAACGAGCTCTCGATCCGCCGGCATGCGCCGCACCTCATCCGGCGTCATGAGCTTCCGCGCGATTTCGGACGTAGATGTCGAGCCCCCGCCCATCTTTCCGGTCGTGGACTTCGAAAAGGACTGGATGGTCTTTTCTCCCAACGTATCCGACAACGTCCGCGCCGTGCCGCCGCCGTCCTCCAGCGTCGGCGTGAAATAGATCTGCACATGGCAATTGCCGGGGATGGCGTTATCCTTCGTATAGATTTTATTGAGCTGCCCCATGCTCTGAGCGACGATGCAGATTTTGATGCCATAGCCCGCACAGATGGCGAGCGTTTTCTCGATGGATTCAAGCTTGCCGAGTTGCGGGAATTCGTCGAGCATCAGGAGAAGCCGCTGCTTTTTCGGCTTCGTTCCATCCTTCGCCGTGTCAAATTTCATGTCGCGCACGAGCTTCGACAACATCGTATTGACGAACAATCGCAGGATGGGGCGCAGCTTATCGATGTCATTCGGTTGCAGAACTAAATAGAGCGATACTTCGCACGATGGATCCAACAGGTCGCGCAGCGAAAAATCCGAGACCGCCGTATTTTTCTTGACGAGCGGGTCTTGGTAGACTGCCATGGATGTCTGTGCCGTCTGCATGATGGAAGCGCGCGTCTGCTCCGCGCCGTTATACATATTGGCTGCCGCTTCTGCGACCTTCGGATGGACGAGCAGGCGATACCATGGAGGAGCGACGGCCAGCTCCTGATCAATCTCTTTCTTGTTCGACGCATTCCCGATATCTGGCGGCTCAAAGTCGAAAGCCACGCCCTGCGCTTCTTGCGCGAGTATCGTCTCGCGGAGCAGTTCGAGGCGGCTCTTCGGAGGCTCTACCTCTTGCTCCCGTCCCATTTGGATGGCTTCCTCGTAGCGCCTCGCCTGTGTGTCATTCTCTTCGACCGCTGTTTCAAACGCCGGGCAAGCCCGCACGAAAGGACGAAAATCTTCAACGTACTCGCCGTAGATTTCCTTGAGCACATTCTTCCGGCCATCGCATTCGAGAAAATCTTCCTTTGAGATGTGCGGATAAATCTGCATGGAAGCGAACAGCTTGTCCGTGCTCATGCCCGGCGACGACAGGAAACTCATAACATCCGACGGACACGGCAACAGGCGATGCTCCTGATAGTGCTTGTACAGCAGATGGAGGATGACGCCGTTCACGAGTGCCGCAGCGGAATTTTCCCAGAACGGATCCTTGCTCCCGCCCTCACCTGTCTTCACCATCATTTCCGAAATCGTCGATACGTCCGTGAGCTCTTCAAACGACTGGAAGTCGATCTCTGCGAAGGGATTCCATTTCGCTGCCGATCCATCCTTGCAAAGCGGTTCGAACTTCATGACACGCTGATGCAGATGATGCTTGCGCCAGCTGGCCGTGAAATTCCAAAGCTCGGCTTTCGGATCGAAAAAGAAGATGCTGTGCTTCCAGCAGATGCCAGTCGGCACCATATTGCAGACACCCTTGCCGCTTCGTGTCGGTGCGACGAGCAGGATATGTTCCGGGCCATTATGGAGCATGAGCTTGTTGTTGAACGGATTCCCGCCTACAACAAAGCCGGTCTCCTTCGATGAGAGGCCGGCCGTCTTGATGTCCTTTGCTTTTGCCCATCCGGCAGTACCATGGCTCGTCATGATGGAAAAATGCTTGTAGACGAGATAACAGGCAAGCGGGCCTGCCATGTAGAGAAGCCATTCGAGCAAGCCATATCGCCGAATCTGGATGCGCATTTCCGGCATCTCAGCGATCTGTCCCCGCCACGCATCTACGGCAAACGGCTGGTAGATGCTGCCGAAAAGATGCCCCGGAAGCTCTGTCGGATAGGAGAGCTCCGACGCAATCATCTGCGTCGTCGTCCATTTCGCAGCGAGGTATGCCATCGCACATAGAGCGATGCAGATGATAAAAAATTTCCCACGGTCTTTTTCGTCGATGCCTTCCATGAACGCCCTCCTTCCTCAGAGCGAGGCGCTGCCGAAGGAAATCGGCTGCTCAACATAAATCGTGAACAGATGCCCGGGCGCGACCGTCACCGTCGTCTTGATATCCGCAGCACGCGAGATCATCGACGACGTGGAGTTGATGAGATTTGCCATCGCGCCCTGCATGGCGAGCTGCCCTCCCGTGAAGCTGTTCTGTGCCGACGAATCTCCCGATGCATATGAAGCAAGTGCCGCCAGCGCGGAGGAGAACATACCTGCACTCATTTTCCGTCCCGTATGGCGATGCACCGTCCCAACGATGCCATGATACCCATTGCCGTCCGTAGCCACCATCGACTGTCCGATGTCATAAGCCGCTCCTGATGGCAAAATCAAGGTCGTAAACGTCACGGTAACGCGGCCGTTTCCATTCGTATTGCCGGAATACGATCCAAGCAGGCGCGATCCTGCGGGAATCAGCAGGTTGGACTGCGTCAGACTGTCATAAACATCTGATCGCACTTGTGCCATGACTTGTCCCGGCGCATCGGTATCGATGCCCGTAAACAACATCGCCGGAATCATCGTACCAGCCTGAATGGCGAATACATCATCCGATACAGGCGATACCTGCGCATCCTGTATGCCATTCGGGGAGGATACAGCGTTCCCCATGCTTCCCGCGTCCATCGATGTCAGCGTCATATGCGAGGATGTCGTCGTCGATGGAGTCGGAGAAACCGGAGACGTGCTCCGTCCGAGCGCGAATTCGATGGCAGAAGCATACCTCTTCTCCATCCGCTGCTCTGCCGTTTCACTCTGAGATGACTTTGTGACGGATGCGGCCGCGCCTGTACTCGATGGAAGGATTGGCGACGGCATCACGCCGCTCGCAACAGATGTTGATGCCTGCATCCGTCGTGTCTGCTGAACGGCTGCCATCGTCCCATCCGTTCCCTGCATGGCGTTTGCTGACGATGTCGTGCGATTCCCCGCTTGCGTCCGTGCGTCCTTTGCCGCTTGATCCTGCGCCTTTTTCTGGTTCTCCAGTTTTTTGAGATCCTGATAGCTGACATCTCCAGCCTTCGCATCCCCGGTCTTCCCTTCCTGCGATGGCTTTGAGACTTCCGAAGCCGTCGTCTTGAGCGCTGGCTTCTGTTCGCCCTTTTCGCCACCGCTCATGAAAAGATAGCCCCCGGAAAATGCCACGACGAATGCGATGATGACCCCGCCGATGATTTTCCGACGGATGCCGTAGACCGGCTTGTGCGTGCCGTTGCCCATCTGGATATCGCCCGGCGACTCATCCCGCGCATCCCCAGAATACTCCTTGTCTTCTTGCTCTTCGTCCTCATCCTCCGTCCGCTTCCGACGATTCCGGCGAAAGTGCAGGCTGAAGTCCTTGAGGTACTTCCCGATCCGATTCCATTGAACTGCTGCCATCTTGCACCTCCTGCCTTATTTCCGATGCTCGATCGTGATGGTATCGCGCTCTGTCACACGCAGCTGCGCCTTCTCGAATGGAACTTCGATGATATAGCAATCGCCCTTCTGACGGTAATTGACGAGCGTCATCTGCTTCTGCCCCATCTCCTGAACAAAAATCGGGGGCTGGTGACGCGGAAGCCGATCGTACTTCAAAAAGACGCGCGTACCGTCGGAGAACACCATCTTCGGCCGATACTCGCCGGATGCTCCTCGAATGCGATAGTCAAAGTCCAATGCGTCCACATCGGTCACGGAAAGCGTCCCTGTCCGCAACGATTGTTCCTTCTGTTCTGCCGCGCGATAAATGGCATCATCCTCTGCACCATACGTCCACATCACCATCGGATTGTACCAATCTGACGTATGCAAAATCAGCTGGTAACTGCGCTTGTTCGTTGTGACGACAAGATTCGTGGTGCTCGTCTCGACGACAGGCTTGATGTAGAGGTGCGGCGTCCCATCCACGGTCGTCGCCGACACGCTCCATCCTGCTGTATCTCCCCCGCCGACAAAGGAAATCACCTCGCCCTTCCGGAACGCGAGATCCGTGAGATAGCCACGACGGCAATAAATCTTGTAAAGATGATCTGGTGCGTAGGTAAACACCATCGTCGATTGCCCCTGCGCATTGATGGCATCTTGCGTGTAATTCACGCTGCTCTGCGGACTCGGATGCACGAGCGCACGATCCGTCGGAGCGGGGATCGCTGTCTTCCGACGTTTTTCTTCCCGCTCCATATCCTGTATCCGGCGTTCGAGGCGATCGATCAGGGAAAGAAGCTCCGTCTGTGCGCGGCTCATCGCATGAACATCCGTACGTAACGTTTCGACTTCGCTCTGCACCGCCTCGTCTGATGCACGCTCGGATGCTTGCGCTGGAACGAATGCTCCCGTCACCAGCATCGCCGCCAGCATCGACGATGCCAGCCCATTTTTCATCTTCATCATGATTGCCCTCCCATCATTTCTGTGTTGCGTCCTGCTTCTGCACCATCGAAGCCGATGGCTTTCCGTTTGTTGTCGTTCCAAGCTCTGTTGAGAAATTCAAGTCGCTGATGTAAATGCCCAGCGGATTGACGAGCAGCGTCGCATCATCTTCCGGCGGGATTGTCGTGATAGAGAAAACCGCCTGATATTTCTTTGACTCCTGATGTCCGGTCGAAATCTCAAACTCTTCCTCCGTCCATACGGCATGGTAGGAATCTGTCTCCGGAATCTTTTCGATGCTGACGATTTTCACCTGCTCGGTATACGTCGCATATCGGTCGGAAAAATGCTCGTTCTTTTGCATGGCCGCATATTTTTGCCCGGCTGCCTGCGTGAGATAGGCGTACGCCTTCTTCTGCATCTTTTCCTGCTGCACAGGATCCAGCTGGATGCTCCGCGCATTCTGGATGAATTGCGCGATGAAATACCGGACTTCCGCTTCTTGCGGCGTATAGTCTTGCGAGACGAACGCGCCTGCCTTTTCCACTTCGCCGGTGCTCTTGTCTACGGTCACGACATAAGGGATGACGCGTGATTTCAAGGATTGCACCGTCAAACCGATGGAAAGCGCAATGCAAACCACGAGCAGTCCAAGCGAAATCCTGCGCCAGTTGTAGCTTTGCACGACGACGCTCCCGATGCGCTTGTCCATGACCGCGCGCGCACGATCAGCTGGCGTTGCCGGGCTCTGCGGATCACTCGTATCGGAAAAGCGCTCCGGCTGATGAAAGATTTTTAGTGCCACGTCACATCCTCCTCACGGTACGTCCTGCATCTGGATTTTCTCCCCGCCGATGAAAGCAATCTCATCCTCCTTCGGCATATCCACTGGCTTCGCCATCACAGTCGTTGATGTTTCGTCCGTAGATGGCTTCATCGGCATCGCCTGCACGTTTTGCTGCACAGCAGGCTCTTCTGCTGGAGGCGCAACGATGATCACCTGCGGCTGCTGCACAGCGGCAGCCCCTTGCTGTGAAACGACAGGGACGACAGGTGGATTTGGCACTTTCGGCAGCGGAATCTCTTCTCCTGAAAATGCGCCTCCGATACCACCACTCTGCACGGGGCGAACGTGGACGACATCCTCTGCTTTCCCTTGTGTCTCAGCCGTCTGCGTCGGCCGTTCCATGGGAAACGACGTGTCGAACGGCATACCGACGCTGGCATCCTGCATCTGCATGACAGGATGTGTCAGCGATGCAGACCGCTGGTTCATGGCATCCAGAAACTGTGGCGCAGCATACATCGCACCAGCCACGAGCAAGAACGATGCCATGCCAAACCCGACCGCTGCGCCGAAGACTGTTCCCACGGCAAAGATTTTTGTTTTCTCGTTCATGAAGTTCTCCTCTCACCACGATGTCAACAAAGGAATCGGATGCAGAACGCCAATGATATTTTCCAGCGGCACCGTCCCCGTGTAGCGACCATCAAAGCTTCGCTCATGATCGGCAATGGGCAGGAATTCGCCCTCCGGCACCACAAACGTCACATCCCATGAAAGCTGCGGAAGCGGCCGATCCATGCTGTCTCTGAGCAACACCGGGCCGAGGTCTTCCCCATTCACGAGAAGACGGCCTCCGCCCTCCGATGTGATGCCGTATGTATCGCCGGCCACCGCAGCCATCCGTTTGATGAGACGGGCATCTGGTCGCGGGATGTAGTTTCGTGCCACGCTGAAGCGCTTCTCCCATTCCGTCGGGAGAAAGAGCACGATGTCCCCTTTCTCCGGCTGCCGACATTCGAGGATGTAAAACCCGCGCGGCATGCTTGATGTCCGATTCCAAATCAACCAATCCGGCTTCGGGATCTCCCAATGAAAAAGGCTTGCCGTCAACATCCAGACGGCAAGCCCAAATATCAGCCAGACCCACAGTTGCTTTTGCGGTCTGGGGAGTGGTCTCTTGCGCATGGCTCGTCCTCCTCGGATTCATTAAACCATGACGCAAAAGGACAAAACTGCATGATTTTCCGACAAAATCCATGCTTTAAACGGTTTCATTTCAGGTCGAACATCTGCTCGACCGTTTGCCGATAACGCTTGAGGTAAGCGTGCAGCATGCTGGAGGAAATCTTCGGCACACCTGCAAGTTCTGGCAGCTGCGCCGTGCTCGCATGCGGATGCTCCAGCTTGGCACGGATGATCTTGTGGTAATTGTCGAGCGTATCTTCTTCTGCCGCCACAAACGTATCGGCAAACGAAAGATAGTTCCTGCAAGCCTCATACGAATGCAGCAACGTCCCCAACCATTCCTCGACAACGAGAATGTCGACGCGCTGCTGAAAGACGCTGATGCGAAGCTGCATGAGACGGCAGAACTCCCGGACGAACTCCAACGTGTACGCCTCTTCCGTCCCCAGTTGAAAAAACAGCAACGACGCGAAACGCATCGTCAGACGCTTTTTCATCTCATGCAAGTTCCGCACGGAAACCGGCAAGCAAAAAGCAATGGTCTCGATGCTCTTTCCATCCCGAAAGTAAAGACGGAGCAGCTCCGCCTCTACAGGATCAAGGCTCTTCAAAAAACTCATGACCATCTGCCGTTCCATTTTCTCACGCTGCCACCGCAGATAGCACGTGAGGATTGCCGGTTTCGTCTCGACGAAGCATCGATTCGTAATCTCTTCCAGTGTCAGATTCATCGGCGATGGCTGAAACGCCCGATAAAACGCTTGCTCCGCAAGTTTTCGGCAGATGTCTGGTTTTTTCACGACATTCATGGCATCAACCCTCCTGTGCCGTCCAAAGGATCAATGGATCCTGAAAGACGAATTGTCCGTCCGCACCCCTCGTGATGTATTCCAGATGAAGATGCGGACCTGTCACATTTCCGGTTTCACCTACGCGTCCGATATACGCTCCCTGTGTCAATACAACATCCACGTCAACTGACACAACAGAAAGATGCGCATAGCGCGTATAACAATCCAGCGATGGATGATAGAGAAGCACCTGATTCCCATAGCCATCGGAAAAATCTCCTGCCTGAACGACGATGCCATCAAACATCGCGGGCACCAGCGTTCCGCTGGAGTATCCGAGGTCAAGTCCCGTGTGAAAACGCACCGAGCCAGAAATGGGATGTGTCCGCCACCCGAAGGCCGACGTCACAGGAAGATCAGCTGCTTCTCCCATGGGAAGTGCTGCCATGATCCAAGCGGTCATGACGACTACCTGTAGAAAGCGCTGCATGGCTATCACCTCAACCATGCAACGGTTTCGCTGGATATGTGAATTGGCGAAGCTCTTGGATGGTCAATTCCAGATAAGCAATCAAATCAAGAATCTGCCGCTGGTTCGCAGGGTCATATTCCATGACCAGAAACTCCGATGAAATCAATCTCAGGTGCTTGCGCATGCTGTTCTTCAAGTTTCCCAAATTCTCCTCGAAGCGAGCGAGCTTGTGAGTCTCGATGACTGTTTGGAGCACCATGACATGATTCTCTAGGAGTTCATGTTCCGCCATCAGACGATCCAGCTGTTTCGTATCGTTCGTAGTCCCCTCTTTCATTCTCTACTCCTCTCTGACTTGCTATCCCTTGTTCTCTGGATGATTTCCATAGTTTTCGCAGGTCATCGACACCGAGCGCATCGGCAATGTCGATGGCCTGGCAGACTTTCGGACTCATACGCCCCGTTTCATACCGGCGATAGGATCGCAGCGAAATCCCGGCTGCATCTGCAATATCATCTGCGCGCAGCCCCTTCGCAATCCGCACCGCCTTCAATCGTTCCATACGCATCCCCCCATATCATCATAAATTGCACGCTATCGTCGTAAAAAGAAGCATAAATCACAACGATGCAAGTACGAGCCACATTATAACGGTTGACATTGTAACAAGTCAATAGCAATTCAGAAAAAACACAAAAAATGACGAATGAAACTGTTTCCTTTCGTTTTTGATGCTAAAAATCGTGCGTTATGTTTTGTACGTTTATCTTGACTTAAGTACAAAACCTAGCGTATACTATTTTCAGAAAGGGGTGAGCCTCTTGCCTCGCAACCATCCAAGAACTCGTATCACGAGTACGGTTTCCACGCCTCTCTCCGACAAATTATCGATCATCTCAGATGTCATCGACCTGCCGAAGAGCGAACTCATCGACGAGGCGCTGGAGCTCCTCGTCCAAAAGTACAAAGACCGCGTCATCATGAGCGGCAGCAAAGGAGCATCGATTTTCATGGCGAAAACATTGGCATTCTGTTCCCACAAAGGCGGCGTCGGAAAGACGACATCGACCGCCTGCTTTGCGGATCTCCTCAGCAAACGCGGCTATCATGTGCTCTTAATCGATACCGATTCGCAAGGCAACCTCTCGAAACGCTTCGGCTATCCTCCACAGCAGCATTTTGAAAAGACGTTGACGCAACTCGTCGATGACATCCTCAGCGACGAACCGCATCCAGTCACCGATTTCGTCTGTGCAACACAGAACAAAAGCATCGATATCATCCCATGCGATGACCGTTATGCGGAAGGCGTGAAGCATATGCTGAGCGCCGTCATGCTCGGCATCAACGCCTACAAGCTCATCGTGCATGAACTGTCGACCCACTACGATTTCATCATTTTTGACACGAAACCGGCCGTCGATGATGACGTCAAACAGGTCATGCTCGCGACCCAATGGGTCATGATCCCGACGGATGCAGCCGACGATTCCATTGACGGCGCACGCAATACGTTGAAATTCATCAAGGCGATTCGCCGTGGAAACCCAGACCTCGCTGTCGCCGGCGCATTCTTCAATGCCGTCAACATGCGCACATCAGTTGCGCACGACTACGTACCGCAAATCCGCGAAGCCTGGGGGCCTCTCATGTTCGAGCCGATCATCCCCTATTCGCAAGACGCGAAAAAGGCAGAAGGCTATCACGCCCCCGTTTCTGAAAAATACCCGAACGGCAAAATCACGCGCAATTTCTCGAAACTCGTGGAGGAGGTATTGAACCGCATTGGCTAAGAAAGACCATTTCCAAGCGTCCTCCCTCTCTCTCTCCGATGACATCGACACCTCTATCGGCGTCATGAGCGACCGCGCAGCTGGCGCACCACAAGTTTCGAAAAACCGTCTGGAAGAGCTGCGCGCACTCATGCAAAAAGCCAGCCCGGAAGAACAGACGCCGACACCGCAAGAGACTCCGAAAGATGACCTTGTAGAAAAGCTCGTCCCCGCTGACTTCGAAACCATTCTCCCACGCAATCGGCTGAAGCCAGCCCCGGAAGCATGGAACTTCTTCGGAAAGCCGGATCCTGACCAATATGCGCTCATCTTCCAGTCCATCTACAAATATGGGCTCTGGCATCCCCTGACCGTCTGGCAGCAGGAAGACGGCAGTTACATGATTCTCGGAGGCCATACACGAAACCAAGCGTACCAAGATCTCTACGACATCACGCAGGACGAAAAATATCTCTCCATCCCCTGCAAGGTCTACAAGCACGATCAAATCAGCGAGGCAACTGCACGTCGTATCGTTATCCTGACGAACATCGCGCAGCGCGCGCAGGAGAAATCACGCGTCCGCATCCATTGCTACACCGTCATGGCGCAGCTCGAAAAGCAAGAAGCTTTTTACGGCTCCGGCACGGATGTCAACACGGCTGTCGCTCGCCTCTTCGGCGTCAGCCGTGCGCAGGTTTTCCAATACCGAAAGCTCGAACACCTCATCGATCCCCTGCTCGATGCACTCGACCGGAAAGAACTCTCGCTCCGCACCGCGCTGGCCTTCAGCGACCTCGCACCGGAGCTCCAAGAAATCGCCTATCATCGCGCCTATTACGTTGATGCGACCGCAGCGCAGCTCAAGAAACTCAAGTCCATAGAAAACGAGGCGGAACTCAAAGCGCTCTTCGAAACCATCCCCGATGCTCCTGAAAAATATCAGTATGTCTTCTCCACCACGATTCCGAAGCCAGAGAATTATGACACCGTCTCTTTCTACATCGGCGAGAAGGAGCACGATGCATTCAAAGCGCTGCTCAAAGATGCCCTCGCTCATACCGACCAGATTTCCGATCAGACAAAAGAGCTCATCAAAAAAATGATTTCATGACAAGCGAGCCCCTGAAAAAGTCTAACGTTAGACTTTTTCAGGGGCTCAACGCCTCATATACGAGGCCGAATCGTTACTGTCAAGAGAAAACCGTATGGATTGGAAAAGTCAGCATTTTTTGTGGCACACAAAATTTACGCAAACTAGGTACTTTTTTGTAAAGCCGCATAGTTATCCACAGTTGTGGATAACTATGCGGCTTGAAGTCCATTGATTTCACTTAGTTTTTTATTTTTATCCACAATTACCTGTTAATAAGTATACCATTTTAGCGAAGAATCTGGTTACCATAAAGGCTACGCGAACAATCTGTGTGCCACAAGACTCGTATTTTATAAAATTTTAATATTTTCTTAAACTATTATGCTCGATAGTTGCGAACAATGTGGTTACCACAAACTATATTTGCGAACAATCTGTGTGCCACAAAAAATCGTGAAAAACCGCATTATTACTGGATTCGATGTACTTTATAGGCAAATGTTCCCAGAAAAAAAGTGCGAACAATCTGTGTGCCACAAGCGAACAATGTGGTTACCACAAGCGGAGTGCAGCGAACAATCTGTGTGCCACAAAATCCCCAAAAATCTTCAGAAGCCTTGATATTCCTAGCTTTATGCATAGTCGCGAACAATCTGTGTGCCACAAGCGAAAATGCGAACAATCTGTGTGCCACAAAAACAACAAATCAAAACGACAAAATGATGAAAACCCGCTTCATACCTAGCTCGCGAACAATCTGTGTGCCACAAGCCCCCTTATATATATTATTATAGGTACTTATTTATTGAAAAATATATATGGGAACTCCCTATTGCATTCTCGCCTTCTAATCTTTTTCCACAAGCCTAGCACAACGAATTTTTCCCAGCTAATCTTGTCTCTTGTGGCAACTTTTACGATTGAAAAAAGTTACCACAAGTAGTATAATGCAAATTACCGTAATACGTATAGAACAAAGAGGAACAACGGATGGAAGCAACGCTCTTACAAAAATTCGAACGTCCTTCAAAACACGCCAATAGCCTACCTCAAACACTTGAATTCAACCAACCAGCAAAAATTGCAAACGAAATGGCTTTCACACGCCAACAAATGAGCGAAGCCGAGCTTAAGGTTTGGCTTCTGATGATGGCAGCCCTTTCTCGCAACAAAACCATCAGCGAACGCGAAGTATTCTCGTTCGACATGAAAGAGCTCGCAAAACGCCTAGGGCTCTATGCTTCTCGTCAAGCATGGAAGACAAAAATGCGCGCCATCTTCGATGAGATGATCAGCCAAACTATCCGCATCATGAAACGCGACTCTGACGACGAAGACCTACAACACTGGGTTCGCCTCCCACTCTACAGCTGCCTTGAATACGACGGCCTGAGTGAGAAAGCCTATTTCGACATCAACGATCATATCCTTCCATACCTCCAAAACATCACATCACATTTCACCAAGCTTCCCGTTGATGAAATGCTCTCCATCTCAGGACTATCAACATTAAAGGTCTATATGCTCGTACAAGAGCTGATTTCAGAACAGAAAACATCCATATCCATCGACCTTTTCAAACGACGCCTCGGTTTCGAAAAAAATTATCCAACATTCAAAAGCCTCACACAACATATCCTCAGGCCAGCAGAACGCGAAATTCGAAAAAAAACGACCATGCATGATTTCCACTTTACGCATGACGGTCGAGGCAAAAAACCAGCAACCACCATTTTCTTTTCCTTCAAAATGGACAATGTAGAACGCGTCCATCAAAAAAAAGAACTCAAAGAACTTGTCACGATGACGGATAAGATCGAGCTTCTGACACCTGATCAGCGGAAATACTACAAGATTCTCATGGACGAGGGCGTGAAGCCAGACAAGAAGGCTTACGAAATCGTCATCTGCTACCCCATCGATGTCCTTCGTAGCAACTACTCCTACTACTGCGAAAAAAAAGCGAATCGAAAACCGAACGACAAAGAGCTACGTGCTGGATACCTCATCAACTGCATCCAGAAGGATTACGCGAAAAAAGACCGCGACCGGCTCGCCCAAAAGGCACGTGCATCGGAACGCCAGGAAACGCTTGAAGAAGCCTATCACATGCAAGACAAGATTGCAGTTGCCGATTGGGATTTTCGCAACAAGGCCGGAGCCTTCATCAAGAATGCGCCTGTAGAATCCATCATGCAACTCGTCGAACGTTTCCTCGCGGACATCTACGCAACCTCTGAAGAGCTTGGGTTCAATTTTTCAAAAGATCGTGCTTACGAGATTCTGGTGAATGGCGGCCGGAAGCTCACAACGCGTGAGATGAATGCCATCCGCGAGGTCTTCGCGCAGCAAATCAAATTTCACCGCATCGAACCAAACGAATACATGGACGATACGGAGGAGAACGAATTCAAAAAGATGTATCGCGAAATGCGCAAACGCATGGAGAAAAAAGCACAATCGGGCAAAGCATAAACGAGACAATGAGCCTCAGGAGAAGCAACACATCGCTTCTCCTGAGGCTCATTTTACGTTCTACGTCAAGTTCGTTTCTTAGCCATTACAGGACGGCCGTTCTGATCGCGCATCGTGGTTTTGCAGGATGGAAATCCGGAGCATCCCCAGAAGAATCCATCCTTGCCCTTGCGACGGCGCATCGGCTTGCCGCAAGACGGACATTTTTGCACGTTTTTGG